>Ga0074044_10002836_pt1 | contig 15051 bp, 15 predicted proteins | sample BogForMeECP23OM1_FD_94443 | JGI IMG/M metagenome (GOLD analysis project Ga0074044, IMG submission 94443) | Bog forest soil microbial communities from Calvert Island, British Columbia, Canada - Bog Forest MetaG ECP23OM1 | ecosystem: Environmental > Terrestrial > Soil > Wetlands ... | reverse complement strand
TCAACAGCTTCTGTCGTTGCTTCATGACAGAAGCTCATCAGCTAACACGCCTCATCCGTAAGTATCTGCCCTGAGGCCGAACCTATTTATGAAATACGCTCTAATGTAGAGACGGGGCTTGCCCCGTCTCACTCTGCGCCAGGAGACGCGGCAAGCCGCGTCTCTACGAGAAAATTTTGTCAGTTTTTCAGATTCGCCTATCCAGACAGCGCTCGCAGCGTTTATTCTGATCGTTCTGTTTTGCCAATTTGACCGTCCCTATAGCTTGTGCGCATGAAATTTCTAAGAAGCTGGAAGTTCCGGATCCTGCTGTTTTTCGCCGTTGTAGGGCCGGGCTTCATCACCGCGAATGTCGACAACGATTCAGGCGGCATCTTCGTCTACTCGCAGGCCGGCGCACAGTTCGGCTACATGCTCCTGTGGACGATGATCCCGATTACGATTGCGTTGATCGTAGTGCAGGAGATGAGCGCCCGCATGGGAGCGGTGACCGGCAAAGGCCTGAGTGATCTGATCCGGGAAGAATTCGGCCTGCGGATTACGTTTCTCATGATGCTCGGCATTCTCATTACAAATTTCGGAAACGTCATCGCCGAGTTTGCCGGCATTGCGGGCAGCATGGAACTCTTCGGAGTCTCAAAGTACATCTCGGTGCCGATCTGCGGCGTGATCGTCTGGCTGATCGTAGTCAAAGGCCAGTACAAGAGCGTTGAGAAAGTGTTCCTCGCGGCTTCTTTTTTCTACATTACTTACATACTTGCGGGAGTGCTCGCCAAGCCCGCATGGATTGAGGCCATGAAGGCCACCGTGAAGCCTCCACAGTTGGCGGCCTTCAGGCAAAGCTCCTACCTCTACGCGGTGATCGGCGTTGTCGGAACCACGATTGCGCCCTGGATGCAGTTCTACCTGCAGTCGTCGGTCGTGGAAAAAGGAGTTACGCGGCGCCAATACAAAGCCTCGAAGATCGACGTGGTTGTGGGTTGCATCTTCACCGACGTGGTTGCCTGGTTCATCATTGTGGCCTGCGCGGCCACGCTCTACCTGCATGGCAATCGTGACATTCGTGACGCCGCCGACGCCGCACAGTCTCTTCGTCCCCTGGCGGGCGACTGGGCCTATATCCTGTTTGCGCTGGGGCTTTTCAATGCGTCGCTGTTTGCGGCTTCGATTCTGCCGCTTTCGACGGCTTACACGGTTTGTGAAGGATTAGGTTTCGAATCGGGGGTGGGGCGAAAATTTTCCGAGGCCCCCGCTTTTTACTGGCTGTATACGGCGCTCATCGCCGCTGGGGGAGCGGTGATCCTGATCCCTCGGATTCCGCTGGTAAAGATCATCGTGTTTTCACAAGTGGTCAACGGCGCCGTGTTGCCCTTCGTGCTGATTTTCATGTTGTTCCTGATCAATAAGAAGGAGCTGATGGGCGAATTCGTGAACAAGCCCACGTTCAACATCATCGCCTGGGCGACGACCGTGATCATGATCGTATTGACGGTACTGCTGGTGTATGGCACCGTGCGTGGAGGGACAGGATAGTTCAAGAACACTTAACCGCAGAGATTGCGGAGTACGCAGAGAACGATGGGTTTTCTTCTCAATTCCTCTGCGTGCTCTGCGATCTCTGCGGTTAGATGTTTTGGCGCTTACAGAATTTTTCCCGCTGCCAGATCTTTCACCAGTCCCAAGTCGGCCTCGAGGAAATCCAGTTCCAGCAATTCCCGCCGCGTCGCCCACCGTATTTCGCGAAAAATTCGATTCTCAATTTCACCCTGGTAATGGCGTACTTCGAAGAAGCGGAGTTCCACCGACCCTCCGCCCGGGTACTCGTGAACGATGCGGGCAACCTCCACGCCCACCTCCGCCACAATTCCCAGTTCCTCCTCCAGTTCCCGGCGCATGGCCTCGCGAGGCTGTTCGCCTTCTTCGATTTTGCCTCCGGGAAATTCCCATTTGAGCGGCATGGGCTGGTGGCGCGTCCTCTGGCAGGCGAGGATGAGGTCATCTTTCAGGATCAGCGCGGCGGCGACTCGTTTCATGGATGAAAAACGCTTCTGGCTGCTAGCTTCTGGCTCCTAGCGAGCGGCCTTTCGTAGAGGATTGCCAGCGGCCAACAGCCAGGGCTAGAAGCTGGCAGTTTCGGTTCAGGCGCTTTCCAGCCGTTTCCCAACCATCTGAGCGCAATATTCAACCAATTCGCGGTCTCCGAAACCGAATGCAGCGGGGAAATGGCTGTCAATATCGAGTTCGCCCGCCACCTGTCCGCGCACAAAGACTGGAACCACGATCTCGGATTTCGTTTCCAGCGAGCAGGCAAGATAGCGTGCATCATTATGCACATCATCCACGACCACGGTCTTGCCCGACGAAGCCGCCGCGCCGCAGATGCCCTGGTTCAGAGGAATGCGGGTGTGCGGAGTCATCGCTCCCTGGTAGTGTCCCAACACCAGCATGGGCGGATCGGCTCCGGGTTCGAGCATGTAGAAGCCCACCCAGTTGTACTTCAGCATGTGTTGGTTCAGTAGCAGCGTCATGTCTTTCATCAGTTGATCGGCGGTGCGCGCTTCGGAATTCAAGCGATCCACTTCCTTGCGCACTTCGTCGACGCCGTGAGGATTTGAACTGGTGGCCATGTTGTTAATCCTAAACTATGTGGCCGCAATTCATCTTCGCGGCGGGATTCCCGCAAGAGAATACGGCGGCCGCATTACAATCGCTCTGTGTATTCTGTCGAACTCCTGGATCATTTTCAGAACCCGCGAAACGCGGGCGAGGTTGGGGCTCCCGACTCTTTCGCGCGCTTGCAGAACCCCGCTTGCGGTGACATCCTGGAACTCACGCTGAAATTGGATGGAAGGCGCGTCTCCGACATTCGTTTTCGCGCCAAAGGATGTGTGCCAGCGATGGCCTGCGGGTCCGCCATCACCGAGTTGATCAAAGGCAAGAATGTAGAAGAAGCGCGGCAGGTGAGCAGGGAAGAGTTGCTTCGTAAAGTCGGTGGCCTGCCGCAAGCCTCCGCCCACGCCAGCCACCTGGCGATGGACACCCTCACCACGCTCTTGAGGGGGCTGTGAGATTGTCCTCGCGGGCATGCTATCTGCGCCATAGCATCACGCCGAACTGTGACGTGGGTCACAGGAAGACGTGTCAAAGCGGGATAGCGTAGCTTGCAGTTCCGAGTCCTTCACTGTTCGTGAGTCGGTCCCCCAACCTGGTCAAGGTAACTCGGAAAACGCTACGCTTTTCAGTTGTGGGAGTGTGGGAGGCTCCAAATGGGGTCCCGATTTGAGTTCGACCCAGTGAACAGAGTCCTGCTGGTCCGATTTGAGGGACGGCTCACGGATGAATCGCTGGGAGAATTTTTCCGGACGGGGCAAAAGTATTGGGCAGCGACCGATGCCCGCGCGGCTATCTCGGACTACTCATCGGCGGAGTGGGCCGTGTCTGCCGGATTCTTGCGCCAGTTGGCAAATCAGGAACCAGCCGTGACGGATCCGGCCAAACGTCCGCGCATAGTCGTTGCCCCGACCACGGTTGGATTTGGTATGTCTCGCATGTTTCAGATCGTGGGAGAGCGTAAACGCCCGCTGCTCAAAGTCGTACGCACCCTGGACGAAGCGTTCGCAGAACTCGGCATTCAATCCCCCCACTTTGAACCTTTAGAGTGACCGCGCGTCCGGCTGATAGACCCTCCAACCCTTGGCGAGCGCGATCTCTTTCAAGTTCGGATTCGGGTTGATGGCGAACGGGTGCTTCGACATGTCCAGCATCTCCCGATCCCAGATGGAATTGCCGAAGGCACAGTCAAGTGCGCCGTTGACCACCTTCCGAATCGCTTCCGGCTTGCCCGGGCCGCTGGGGACTCGAATGAGACGGTCGGTGATGATGCCGTTCTCGACTGCCGCTTCAGCAGCCAGAATGTGGCTCTGCGGGATGCCGAAGAAGGGCATGGCGGAGCGGATGATCCATTGGCTGGAAGAGGAAACCGCCCAGACTTCGCACCCGGAAGCGAGCAGGCGCCGCACCAGTTCGTGCATCTCCGGGAAAATACTGGCTCCGATTGCCTGGGAAAAGTAGGCGTCGCACGCCCGCTGCACGACCTCATCCCTCAGCCCGTGATGCATCGTGACCATTTCTCCGCACATGATCTCTTCGGCGACGTGGCCCGCCAGGTAGTCGGCATGGCGAGAACGCGCCCAGCGCGCGACCGGTTCCGGCACCAGGCGTCGTTCCTGGTCTTGGTCCTGTTCCAGTTCCCTGGCGAAAAATCCTTCCCCGGCGTCCCCGGACCAGAGCGTGCCGTCGCAGTCAAACGCGGCGGTGAGAGGTTTGAGGCTAAGTACACTTTCGATGAATTCGGTTTGAGCCAATGTAAGACGCGTCATGAAGTGGTGGGCCTTGGCAGGAATTAACTCGATGGCAGAAGCTGGGGCGGCAAAGCCGCATACTGTTCCGGGGTATCTACGTTGAGGGAAACCAGCGGATCGTCCACCGGAACGTACTCAATCTCACTCTGGTGCGTGTGCTCCACGTCGCGCGCATTCGAGGTTTCGGGAGCCTTCAGAAAAGCTTCGATCATCTCCCGGCCCGCGAGAATTGGATGCCCGTGTTGTCCCTGGTATTCGGGGATCACCGCCCATTTTCTGTGTGCTGTGGCCTGTTCGAACGCGGCTTCGAGCGTCGCAATCGTTTCCATCCGCACTGGTGGCCGGTCCACGAGCGTAACCATCGCGGCATCCCGGCCACGGTTGAGAACCTCCTGCAAGCCGACCCTGAGCGAGCTGAACTGCCCGCGCGCCGGGTCGGGATTCACCACCAGCGAGGCTCCGTTGGCATACACGATAGGGGCCAAGGCGATTTCATTCTTGCCGGCGACCACCAGGACGACATCAACGCGAGAAGAGAAGAGCCGTATGGCAGCGGAGAGGAACGTGTCGGTCGTTGCTAAACTTGCGGCCGACGGGGGCCACGGCAGCAGCGCCTTGTCCCGCCCCATGCGTGAGGATTCTCCTGCCGCTAAAATTACTCCGCAAAAAGCCGGGGTTCGCCCCATGTGGGCACGATAACAAACTGCGACAACTCTGCCAAGGACGCGCGTCACGGAGGCGAGTCAACTGAAGGTTGGCAGCTTGACCAGGTCGTCGTGGGGAACTCGCTCCAGCGCGTGTCCAGCTTTGCGCCATGCCGTCAGGCCGCCTGCGATCACGAACACTTTGAATCCTAGTTCCTGTAATTGGTGCGCCACCCGGGCGCTTGTGGCTTCGCGTGCTCAAGTACAGTAGAGATAAATCTCACGATCCTTAGGCAGGTTCTTGACCTCTTCAACCAGGTTGTTGGGCTCGATGCGAATCGATCCGGCAATGCGCTCGGAGTCAGCATCGTAATAGCCGTGGCTGCGGACATCGGCGATCAGCATGTTCTGAGCCGCATCGGACGCCAGTCTTCTGGCGAGCTCCTCGGCCGGTACGCGAGGAATCACGTCGAGCAAGCGGTACTTGCGGTAAACCCAGATACGATAGATGACGTAGGCAGCGAGCCCAATTCCGAAAATGATTTCGGCGGCGAAGCCGGCGGAGCGCAATCCGCGCGTGATGGCGCGCAGCGCGCCACTGAAGAGATATCCCGCGAGCGAATACCCGCCCACGTAAAAAATTGCTCCGAGGGCATCGAATTGCAGAAAATCTCCCAGCCGCATTTTCATGCTTCCGGCGAGCGGCGGAGACATGGTGTTGATGCCCGGGATGAACTTGGCAAACAGCAGTGTCAGCTTGCCGCGCCGGTAAAAATATTCTGCCGAGCGCAGAATACAAGTTTCGGGATTCGCCGAAAGCCGGCAGAGAAGTCCAAGTAGAGCCCATCCGCTAACTCTTCCCATGAAATAGAGAATGACGTCCCCGCTGATCATCGCCAGGGCGCCTACGCCGAGCACAAGATAGAAATGCAGACCTCCGTAGGCAGCGACCGCGCCAGCGGTCAGGAGGGCGAGCGCGGCAGGCAGTGGAAGACCAACGGCCTCCGCAAAGCACACTACCGCCAGGAACAGGTAGCCATGATGCGAAATCGAGGAGAGTAGGCTGTTCATCGTGAAAACGAATTTGTTCAGTATAACCAATCCCGCGACAAGGCCAATCCGATTGACCTGGGCGGAAGAACTCCTGCTACAGTGGTACGAATTCAGGTGCTACAAGTTCAGGAGAATCCTTTGTCAGCCGAGAGCCGGCGCTACATCAATCTTCCGAATCGTCCCGCAGGCCTTCCTTTCAGCGATGCCGTGCTGGTGGGCAATACTCTGTATATCTCGGGACGGATTGGCATCGATCCGGCGATTGGCGAGGCGCCAGCGAGTGTTGATGCCGAGATCGACCTTTTGTTCGCCGGCTTCCAGGCTGTTCTCCGCCAGGCCGGCATGACTATGGACGACCTGGTATGGGTGCAAGTCCATTCGCCGGATGTTTCTTTATGGCAGCGGTTCAACTCGGCCTATGTGAAGCTGTTCTCGCGCGAATTTCCCGCCCGGGCGTTCCTGGGGTCGGGCACGCTTTTGAAGAAGGGACGTTTTGAGATGCTTGGGGTTGCGGTGAAGGGCTAGGAGTCGCGAGGCCTATTTCTCTCTGGCCACCACAAACTCCGGCGCCCACAACAGCGCGCGTTTGATCTCCGAGTCCGGAAACGAGCAGATGGCGTTGCGCGCTGACTCGGCGTAGCGAGCCGCCTCTTGGGTAGCGAATTCGAGAGAACCATAGCGGTTCAGGATGGTCAGGATGTCAGCGTGCGTTACGCCGTTGAACGCGCGATCGCGCAAGACCGTTTCGATCTGGCGACGCTCGGCGGTAGTGCAGCGCTCCAGCGCGTGAATGACGGCCATGGTGGCTTTGCCTTCCCGCAGGTCGCTGGCCACGGGCTTGCCCAGCACGCTCTCTGAAGCCGTGAGGTCCAGCACATCGTCCACGATCTGAAAAGCTAAACCAAGATCGCGCCCGTATTGACCAAGGCGTTCCTCCTGCTGTTCGGTGGCGCCGCCCAGGATGCCGCCGACCCTCATACACACCGAGAACAAGCACGCCGTCTTGCGATAGATCAGATCGAGATGCTCTTCCAGGGAGATCAGCTTGCCGAGCTTCTCCATTTGCAGCAGTTCGCCTTCGACCATCTGCTGGGTCAGTTCGATCAGCACGTCGAGGATGCGGAAATTGCGCTCCTGCACGGCGATCTTGAACGCCTGCATGTAGAGCCAGTCGCCCGCCAGCACGCACATCGAGTTGCCCCACTGCGTGTTGGCCGCAGGACGGCCGCGGCGGAGTTGAGCCTCGTCGATGATGTCGTCGTGGACGAGCGTGGCGGTGTGAATGATCTCGACCACCGACGCGAGCTTGACCGCGCCCTTGCCCTTGTAGCCGAGGAGTTTGGCAGAGAGCAGCAACAGCGCCGGACGAATTCGCTTGCCCCCGCCGGCACGCAGGTACTCGCCGATCTCCGTAATCGCGGAGACGTTTGAGACCGTGTCACGTCCGAATTGTTCTTCGATCGCGGCAATGTCGTCGCGCAGAAGATCGAAGATTTCTTTCCCGTTGATGGACGCCGTTGTGCCCAAGGTGCTCAGTTGCTCCGGTAATTTGTGAACTGCAGATCGATGCCAAAGTCCTGCTGCTTGACGAGCGCGATAATTTCCTGCAGAATATCGCGATCCTTGCTGCTTACCCGCACTACATCTGCCTGGATCGAAGCCTGCGCTTTTTTCTTGGAATTCTTGATCAGCTTGACGATCTCCCGCGCCTTTTCGATCGGGATCCCTTGCTGAATACTGATCTTCTGTTTCACCGTGCTTCCGGCGGCTGGCTCCAGCGCCCCGTAGGTCAAGCCTTTCAGGGGGACGCCGCGTTTCACCAGCTTCTGCTGGAAGACGTCGTTCACCGCCTTCATCTTAAATTCATCGGCGGAGTGAAGCAGGATGGCGTCGTGGCCCTCCATCGCGATCTGGGACTTCGAGTCCTTCAGATCGAAGCGCGTGCTGACTTCCTTCATCGCCTGCTGAATGGCGTTGGAAACTTCCGCGAGGTCGATTTTGCTGACGATATCGAAACTGTTATCGGGCATCGGATGTCACTAAATCTTTAGATTGGACATGCTGAGAAACGGTCGCAGGCGCTTCACAGACCCTTTGGATCGCTCGCCCCAAACATGTACATCTGAGGGTACCAGAAGAGGCATTATCTGCGAAGGCTGGGCGGTTTCCGTGCCCGCGGGATGAGTTTCGGTGGAGGGACGGGCGTCTCTCCCGTCCCAAGGTGAACAAAATTTCGTGGGTCGAGAGTTAAATCGCTGGGCCCACATTGTCCGGCGCGAGTCCAAAGAATTTATAGAAATTCTGGGCGGTTTGCGAGCCGATCTCCTCCACGGGCAAGCTGCGCAGTTCGCCGATCTGGCGGGCTACTTCCTTCACAAACGCCGGTTCATTGCGCTGGCCGCGATGCGGAATCGGCGCCAGATACGGCGAGTCGGTTTCAATCAGCATGCGGTCGAGCGGAACCATTTGTGCCGCATCGCGGATCGACTGCGCTTTGGGGAAGGTGATGTTGCCGGCGAAAGAAATCATGAAGCCCATATCCAGCGCGCGGCGCGCATGTTCGACGCTTCCGGTGAAGCAGTGCAGAATGCCGCCCAATCCGCTGGCGCTCCAATGCTCGGAGGTCAGCGAGAGGCAATCGTCCCACGCGTTCTCGCTATTATCGGATGGGCGGCAATGAATGATGATGGGCAACTTCGCCATCCGCGCCAGTTCCATTTGCTGCCGGAAAACCGACTTTTGTATTTCTCGGGACGAGTGGTCATAAAAATAGTCGAGGCCGATTTCTCCCCAGGCAATCACTTTGGGCCGCCGCGCCCATTGCAGCATTGTGGAATCGGCGGCTTCGTTCGCAAGACTTGCTTCGTGAGGATGAATTCCCACGCTCGCCCAGATTCGCGGATACTCCGGTTTCCCGTCGTACTTGTCTGCCAACTGAACTCCGCAGTCGGCTGTGTCAGGTCCGTTGCCATTGCCGATGGCGAGATAACCTTCGATACCGCTCTGTTTTGCGCGTGCTAGGACCTGCTCACGATCGCTGTCGTAGCGCTTGCCTTCGAGATGAGCGTGAGAGTCGATGAACATGGCTTGGGCGTGGAGCGGCGGGCGTCCTCGCCCGCCAGCCGAGCTAAGCTCGGCAACTATTTCAGACGCGTGCCAACCGGCACATCTTCCAAAAAGCTTGCCAGCACCGGCTTGCCGCCTTCGGGTGAAGCTGCGACGATCATGCCGTTGGATTCGAGGCCACGCAATTTACGGGGGGCGAGGTTGGCGACGATCACCACTTTGCGTCCGATCAGTGTTTCCGGCTCATACGCCTCGGCAATCCCCGCCACCAGTTGGCGCACTTCGGTTCCGAGATCGACTTCCAGGCGCAGCAATCTGTCGGCACCTTTTACGCGCTCGGCGGTCCTTACCTGGGCCACGCGCAACTCCACTTTCGCGAAGTCGTCGATGCTGATCTTGCCATCCGGGATTGCAGCGCTTGGCTTGACGGCCGCTGCTTCCGGTTTGGCTAGCACAGCCGGTTGCTTCGCTTCGCTCGGTTGGACGGGCGAGGCGCCCGTCACCACACTTGCAGTTTGTTCTTCCATCTTCTGCATCCTCTCGACTGCCGACTTGTCTGCGCGCGGAAACACGGCTTGCACCTCGCCCAGCTTCGTGCCGAGGTGCAGTTGTCCCCATTGCAATTGCGTCAGGTCGAATTTCGTGATGTCTCCGAGGCCCATCTGCGCCCAGATCCTCGCGGTGGCATCGGGCATGACCGGATGCGCAAGTACCGTCACGATCCGCAAAGCTTCGGCGCTGGTATAAAGCACGGTCGCCAGACGTGAGCGGCTCTCCTCGTCTTTCTTTTCGTCCAGAGACCAGGGCTCGTTTTCGACGATGTACTTGTCCACCGCGCCGACCAGTCCCCAGGCCGTTTCGAGCGCTCGCGAGAACTGGTACTGGTCAAACATCGTGCCGCAGTCGGCGATCGCTTTTCTTGCAGCCCCCGCAATTGCAGCATCCGCCGGGGTGTGCGCTGTATTCGAAGGGTACGGCACTTCTCCCTTGAAATAGCGCGTGATCATGGTCAGGGTGCGGCTGGCGAGGTTGCCGAGCCCATTCGCGAGATCGGAGTTGTAACGTTGCACCAGCGCATCGAAGCTAAACGATCCATCCTGCCCAAAGACGACTTCGCGCAGCAGGAAGTATCGCAGGGCGTCGGCGCCGAGCACATCGACGATGGTTTCGGCGCGCACGATGTTTCCGCGCGACTTCGACATTTTGCTTTCTTCAAACAACAACCAGCCATGCGCCGTGATGCCCTTGGGCAGCGGCAATCCGGCGGCGAGCAGAAATGCAGGCCAGTAGACGCAATGGAAGCGCACAATCTCTTTGCCGATCATGTGCACGTCGGCAGGCCAGTACTTGTCGAACTTGCCGGTGTCGTTCGACCCATAGCCGAGCGCGGTGATGTAGTTCGCCAGCGCGTCGAGCCAGACGTAAACCACGTGCTTGGGATCGTCCGGTACCGGAATGCCCCAGGAGAACGTCGAGCGGCTGATGGAAAGATCGCGCAGGCCGCCGCGCACAAACGACAGCACTTCATTGCGCCGCGTCTCGGGACGGATGAAATCTGGCTGCTCGGTGTAAAGATGGATTAACTGATCCTGAAAGGCCGAGAGCTTGAAGTAGTAATTCTCTTCGTGCACGGTTTCCGTGGGGCGGCCACAATCCGGGCAGGGAGCGCCGGGTTCCGCATCCACGTAGAGCTCGTCGAAAACGCAGTATTGACCGGTGTAGGTTCCCTTGTAGATGTAGCCGTTGTCGCGAATCTTGCGCCACAGCGCCTGCACGCCCTGCTTATGGCGATCGGAAGTAGTGCGGATGAAATCGTCGTACGTCAAACCCATGCGATCCCAGAGGGAGCGGAACTCCGCGGAAATTTCATCGGTAAGCTGTTGCGGCGTTTTGCCCGCAGCCTGGGCGGCACGCTCGATCTTTTGGCCGTGTTCGTCGGTACCGGTCAGAAACCACGTGTCATCCCCTAACATGCGGTGCCGCCGTGCGATCGTGTCGCAGGCAATCGTGGTGTAGGCGTGCCCAATGTGCGGACGCGCATTGACGTAGTAGATCGGAGTCGTGATGTAGAACTTTTTGCTCATGATTTTAGTGTCTGATGACGACGAATTTCCGGCATCGCTAACGCGATGTCCTGATACGACCTTGGTTCACGCTTTTCGCCCGCTTCGAAGATATTGCTGGATCGCTTCTTGCATCACTGTGCGCAGGGGGACATGCTGTGCTTCCGCCAACGTCCGGCAGTCTTCATATTCCGGTGCATAGTTCGAGACCGTGCCATTCATATTGGCGATCTTGATGCGCACGGGGCCCCACGTCGTATCCACCGTTTCCCATCGCCGCGAGAGCGTTTCCCGCTGTTCCTCGCGGCGGCGCACGCCCAGAGTTGTGGTCTCGGCAAAGATCGTCCTGGTTAAGCGATCCGCATCTTCCACCTTCGCCAACACGGTGAGCAAGGCGCCGGGACGGCTTTTCTTCATTTGCACAGGGACGCTGAACACATCCAGCGCTCCCTCGGCCAGCAAGCGCTCCATCGCGTAGGCCAGAACCTGCGGACTCAGATCATCGAGATTCGCTTCGAGCACCACGATCCGGTCGCTCGGCGTAGTGGGCGATGTACTCACTGCACCAGTTGCTTCTCCAATGGTCAGCCGGAGCAGGTTCGGGTGCTCTGGGAAATCTCGAGTTCCGGCACCGTATCCCGCCTTCTCGATTTTCATGGCAGGAAACTGCGCGAAGCGGCTGCTCAGCGTTTTCACGATGGCCGCGCCAGTGGGCGTCACCAGTTCGACCTGCGGTCCCGACGAATATACCGGCGCATCCCGAAGCAACTTCAGCGTTGCCGGCGCCGGTACGGGAAGCGTTCCGTGCGCGCACTTGACGGTTCCTCCGCCCACGTTCAGCGGCGAGCATACCCATTCTCCGACCGCCAGGGCTTCCGCTCCCACCGCGGCGCAAACGATATCCACCATGGCATCGACGGCGCCGACTTCGTGAAAGTGGATTTGATCGATGGACGTATTGTGAATCTCGGCTTCGACCTCGCCCAGTGTCTCAAAGATGCGGATCGCCGTTGCCCTCGCCGTACTGCTGATCGCGGCCCTCTTGATGATCTCGCGAATTTCCGTCAGGTTGCGACTCTGTTCGTGGCCATGGGAATGACCCTGAGCATGATCGTGCTTGTGCTGCTCCCCGAAATCTTCTCGCGGAAGGTCCTGATCGCCGTTGGCGTACACATCGACTTTGGTCGATGAAATTCCGCCTCGCAGCACACGTGAAATCTCCAGCCGCGCGCCGATATCGAGCGCCGTGACCGTGTCTTCCAGAAGCTTGGGAGACACTCCGGCATCCACCAGCGCGCCCAGAAACATGTCGCCGCTGATGCCGGAAAAACAGTCGAGGTAGGCTATGCGCATGATAAAACTTGCTCTTGGCCCTTGGCCCTTGGCTCTTGGCTTTTAGCTAAAGGCCAAGAGCCAAGAGCAAAGAGCGCTGTTGAGTTTTCATCATAGGTGCCACTTGCATTGCCGTCAAACCCGCCGCCCACCGCAAGTTTGTTAGAATCACTGTTTCTTCAATAAGTTAGAGGACATCCTTGTATCGATATCTGGAACGTCGACTGGTCGAACATCTGCGCGAGTTCTTGCGTCGTGCTTACGCCTTGGAAATGGCGAACATCGTCATCGAACAGCCGCCGAAAATCGAGTTTGGCGAGTACGCGCTGCCCATCGCTTTCGAACTCGCCCGGAAACTGCGCAAGGCCCCACGCAAGATTGCCGAAGAGATAGTCGCTGGCGTGGGCGCGATTCCAGGATTTGAGAAGTTCGAGGTGGCCGGCGCCGGATACATCAACGTTCGCGTAAGCCGCGCCGAGTTGGCCACGGCGCTTGCCGCAGATCAGTCCCCGGCCGCGGATGTTCTTGCCGGCAAAGTGCTGGTCGAACATTCGAGCATCAACCCCAACAAGGCGGCGCACATTGGGCACCTGCGCAACGCCATTCTCGGCGATACTTTCGTCCGTCTGCTGCGCTTTGCGGGCAGGGAAGTGGACGTCCAGAACTACATCGACAATACCGGAGTGCAAGTCGCCGATGTAGTGGTTGGATTCCTGCACATTGAGCAGAAGTCGCGCGCGCAGATTAAAGCGCTCGCTGCCGCGCCCCGGTTCGACTACCTGTGCTGGGATCTCTATGCCCGTGTCTCGCATTGGTACGAAGAGGACAAGACGAACCTGCAGGCGCGCATTGCGACGCTGCACGCGATTGAGGAAGGGAACAACGAGACGGCGGCGATTGCGGATCTGATTTCGATTGCCGTCCTTAAACGCCATCTCGAAACCATGGACCGGCTCGACATCGAGTACGACTTCCTGCCCCGCGAAAGCGAAATCCTGCACCTTCACTTCTGGGACGCGGCCTTTGCCAAGCTGAAGGAATCCGGAGTTCTTACCTACGAGAGGGAAGGCAAGAACAAAGGCTGCTGGGTGATGCGGCGCGCGGGAACGTCCGCAGCAAAAACCTTAACCACAGGGGACACAGAGGACACAGGGGAAAAGATCACAGAGGAAGACCAGAAAGTCATCGTCCGCTCCAATGGCACGGTCGGGTACGTCGGCAAAGACATTGCCTACCACATGTGGAAGTTCGGGCTGCTGGGGCGCGATTTCGGCTATCGGAAGTTCTATCGCTATCCCAACAGCCACGATTGCTGGATCTCAACCACCAATGGCGAGCGAGATCATCCACACTTCGGCGATGTGGCGGAAATTTACAACGTCATCGATGCACGCCAGTCTGAGGCGCAGAACACGGTGATCGAAGCTCTCCGCGGACTCGGCCACGGCGAAGCCGCCGATCGCTATACGCACTTCTCCTACGAGATGGTCGCGCTCACGCCGCGCTGCGCTGCCGAACTTGGCTACCAGCTTAGCGAGGAAGATAAGGGGAGGCCGTGGATCGAGGTCTCCGGCCGCAAGGGCTTCGGCGTGAAGGCGGACGACCTCCTGGACGCTCTCATTACATCGACTCGTAAAGAAGTGGATGCGCGTCATCCCGAGTTAAGTGAAGCAGAGCGCGCCAGCGTCGCAACGCAGATTGCCATCGGGGCGCTGCGCTATTTCATGCTGAAGTTCACGAAACCCTCGGTGATCGCCTTCGATTTCAAAGACGCTTTGAGTTTTGAGGGCGACACCGGCCCTTACGCGCAGTATGCCGTCGTGCGCGCTTCCAACATTTTCCGTAAAGGTGGGTTGGATCCGGATGCGTTTTGCCGAGACGCGACAGGCCGCGTCTCCACGGCGGATTTTGCTAAGTTCCTCACGGGCGAATCCGGCAACGACATCTGGGAACTATGGCTGGCGGCTGCTAAGACCTCTTATGTAGTCAGCCAGTGCATTGCGACCACGGAACCTGCTTATCTGGCCAAGCATGCTTTCCAACTGGCCCAGCTTTTCAGCACCTTCTATCACCGCTATCCCATCCTCAGCGAAGCGGATGAGGGCCGGAAGAAATTTCTGCTGACCACCGCAGCCGTGGTTCGCCGCGAACTGATTCGCGTCCTCGCAGTCATGGGGATCAGTGTCCCGCCCGTAATGTGAGACGAGTTACCGGGGAGTGACGACTCCGGTAGTTCAGGCGGCATCTTACTTAGTAGGATAGTGAGTAGGACCGTCATATGAAGAAGAATATCTTTGCCACGGTGTTGCTAAGTCTGGCGATGAGCACTGCGGTCGCCTGGGCGGAGAGCGCTCCGCAGATGCCGCGCATTTTTGCCAACGCGCGTTTTGTGTACGTGGCTGCCTACGATGGGGATCAATTCAATCCCAACCTGTTGCCCGAGGATCGTGAAGCGATCAGCCGCGTCCAGGATTCAATCCAGAAGTGGGGCAAACTGACACTGGTGTACCGGCCGCAAGACGCTGACATCAT
>Ga0074044_10002835_pt1 | contig 15053 bp, 9 predicted proteins | sample BogForMeECP23OM1_FD_94443 | JGI IMG/M metagenome (GOLD analysis project Ga0074044, IMG submission 94443) | Bog forest soil microbial communities from Calvert Island, British Columbia, Canada - Bog Forest MetaG ECP23OM1 | ecosystem: Environmental > Terrestrial > Soil > Wetlands ... | reverse complement strand
TCCGCCGCACGAGTGGCTTGGCAACACCGGCGGCTCGATCGGAATTGCTCTGCCGCTGGCAGTAGGCGCAGCGGTGGCCTGTCCTGATCGTCGGGTATTGTGCCTGACGGCGGATGGAAGCGGCATGTATACAGCACAGGCCCTGTGGACGATGGCGCGGGAGGGTCTCAACGTCACCACGGTAGTATTCGCCAACCACGACTACGGCGTGCTGAAGCGTGAGTATTCCTACCTCGGCGTGGGCAATCCTGGACCTCGGGCTGCGGCCATGTTTGAGATCGGGCGTCCCGATCTCGATTGGACGCTCTTGGCGAAGGGAATGGGAGTGCCCGGCACCCGGGTTGGTTCGTTGGATGAGTTCGCGAAGGCGCTGCGGGCAGGATTGGAGAGCGCAGGACCGACGCTGATTGAGGTACCTTTGTAGAGCCTGACGGCTTGGCCTCGTACCGCTCATGATTTGCGATCACTGACGGAAGCGGGTCATTGCAGCGTTTCCGGGCCAGTAGTGGCCCCAAAAACAAAACGTCCCAGACTCGATTTGAGTCACGGGACGAATCGTTCGAACAGGTTCCTCCCCCGAGAAACTGTTCATCACTACCTTAGCCTGACAGTTTGGAGATGGGAATAGCACTGATGGGCTATAAAAACTCAGAATGGCCGGGCTGGATTCGCGCCGAGGTAGATGCTCAATCCAAAGGGAGGTCTCGTTTTGGTCCTTCCCGATCCATACGTATCCATCAAGCACTCGTACGATAAAATAATCCGGTACAATCCCCTTATGCCGAGACTCCTGGGATTAGGAAACATCGTTACGGAATTGAGGGCGGAAAGAGCGCACCTGGTGAACAACCTCCGCCATGTGGACGCGGCTCTGGCCGTGCTGGGTAAGTTGGAGGGGGGAAAGTTCGCCACCGCGTCGCGTCGCAGCTTATCCGTGGCGGCTCGCCGAAGGATCGCTACGGCTCAGAGGGCACGCTGGGCGAAGGTGAGGAGCCAATCGCAATCTGCCTCTGGTAATAAGTCGGGCGGAACCCGGACCAAGCGTACTCTTTCGGCAGCAGCCCGCCGAAAGATAGCCGCAGCGCAGCGCGCCCGATGGGCGAAGGTGCGGGCGGCGCAAGAGAAGTCGAAATAAGCGCGCCTTATTGCAGGTCAAGCGCTGCACTCGGACGCGAGAATGCCCGTGATCCTCGCGAATCACGGGCATCCTTATATTACCCCTTAGACAGCCTGAACGTTCTCAGCTTGCCAGCCCTTTGGGCCTTTGGTGACGTCGAACTGCACGGCTTGGCCTTCTTGCAGGCTGCGGAAGCCGCCCGCCTGAATTGCCGAGAAGTGCACAAAGACGTCTTCGCCATTTTGGCGGCTGATAAAGCCATAACCTTTGGCGTCGTTGAACCACTTTACTGTTCCTGTTTCTGACATTGATGTTCCTTTTTTGTTTTTAGATTGTGCTGAGAAGATTCGCTGCTAGTGAGAGGGGTGACGCTGGTTGGCGGTACCGACTTTCAATTGCTTGTGAGTCAAACTTAGCTGGGACTTATTATACATGGGGAAGCGGGAATACCACAGAATATTCGGCAATGCCTTAGGAGAGACCTAGACGAAGCACCAATGTAGGTAAGTCGGTTGAATGGACAACCATGAGGAAGAAAGTTGCAAAACCCATTTCGGCGAGCGAATTGATGGAGCAGCTCAATCAGGACCCCGAATTTGTCCGCCGCCGCGAGCAAAGGGACGCGCACTTTAAGGAACTTCAGAAACGGCTCGCCGAGGCGGAATGGCCGTTAGTGACTGCACTTAATGATTCCGGTGTCCAAGTCAAGTCAGTTTCGGACTTGGTCAATACGAAACGGGCCGATCCTCTCGCAATCCCGGTCCTAACAGCGCACTTGAGGTACCCATATCCATGGCCAATCCGAGAAGGCATAGCTCGGGCACTAACGACCAAAAGTGCGGGTAATGACGCGTACACAGCTTTGGTTCGCGAGTTTAAGCAGCTGCCTGAATCGCAAGAGAACGATCAGAACCAGTTCAAGTGGGCTCTGGGGAACGCGATTTCCATTGTCGCAGATAAGAACAACTTTGATGAGATTGTCGATTTGGTTCGAGACAAGAGGCACGGTATAACGCGAGATATGATGGTTTTGCGCCTACCAAGACTAGAACCTCACAAGGCGGTCCCCGTGCTGATCGAGTTGCTCGCCGACGATGAGGTTGCAGGCCAAGCCGTCATTGCTCTTGGCAAACTCAAGGCGTACGAAGCTCGCAAGGGGATCGAGCGCCTCCTGAACCATCCGCAAGCCTGGGTCCGCAAGGAGGCCGCCAAAGCTTTGGCAGCACTGGGGAACACGTAATTCGTAATCTGGGTTATTAAACTCTGGTTTTTGATTCCGGCAGGCCGACCACGACGGAGCGTCTGCGCGGTAGTTCTTCGTCGGGAATTTCGGCGATGAATTGCAGGTTGAGCCCGAGACTCTGGCATTCCCGCCATGCCGCGTCATTCAAAAAGTACACTATATCTCCACCGAATCGATCTTTGATTCGTCGACGTTCCTCGAGGTCGAAGGGGCTGGCTGAATATACTTTTAATTCCCTCGAATCGGGCAAGGCAGCGCCTAGCTGACGCTGGAACTCGAGCGCTCCCTGCCTCACTTGCGCCATGGTAAAAGCTACAACGTGGTATGACATAGCCTGGACCGAGAATGGCAGAGGAAGGGCGGTCTGTCCAGTGCGGCTCTAACTCGCATACGCGGAAGACACGTATTTCTCATGGAAGCTGGGCGAAGGGATTTTCAATGCGTATGCCTGCGATGACCTGACGCGCGTTCAGGTTCTCGGAAAGAATCCGAACTGCTCCACATTTCACGGCGGAGGCAACAATGAGGGCATCCCAGAATCCGATGCGGGATTCATCCTCAATTCGAAACGCCGTTGTGATTTCAGCTGGAGTGGTTTCGATGCACCAAATGGCGTAGCTGTTCACGACAAGTCGCGCCATATCCTTTGGAAGCGGAGACCCAATCTTTCGGGTGACGTTGACATAAAATTCTTGCAACACTTGCATGCTCAAAGCGCCGCTTCGCTGGCTCCAGAGCTCGCGGAGAACATTTTTTGCGACTTCATGCTTCGCTCTCGCGTCGACGTCGTGGGCGTAAATCAAAACATTTGTATCGACAAAGATCCTAGCGCTCATGCAATTGGTCTCGGGTGCTTGAAATCACACCGCCCAGATGAAAGCCTTGATCGAGTAGCGTCGTCGCTTGGCGCTGCGCACGCTCGTAAGCTTCCTCTTCTCCTACCAGAACTTCGATTTGCTCGGCGAGGAGACCGCTGATGGAGGTGGCACGGCGGGCAGCAAGAACTTTAGCTTTCCGGAGGGTCTGGCGGTTGAGGCTTATGGTCACGTTTTGCTTGGTGGAATCGCGGGACGTTGCCATAGCCCATTTTACCACGTGCCTTACGTGTAGCACGTGCTGCACGTGGAATGGACGTAAGACCATTGCCCAAAGCCGAATCCCAGGGCTTCGTCGTCCAAGCCGACAGCTACCAGGTTGAGCTATTTGCAGCTATCGAACTTGAATGCGACTATGCGCGTGCTCCAGTCGACGCTCGCGGTCCCGCCGTGCTTCTTGTTGTAGTACATCTGGGAATACCAGAACGTGCAGTCGTCACTGGGGTCAATACTCATGCTGCTGTAGTCGCCCCAGCGTTGGCTGTCACCAATTTCGACAGCAGTCCCTTTCGCGGCAATGATGGGCGCCTCCATTTTCCCGAGAGGATCGGTTGCGAGCCGGCCGGTGTACCAGACGCTCGGTTTCACCGTGCCACTGGAGGCGCTCATACCCATGGCAACGTTGCCTTGTTTATCCATGGCCGCGGCTCCCATCCATAGGCTGGTGGACTGATTCTGGAAGGTTCCCGCCTGGTAGAGCGAGAACTTTCCTCCCACGGGAGTGGAACGCAATTCATACCAACGCATGGCAGAGACAGCGCTCGAACCTTTCCCCGGAGTCACGCTATGAGCCACAACCATGGATTCATGATCGCCGAAATTTCGATAGGCCAAGCGGAATAGCAAGCGATCGCCCAGCGACTCTACCTGTTCTCCGGGAGACGGTTGAGGAATACAATCGCCGCCCTCGCAGGCGAGCGCGTACGACGGCACCGAAATAGAGTGGGGGCCAGTAAACGTCGACTTCTTGGGATGGGCAAAGTCAACATGAAAATCGTATTCATCCAGCGAGTTGGTGCTGTTGCCAAGTTCCACATAGTGGTTGGGGGCGCCCGTAGGAGGAAGCGTGGCGCCGTCTAAGTCTGAGGGCAGGAAGCTGAAATTATTATTATTGGGAGCAAAGCAAATCATGGCAGCTTTGCTCTTGCCAGCGAGCATCGCGTTACGATCGAAGGCGCAGGGCTCGGCAGCTCCACTTCCAAACGCATTCACCGAAGCGTAGTAAGCGTCCGGCCAAACCGCATACTTGGGGTAGTCCGGGAGCGTGTTGCCAAAACCGTAGGAGTAACGGCTGTAACTTCCCGTCGCGTCCGAGGTCGTCGATACCGCGATGCACAACGTGAGATTGGTCGTGTAGTTGAAGTAGGTTACCAGCCAACGCTGGGCTAACTTGTCCCACACTACGACCGGGTCTCCCGGATTGGTACCTTCGCACGCTCCGCCAAAGCCGGTAAAGATGGTATTCGTGTTGGTGGGCTGCAGGATCACTTTCCCGGTGGTTTTGTCGAACACTTCATAGTCGAAGTTGGTGATTTCGACGAACTGGGTCTCTCCGACCGAGCCATTCGTATCGGGGACCTGCGCGTTCCCCTGATCCTCTCGGGTACCTTCAAGGTTCAAAATCTGCGTGGTGTGAACCGTTGGGAGATAGACGTCTTGCACCACCGTGTCTTCGCCGGGAAGACCCACTGTGAGCCCCAGGTTACGCTTCGGCTCAATCATTTCCACGAAGCCATGTTTGGGCTTTGGGGCTATTCGTGCCAGGTAGCTGAGCGGCAAGGATACGTCGTGTTTGCTTTCGTAGCTGACTTGCGGATCAGTTTGTATCTGCTGGGCGGCAACCGGGATGATCAACAACATCAGGCAAGCGGCTAGAAATGAATTGCGCAATAGGGCGGGACGTGTCTTTGTCATGCTTCTCCTCAAAATTTCAGTGAATGGGCGCTCGACTTTACCTGCAGATCCCCGAGACTCGCTGCTGCGCCTATGCGCAGGCCGCATCCACGGCGGCAAATAACTATGATGGATACCAGGACGGCTGTCAATGAGCTCTTCTACGATCGGCAAGCGCGATACAAAGTTGAAAGGCTGAATCTCAAACGCGACAGCACCCAGCCAGACCTGATAGGCTTATTTTCTATCGGGCGCGGACCCGTAGCTCAACTGGATAGAGCACTGCGCTTCGAACGCAGGGGTTGGGAGTTCAAGTCTCTCCGGGTCCACCAGTTTCATACACTCGCGATTGGACCTCGGCCAGCCCCCGGACGAGCCATCCGGGGCTACGTATGCATCGGTAGCCTGCGGCGCTTCTCTTCTACAATGCTAGCGTGAAGACTTGGGACGTCATCGTTATTGGCGGCGGCATTATTGGACTGTCGCTTTCGATTGCTCTGCACAAGCGAGGTCTGCGCGTTCTGGTGGTGGAGCGCGGAGAACCGGGCCGCGAGGCTTCTCACGCTGCCGCCGGAATGCTGGCCGATTGCACCCTGGAGACTCCAGCAGCGCTGCAAACGCTGGCCACGGCGAGCGCGCGAATGTATCCCGAGCTTGTCCAAGAGTTGCAGGACGAGTCGGGGGTAAATGTTGACCTGCGCGATGACGGCACGCTCTTGTTGGGTCCGCCGGAGCAGGTTTGTGAACAATCTGACTTTCGCTCGGCACATCCGCTGCCCGCACCTCTGGCCGAACTCGAACCGGCGCTGGACGTCGAGAAAATTCCGGCCAATTACTTGCCCGCGGTTTATCTTAAAGAACGGAGCGTCGACCCGCGCGCTCTGGTCGCGGCAGCGCTCAAGGCGGCGAAGCACCACGGAGTGGACATTTCTTCCGGCACCACCGTCACCGACGTGCTTCTCTCCGACGGCCGAGTCGCCGGCATCAGTACGGACCGAACTCATTACAGCGCGGCCTGCGTGGTGAATTGCGCTGGCGCGTGGGCGGGGAGTTTCTCCACTCATCGCTTCCCTACCCGCCCAGTCAAGGGACAGATGCTGGCTGTCGCCTGCGCGCGGCATAACGTGCTGCGTCATGTAATCCGCGCGCCCGAGGTGTACCTGGTGCCGCGCAGCGATGGTCGAATTCTGATTGGTTCGACGCTGGAAGAAGCTGGATTCGACAAGCGAACTGACGCGGATACCATTCATCGCCTGCATCAGGCAGCGATTCGCCTGGTGCCTGCGCTAGAACAGGCGCGGGTTCTGGAGGCGTGGGCCGGATTAAGGCCGGGGACTCCGGACGCTTTGCCTATCCTCGGCGCGACTGGCACGCCCGGATACTTTGTGGCCACGGGACACTTTCGCGATGGAATCTTGCTCACACCGGTCACGGCGCACGTAATGGCACAGGTAATCACGGGTGGGCGGCCGGATTACGATATCTCGGCGTTCTCTTCGCTTCGATTTCAAGATTGCCGGGATTCTTAGCAGCGTCCTCGCCCGCAATTCCGAGGGCGAGACGCCCTCGGGACAGCCGGCAAAGCCTGCCCTGAGCGAAGCCGAAGGGATTCCGGCGCTACAAATGCCTGGGGACGGGCGAGACGCTCGTCCTCCCTTCATGACCTGTCAGGCTTCTGGATACAGGCGTTCCGCCCTTATTTACTTTGCTGGCTGAGCGCGTCAAGGGCTTTCCGCGCTTCTCCGAGTTTAGGATTGAGCTCTAGCGCCTGCTCATAAGCAGCGCGTGCTTCAGGAGCGCGGCCCTCCTGTTGAAAGAGCTGGCCGAGCCGAAGGTAAGCTTCGCCGGAGGGGGTCTCGACCGCATTTCGGATGGCGTCAGAGAGCTCCACTTTGGCTAACCCTTCCATGGCACTGGCTTTCTGGGGGTCGATCCGCAACGCTGCCTGATAACTGGCGCGTGCCTTGGCATACTCTCCGAGGTTGCTATACAGCCTGCCAAGAGTGTTGTACGCCGAGAGCCGCATCTCGGGATCGGAGGTTAAAGGAATCGCGGTCTCATACTCCAGGACGGCATCCCGCGGGCGGTCGCTCAGAGCGAGACCTCCTGCCAAATTCAGATGCGGACCTGGATCCGAAGGCCGCAGCTTGACTGCCTTCTGGAAATGCGGCAATGCCTCCGCGTAACGGTCAGTGGCCAGAAGCGCAGCGCCCAGGTCTTCCTCGCCAAGGAAACTATCTTTGGTGACGTCCACGGCGTGCGCCCACAGATCGACGGCGCTCCGCCAATATCGCAGTTGGTCGATGGTAAAAAGCGAGAAAATGGCCAGGACGATGGCGGCCGCTTTGGCGCGCGAGCGGAAACTGAGCTGCCGGCTGTCGGCCAGGTCAGCAGCGCCCCACACCGCCACGACGAAGACGCCAATCAGCGGAACGTAGGCGTAGCGGTCGGCGATTGCTTGTTCGCCCACCTGGACGAGTCCAATGACAGGAACCAGCGTGCCCAGAAACCATAGCCATCCGACGATGAGGTATGGCCGGACCGCGCGCTGCCACCACACCAGTACACTCATGGCGAACAGAAACAGCGCGGCCAGTGTCAGCCGCCAGACCGCAAGCGTAGCCCCGGGGTGAGGATAGAACACCGCCAGCCACGCGGGCCAGAACCCCTTCCACACATACATTGCGTAAGCGTAGACCGCGTTTTCCAGGCGCACGCCCAAGGGAAGAACCAAACGCATGGCGCCGCCAGAGCGCTGCGCGAAAAAGGTGACGGCACAGTCGGCAGCGGATAGCGCCAAGAGCGGCAACTTTTCCATAACCAGCCGCGAGAGCGAATCCTGACGCACCGGAAATGCAGCCTCAGGGTTGAACTGGCTCCATCCCCGAATTCGCCTTAACGGCCAATAATCGAGCAACAAGAGCACGCAAGGCAGAGTGACCACCATGGGCTTCGAAGCAAGTGCGAGCACGAACAGAGCTGCCACTGCGACGTAGCGCTTAATGGACGGCTTAAGCGCATACCAACCATAAGCGCCGAGCGTCAGCAGGAAGAAAAACGTGCTCAGGACATTCTTGCGTTCCGCGATCCAGGCCACCGACTCAACATTGAAAGGATGAACCGCGAACAGCGCCGCCACCAGGAAGCTGCGTCCTGCAGCTCCGGTTGCGCGCAAAAGCAGCAGAAATAGCAGCACCACGTTCAGCACATGGAGAAGCACATTAGTGACGTGATGCCCGTGAGGATTCAGACCATACAGCGTGCAATCCAGGGCATGCGAAAGCCAGGTTGCTGGATGCCAGTTTGAGGACTCGGTCGAGGTCAGAGACCAGCGGACCGTCTCCCAAGTCAGGCCCGCTTTCACGTGTGAGTTGTTGTTGACGTAAATGTCGTCGTCATAGTTGAAAATGAAAGGATGCCCAAAGGCAGGACTATAGAGAGCGAGCGTTGCCACAGCCAACAGGAGGCAAATTGCAAGATCGCGCCTCTGAGGCGACGCCATCACAATGCTCTCGGCTTTTTGTCGGACACCCACGCTTCCCGGCACGACGCCTTGTCGTCTCGTGTCCGACCTTCCGCTGTCCGTTTTGACGCTGGCAGACATGTTTAAGCAGGAAACAAGCCTTAGCATTGTCGAGCAGAGGGCATTGTACCTTGGGGGCATTCGCCAACGAAGTTCGGTTGACGACTTTTCACTCACGGCGTCTCAACCTTAGGGATGTAACCGGCGCAGCGAACCACCGGCAGGCGCGGATATTTCGCGAAGGTGGGATCGCTGTCGGAGAGTTTACAGCGATAAAACGTTGATCCGCGCGGAGACTGAATCCGTTGCGCGTGTTGGCAGTCGAAGCACAGCCCAACGCGGCGGGTTTCATCTTTTGGTCCAGCTTCCCTCACATCCGCAGAATAGCCTATCGCCCAGGCATCGGCGCCCAGGCTCGCGGCGTTGGGTAGGGTCCTAAACTTGCGTTGACCCTTTCACCACGGAGACACAGAGTCACGGAGAACACCTTTTTCTTCTCTGTGTCTCCGTGGTGAATTGCTTTCAACGCAAATTTAGGACACTACGCGGCGTTGGACGCAAAAACTCGCATCCCGCGATCAGGTATACTTATCCGTTTCATAGGTATTCAAGCCCTAAACAGATCAGGATCGAGAGAAAGGGACACATCTATGGCTTCCCCAGCAGTGGATTACGCTCGTTCGAATCAGCAGCGCTTCTTGAGTGAACTGAAAGATCTGCTTCGCATCCCCAGCATCAGCACCCTGGAGGAGCACAAGCCCGACGTGCGCAAGGCCGCCGACGTCGTGGCCGCCGAACTGGGGCGCATTGGCATGGAAAACGTCGAGCTCATCGCTACCAAAGGCCACCCGCTGATCTACGCGGACTGGCTGCATGCGCCCGGCAAGCCGACTGTGCTCTGCTATGCGCATTACGATGTGCAGCCTCCCGACCCGCTCGACGAATGGATCAGCCCGCCTTTCGAGCCCACCGAACGCAACAACAACATCTACGCCCGCGGCGCAGTCGACGACAAAGGCCAGCTGTGGATGGAGATCAAGGCGATCGAAGCCTTGATGAAAGGCCACAATGGCAAGCTGCCGCTGAATGTGAAGTTCATCATCGAAGGCGAAGAGGAAGTCGGCGGCGAGTCCATTGCAGAGTACGTGCGCAAGCAGAAAAGCAAGCTGAAGGCCGATTTCGCCCTGGTCTGCGATACCGAGTTGTTTGCTCCAGATCTCCCCACTCTGTGCGTCGGCCTGCGCGGGCTGGTGTACACGGAAATCGAGGCGTTTGGGGCGAAGAACGATCTGCACTCCGGAATGTATGGCGGGGCGGCGCCCAATCCCTTTTTCGCGTTAATTGAAATCATCAGCAAGCTCAAGGATGCAAAAGGCAAAATACTGATTCCGGGCTTCTACAAGAACGTGAAAGCCCCGACTGCGGCCGAACTGAAGGCATGGAAGCGGTTGCCGTTCAATGAAGAGCACTATCGCAAGACGGAAGTTGGCTCCAAGGTGTTGACTGGTGAACCCGGATTCTCGGTGCTCTATCGCACCTGGGCGCGTCCCACGTTGGAAGTCCATGGCATGCCGGGCGGGTTTACCGCACCCGGCGCCAAGACTGTGATCCCGGCGAAAGCGTCGGCGAAGGTTTCCATGCGCATGGTGCCCAACCAGGATCCAGACGACATCCTCAAGCGCTATACGGCCTTCGTGAAGAAGCTCACGCCCAAGGGTATTGAAACCAAGATTAAAGTGTGGAGCAAAGGTCCTGCCTGCGTGGTGGGCACGGACAATAAATATGTGAAAGCCTCCACCGAGGCCATGCACGATGTGTTCAAGAAAGACACGGTCTTCATTCGCTCGGGCGGGTCGATTCCCATCGTGACCGATTTTCAGGATGTGCTGAAAATTCCCAGCGTGATGATGGGCTTCGGCCTGCCCGACGACAATCTGCACGCTCCCAACGAGAAGTTTCACATCCCCAACTTCTACCGGGGAATTGAATCGATCTGTTTATTCTTCGAGAAGCTGGGCGCGTAGCGCCATCGGCGAGAATTGTGTGGGGCCGGGTCTTTGACCCGGCCAGCCGAGCGCAGCTCGGCGTTACGCGTTTAACCTTCCCGCCATAATCCTTGAACATCGTTGTCATCGATCGCCTTTTGAGCTAGAGTTATCTGGCTCTCGCGATTCTCCCTTCCTTCTGTCTTCCCCCGTCCATTTTGCACGCGTTTGCTGCATTGTGTGTGCAAAATGAGGTGGTTGTGCAAAAGGACACCCTATATATGGTGTTTTCTTGCTTGACCCCGGTGCATTTTCGCCGTTACAGTAGCTTCAATCTGTGCCCGCCCTATCCCAGCCAAGGGGAAGGCTTTTTCGGAGCTAACGGTGGAGGAATCTAATTGGTTAATGCTTCTGCTGGGCGCTTGACGCCTGGCCTATGCGAATGCGGCGGCGCGGACGCCTTCACGACAGCCGGCAATATGCCGGCGGTACTAAACCGGCTCCCAAGGAGTAGAAGTTGCTCAAACTGAAAAAGCTTCAGATTCTCGGCTTCAAATCTTTCTGCGACCGCACCGAACTCAAGTTTCACGGGGACGGCATCGCGGCCATCATCGGTCCCAATGGATGCGGGAAGTCCAACATCGCGGATGCGATTTCGTGGGTTCTAGGCGAGCAGTCAGCCAAGACTCTGCGCGGTTCGCGCATGGAGGACGTCATCTTCGCGGGCACGCGCGATCGCAAGCCCACGGGCATGGCCGAGGTTGCGCTCACCTTGATCGATCCGGAAGTCTACGACGGTCCCGACGCGCACGAACCCACCGAGATCGAAGTCCAGAATGAGTTGCCCACTAGCGCCGACGATTGGGATGAAGCGGAAGTGCGGGCGCGAGCCGCGGAGGAAGTCGAGCGCCTGACCGAAGAGGCACAGCCAGGCATTTCCGATGGAGAGACGCACGTGTCGCCCGTGGGGCCGGGCGAAGATGCCCCGACCTCCATCGAATCGGGTCCGCAGGTCATCCTGAAGATCCGTCGCCGGAAGTTTCAGAGTCAGTTCCGGGCGGGAGAGATCGTGGTCACTCGCCGCCTATTCCGCTCCGGAGACAGCGAGTACCTGCTGAACGGCAAACTCTGCCGCCTGCGCGATATTCAGGAATTGTTCATGGGCACAGGGCTGGGGCCGGAGTCTTATGCCTTGATCGAGCAGGGGCGTATTGGACAGATCCTCAGCAGCCGTCCGACGGATCGTCGCGCCATCATCGAAGAAGCTGCAGGGATCACAAAGTTTAAAACCAAGAAGCGCCTCGCCGAAGCACGCCTGGAAGATGCCAAGCAAAATTTGTCGCGGGTGAACGATATTTTTGAAGAGGTCACGCGGCAGATGAATTCGCTGAAGCGGCAGGCATCGAAGGCCGAGCGCTATGCCAAGCTGCGGGAGGAGATGCGCGCGAAGCTGCGTCTGGTGCTGGCCAGCAAGTTTGCGCAACTGGATCGCGAAAGCATGGAAATCGACGAGCGAATCAATTCGCTCGCGGAGGAAATGCGCCACCGGACCGAGACCGTTCAGCAATTCGAAGCGGAGCACGCCGACCGCACTCAGCGTGGATACGCCATCGAAAGCGAGATTCGCGAAAATCGCGAGCGTCTGAACCAAATCAAGCTGGAAAGCGAACGGGCTTATGCCCAGCGTCGCCATAACGAAGAACGCTGTGCGGAACTGGTGGCGCGTTCGGTTTCTTCCGAGGCTGAACTGACCCAGGCGCAATATCGGCTAACCGCGCTCGAAGCTGAGCGTGACTCGAATCGCCGTGTGCTGGACTCTGCAGCCGCTGACGTGGCTGCGGCGCAACACGAACTGGAGCGATGCCAGCAGGAAGCTACCGACGCCGCGAACGCCCTGGCAGAATTGGAACATCGGCAGGAGGAATCTCGCAGCGCAATCATGGAAGTAGTCGCGTCCGCCGCCAATCTGCGAAACTTGCTCACCCAAGCGGAAGAGCGTTTGGCCGCCTTGGGTCGCGAGGCACAGCGTTTACAGATTGAAATGTCGACGGCAAACGCGCAGGTCGAAGCGTTCGGCGGGCAGCGCGGACAATTTGCCTTGGAATTCGAGTCGGTTTCGCAGCGCGTTGCAGGGTTGACGGGAGAGATTTCCCAGGCTCGTCAATCGATTGAATCCAAGCGCCGCGAGGAATCGGAAGCCAAGGACCACTTGGACAGCCTTCGAGCTGAATATGCGGCCGCCATTGGAAAGAAGGGATCTCTCGAAGCGGTCATCGCCGAGCACGGTTACTCCACGGAATCAGTTCGCCGGCTGTTTCAATCGGACGTGATGAATGGCGGACTGGCTCCGGTGGGCGTGTTGGCCGACTTCCTCGAGGTTGAGCCGCGCTACGAAGGCGTGGTCGAAGACTTTCTTCGCGACGAATTGAATTACGTGGTCGTGAAATCCTGGGACGCGGCCGACGAAGGTCTGCGCCTGCTGCGAACTGACGTGGATGGACGCGCAACATTTCTGGTCCACCCAGAGGACTCACAAGCCAAATTCTCTTTCGCGGTGGACGAAGTAGCGCGGGCGGCAACGCCCAGCCAGTCGATCGTCCCGCTGAAACATGCAATCCGCGTGCTGAACGGGTTTGGGCGATCCCTGGAAGTCATTCTCCCCAAGCTGCGCGATGGCTACATCGTTCCAGAGCCAACCTTCGCGCGCGAGCTTGCCTTGTCGAATCCGGATGCATTCTTCCTTTCACAATCGGGCGAGTGCTTCCACAACGTCACCGTCACCGGCGGAAAGCAGCGCGCCGAGGGCCCGCTGTCGATGAAACGCGAGCTGCGGGATGTGCTGCGTTTGTTGGGTGATTTGGAGTCGACGATGCGCAATGAGGAACTCCGCGTTCTCACCTTAGCCCGCGAGATCAAGGAACTAGCATCGCGGCTCGACCGCCTCGAGACCGAGAAGCGGGAAGCCGAAAAACAGGCGATGACTTCTGGTCACATGCTGCAGCAGCTCGATTCGGAAATGGTTCGCGTGGGCGAGCGGCTGAGCACCTGTCGGCAAGAGATCCAGCGCCTCGCTTCTGAGCGCTCCGAGCAGGAGGCATTGATCAACTCGCGCCAAACAGAATTGGTGACGCTACAAAAACAGCGCGAGGAACTGGAAGCCCTGGCGGCCACGGCGAACGAAGAACTGGCTGGCTTGCGCGAACGGCGAGATTCGGCTGCGCAAAGCGCTTCCCAGCATCTGGCACGTGTGGCCACCCTTGAGGAACGGCATCGGTCGGCCACGGCTGTGCTCGGAAAAATCGAGTCGGTGGTCGCGGATATGGGCGCGCGCGCCGAGTCGTTGCAGGCGCAGATCGAATCTTCCGCGGTCGAAAAACTGCAGCGCGAGGCGGAGAATCAGCAGATGATCGCGCAAATGGAAGAACTGGAAGCGGAGCGCAATACCACCGAGGCTCGCGATGGACTGCTGCAATTTGAATCAGATCAAGTGCGTGCCCGGATGGCCGAGATTGAGGAAGCTTTGCGTGATGCCCGTCAGTTACTCGACGCAGCCCGCGACCGCCGCGGTGAGCTTTCGGCAACTGCAGCCAAACTGCAGTCGGACGCACAGTACATGGCGGAAACCTGCCTGAATGAGTTGGGCATACAACGTCACGAATTGACCGCCGACGCCACTATTCCGATTGCCAGTGGAGAGCTGCTAGCGGCCGAAGACCAAGCCTACCGCGAGATGCGCACCCGGCTCGACGCTATGGGCCCGGTAAACATGATGGCCCTGGAGGAATACAAGGAAACCGCCGCGCGCCACGCATTCCTGGACACACAAAGAAAAGACCTGCTCGATTCGATTCAGAATACGCAAGCCACCATCAAGGAGATCGATGCCTTCTCGCGGCAGAAGTTCGAAGAGGCCTTCCACAAAATCAACGAGAACTTCCAGACCACATTCCGCAAGCTGTTCGGGGGTGGGCATGCTTTCATGCGCCTCACCGATGAAGAGAACAGCGCGGAAAGCGGCATCGACGTAGTCGCGTCTCCTCCCGGCAAAAAGCTGCAGAATGTGCTGCTGCTCTCCGGCGGTGAGAAAGCTCTGACCGCCTTGTCGCTCCTGGTGGGAATATTCCAGTATCAACCCAGCCCGTTCTGCATTCTTGACGAGGTCGACGCGCCGCTCGACGAAGCCAATATCGGGCGCTTCACCGAACTCGTACGGGAGATGAGCCTGCAAACCCAGTTCGTGCTGATCACCCACAGCAAAAAGACGATGAGCATCGCTCCGGTGCTGTATGGCGTGACCATGCAGGAGCCGGGCGTTTCCAAGCTGGTTTCGGTGCGCTTTGGAGCGACGGCGTGAAGGGCAAACGTGGCTCGTTTGCCGAGGCCGAGGCGTTCCAGAACTATGTTGCCTTGAACGACT
>Ga0074044_10002834_pt1 | contig 15054 bp, 13 predicted proteins | sample BogForMeECP23OM1_FD_94443 | JGI IMG/M metagenome (GOLD analysis project Ga0074044, IMG submission 94443) | Bog forest soil microbial communities from Calvert Island, British Columbia, Canada - Bog Forest MetaG ECP23OM1 | ecosystem: Environmental > Terrestrial > Soil > Wetlands ... | reverse complement strand
GGTCGGTGCTCTGCGCGCTCAACGCCGTCGGCGTCGATCACGCGGCGCCCGAGATGCGCAAGGCGGCGGATTGGCTCGTCGCCATTCAAAACGACGACGGCGGCTGGGGCGAGGACGGCGCAAGCTATAAGCTGGACTATCGCGGCTACGAGCGTGCGCCGTCTACGGCGTCACAGACGGCGTGGGCGCTGCTCGGACTTATGGCAGCCGGCGAAGTCGATCATCCCGCGGTCATGCGCGGCATCAACTATCTCACCGATACGCAGGGCACCGACGGTTTCTGGAACGAGCCGCGTTACACCGCGACCGGTTTCCCGCGCGTGTTCTATCTGCGCTACCACGGCTATGCGAAGTTTTTCCCACTGTGGGCGCTGGCGCGCTACCGCAATCTCAGGCGCGGCAATACTCGCACGGTGGCTTACGGGATGTAGCGCGGTACCGGCAAGGGTTGTCGGCGAGGTCGGGCAGATTGACGGATTTCTGTCGACAGTGGCAGAACGGCAACAGTGGAATGAGGATTTCGCGTGTTACAAATGAATAATAATTTTAATTGAGCTGCATTTTCAGGGGGCTCCCGTGAAGAAAACACTGATTGGCATTGCTGCAATCGCGGCGCTGATGGGGACACCTGCTCTGGGGGCCGACATGGCGCTGAAGGCTCCGCCTCCGCCAGAACCGGTGTGGAACTGGACCGGATTCTATGTCGGCGGCAATCTTGGCGGCAAATGGGCGGATACCTCCGGATCGGTCTTCATGGGTGGGGCGACCGGCTTTGGCATCACCACGCCGGCTGGCACATTGCCGTTGGCCGCAGCGACCGCGGGCACTTTCATGGGTGGTGGCCAGTTCGGCTACAATTGGCAAGTAGGAGCTGTTGTCTTTGGTCTTGAAGCGGACGTCGACGGCCACAATTGGAGCACGACGCGAACCGCGGCTGGCACCGGTCTGCCTGCGGTTTTCATTCCGGGGGATAGCTTTTCGGTCGACAGCCAGTGGCAGGCTTCGCTACGCGCGCGATTAGGCTATGCGTTTGACCACACCTTGCTTTACGTAACCGGCGGTCCGGCGTGGACTGGGGTCAACGTGAACACGAACTTTATCGCGACCACGGCGGGTGGATTTCTCTTTCCGGCATCGTCGGCATCTGATTCAAGAACCCTCACTGGCGGGACCGTCGGCGGCGGCATTGAATACGCAATCGTAAAGAACTGGACCATCGGCCTGGAGGGCCGCTACACTTGGTACGGCAGCGCGACCTACAATGGCGGTTCAGTGGCAGCGATTGCGGGGAGTCCCACGGGTCCTTACGTGCTTGCCCCTGCAACCCAGACTTTGAGCCTCAGCACCGCCGAGGTGTTGGGTAAGATCAACTTCAAATTCTGAGCGCTACATTCTTGCAAGCTCAATAAGAAGACCCCGCATCGATGCGGGGTCTTTTTGCTCCAGCTTTCACGCCAACGGCGCTGACGATGCTCAGGCCGCCGCGTTCGCGCGCTTCGCCGCCTTCTCCCGCGCCTCGTTGGCGCGCATTTGCGACAGCGTCAGCTGCACATTGCTATCGAACACGTATCGCGCGGGCCGTTGATTCTCCATGGAGATTTCCGGCGCCATCGGGCCCTCGGTCTTGACGCCGCGCAAGCCGATCATCAGCGCCTCGACGAGCGGATGTCCTATTCCCTTGCCAATTCGTCTCGGCAGACCGCGTCCAGAACAGGTAAGTCGACGGTCGCGAGCTTCCAAATCACGTCGGGAGCAATGCGTTCATAGTCGTGCCGCAGGACGCTTCCGATACCTGCCACCTTGGCCCATGGAATTTCCGGATGGCGCGTTTTCAATTCGACACTCAGATGCCGGCTTGCCTCCGAGATGATCAGCACGCCTCGTTCCGCCAGCCATTGGTGCTCCCAACTGTTCTCGAATTCTTCCAGGCTCAGCCTATTTACTACTGAATGAATGCGCTCGATGGCCTCGATAATGTCGGTTAAGCGCAGAACGAGCGACCGATCCGCCATCAGAACACGCGTAGTGCGGTTTCTTCGATTTTTTCTCGCAACACTGGATGTAGGCTAGCGCGCGTCATGATGTCGGTACGCCGTCCCAAAATCTCCTGGGCTCTCTCCTTCACATCCATCAATTCGTACAAACCGAGTTGTCCTTTCGCATGATCGAAAAAGAGATCGATATCTGAATCATCTTTACCATCGTCGCGGGCGACTGACCCAAACAGGAAAAGACGCTGGACGCCAAGCTTCTTGAGCTCGGCTTCGTGTCGTTTCAGAAGGCGTATGACATCTGCACGTTTCATCGGGCACCGGAGAGGCCTACGCCGCGCTCGCCCTCTTAGCTACCTTTTCAGCTTTCTCCCGCGCCTCGTTGGCGCGGATTTCCGACAGCCGCTGCTGCACTTGGCCGTCGAAGACGTATTGCGCCGGCCGCTGGTTCTCCATGGAGATTTCCGGCGCCATCGGGCCTTCGGTCTTGACGCCGCGCAAGCCGATCATCAGCGCCTCGAGCGGATGCTTCATCATGGCGTCCGCCGCCGTCGCCTCGTAGCCGCAATGTGCCATGCAGTTCGCGCACTTCTCGTAGCGGCCGGTGCCGTAGGAATCCCAGTCGGTGGTCTCCATCAATTCCTTGAAAGTCTTGGTATAGCCTTCGCCGAGCAGATAGCACGGCTTCTGCCAGCCGAAGATGTTGCGCGTCGGCATGCCCCACGGCGTGCAGTGGAATTCCTGGTTGCCGGCGAGGAAGTCGAGGAACATGGAGGAGTGCGTCAGGTTCCAGTTCTTGCCCTTGCCGAGGGCAAAGACTCTGCGGAACAGCTCCTTGGTCTTGCGCCGATTGAGGAAGTGCTGCTGATCGGGCGCCCGCTCGTAGGCGTAGCCGGGTGAGATCGAGACGCCGACGCCAAGTTCCTCGGTAAGGTCGAGGAACGCCGCGATATCCTCGGCGGGGTGTCCGTCGAAGATCGTGCAGTTGACGTTGACGGTGAAGCCCTTGGCCTTGGCTGCCTTGATGGCGGAGATTGCCCGCTCGAAGCCGCCCTCCATGCACACCGATTTGTCGTGGTGCTCCTTGAGACCGTCGAGATGCACGGAGAAGAACAAATACGGCGACGGCTCGAACAAATGCAGCTTCTTCTCCAGGAGCAGCGCGTTGGTGCACAGTGACACGAATTTCTTGCGCGCGACGATGCCCCTGACGATCTCGCCGATCTCCTTGTGAATCAGCGGCTCGCCGCCGGGAATGGCGACCATCGGCGCGCCGCACTCGTCAACGGCGTCGAGGCATTCCTCAACGGAAAGGCGCTTGTTCAAAATCGCGTCGGGATAATCGATCTTGCCACAGCCGAAGCACGTGAGATTGCATCGAAACAGCGGCTCCAGCATGAGCACGAGCGGGTAACGCTTGCGCCCGGCAAGCCGCTGGCGCAGCACGTACGAACCGACGACAGCTTTTTGTCGCAAAGATACAGCCACAACCGTTTCCTTCTTCTCTTGCCTTTTGCGTTTGCCGCAGACCGGCGTCCAAACTAAACCTCAGCTGTCGCCCGATCCGCGGTTCTTCCGTCCGTTAATTCGGGCGGCAGGCGAAACTCGATGGTTTCCTGCCGGCCGGTCAACTCGCTGACCTGGACCGGCCCCAGCCGGCGCAGCGCATCGATCACGTCCTCGACCAGCACTTCGGGCGCCGAAGCGCCTGCCGTGATGCCGACGGTATGGGCGCCATTGAACCACTCCGGTTGCAGCTCGCTGCCGTCAGCGATCAAATAGCACGGCGTCCCAGCCTCGTTGCCGATCTCGCGCAGGCGGTTGGAATTGGAGCTGTTCTTAGCGCCAACCACAAGGATAACGTCGACAAGCTTGCTGAGTTCACGGACTGCCGTCTGCCGATTCTGCGTGGCGTAGCAAATATCGCGGGTCTCCGGCCCAACGATATCGGTAAACCGGCGATGTAGCGCCGCGATGATGTCGCGTGTGTCGTCAACACTGAGCGTTGTTTGGGTGACGTAGGCGACCGGGGTGTCGGGCGGGATGTCGAGGGAGTCGACGTCGTTCTCGGTTTGCACCAAGGTCACCGGCTCGGAAATCTGGCCCATCGTGCCCTCGACCTCGGGATGGCCGGCGTGGCCGATGAGAACGAGGCGGCGCCCCTGCGCCACATAGCGCTTGCCCTGATTATGCACCTTGGTGACCAGCGGACAGGTCGCGTTGAGCACCGGAAGCTCGCGGGCAGCCGCCTCCTCCTCTACGCTTTTGGCTACGCCATGCGCGCTGAAGATGGTGACCGCGTTGGGGGGAACCTCGGACAGGTCTTCGACGAAATGCGCGCCTTTGGCTTTCAGGCTCTCCACCACGTGCTTGTTGTGGACGATCTCATGGCGCACGTAGACCGGCGGCCCGTACTTTTGCAGAGCGCGCTCGACGATCTCGATGGCGCGCACGACGCCGGCGCAAAAACCGCGAGGCTGGGCGAGTATGACTTTCATCAACGACCTCCAGGCAAGTGCCGGACCGCGGCGTTGCGCCGCAAGAGCCGCGGGCGGCCACCCTAATGCTCCCAGTCCAATACTTTGGCCACAACGCCGTGACAACCAAATTGGCCACGATTCTGTGACTATCAAGCCCGCTCTCGGCGGCCGCGGGCAGTCGATCAATGATGGCTCCTAGGGGAACCATTGAGCAGTACGGGCTCGTTGTCCAGCGCACGACGCCCGCCGCACGCGCGACCACCGCCGTGGCCTGCGGCCTCCCGCACCCTCCGATTTCTAGGAAAATATCCATGATTTCACTTTTCTGGCATTTCAGGGCATCTAGTGCCGCCGAAAGCCGGGGAGATTCCGTGAACGCTTTGCACTCGTCCCTAGGTTCCCGTCCGAACGGACAAACCAGCAGCTACGCGCGCGGCGGAAGCCTTCGTGCCATGCCATAGACAGTCGACCGCGCATGCCTCCATTTTGCCTTTCTCTTAACGCCTCAAACGTCAGTTCGCCCTTGCCCGCCTTACATCTCACGCCTCAAACGCCGGTTTGACCTCGTCATCCCATGAAGACACTTACCGATTTCGTTGTCCGCACGATCGCTTTTTGCATCCACTACCCTCGGTGGGTCATCGCCGGCGCAATCGTGCTCGCGGTCGTGTCGACTTGGTATGCCGCCACTCATTTCTCCATGACGACGGACATCAATCAGCTCATTTCCAGCAACAGTCCGGGGCGGCAACGGGAACTGGCATTCGAAAAGGCCTTCCCGCAATTCGACATGATCGTTGCGGTGGTGGACGCGCCGACGCCGGAGCTTGTCGAGGAGGCCACCGGCGCGCTGGTCGCGCGGCTGTCGCAGCAGACGAATTTCTTCCGCTCCATCCAGGAGCCGCAGGGCAGTTCGTTCTTTGCCCAGAACGGTCTTTTGTTCGAGCCAACCGACCAGCTCGAGCCGCAGATGGATATGCTGTCGCAGGCACAGCGGCTTGTGCAGGTCTTGGCGGGCGACCCGAGCTTGCGCGGTGTGGTCCGCGCGCTGCAGTTCGGGCTGCTTGGCGTGCAGGGCGGCAACATCAAGCTCGACGACATGACTTGGCCGATGACGCTCGCCGCCAACACGCTCGACCAGGTGGCGGCAAATCAGCCGGCGAGCTTCTCTTGGCGTGCGCTGGTCCAGGGCCGCGAGGCCAAACCCACCGATCTGCTGCGGTTTCTGAAAATCCAGGCCGTGCTCGACTATTCGGAGCTTGAGCCGGGGCTGAAGGCAACCAACGCCGTCCGCCAGGCTGCCACGGACCTCAATCTTGCATCCGCTTACCAAGCGCGCGTGCGCCTGACCGGCCCCGTGCCCATGAACGACGACGAGTTTGCCACGATCAAAGAAAACGCGGTGCTCAACGCCGTACTGACTATCGCGGTCGTGCTCTTCATCCTGTGGCTGGCGCTGCGCTGGATGCGGATCATCTTCGCCGTATTCGTCAGCCTGGTGGTCGGACTTTCCGTCACGGCGGCGCTGGGCATGCTCCTGGTCGGCACGCTCAACCTGATATCGGTATATTTCGCCGTGCTGTTTGTCGGCCTCGGAGTCGATTTCGGTATTCAATTCAGCGTCCGCTATCGGGCCGAACGGCACGAAGTCGATGGTCTGTACGAAGCCCTGCTGCATGCCGGCCGCCGCGCCGGCGCGCCGCTGACGCTCGCCGCGCTGGCCACCGCGGCAGGCTTTCTCTCGTTCCTGCCGACCGCCTACCGGGGGCTGTCCGAGCTCGGATTGATCGCCGGCTTCGGCATGCTGATCGCATTTATCAGCAGCATTACTATGTTGCCGGCCCTCCTGAGTCGGCTGAAGCCGCGGAGCGAACCGTATCCGCTCGGCTACGCATTCCTTGCGCCGGTCGACATTTTCCTCGAGCGCTATCGTGTACCGATTCTTATTGTAACAGCGCTTGTCATTCTTGGAGCGTCACCGCTGCTGTTTTGGCTGCGGTTCGATTTCAATCCGATGAACCTGCGCAATCCCAATGTCGAATCCGTCGCCACCTACCTTCAGCTCGAAAAGGAACAGGGAGGCGGCGCCAACGATATTCAGGCGCTGGAGCCCACATTGGCGCAAGCCGACCAGGCTGCCGCCAAGCTCAGGGCGTTGCCTCAGGTTGCGCACGTGGTGACGCTTTCGACGTTCATTCCGGATCACCAGCAGCAAAAGCTGCCGCTGATCCAGAGCGCGGCAAAGACGCTCGATGCTGCGCTGTCCCCGCGCACCGTCAGCCCGCCGCCGACGGACGCGGAAAACGTCGCCATCATCGATTCCACTGTCAATGCGCTTTACCGCCTGGCCGGCAGTGCCCCTGGCCCCGGCGCGGCCGCAGCCAAGCGGCTTGCCGCGGACATGACTGCGCTTGCCAGGGCCGATCAGGCGACACGCCAGCGGGCCGAAACGGCGTTCGTCCAGCCGTTGCGAACGGTGCTCGATGATCTGCGCAATTTGCTCAAGGCGCACGAGGTCACCCGCGACAACCTTCCGCCCGAGCTTGTCAGCCAATGGATGACGCCGGACGGGCACGCCCGGCTGGAGATCGGCCCGAGCGGCAATGCGGACGACAATGCGACGTTGCGGGCGTTCGCGCATGACGTGCAGAGCGCGGAGCCCAATGCGACCGAAGGCCCGATCTCGATTCTTGAGGCGCGCCGCACAGTCATCATCGCCTTCCTCCAGGCCGGCGCCTACGCGCTGCTGTCGATCGCCGTCCTGTTGTGGATCACGTTACGGCGAGTGGGGGATGTGCTGTTGACGCTCATTCCGCTGCTGGTGGCATGCGTTGTCACGCTGGAAATCTGCGTGGTGATAGATATGCCGCTCAATTTCGCCAACATCATCGCGCTGCCGCTCTTGCTCGGCGTCGGCGTGGCCTTCAAGATTTATTACATCATGGCGTGGCGCGAGGGGCAGACCAGATTATTGCAGTCGGTGCTCACGCGAGCCGTGACGTTCAGCGCATGCACGACGGCGACCGCTTTCGGCAGCCTGTATTTTTCCAGCGATCCGGGTACGTCCAGCATGGGCAAGCTGCTCGCCATCTCGCTGTTGACGACGATGACGGCGGCGGCGCTGTTCCAGCCGGTGCTGATGGGCAAACCGCGCGAGGAGGAAGCGCGAGACCCCGCCTACCGTGAAAGCATAGGCGCTTCAAATTAAGACGATCCGGCCTCTCGGCCACCAGCGGCTCTAGCGCCGCGCGGAATTCTCCGGCTTTGGTGCGCCCTGGGACTTGTGCGCCGCTGCGCTTGTGGAGGGATTGGGATTAAAGCGGGGATCGATCTCGTTGTAGGCCGCATCCGGCAAGCGCGTCCAATACTGGTTCTGCCCCAGCAGGGAAATGCCGAAATAGCCTCGCACGATGAGCGATTGACCGTCCGGCGCAAGATTCATCATGGCGCCGTAAACGCGGCCGTAGCGCGGATCGAGGATGGTGCCGTCCTCGTAATGCAAGCCATCACGCTTCATGCCGCGGATGATATCAAGGCCCAGCCACGGCTTGTCATGGCGATCGTCGGTGCACTGATCGCATACGACGCTCATGTTCTGGCCCGGTTGCAGATACATCTTCACGATAGTTCCATCATAGATGCCGCCGTGGTCGCGGATGAGAAACCAACCGGTCGGCTGCCCGGTGGCCTGATCGATCGCTTGCCAGAGCCCCGCTGCCGTTGGCTCCGCGCCCAGCGCGTGACCGGCGACGAGCGATAGCAGCGCCGCGGCAGCCATCATATGTCTTGCGCGCATTTTGTTCTCCGAATCTCGATCTCTAGTCCGCGGCGGGCGTCGGGCCCCGGAACTGCGTTCACCACGCGCATAACATGATCGTTAGCTGCGTTAATTCACGAGCATTCATCGTCTTATTCAACCCTGGCGGCGATTATCCAATATGCAACGCGCACCCCCGGCGCAAGCGGTGAGGCGAGGGAGCGCAGCCCACAGGACGCCGAGACAGATCAGGTCGAGACGGCAAAATTTTGGTTATAGTGTGAAGCCGTGTCGGCGTGCGGGCAGAATTTGACCGCTTTCTCTGCCGGCTTGCAGCGGAACCGGCGCATTTTCCGCTTGAACGCAGTGTCAACGTTGAGGATCGTAGCGGCTGGCGAAGAAGGCACGGGCCGGACGACGACCGGCAGCCGGCGAAAGGGAGAGAGCGACCATGGCGAACAAGACCATCATCAGCTGCGCGATCACCGGCTCGATCCACACTCCCACCATGTCGGACGCACTGCCGACCACGCCCGATCAGATCGCGACGCAAGCGATCGATGCCGCCAAGGCCGGCGCCGCGATCCTGCATTTGCACGCGCGCGATCCGAAGGATGGGCGGCCATCGCCGGACCCGAACGTCTTCATGCAGTTCTTACCGCGCATCAAGCAAAGCTGCGACGCGGTGGTCAACATCACCACCGGTGGCGCCGTCACCATGACGGTCGAGCAGCGCATCTCGGCGGCGCTGCAGCTCTCGCCGGAAATGTGCTCGCTGAACATGGGATCGATGAACTTCGCGCTCTACCCCATGGCGCGGCGCTACAAGAACTGGAAATACGACTGGGAGGAGAGCTATCTTACCAACTCCGATGCCTATATCTTTCCCAACACATTTCGCGACATTGAAAAAATCTCCAAGCTTCTCGGCGAAGGCCATGGCGTCAAATTCGAGCATGAGTGCTACGACACTGGTCACTTGTACAACCTCGCCCACTGCATCGACCGCGGCATGTTCAAGCCGCCAGTTTTCGTGCAACTCATCTTTGGCATCCTCGGCGGCATCGGAGCCGAGCTCGACAATCTCCTGTTCATGAAACGCACCGCCGACCGGCTGTTTGGCGATCAATATTTCTGGTCGGTGCTTGCCGGCGGCCGCCATCAGATGAATTTTTGCACCAACGCCGCCATGATGGGCGGCAATGTGCGCGTCGGCCTTGAGGATTCGCTGTATATCGGGCCGGGAAAGCTCGCCAAAAGCAATGCCGAGCAGGTCGCGAAAATCCGCCGCATCGTCGAGGAGTTGGGCTTCGAGATCGCGACGCCGACGGAGGCGCGCGCGATGTTGGGGCTTAAGGGCGGCGATCGCGTAAAATTCTAGCCGCGGCCGCGCCCTTGACCCTGCGGGTGGCGCAACGCTACATCCAGGTTTCTGGTCGGGCGGTTAGCTCAGCGGGAGAGCACATCCTTGACATGGATGGGGTCACAGGTTCAATCCCTGTACCGCCCACCAGCGTTCGCTGCTTCGCAGCTACGGCTTGGCAAGCCGTCTGCCTGCAAAGCAGCGAAAGCTGCCACGTCGTAGCCCGCACGGCGAAGACGGACTGGCCCGTCACATACCTTCCGCTTTCTTGCGCTTGTCGCACTCGCTCCAATATTGCGGCCACTTCATGCCGGGGGGCCTCGTGCCGGCCGCCTTCGCGGCCTTCCACTCGGCGCCGCAGGCGCGCTCGCGAGCGATCATGGCTGCACGTCCGCCTGATGCCGGCTTCTTCTCCGCGGCGGCGGCCGGGGGCGGGGCGGCGGCCGGTTTCTCGGCTGCTGGCGGCGGAGTCGCGGCCGGCGCTTCGCCGCCGCATTGCGCCTTGCGGAAATCATTCCATTTCATGCCGTTGAGAGTACCGGCAGCCTTGGCCGCCTGGTATTTGGCGCTGCACTCTTTCGCCGTGAGAGCGTGCGCCGGCGCCGGCATCGATGCGGTGGCCAGAACGGCGACGAACATTCCCGACGCGATCAACAAAGCGGTTTTCATGGCGGCAATTCTCCTATCCGAAGGCGTTAAAGAGCGAGGCACCCGGGCTGGCGCCTCGATAAGCGCGTTTAACTCCCGGTGGCGTCGGACAGACACTTCTTGGTGAAGCTGGTCTGCGCCGCGCCATGCAGGTTTTGAGCGGCGGCCTGGTCGTTGCAGCATTTCTTCGCGAAGCTCGTCAAAGCGGCGCCGTGCAAATTCTTGCCGGTCGCTTGGACCTTGCAACTATCGTCCGCCATTGCAGCGGTGGCGACGAAACAAAATGAGACGAGAACAATGGCGACTGTCTTCATTTCTGTCTCCCTGGTCTGAACAGATCAAAATCGAAAGACCTTTCGCTGGCGGCGCGTCACGCCGGCTTCAGCGTGCCGTTCGGCGAAGCCTTGTCGACGATTTCCGGCAGATACTGCGCCAGCAACTTGAGGGTCTCGTCGACGGGCAGTCCGAGATGGCGGGCGAACTCCTGCACTTGGGTGTTGCCGAGGACTGCCTTCAATTGATCTTCGGTGATCGGCAGATTGGCGCCGTTACCGAGCCACGATTGCACCTGGGGGCCGAGGCCGCCCTGCTGCAGCGCGGCAACGAGCCCGTTGAGATCATGGTACTGCGTTTTTGCCAGCACGGCGTTGATCAGCGCCGGCAGGGCCGCCGCTTCGACTTGACCCAGGGCGCCTTTGAGCGCGCCGCCAAGGCCTAGATTGTCCAACAAGCCCACGTTTTTCCCCCATGGCGGAGTTCGCGACGTTATGCAGAAGTCATGTCAAATCCGCGACGAGCCTACTCGAACATCGGGGTCGGCACCAGGGGCTCGGAAGCGCATCCGCCCGCGACCTTAGTGTCCAGAGAATCTTCGAGAATCCCGCAGACCACGAAAAATCGGACTCTAGCCGGCCGGCTTGCGCGCCAACAACCCAAACGCCGCGATCGCCGCCAGCACCAGCGAAATCAGCACGTTGTAGCCGGCAAGCGAGATGCCGAGAAAGCGCCACGCCGCTTCGTCACAGCGTACCACTTCGACCGATTGCAACTGACTGAGCACCGGTCCCTTTGCCGTGAAATCGGTTATCGGGCCCGAGCAATCCGTGGGGCCGGGCCACCAGCGCCATTCGACGCCGGCGTGATAGGCGGCAAGCGCGGCGCCGCAGAGGACCGTGGCCATGATCGCGACCAAGCCGACGATAATCAGGGCCCGCGGCGCCCGCACCAACGCCGCGATCGCCATCAGCAACGAGAGCGGGATGACGATGTGGTAGGGCAGGCGTTCTTCGAGGCAAAGCGGACAGGGCGGCAGCTTCAGCACGTTTTCGAAATACCAGGCGCCGAGAATCGTCGCAGCGCTGAGCACGAAGATCGCTAGCGCTGCCGCGGCGGCGGGTTCGCGGCGAAGTTGTTCGCTCCAAGTCGCTTTCATCGCCAAGCCGCTCTCGTCGGCATCTCTATCAACGCGATCCCGTTATGGCGTTCGCGGCCCTGCAATTTGCCGATCCTGGAGGCGGATGCAAGCCAGGAAGCTCACTCGGCGGCGCTGATTTTCTTTTGCCGAGTGCCGGGGCCGAAGATATAGATAGCCGCCTAGAGCATGATCCGCAAAAGTGGTAGCCGGTTTTCCGAAGAGACCGTGCTTCACAAAGAAGCTGGAGCGCCAATCGTTTCAATCTGCCGATTGGCGCTCTGGGCCCGTGTGGCGGAACTGGTAGACGCGCACGACTCAAAATCGTGTTCCGCAAGGAGTGGGGGTTCGATTCCCTCCACGGGCACCACATGACCTATGGTCCGTGGGCGCTGCATCACACGCGCGGCGCGGCAGCGGAACTCCCGCCGCGCTGGCGGGTTTCCGGAGCACACCGGAAAGCGACTGCAAACGTAGCTAAACAGCGAGTTGGAACATGGTTAGCCCTCGCGCCAGGCGCAGCGACTGCGTCATGGGCGCAAGGCAATGGAGGTGCTGCAAAAAAGGGTACCGGCGGCACTACGGGCGGCGGAGTGGCCGCTGGGAGCTATTCTCCCTCTGGCAGCGGTGAGTCGGATCATTGCTCCGCGGCGTCTCCGTGGGGCTAACCAGTGGGTCTGTGGTCAGTATGATCCGCAACGGTATCTGGTAGATCCTAGCTGCCGGTAACCGCCCGCGCGTTATGTTTTGCAGCCCACGTGCACGGCTCACGTCATCCGTGCGGTTTAGCGCCAGCATCGGGGTTGGTGGAATGATCGTGCGCGATCTCGACCGGTGCCCACCGCGCTTGGGGGCTTATGCCCCGCAGATCCTTCACCACCCCGATGGGCACACCGACCCGCTCGATCACATTCACGATCTTGCCGCGAAGCACGCGGTCGCAGTTCATGTGCGTGGGTGCGATGAAGAAGTCGGCATGGTCCCAATCAGGGGTATATCGCAGGCGCGGATCGGCTTCGTTCTCGAACGAGACCCGCTCCCCACAAACCGCAACGGTGTAGCGCGGCTGCCGAATTGGATAGGCGGGAGTGTCCGCCTGATCTAGATAGGTCTCGAGGTCGTTGACGGCGGCCGGCATGATGTTCACCCAATAGTCCATGACGTAACGCCGCGAGGCACCTTTGAGGCCGCCAACGAGGGAATTGTAGAAGAGATATTCGTAGGGATGCAGCCGCACCAGGATCGCGGCATCCCAGATGAAAATCGTCGCCGCACCGGCCAGCGCCACAAATCCGAGAGCGTGGCCTTTGGCTTCAACAGCCGACAGGCAAGCATGCAAGCCGATGCCCGTCAGCGCCGCGAGCGGCGGCACGACGAACAGAAAATGCCGCATGCCGGTATCCGCCGGGCCGTGGCCGTTGACCTGGCAAGCTAAGGGAAAAGCAATAGCGAACAGCAACAGCCCGACGTCCTGCAGAGACGCGTTTGCTGCCGGATGATCACTCCGCATCGCCGCCGAGAGAGCCGCCGATACCAAGGCTGCCCCGACACCGAGCAGGACAAAAAGCGGTAGCTTGATCGCCAGATAGTCAACCTCGTACCAGCGCGGCACGTCGCTCATGGAGTAAACGTGGCCGGCGATGATGGTCCGGATCGGGTAGTGAAAGTGCGCGAAAGCAAAAATCGCGCGCGCCGGATTGAAAAATGCCAGCGAGGCCCACGGCCAGAATGCGATCATGATGACATAGCCGATGGCGAAGGCGGGAGCGAAATGCAGCAACGAGCGTGCGCTCAGGCGTGCGAACCGGCGCCAGTCCTGTTGCCGGAGGCTCCATGACCGCAAGGCGATCAGCGCAGCGGCGTAGCACACCATCAACAGACCGGTGGCACGCACGCCGAGCGCAGCGCCCAGCAGTATCCCGAACCATAAAATGTCGCGGCGGTGCGGATCGGGAAGACCGCGTGCGGCGCGCAACAGAAAAAACGTCGCGCCCATCATCGCGGAGGCAAACGGCACGTCCTTGGTGTGATTGAACATGCTGCCGTACCAGACGCCGCAAAGCGCCAGCGCGAGACCGGCCAGCAGCCCAGCCCGGGGGCCCGCAATCATCCGGGCTGTGGCCCAGGTTGCGCCTACTCCGCCGATGCCGGCGACGGCACACATCACGTGGCGAATGTCGTAGGGATCGAACGGCAGGACGTGCGTCAACAGCACTGCGATGATGTCGAACAATCCGCCGTAGAGATAGAGATTGCCGTAATCGAAAACCGATTTGTCGGCGAAGCCACTCTTGTAATAGGCGACGATCAATTCTCCGTAGTGGTGCTGCAGGCCTTCGTCGTTAGAAACCGCGTATTCCCTGAACGTGGCGCCCACCAGCACGAACAAGGCTACGATGACCAAGGCGAACGCCAGATCATATTGGTCAATTGCACCAATCGAAAAACGAAATCGACGGGAAGCTTCACTCATGCTGACGCTAGGGCCCGGCATCCATCGTGATGAGCATCTGGGAGAACGATCAACCCGCGCCGAACTGTATCCGCCGGATTCTGAATATTGGGCAACGGCCGCTGGGGCAACTTGACGCGCGGTTCGGTGTGCAGTGCAATAAGCAGCCTTCACTGACTGGCGGCTGAAACGCTTGGTGCCAAAGCGCCAGATGTCCTCCGGCCAGCCCTCAGCTGGTGTTTCCTGCTCACGAAGTCCGTGTCACGATCGGCATTATTTTCTACCTTATGTAGCAATGGACAGGAATTTGAAACCGCGGTTTTGCGCCGCCAGGCTTGTCGCGGCCGGCGCCGCTGCGGTCTTTATGATGACGACCCGGCCCGCCTTGGCCGCCGACCAAGTCCACGACGAGATCCAGGTCTACAACGCCGAGATCGCGGAAGTCGGACAATGGACCTACGAGCAGCACCTCAACTATGCGGCGGTGGGACAGACGCAGCCGGGGTTTCCGGGCGGCTTCAGCTCGAACCACAGCCTGCAGGGTACTCCGGAGTTTGCCTACGGTCTGACCAAATGGTGGGAGGCTGGCTTCTATCTGCCATTCGCGGTTAACGGCGCAGGCGAGCTCTTTTCCGATGGGGCCAAGATCCGCAGTCTGTTCGTCATCCCGGACGCCGCCAAACGCAGCTTCTTCTACGGCGTCAATTTCGAACTCGGCTACGAGATGCCGGAGTTCTCGTTGACGCGGTGGGCGCTGGAAATACGACCGATCATCGGAATCCGCAACGCGCAGTGGGAGTTCATCGCCAATCCGATCGTGGACGTCGGATTCGGTGAGGCCGGCGAAGCGGATTTCGCCCCGGCGTTGCGGCTCGCCCGCAATCTCGGGGAAGACCGATTTATCGGCCTGGAATATTATGCTGACTTTGGCAAGATCGGCGATTTCCTGCCG
>Ga0074044_10002833_pt1 | contig 15057 bp, 15 predicted proteins | sample BogForMeECP23OM1_FD_94443 | JGI IMG/M metagenome (GOLD analysis project Ga0074044, IMG submission 94443) | Bog forest soil microbial communities from Calvert Island, British Columbia, Canada - Bog Forest MetaG ECP23OM1 | ecosystem: Environmental > Terrestrial > Soil > Wetlands ... | reverse complement strand
GGGGGGCCCGTCCGCGCTGCGGGCGGGAGGGGAACACGCCGAGGAGAAGAGCCCCCCGCCCCCCCCCCCCCCCCCCCCCCCCCCCCCCCCCCCCCACGTGCCCCCCACAAGGGGGAGGGAATTCCCGTCCGCGTTCTCCGATCGCCCTGAAGGAGACAGACCGCATATCGCATCAGGGGCAAACGCGCGACGAGTAACAAAGCCTCGCGGAGAGCGAACATCGCCTCGACGGCGCGTGAGGCGCCGCTTTCGGAGACGAAGCGATGACCATTTGGGCGAATCTCGGCGTCGTGCTCGCCGCTTGGACCATCCTCGCGGCCCTGCCGCCGAACGCGTTCGCCGCCGATGCGGCGCATCCGACGGTGGTGGAGTTGTTCCAGAGCCAGGGATGCTCGTCATGCCCGCCCGCCGCCGCCAACGTCAGGGCGATCAGCGACCGTGCCGACGTGCTGGCCCTCTCCTTCGCCGTCGACTACTGGGACCGGCTCGGCTGGAAGGACACGTTCTCGAAACCCGCTTGGACGGCGCGCCAATATTCCTACGCCCACGCGATGGGGCGCGACGGCGTCTACACGCCTCAGGTCGTCGTCAACGGCCGGGTCGAGGGCGACGGGCTCGAGCCGGCCGCGCTCGCCGGACTCATGAGCCGGGGCGATCGGGGCGCGAGCGGCCCGGAGGTGCATTTTGCGGGCGGCGCGGTTTCGGTCGGGGCAGGCGGTCCGCCCGCGGGCGGCGCCGACGTCTGGCTCGCGCGCTACGATCCCCGCATTGTCGAGGTCGCCGTCAGGCGCGGCGAGAACGCCGGGCGCACCCTGCCGCACAAGGACGTCGTGCACGAGATGATTTTGCTTGGCCATTGGCATGGGGTCGCGGAAAATTTCCCGCTGCCGGCCGGCGGCGAACCGGGCCTCGCGGAGGCGGTGATCGTGCAGGCGGCCGGCGCGGGCCCTGTTCTGGCGGCGGCGAAGCGATGACGCGCTTTTATCTTCGCGATGACGTGTGTGGGCTGCGGCGCCGGGTGCGTCCCGGATGTCAATTATGCCGCATTCCCAATCGGCCGGGCCGCCTGTAAGACTCCAGATCGGGTTTCCGCGGGAGGCCGCGGCCTGGGCGTTTGTCCGAACGGTCGCTTGGAAGGACGCCATTATCGGGAGAGGCAGATGGGCTCGCAATTCTTAAAATCCGTCGTCGTCGGCACAGCGCTCGTCGCAGCGCTGGCCACAGCGCCCGCCGCGCTGGCCAAGGACTGGAAGACCGTCGTCATCGGCATGGAAGGGGCCTACGAACCCTGGAACCTGACCGACTCGAGCGGCAAAATCGTCGGCTTCGAGGTCGACCTCGCCAACGACCTCTGCAAGCGCGTCGGCGTGGAGTGCAAGGTCATCGCCCAGGACTGGGACGGCATGATCCCCGGCCTGAAGGCGGGCAAGTTCGACGTCATCATGGACGGCATGTCGATCACCGAGGAGCGCAAGAAGGAGATCGACTTCTCGAAGCCTTACGCTGCGCCGCCCGCCGCCTTCATGGCGGCGAAAGACAGCCCGGTCGCCAAGGCGCTCGGGCCCGGCAAGATCGTGAACACCAGCAAGGACCCGGCCGCCGGCGACGCGGCGATCAAGGGGGTCCAGGCGGCGCTGAAGGGCAAGACGATCGGCGTCCAGGTGTCGACGACGCACGCCAATTTCGCCAACAAGTATCTGAAGGACATCGCCACCGTCAAAGAATACAAGACGACCGACGACCGCGACCTCGACCTCAAGTCCGGACGCATCGACGTGGCGCTCGACGACTATCCGACGGTCGCGGCGGCGCTCGACAAGCCCGACGCCAAGGACTTCGCCATCGTCGGCCCCGAGTTCATCGGCGACGTATTCGGCGTCGGGGAAGGCATGGGGCTGCGCAAGAGCGATGCGGACCTGACGGCGAAATTCAACAAGGCGCTCGACGCGGCCTTCGCCGACGGCTCGGTGAAGAAATACAGCATGCAGTGGTTCAAGATCGACACCACTCCGTAAGGCTCTGAAGCGCGCCGCCCTACAAAGAAGGGGCGGCGCGTTTCATGCGGGGGCGGTGAGAGGTGGGCGTCTTCGGCATATTCGGCTTCGGCCCGGGCGGGTGGGGCCTCGCCATGCTCCAGGGCGCGGCGATGACGCTGCTCGTCTCGGCCTGCGGCCTCATGATCGGCGCTGCAATCGGCGCGCTGGTCGCGTGGGCGCGGCTGTCGGGCCATCGGCCCGCCGGCGCGGCCGGCGAGGCCTATGCGGCGCTCTTCCGCGGCCTGCCCGAACTGCTCGTCATCTATTTCGTTTATTTCGGCACATCGACCCTGCTGACAGGCCTCGCAAACCTCGTGGGCTACGAAGGGTTCGTCGGCGTGCCCTCGTTCCTCGCCGGCTCGCTCGCGGTCGGCGTCATTTCCGGCTCTTACCAGGCCGAAGTGTTCCGCGCCGCCTATCTCGCCATCGCGAAAGGCGAGCTCGAGGCGGCGGTCAGCGTCGGCATGAACAGGGTGCTCATGTTCCGGCGCATCATCGCGCCGCAGGTTCTGCGCTTCGCGCTGCCCGGCCTCGGAAACCTATGGCAGGTGGCGCTGAAGGACTCCTCGCTCATTTCCGTCACCGGGCTCACGGAGCTCATGCGGGTGAGCCAGGTCGGGGCCGGCTCGACCCACCAGCCGTTCGCCTTCTATCTCGGCGGGATGGCGCTCTATCTCGTCATGACGCTCGTCTCGACCCGCCTGTTCGACGCGGCCGAGGCGCGCGCGACCCGCGGCATGCGCCGCGTTGCGGGGTAGGGCGATGGACTGGACTTTCGTCGGCGCGACATTCATGCGGCTCATCGCCGCCGTGCCGCTGACGCTCGCGGTCTGGGCGCTGTCCGTCATCCTTGGCGCGATCGTCGCAGGCGCCGTTGCCTGGATGCGTGTCAGCGACTCGAAGCTGCTTCAGATGTTCGCGCGCGCCTATGTCGCCGTCTTCCGCGGCACGCCGCTCCTGATCCAGCTCTTCATCATCTATTATGGCCTGGCGTCGCTTCCCGCCGTGCGCGCCAGCATCTTCTGGCCGTTCCTGCGCGATGCTTTTAACTGTGGGGTCCTGTCGCTTGCGCTTTGCACCGCCGCCTACCAGTCCGAGATCTTCCGCGGCGCGCTGCTCGCCGTGCCGCACGCTCAGGTCGAGGCGGCGCGGGCCTGCGGCATGTCGAGCCTCCTCCTGTTCCGGCGGATCATTTTCCCGATCGCGCTGCGCCACGGGCTGCCCGCCTACTCGACCGAGATGATCTCGATGGTGAAGGCGACCGCGCTCGTCTCCCTCATCACGCTCTGGGATGTGCTGAGCGTCGCGCTCAAGATCCGCAACGACACGCTCGTCACCTACCTGCCGCTGATCCTTGCGGGGGCGATCTACTTCGCCATCAACTACGTCATCGGCGCAGCCTTCCTGAGGCTCGAGCGGCGCCTCTCGCCGCACCTGCGGGCGCGGCCGAGCTAGAGGGGAAACGAACATGCCGGCCGAGACGCCCGCCCTCGAAGTCGTCGGAATGCGCAAGCGGTTCGGCTCGCTCGAAGTGCTCAAGGGCATTTCGCTGACGGCCAACGATGGCGACGTGATCTCGATCCTCGGCTCCTCGGGCTCGGGCAAGAGCACGTTCCTGCGCTGCATCAATCTGCTGGAGACGCCGGACGACGGAGTCGTGACCGTCGCGGGCGAAGCGATCAAGATGCGCCGGCGCGGCGACGGCCGGGCCGAGCCAGCCGACCGGCGGCAGGTCGACCGCATCCGCTCCGAACTCGGCATGGTGTTCCAGAGCTTCAACCTGTGGTCGCACCTGACGGTGCTCGAGAACCTCATTGAGGCGCCCGTCCATGTGCAGAAGCGGCCGCGCGCCGAATGCGTCGAGGAGGCGCGGGCGCTGCTCGCCAAGGTCGGCATCGCCGACAAGTGGAGCGCCTATCCCGCCCATCTCTCCGGCGGGCAGCAGCAGCGCGCCGCGATCGCGCGCGCGCTCGCCATGCGGCCCAAGGTGATGCTGTTCGACGAGCCGACCTCGGCGCTCGATCCCGAGCTCGTGGGCGAGGTGCTGCGCGTCATGCGCGCGCTCGCCGAGGAGGGCCGCACCATGCTGGTGGTCACCCACGAGATGGGCTTCGCCCGCGACGTCTCGACCCGGGTGATGTTTTTGCATCAGGGGCTGGTCGAGGCCGAGGGCGAGCCTGACGCGCTCTTTTCCGGCGCGACGTCGGAGCGGTTCCGGCAGTTCATCTCGAAGGAGCGGGGGTAGGGGGCAGGCGCTCGAGCCCCGCGAGTTCCGCCGCAATCTGCGGCTTGCCCCCTCCACCACGCTGCGCGTGGTCCCCCTCCCCGCGCTTCGCGCAGGGGAGGATGGCGGCGGCGCTTTTCCTCCCCCGCGTGCGGGGGAGGGTGACCGCCCGAAGGGCGGTGGAGGGGCGCAGGCTTCGCGGCATCTCGGGTTGAGCGGGCTGGCGTCGCCGTCAGCTCCGCACGTGACCATGAGCGATGCGGCGTCTATCATCGCTATCGGGGTTGCACGGGGGAGCGGCGCAATGCCTCGCCTGTTCACGGGACTGCAATTGCCGGCAAGCGTCGTCGGCCAGATCGCGCTGGCGCGCGGCGGCGTGATCGGCGCGCGCTGGCTCGAGCCCGAGGACTACCATGTCACGCTGCGCTTCGTCGGCGACGTCGACGCGCGGACGGCGCACGACGTCGCCGAGACGCTCGACGAGATCCGCCGCCCGGCCGCGCCGGTTCGCTTCGACGGGCTTGGATGGTTCGGCGGCGACAAGCCGCGCGCCCTTGTCGCCCGGATCAAGGCGGAGTCGGCGCTGATGGAGCTGCAGGCCGAGCAGGAGCGCCGCCTGAGGCGGGTCGGCCTTCCGCCCGAGACGCGCAAGTTCATGCCGCATATAACCCTCGCCCGCCTGCGCGGCGTCGGCGCGCGCCCGGTCGCCGACTATCTCGCCTCGCGCGGGACGCTGGCGGTAGAGACCTTCACGGCGGAGCGGTTCGTTCTCTTCTCCGCGCGCGACGGCTCGGGCGGCGGTCCCTATGTCGTCGAGGCGGCCTATCCGTTGGGTAGCCTGCGCGGATGACCTTAACCGTCGACGCCGCCCGCCGCCGCGTCCGCCTCGATCCGCGCGATCCCGCCTTCTTCAACGACCCTTACCCCGCCTATGCCGCGATCCGCGCGGAAACGCCCGTCTTCTTCTGGGAGGATTACGGCTTCTGGTGCTTTGCCGCCCACGCCGACGTTTCGGGCTTGCTGCGCGACCGGCGCTTCGGCCGGCAGATCCTGCACGTGATGAGCAGGGCGGAGCTCGGCTGGCCGTCGCCCAAAGCCCATCTCGCCCCGTTCGACGCGCTCGAGCGCCACTCGATTCTCGAAATGGAGCCGCCCGAGCACACGCGGCTCCGGAATCTCGTCAACCGCGCCTTCGTCTCGCGGCAGGTGGAGAAGCTCGCGCCCCGCATCGCCGCGCTGGCGCACGAGCGGATCGACGCCTTCGAGGGCAAAGGCTCCGCCGACCTCATCGGGGACTTCGCTGCGCCCATCCCGGTCGCGGCCATTGCGGACCTGCTCGGCGCGCCGCGCGAACTCGGCCCGCGGATGCTCGACTGGTCGCACCGGATGGTCGCGATGTACCAGTTCGGCGTGACCCGCGCGGTCGAGGAGAGCGCCGCGGAGGCGTCGCGCGAATTCGCCGAGTTCATGCGCCGCTATGCCCGGGCGCGCCGCTCTGATTTACGCGACGACCTCATCAGCCAGCTCCTCGTCGCCGAAAGCGACGGCGGCAAGCTCAGCGAGGACGAACTCGTCACGACCTGCATCCTGCTGCTCAACGCCGGGCATGAGGCGACTGTGCATGGCATCGGCAATGGCGCAAAAGCGATGCTGGAGCTCGGCGTCGATCCGCGCGAGGCCTTCGCGGGCGACAAGGCGCGCGCCGCGACGGTCGAAGAGCTGCTGCGGCTCGACGCGCCGCTCCATCTCTTTGCCCGCTATGCGCTGGAAGATGTGGATTTCGCCGGTGTGAGGTTGAGGAAAGGCGACAAGATCGGGCTCCTGCTCGGCGCCGCCAACCGCGACGCCGCGCGTTTTCCCGATCCGGACGCCTTCGACGCCGGGCGGGACCCCAACCCCCATGTGGCTTTCGGCGCCGGCATCCATTTCTGCGTCGGCGCGCCGCTCGCGCGGCTCGAGATGGCGACCGCTTTGCCGATCCTGTTCGCTCGCCTGCCAGGGCTGAGGCTCGCCGAAAAGCCACAATATCGCGACGCTTATCATTTTCACGGACTTAGCGCGCTGAAGACCGCGTGGCGATGATTTAGGCGGCTCTCTCCCTATTTTCACCATGCAAATGGATTCTTTGCGGCCAGCGAAGGGGGCGCTATAGGCGTCAACGGACAAGGGGCGCGGCGCGCGGTGGGCCGACCGCGCGGGGCGGATGTCGCCTAATCGGGCAGGAGAGGCGGGGACGATTCGGGCATGGTGTTTTCCTCGGTCACGTTCCTTTTCTATTTCCTGCCGATTTTCATCGCCTGTTACGTCCTGACCCCGACCGTCGTCGGCAAGAACAGCGTCACGCTCTTGTTCTCGCTCGTCTTTTACGCCTGGGGCGAGCCGCGCTTCCTGCTGATTCTTCTGTTCGCCATCGCCTTCAACTATGTCGCGGCGATCGTCATCGACCGCAACGCGGACGCGCGCCGAAAATGGGCGCTTGGCCTGGCCGTCGCGGGCAATCTCCTGGTGCTCGGCGTCTTCAAATACGCGAACTTCGTCACCGCCAATTTCGCCGCTCTCCTGAAGCCGCTGGGTTACGACTTCGGCCACACGAATATCGAGCTTCCGCTCGGCATCTCGTTCTTCACCTTCCACTGCCTGTCCTACATCATCGACGTCTACAGGCGCCGTTTCCGGGCGAACCGCGATCCGGTCGACGTGGCGCTTTACATCTCCCTCTTCCCGCAGCTCGTCGCCGGCCCGATCGTCCGCTACAAGACGGTCGCGCGCCAGCTCGACAAGCGCCGGCAGACGCTCGGGCGCGCCTCCGTCGGCGCGCGCATCTTCATCATCGGACTGGCGCAAAAGGTGCTGATCGCCGACGTCGTCGCGCCGCTGGCGCAGGTCGCCTTCGATCACGTCCCCCATCGGACCATGCCCGAGGCCTGGATCGGGCTCCTCGCCTATACGATCCAGATCTATTTCGATTTCGCCGGCTATTCGAACATGGCGATCGGGCTCGGAATCGTGCTCGGCTTCACCTTCCCGCGCAATTTCCTCCTGCCCTACACGTCGCTCTCGATCACCGAGTTCTGGCGCCGCTGGCACATGTCGCTGTCGTCGTGGCTGCGCGACTATCTCTACATCCCGCTCGGCGGCAATCGCGGCACGAATCTTCAGACCTACCGCAATCTCGTCACCGTGTTCGTGCTGTGCGGCGTGTGGCACGGGGCGAACTGGACGTTCGTCCTCTGGGGCGCGTGGCACGGCGCGTTTCTCGTCCTCGAGCGCCTCGGGCTGAAGAGGCGGCTCGCCCGCGTTCCGGCATGGACGCGCTGGCTCTACGCGCTCATCGCCGTGATGGGCGGATGGGTGCTCTTCCGCGCCGCCGATCTTTCGACCGCGGTCGACTATTACGCGAGCCTCGTCGGCCGCAACGGCGTCGGCGACGTCAGTTTCGACATGCATGACGCCTTGAGCGAGCGGGCGATCGTGACGCTGGTCATCGGCTGCGGGCTGGCGGTCCTGCCGCGCTGGCTGCCGCGCGTCTCCGCCCCGCTCATCCTGCGCGCCGCCGCCGATACGGGGTGGACCTTCGCGCTGTTGATTTTCTCCATGGTCACCGTGGCGGCCGGCGCTTACAGCCCGTTCCTCTACTTCAAATTCTGAACCCGATGCTGTTGCAAATCCGGCAGTATTAATTGTATCAAGGGGTGGCTGAATGAGCATTGGACAACAATTTATTCGGCTTCTAGACAAGAAGCGTATGACATTTCCGCTGATATCGCTCTTCCTTATTTTTATCGGAGCGCGAGCCGCAATCATCAACTACAGCGGCGCCTTTACGCCATTCTGGGATGAGTGGGACGGTGAAGCCGCTTTTCTACTAAAACCGTACATCCAGGGAAAACTGACAATTGGCGACTTATTTCGTCCTTTCAGTGAGCACATTATTTTGTTTACGCGGTTGGTGACATTGGTGATCTTTAACATCTCCGGCTATTGGGATGTTGTGTTACAAATGATCGTCAACGCGATTGTCGACGCAGCGACGGTTGTTGGAATCAGCTACGCACTTTCTCGCATCCTTCGCGAGGGCTGGGCGCTGGCCGCGATGATCTTATGCACCTTGGTTAGCGCCATTCCCCTGAGTGCCGATAGCATATTGATGGGATTTCACACCCAGTTCTTTTTTCTGCTGACGTTTTCGTTCGCGAGCTTGTGGTTTTTGGCCGATGGGCGGGCGTGGTCGCCTCGGTGGGGTGCGGGAGTTTTGTGTGCCGTCGCGTCGTATCTCTGCATGGCGTCGGGCGCGCTCACCTTCGCCGCGGCGATGGGCCTGCATCTCTCACAAATGGCGTGCGGTCGAAGAGGGGGCTTGCGAGAATGGCTTGGGGTCTCGGCGCTCGGCGCGGCGACCGTCCTTGCGGTTAGCCTGGTTCCTCATGTGCCGGGAACCGACCTTTACAGGCCGCACTCATTACTACGATTCTTGTCGGCCTTTTTGGCGTTAGCGAGCTGGCCGGCCCCCGCCGTCCTGGGATTGGTCATGGTTTTGCCCTCGGCGCTATTTTGCCTGCGGACATTCGCGGATCGTCCGGCATTGAGCGACGCCCGTTGGTTCAACGTCGCAGCGTTCGGATGGATCTTGACCCAAATCGTCGTTCTCGCGGCAGGGCGGGGGGCCGCGCCGATTGCGAACCGCTATTTCGAGCTGCTGCTGATCGGCGTAGCGATCAACCTGACCAGCGTCTTTTGCCTATTGGGGTGGATATTGCGGTCGCAGGTCGGCGGGCAGCGCAAGATTTTGGCCTCCCTGGGCCTCGCTGCATGGCTGGCCCTCGTCGCGGCGTCGTTGGCGCATGAAGAACGCCACCTGCCGGCCTACTTCAGTTACCGGCGTCAAATCGCCGAGGTCCAGGCTCAGAATTTGCGCAGCTATCTCGCCACCGGGGACGCGTCGTATCTGGCGGGCGTTCCCGGAGTGGAAATCCCTTACCCAGTCTCGAGCCGGCTACGCGAAGTGCTCGATATGCCGGAGATTCGCGCCGCGCTTCCGCCGCAGCTCCTTTCGCGGGACGCGCCGCCGAATTGGGTCGAGGCGTTCAAGAGGAATTTCCTCGGCCACGGCTTTACATGGCTCGGCTCGGGTGTCGTCCTGCTCATCGTGATCATCGCTCGGGGCCGACGCACGGCAGCCAATTCGGACGTTCATCCGCCGGAACTCGTCGCGCATTCCTCAGACGCGATAAGCTGACACGTGATTTTCTCAGCGTGTCGCAACGCTGACAAGACGCACTTATGGTCTATTCAGCAACTTTAATGGATCCGCTTGCACAAGATAAGATCTTGATGATCAGCAATCCCTCTTGCCTTGAAATCCTCAATTGAAAAATAACGCGTCCATTCTCTCTCTATATATTGTCGGGTGTGAAATGAATCTTGATAGAATCCCGGGAGCCCCTTTGTGCCCTTGCCGCCCGAGCTGTAGTAGAAACCTCGAGATTTATGGGTTTCACCCAGGTTGTTTTCAACAAGGCCTAATGGAAGGGTAGAAAGTACGGCGGTCCCGCCAACCTTTAAGACGCGTTTGAGTTCAGCAAGCCAAGCGAACTGCATCTCCTCAGGCAGATGAGTGAAGACGGAAATTGAAAAGATGAAGTCAAAGAATTGATCGCTGAAAGGCAGCGGAGGCGTCGAGTTGTTGACGACGAATTCCCCAATTGGAGCCAGGTATCTTTGACACCATTTTATCGCCTGACGATCAATGTCCGATCCGTACCATTTTATTCGATCATGCGATAATGAGTTAGTTCGGCACAGCTCGTCCAGTGGGACTAGCACCCTTCCGCACCCCACCCCAAAATCAAGCGCGCGAAAACAGGCAATATTGTCATTGACCTTCAGATATCCGAGTAAGTTATCCGCAACAATGCGTCCTATGTTTTCGAAGCTATCTCTATCCTCCGCGCCGTGAACTCTCCTCCTGAGGTGAACAGGCGGAACGGGTGCGGGGACGGCAAGCTCGCCGCCGTCATCCCGATAGGGGCGGTTTTTCGTCCAGAGCCTTTTGAAGCGGCCTAACATTTTTAACCACCAAGATTCTTGTAGTCACGCTGGCCGAACTCAAGCTCGGACTTTGTCGCATCCGGTTCACGCCTCACAAATCGGAAGAGCTTGAAGCTGTCAATATGACGAACGCCTCGGATTGCGAACGTTCGCTTCCCCCAAGGACGCTATGTGAAGGATAGGTTCCGTAAAGCTTGGTTTCGCATGTTCCGTGCGACTTAGAGTCTAGATGAGGTGCTCGGGCGCCATTTTCGCCGCGCTCGCCTTCGCGGGCAATCTTGCAGAACTTGGCGTCTTCAAATACGCCAATTTCGCCGACGCCAATTTCGCCAACCGCTCATCAGGCCGCTCGGCGTAGGAGGAGCTGCCCCCAATCTTCGTCGAGACGCAATCGCCCCAGGTTCCCATTGATATGCTATTTCGACATCGTCGCTATTTCGCCTCTTTGGCGCTCTTGCTGCTCGCCACCCCGCTCGTGTGGGGCATGGTCCTGCCGGACAACCCGGAATTCATCTTCAAGGAGGGGCGCAGGCTCGCGCCCGCGCCCCGGGCCCCCGCGACCTTGGCGGACTGGCTGGCCCTTCCGGGCCAGATCGACCCTTATCTCGAGGATCACTTCGGCCTGCGCTACGCGATGATCCGCCTGCACAAGGATCTCACTCATTCCGTGCTGCTCGAGGTCAACACCGCCGCCATGATCGGCCGCGACGGCCGGATGTTCTATGAGGGCAATGAGATGGTGCGTCAGAGCGCCGGGCTCGTTCTGCGCGATCAACGGGTGGCCGACGCCGTGACGATGGTCGCGGCGATGCGCGACGCCCTGGCCAAGCGTGGGATACGGTTTCTCGTGGCGCTGCCGCCGAATACGTCCACAATCTACCAGGACGATCTTCCTCTCTGGGCGCAAAACCGGGGAAGGAAGACTGAATACGATCTCTTCTTCGAGGAGCTTGCGGGGCGCGGCGTCAAAACGGTCGATCTGCGGCCGGTGATGAACGCGGTGCAGTCCCAGGGAGAGGCCTATCTCATGTATGACTCGCACTGGACTGCCCGCGGCGCGCTCGCCGGGTTCAACGCGGTCGTAGAGGCCGATTCCCACCCCGATTGGCGCCTCGATCCGGCGACCGCGCTGGGGCCGCCGGAAGAACTCAAGGGCGGCGGCGTCGCGCGCATGCTCGGCATGCAGGACGACGTGAGCGAAAACGTCGAACCCCTCGCCCTGCCTTCGCAGGGAAAGGACGAGGCTTTGTCGCAGGACGTCATGCCCGACCATGTCATAACGACCGGAAAGTCCGGACCGACCGTCATGGTGATCGGCGATTCGTTCACCGCAAGCTATTTTCCGCTGATGCTTGCGCAGCATGTCGGGCGTGCAATCTGGGTTAATCATCATCAATGCGGCTTCGACTGGAAGCTGATCGACAAGTTCCATCCGGACGAGGTCTGGTGGGCGCCGACCGAACGCTTCCTGATCTGTGATCTCGGGGTCCACCCGCTCAATTTCGGGGGCTGAACGGCGATGATCGCGCCCTTCCGCGCCGACGACGGGCATTGATCGTCATGCTACTCGGCTGGCGCCGCTACTTCGCCGTTGCTGCCTTTCTGCTGATCGCAGCCCCGCTCGTCGTCGGGCTCGTCGCGCCCGACAGCCCGGCGTCCGTGCTCAAGGAGGGACGAAGGCTCGCGCCGGCGCCGCGGATTCCGGCGACCGGGGCGGACTGGCTCGGATTGCCGGGGGAGCTCGACGCCTATCTCAGGGATCACTTCGGCCTCAGGCAGGCGATGATCCGGGCGCACAAGGACCTGACGAAGCCGATGCTCGGCATGGGCTCCGATTCGGTGCTGGTCGGGCGCGACGGGCGCATGTTCTATCTCGGCGAGGAGGCAGTGCGGCAGAGCGCCGGCCTCGTCGTGCGCGACCAGAGGGTGGCGGACGCGGTCGACCTGATCGCGGCGATGCGGGACGATCTCGCGCGCCGCGGAATCCGCTTCCTCGTCGCTCCGCCGCCGAACGCGGCGACCGTCTATCAGGACGATCTGCCGGACTGGGCGCAGAACCGCGGCAGGCGGACCGAATACGATCTCTTTCTCGCGGGGCTCGCGGCGAGGGGCGTCGAGGCGATCGACCTGCGGCCGGTCATGGCCGAGGCGCGAGCCGAAGGGCCGGCCTATCTTCGCCACGACACGCACTGGACGGCGCGCGGCGCCCTCATGGCCTTTAACGCCGTCGTCGAGGCCGACGGCCGTCCCGACTGGCGCCTCGACCCCGCGACGGCGCTGGCGGCGCCCTCGCTGCACAGGGGCGGCGATCTCGCGCGCCTGCTCGGGCTGCAGGACAGCGTGACCGAGGAAGCCGAGGAACTCAGCCTGCCTGAAGGCGAGAAGACGCTGCTGACGGCGGACCCCTACGGCGATTATGTTCAGACATCGGGGAGGCCGGGGCCCACCGTCATGGTCATCGGCGATTCGTTCACCGGCGCGCATATCGAGCCCATGCTGCTGCAGCATGCCGGCCGCGTCGTGTGGCTTGCCTCTAACCACTGCGGCTTCGACTGGGCGGCGATCGACAGGCTCCGGCCCGACGAGGTGTGGTGGATGCCGAACGAACGGTTTTTGATCTGCGATCCGGGCGTCCGCCCGCTCGATTTTGCGGGTTAAACTAGCTGTGCGTGACCGCTGAGATCGGAGGAGTAAAATTGCTGCTGGGAAACCGGATCGCTGTGGTTCTGCCGGCCTACAACGCGGCCAACACGCTGCGTCAGACCTACGCCGAGATTCCGCACGACATAGTCGACGACGTGATTCTCACCGACGACCACAGCCGGGACGACACGGCGACGATCGCACGAGAACTCGGCATCCACACGCTCGAACACGCATTCAATCGCGGCTACGGGGGCAATCAGAAGACCTGTTATGCGGCCGCGTTGGCGAGGGGAGCGGATATCGTTGTCATGCTCCACCCTGATTATCAGTATACGCCGAAACTGGTAGCCGCGATGGCTTCCATGATCGCATCGGACCAGTACGACGTGGTGCTGGGTTCGCGGATCCTTGGCCGTGGAGCGCTGGCCGGCGGAATGCCACGCTACAAATACGTGTTCAATCGGGTGCTGACGCTGATCGAAAACATCCTGGTTGGCCAGAACCTGTCAGAGTACCACACAGGCTATCGCGCTTGGAGCCGGCGAGTCCTCGAAGGCCTTCCCATCGGGCTTTGCTCTGAGGATTTCGTGTTCGATAATGAGATGCTGGCGCAATCCATCTATGCTGGGTTCAGAATTGGCGAAATTTCCTGTCCGACCAAATATTTTCCGGAAGCGTCCTCGATCAATTTTCGCCGAAGCGTGATCTACGGGATCGGCGTCCTGTGGACCGCGGTTCGGTTCCGGTTGCATCGGTGGGGCGTAGTGCGAAGCCCGATTTTTGCCCCGCTCGTTTCTTCAGCCGGGCGGCCCCAGGCAGCCAAGCGACCAGAGCTGGCCCGATGATCGCAAGAATGAACTCGCTGCGTGCCCCTGTGTTGTTGACGATCGCCGTCGCCGCCGTCGTTCTGACCTGTTTGGCGATGGGCGTGGTGCGGCCGAGCGTTCTGACGACGGTCGTCCAGCGCTTTCTGGACGCCGCACGCAATGCCGGCGCGGCTGGATTCGTGGCGTTCGCCGTCCTGCAATTGATCGTCGCTGCGAGCGGCATCCTGCCGGCTTCAGTGCTCGGCATTGCTGCGGGGTCCGCGTATGGCTTGCCGCTTGGGTTTCTGCTCGCCGCTGTCGGCACGATGGCCGGCGCCTTACTGGCGTTCGGCCTCAGCCGCTCGTTGTTTCGCAACGCCATTGCGCGCCAATTGGCGCGCCGGCCCGGGCTCGCCCGGTTCGACGGGTTGCTGGCGCGAGACGGCTGGCGCATCGTCTGCCTCCTGCGGATTTCGCCGGTCATGCCGTTCGCTGCGACGAGCTACGCGCTCGGCATGTCGGCGGTCGGGATCGAGGCCTATGTGCTCGGCACTGTCGCCTCTTTGCCCGCGTTGCTCGGCTATGTGTATATCGGCACTTTGGCCGAGGCCGGTCTGTCAGCGTGGACGACGGGTGCAGCGCATTTGCAATGGGCCATTTTGGGCCTCGGCGGATCGGCGACCGTGGTCCTGACGCTGATAATTGGCCGCCTGGCGCACCGCGCCCTGACGGTTGATATTAGGAGCGTATTGCGATCGGGTGGAATCGGCGACCCCGCCACTGCGCCCCCGCCCCCGCATAGTCCGTCGGAAGACGGGCGTTCTTCCGGACGCCGTATGCGGGGGCGGGCACGGGTGGAGGGGTCGCGCGGACGGGACTCGACGCGCTACGTGGGCCTCAATCAGTGACCGCAGCAAGGGCAGCGGAAGCAATCGAGATCGGCATGGCGTGACCCCCCTCCCAAACCTCTCCCACAAGGCTACCGCATTGACACATCTCAAGTCGCCGGGGCTCCATCCGAGCTTGCGGGGAAGCGAACTCGGCAGGGTCATCAAGAGGGGGCTTCGCGCCCTGATTCTCCCTGGTACTCCCTGATAACAGGCGGAAAACAGGGAGAATTGGCGGTCTCAGGACCGGTTTTTGCAGGAAAATCAATTTGAATAACAAGAGGTTGAGCAAAGTTTGGCGGTGCACGCGGAACAGGACAATAACAGGGAGATAATTTCGCCGTAACAGGGAGATAATTCGCCGTAACAGGGAGAAACAGGTGGAGGGGACGCGCAAAACATGGAGATCG
>Ga0074044_10002832_pt1 | contig 15060 bp, 14 predicted proteins | sample BogForMeECP23OM1_FD_94443 | JGI IMG/M metagenome (GOLD analysis project Ga0074044, IMG submission 94443) | Bog forest soil microbial communities from Calvert Island, British Columbia, Canada - Bog Forest MetaG ECP23OM1 | ecosystem: Environmental > Terrestrial > Soil > Wetlands ... | reverse complement strand
TTCTTCATAGGTTCATTCACATTGCCAGGATTGATAGTGGCAATTGCATTATTTTCTTCTGGGTTCATTCTTCATGAATTAGCCCACAAGTACGTAGCTCAAGGCTACGGGCTGTGGGCTGAGTTTCGCTTGAGTTTGATGGGGGCATTGCTCACAGCTGTCTCGATTTTGTCGCCATTGAAGTTCATTGCTCCTGGTGCGGTAGTGATCACGGGGCCCGCCGACAAAGATCGAATGGGACGAACAGCCATCGCAGGACCGATCGTTAACATCGTAATAGCTGCTGCACTTGTGGTGCTGCTCCCAATCACAGCGTCAAGTTGGTTGTCCGAAGCGATGCTGGCAGGAGCAGCAATAAACTCCTTCCTTGCAGTATTCAATCTTATTCCATTCGCGATTTTCGATGGGCAAAAGGTTTTTTCTTGGAATCGTAAATTTTGGAGCGTCCTGTTTATTGTATCGCTTGCTATGACGATCTACACGAACTTCGTATTGCATCCGTAGAAAATCAGTCTTTCGTGAATTTCAATAGCAGAAAGAGACCGACCAAGAAAAGCGCGAAAGCAATTATCCCCGCGACGCCAACATTTAGTTTCAATCTTCGCATTCCGATGTCCGCTAAGTAACTTGGTGCGAATACAAGCAAGACCGCTATCGTAAGCGTAAGGGTCTTTCGCAACTCGTTCTTCGCGGTCTCATCAAAGATCAAGGCGTGCACGTCAGGGCTTGTAGGATCAGATGTTTCCACAAATAAATGCTTCCCACAGCATTTATACATGATCACGCGCTGCTGCTCGATATCTGTTTCATGCGTGAGGCGTATAGAATTTTGAAAAACCCGATTCGTTCAAGGTGGCCGAAGAAGCGAACGATATCGGATCGATGTGGATCAACCGACGCCGTTTGGCAACACTTTGATCGCAACTGTTCGACATCGATCTTATGCATGAGCAATCATATTCAGGGTCATTTTGGTGAAGAAAGATGAATGAGTACGTAAGCAAAGTGGTAGCCGACGTAAAGGCAAAAAATCCTGGAGAACCTGAATTCCATCAAACAGTTCAAGAAGTCGCCGAATCATTAAGCCCAGTTTTCGAAGCGCGCCCGGAATATCGCAAAGCAAAAATGCTTGAACGGATGGTGGAACCAGAGCGCGTAATAACCTTCCGCGTCCCCTGGCAAGATGATCACGGCGAAATTCACATTAATCGAGGCTACCGCATCGAGATGAATAGTGCGATCGGCCCGTACAAAGGAGGCCTAAGATTTCATCCAACTGTGTATCTTGGCATCCTCAAGTTTCTAGCTTTCGAGCAAGTGTTGAAGAACTCTCTTACAACCCTCCCCATGGGTGGTGGCAAAGGTGGATCGGACTTTGACCCGAAAGGGAAGAGCGACAACGAAGTGATGCGATTCTGCCAGAGTTTCATGAGCGAACTGTTCCGTCACATAGGACCGAACACTGACGTACCGGCAGGCGATATCGGTGTTGGAGGAAGAGAGATCGGATTCCTATTCGGTCAGTATAAGCGGCTCAAGAATGAATTCAGCGGGGTATTAACCGGAAAAGGGACTAACTGGGGCGGATCTCTAATCAGGCCTGAGGCCACGGGATATGGTACAGTCTATTTCGCGGAAGAAATGCTCAAGACACGAAACGATACTCTGAAAGGAAAAACCGCTCTGGTTTCAGGAAGTGGCAACGTGGCACAATACACCGTCGAGAAGTTACTTGATCTTGGAGCGAGACCATTATCTCTCTCAGACTCGGGCGGCTACGTGTACGACGAATCGGGCATCGACCGTGAGAAATTAGCGTTTGTCATGGAACTTAAGAATGTACGTCGAGGCAGAATCAAAGAGTTTGCTGACAAATTCAAGACAGCGAAATATTACCAGGTCGACCCTAAGCTCGACCATAATCCGCTCTGGAACACCAAAGCGCAGTGTGCATTTCCTAGCGCGACTCAAAATGAGATCAACGCAAAAGACGCAGCGAACCTATTGAAAAACGGTACCTACTTAGTTGCAGAAGGAGCGAATATGCCGTCCACAATCGAAGCCACAAAAATGTTCTTGGATCACAAGATTCTCTACGGACCAGCCAAAGCCGCGAACGCAGGAGGAGTAGCTACATCCGGACTGGAAATGTCGCAGGACAGTCTTCATTTGAACTGGACCCGCGAAGAAGTTGACTCCAAACTTCATGACATAATGGTGAAAATACACAGGAATTGTTTTGAAACCGCAGAAAGGTTCGGTACGCCTGGAAACTTAGTGAACGGAGCCAACATCGCGGGTTTCCTCAAGGTTGCCGACTCAATGATGGATCAAGGTCTCGTGTAGCGATACTGACAATTGAATTTCAGTCGTCGTCACGGCTAACCTTCTGAGCGAAGGTCATGTAACCAGTATGACCGACCATCATAGTGGCTGGTCTAGTCTTGCCTGTGTCCACTCTAATCTCACGAATGAAACTTTCGAAGGTCTGAATATTCTTGAAGCCAATCTGAGCTAACGTTTCAACGGTCTTTTCAATTTGATTGACCGTTGGGCTGAATGATACGAAAGGAGCGCCTCCGGCTAATGCCCGACGTAGGATAGGTAAAATCGGCCATGGATCTCCAACATCCATAATGGCGGCATCATACTCCTCACCAATTATGCCATCCATCGCATTTGTTCCGTGTATCGTGACATACTCTGACACTCCGGCTCTCTTCAGATTTCGCGAAGCAATTTCAGCGAATTCTTCTCTCGCTTCATAGGTATGAACATGACCAGACGTCCTAACCGCGGTGGCGGCTGCTAACGTCATGGCACCGCTGCCCGTGCCAATTTCAAGAACCTTACAACCCGACGTTAATGATAATTTCAGAATAATCAGACCGATGTCTTTTGGATACATTATTTGTGTTCGTCTTGCAGTGTGCATAATATGGTCGAACGTCGTCGGTCGTAATGCATAGAACGTCTGATTAAGGGAACTTTGGACGATACTACCGTATGGCTTGCCGATCAAGTTATGTAGACCAATTATCCCCTTATGTGTATGAAAGTCCTTATTGTTTCCAACGCGCACCAACCATTGTCGCCGTTCGTCGTAGTGAAGCAGAACGGTTGAACCTTCAACGATGCAATCGGCCAAGGTTCAAACCTATTTCTTATTTGACATCTCTAGGAACGTATCAGCCAAACGTTTTCCGGAATGAGATGGAACAAACCGGATCAGCAAAGAACTCGGGTCTGTGTCCCAGCTTACATACACGTTTACGAACAAGAGACGTGAGATTGAAGGCAACGCGAAAATCATGCATGCTAAAGCTCCAATCATGGTTGACCTCCCCACATTCTCCGGACTTAAACTAATCAAAAAGGGCAGTGGACCGTATCCAATCAACAAAGTAGTGAGCGCTGACAGGATGGTCAAAGCTGCGAAAGGGACAACGCTCTTGCGCTCGATAACGATTGATTTGATGCGATCCATGGAAACTTCATAGCGTCTTGTTCGTCCCACAGTCCGCCGCATTATGACCCTTTCAGCACTAGAATCCAGCGTAATTGCATAGTTCCATCCCGTGCATTTGTACAATTGACCAGTAACCACCGTAATGACCTGCCAGACGTATGTTGAATTTCAGAAGCTGATTGACTTAACAGTGTAGAAAGTGTCTTTTAAGTGATTGAAGCACGGTTCATGTTGAATCTAGAACGTCGAGAATTTGAGTCAAGTCGTCAATGACAAAATCTGCGTTTCGTATCGTGTTGATGTCCTTCGGGTTGATCGCGATCCTGAGACACTCAGGAATCGTGAGGTCGTTTGATCGATCGCCCACTAACGCGATCTGCTTATACTGAATGTCAAAGAGTGCGGCCATTTGTTTAACCAGGTTCATCTTCTCTGAGATTGGCACATTCACTTTTATTTCCCCAGTCAATTGCCCGTCACGAGATATCAAATCGTTAGCGATTGCAAGATCAGCATCAAGTTCCTCTCTAGCCTTGTTAGCCAATATTGATAGACCTGCACTCAAGATAACAGTATTCACGCCTCGATTCTTCAGAGTCTGAAAGAGTTTTTTGGCTCCACTTCTTAACGGTATCTTATCCAGTGCATCTTCCAATTGTGTGAACGAGATGCCGGACCAGCATTTCGCGTCTGCCTCGGCCCATTCGGTGTAGGTCATTTGTCCGTTCCAATATCTGCGCGCTGCCTCGTTGCCTCTGCTAGCTGTTCCGAATGTGTCGTGCAAGTAGGTCCATAAGCTGTCGACAGGTGTTAAAGTCCCGTCAAGATCGAATACGATCAATCTGATAGTTCTAATATTGGCCAAGTTATGTCACGCCACGAAGCATTTTTGAGATCTCGAATAGTATTGGAGCGGGTGTCCAGACCGAAAATACTTTCGCATACTTTACACCTGCTGCTCTCTTCAAATTTGATGAGTCACCCTCTCTAAGGTATCCTTCTATAAATGCCTGGGTTAGTTCGCTGAGACCACGAATAGGTGTCGGGCTGGCACTGTAGTGTCCTGCATAAAACAGCAGTTCCGCTACGTCCCATGCATAGTCACCCTTTTTGCCCGCTTGCTCAAGGTCGACGGCGTAAACCAAGTTATCCTTAGCCATGAAATTTTCAGGCTTCGAATCTCCGATCGAAACTCCAACAGTGTGAATGCGTCCTAACGTCTCGCCGAGAGATTGAAAGAGTTTGGATTGCGCAGTTGATAGTGCAGGTTCATTTACTGCTTGTGTGACGGACTTATCCAGCGACAACCCAGAAACATAACTTTCCAGCAACATTCGATCATTAACACTCACGTGGACGATTTCAGGAACGTTTAGCCGTTTCTTGGCAAGATATCGATTGACGCCGTACTCATTGCTCATTCGAGCTCTTCCTGATACGGAGAAGGTTTTGCTCCCGAATGATACAAGGTTTAGAGTGAACCATTTGAAACCATGCCAGTCAGTAAATCTCTTGGCTACAAATCGATCAGCGCCCGACGTTACAAGAAAGACCTCGTTCAGGACTCCGGCAAGAGGAGAAATAGTGATTGGTCGACCTGGTCTGATGGTCGAGATTACTTCTTGGATCGATGCGCTTGCATTTATCCGCGTTAAACCCGTGGCCGTACGCAAGTAGAGATAATTCTTTGGGTCTTCGGGATGTACCCCTAACGTTTCATTACTAAGCCCTAATCTAAAGGGGTCATAGATTTCGCGGGCAAGAAGATCAAGGTTTAGATAAATTGATCGCCCTCGAGCAACGTACGAATAAAAGGCCTTCCTTCCTTGCTCGAGGATATTGACTACTTGCCGCGAGCTGCGATCGCCTAACCATTTGTCTACAGCGGCATCAAGTATCGTCACATTGTCGTCTTCGATTCCAACAAGGTCATTTCGCAGCGTAAGGATAGTCTTTCTGAAGTCAGATCGGAGTTGTGCGATATTTTGATCCTTGACAGCAGGATCCAGGAATCTAATGTAGTCACTCATGCTTGGAACAAAGATGCGCGCCCTCTTTCTCATTCGAGAAAGGGCAAAGAATTCTGGTTTTGCAACCAGACCTCTACACATTTCTCCGTAATCAATTACTAGCTCTCGAACTTCTTCTTCAACGATCCGAGTCCTAACCTTTTGGCCAAGCATCTGTACGTAGTCTTGGTTCAAAATAGGCGAATAGGGGTAGAGTAGCTTGTCGGTGAGAAAATCTCCAAGCGCTCCCTTCGTTATGTCCGATTCGATTAGACTGCTATCTACGAAGAGGAAGCGAAATTCTTCATCATCAGAGGTGAGAAGTCGAGTTCTCAGGCCTTCTGAGTATCCATTGCATATCACTACGGCATTGATTCCATCAATTCGTTTCGCGTAAACGCATGGTCCAGAGACGAATGCCGCCACCTTTTTTTCCGACGGTTTGATTTCTTCGAGCTTCTCACGAACCATTTCGACAATTTCTGATGTAGATGGCAAGTTTGTCAGCTTCTGTTACTGTTGGATTATGTGTTTACGGAAGCCTTCTCCGTAGATTCGCCACGTGAGTGCAGCGAGCCCTGAACCGTGTATCCAGAGATCCTTCATAAGACGCTTTAGCGGTGTTCTTTTGCCCTTCTGTTCAGTCCAATAAATCGGGATCTCGGCGATACTGAAGTCGAGTTTCTTAGCAAGCACAATGACTTCAGTATCCCAGAACCAAGAGTCACTCTTTGACTCGCTCGATAACATTCTTACGAGTGGTTTTGAAAATGATTTGAATCCACACTGATGGTCGTGTACTCCTGTCCAGAAGATGATCCGAACGAGGGTATTGTAAGCGATAGAGGTCAATCGTCGAAGTATTGGTCTATTTGTCACGGATCCTCGAACATATCTAGAACCCGTAACCATGTCGTATTGCTCGGGCGATAGCACTAGCTTTTTGAACGCGTCAAATTTCTCCAGATCAGTTGCCATGTCGACATCTAGGTAGATGTAAACGTCTCCTTCCACCGTATTCCAAGCCTCTCGTAGGGCTCTACCTCGGCCCAAACGTTGATCGTGATGGAGATAAATAATGTTCGAGAATCTGTTTTGGAGTTCACTTACTATCTGCGAAGAATCAGATCCATCTTCGGCGATCAGAAGTTTACAATCGTAGCCAAGCGTAGAGGTTAACTTCTCCAAGATATCGACGGCGCGTACAAGAAATTCTCCATCCTTGTATACCGGCAGAGTGATGATATTCAACTTGCACCATCTGACTTTGTAGTTAAGTTGATTCGAGAGTAATCCTAATCACACGTCACCACTAGTATGTGCCCAGACGTGTGGGAGGTTGATTTCGATTGTGGTCGCATCATACAACGAATTAGACAACATGGTCAAGTTGATTCCGAAGCTGGAAACCATTTTCTGCGAAGAACACTTACAAGGGGAGATTGTTGTTGTAGATGATAATTCACCTGACGGAACAGCTGCTGTCGTGAGCGGATTAAGCAGCCAGTATGGGAACATCAGACTTCTCGTACGTCCAAAAAAACTTGGGCCAGGTTCAGCATTCGCCGATGGATACAAACTTGCTCGCGGAGAGATTGTGATCGGGATGGACACGGATTTTTCCCATGATCCTTCTGACATACCACGGTTCATTAGCAAAATAAGTGAAGGCTTCGATATAGTACTCGCATCACGATATATCAAGGGCGGACGCTATGAGGTGTCGAGTCTACAAACTCTAAAAAAGAGCTTAGCAAGTAGACTTGGTAACCTTCTAATTCGAATCGTTAGTGGAGTTCCATTCCATGATTTTACCACATCTTATCGAGCCATTCGGCGCGAAGTAATCAGTAACGTCCAGGTTGAGTCGAAAGGGAACTCGTTTTTCATGGAGTTTGTCGTTAGAGCGTATCGAAGCGGCTATAAGATGGTTGAGATCCCGATTAATTTTAAGGACAGAGTAACCGGAAAATCGAAACTGAAGTTAGGCAAGCAATCACTTACACTTATCAAGGAACTAGCGAAACTGGGACTGAACCGTACATAGTCAGTCATCTCCGGTGCCGCACAGGAGACACAAGTGTTCTGATACAATGCTTCAGACGGCTCTGTCGTTTCGGGTTAAAAGCTACGAAATATGCCCCAAGAAAAATTAGCTGCCGAACCGCAGCGAAAGTATTTATCAGTCCGAATGGAGTCAACTGGTCTGTTATATATCGCGGAAGTTCAGGATGACTGCTTCCTATAAAATAGAATAGAATTATGAACGCATTGAACAGATCAGCAATTCGATAAATCACAAAGTTGAAGTCTGGAGTGAGTACGATGATGGGAAATAGCTGCACGAACATTTGAGGATCAAAAAGATAAATCGCCCCGTACCAAGCATACCACGACAACAGTATCTTGTCAAGCGGAGTTTTATCACTAGTTATCGCCCGCAATACTAAGTATCCGATAATTGCAAAGCTTAGAACGTGACCGGCCCTCGCGCCTGAAATAATATCACCTAACCCCGCAGTTGAAATTACCATTGAGATCCACGTGTTTTGGAGTTGATGATTTGGGCCACTATATCCAACGAATAATTGTGCCCAAGTTCCGAAATTACTTAATGCAAACGGCGCGTTCACGCCTAGCCACGTGAGCACTGAGATTGCCAAAAACCGCATTCTAGCTTTATTATCTGGGAGACCCACAACCATCGCGGGCAGCATAATACCAGGAATGAATTTAGTGAGAACAGCTACAGCCAATGCCAACGCACTACCATCGTAGCGCTTGTTCACATATAGCCAAATAGCAAGCGTTGTGAAAAATGCGACGACAAAATCCCAATTGTAGAATCCGTAAACTACGAACGTTAAGGTTGATAGAATATACAGGTATATTCGCGTGCGGTTTATCTTCAGTTTCTGACATAACAGGAAGAGAATGATGATCGTTCCAATCATGAACGGATACTGAAGTATGGACTCTACGACAACGAACGTATTGTATTGATCTATAACGAAGGGAAAGTAAGTCGAAATGGCTTGCCCAATCAGAATTAGGCCTCCAATTACCTGTGGGTACTCCAATTCATAATCTACGTAAGGAATCTGGAGATTGTGCTGACCTTGATAGACATCTCGAATCCACAAATAACCCACATCGCTATAGTTACTTGGGACTAAGAATGGAAACTTCAGAAGTGAACTGTAGATCCAGAGCGTCGACGCGACGATTAGCAAAATTTTTAATTCGTTGTCACGGAGCGCTGAAAATGGCGACGCTGATCGGTAAGTCATAGTGAGCACTTAATTTCGACTTGTCGTGGAGCCATTAGAAACTTTCTACGTGACGTGTCATTAGTTGACCACAGTCATATTTTTCGCATTTGTGATCGAACCGACAATAGATTCTCAATTCGAATTACGACAAGTAAATATGCAAAGATCCAGCATATGAAGAGGATCTCCCCGATAGATTCATGAAAGGCTTCCACGTCAAGGCTTATGTAAGTGACGTATAGAACGATCATAGTAATTCTAGCAACATTCACTAGGTAGGTTCCTAGTGCGCCAACGATGGCGTATGCCGCCTTGCGTTTGCGTGGCGCTTCCAGTTTCACCATCAGCACCGCAATCACGAGACTATAAACGATCATGCTGACCACACCTGACGATTGCCAAAAAATAGTGAGAGTGATGAAACCTTTGAGTCCCCATAGGTAGAGATGATTTCCCTCCAGTAGAACAGTTGGCGGAGGTATTGGACCAAACGGTGTTTTTACGGCGTTGTGAAAACCCAGCACACTTAGGATGAAAATGACCACGTTCCAAATCACGTATACCCATACTTGCAGAAACGCCAGTGAATCTTCCGGAAAGAAAGCGTCCATCATGTCGAGAATACCACTTCCCAGTGCATAGATCACAGGAGTGATTAGTAACGAAGCGGCGGAAGGCGAATAGAGAACAGCTGTGATAACGATAAAGTAGAGAGCGTAAACGACGAAGTCGGCGGCGAGTAGAAAGCTGAGAGGCGACTCTTGGGATACTCCCATTCGACTGGTAACGTATACACGCAGATAATCGGTCCAAGCAGAATTAACAACACGTTCCCAATAATACACCAAGACCAAGCTAAGCACAATTAGCGCTAGAGCCTGTCGCCACCGCGTCCGAGTTGCTTTCAGCTTACGTCTAGAGTCATGCCAATCCCACGCAACGAGAAAGAAAATGAATGCAAATCCTGCCCTACCGATCTGGCGCCCCCAAAACCAGATTAATGAAAAAGAACCCGGGTCAATGACAATTAGCCAAACAACAGGCGCTAACAGGACGACGAGCGGTAGAGCGTCTCGTGTGCCATATTCATGCTTAAGCCATTGCAGCCAAGTCATAATCGTTAGCCTACGTAACGTGGGCTATGTGCTATGCAATCGTAAGTCGAGTTCTCGTTCGCGTCTAATTCGATCAATTCGACGAACATAGTCGATTAAGAACAGCGACATGAAGAAAATGGTGACTACGATCTTCGCTGCGAAGACTACGTTGACAGGAGTCGGATTAACAGATACTGGGAATGGGTTGACGATGATGTCCGGATTAGACAATCCTTGGACAGCAAGCGATGCCGACCAAATGACTATATGATATACAATCTCGAATCCACTCGCCATTGCTACGAGCCAAGCTACAACATAGACAGCCCGAAGGATATCAGGGCTTACGTTAAGAAACAATCCGCGCGTCTTCGGGGAATACAAACCAAAACCGAAGCAGAGGAACAGGCAGTAGGTGAAGAACGTTATTGGCTTCATGTAGAAACCCGGAAGAACTTGAACTTCGACGGTGACTAAGCTTTGCCCACTGATTTGACCGGTAGGAGTCAGCGTGGCAGCCAATATCATGGCTAAGGCAGCGACACCGAATCCAACGGACAGGATTGAAAAAACATGAACCTTCACGATTGAATGATGAGATGAATCTTTCGATGACTTCCCTTCCGATCGTCCTCTCATTTCATTTATCCACCCGATCTCGTCTCCACATCACGATTCCAGCAGTAGCCAAAATACCCATCACGATGGCGTTACAAGCGACAATAGCTTCCACATCAAACGTTGATAGAGTTTGAGTACGCTGCAGACTTGTTTGAACGCTCAACCCTGAGAAGTAACCTACCCAGTTACCTGGATAGATATTAGTTGTTCCCAGAATCAGGATAAAGGACAAAGATTCAGGTTTTTTCCAACCAGCCTCCGCATACTCATGTGCAATGTTGACAGTACGGTAAGACCACGCGTGCAAGGGCGTCTGTATCACGACGATTCGCTGATGTGGAAACTGAAAGACTTGACTTTGGTCATCAGCGAACACATACCAAACTAGATTAACGCCATCGTTTATTTCGATACCAAAGACATTCTCAGGGTTCTTGTATCGCAGGTCATACCAATAAGTGAAGGTGGGGAACACCCAGAAGGATATCGTTGAATTGAATGCAGTATCAAGAGCTTGACCATGGAGGTCCTGTCGTAAATGGATAGTTGTAAAAACCGACGACCCATTTCCATTGCTTCGATACACCGACAGGGCTACTCCAGATCTATTTTCAACTACGGTCCGGTAAACAGATACGTTGTCCGCTGGATTCTTTATTACATCAATCTGCCAGAGATAAGGTTCCGTAGAATTTGTTGCAGGATCAAAGGTCCAAAATTTCATGTTTGAGTTCAGTAAAGGCGATGGTTGAAACACCTGTCCATAATAATTCGCGAAAGCTGCGCTGATCACAAGAAAACACAGGGCTATCGAAATGAGGGATACGGCTCTATGCCACATTAACAAATCGCTTCCGGTAAAACATTACAGCGGACATAACGAGCAGCGGCATCCAAAATACAAAGTAGTTTTGAAGTCCTCTGTACGAAAACCATAGCATTATTGCTGGAAACGCCCATATCGTCAGCCTCATCTTTTCGAAATATGCGTAATAATTCACAAGCAGAGTAACACCTACAGTGGCGGTGGCGATCAGGTAAAATTCTGGTGGAAGCGGGACACCCAAGGCCAGCGTGATGAGGGATAACCCTTGGCTAAGTACAACGAGATTCCCGAACGCAGGAGTCACAACTCCCGTGTACCACGCAGAGAAATTCAACCACATGAACCATGCGTTGGGGATGACAAAAGCTGCGATAGCACAGGCAGCGAACATAAGTACCTTACGCAGGCGCGTGATTCTACGTAAGCGAGATGCGCCATCGCGCGCAAACCATACTAAGAGAAAAGGAGCAAGTAACCAAGGAGTTTGTTTTGTCGCACATGATAGACCGAACATGATCCCGGCTAACCAGGGTCGATCAAACCATACGACCATAAGAACGAGTGGAAGAACCCACAAAAAATCGGTTACCGAACCAGCAGTGAAATTGATTACCAAATCCGATCCTGCAAACAACGGGATCAGGACAATTGAACGTACTTCGCGAGGCGTCCAGTAGTAGATTATCAAGAGCGACAGCAATTCAGACGCATAAACCATTATGCGTGCATCGTGGAGCTGGAACCAAACGATCGGTAGCAAGAGAAGGAACTGTAATGCCGGGTAATTCAGCGTGCTTACTAGATCGCCCGTCGGAGTAAGCGTGATGAATTGTGGATTTACCGAGAACATTGTAAGCGCCGAGTCTAGCTCTTGGGTATACGGATTGATACCTTTCGAGAAAAGAAGAGCTGAGTAATGAGCGAACGCAAGTGCATCTGTTTGGTACGAGCCAGGATGTTCTACCTGCGTGATTACATACCAACTTACGATGATTGTCAAAACAAGAGAAACTAGCGCAAGATCTCTCACCCGAAGTATACCTTCAGAATCCATCGTGGCAAGTATGAAAAGAGCAAACGCTAGGGCATAGGTGGTGAGCAGCAGCAAAACAACTTCAGGATGCGTCTCAATGTCACCACGAATCCAATTCTGAAGTCCCTCCGCAAGTATGAATCCGGCCGCGAATATGAAACTAAGTCGCACAAGGAACGTTTCATCGGTTGTTATCGCGCGATTCCGCACAGGTCACATTCTCCTTCCTGTAGCGAGACTTACGATTAGACCGATACAACAAATGAAAAGAGCGATGATTGAAAGTGTACTCCAAGCTTCTTTGTTCCGATTCTGGTAGAGGATTACCTCCGTAACTCCCGCTGGAATCGTCAATAGGATGTATCCTGTACTGTTCTCCCTTTCAACTTGTATCACATGGTTTCCGTCCATAGCCTGCCATGTTGGAAAGTACGCCTCCTTCACAAGAACCTCGCTCGATCGTGCAGAATCACTGAAGGTAAGAACGATCTCGTCTGGATTCGGTTGTGATACATTCTGCACACCAAAATCGGACGAACTCATGACTACGAACGAAGGTGCTCTAACGATTTTGAACAATATCAAGTCGATGAATCCTTGAGCGGTTGGACATAGAACCGAAAGCTGTTCGACGAAGCGCCCTGCAATCATTAGCTGATCCGCCAGGGCCCAACCACCGACCATCACCCATGTGATGTCCAATAAGTCTGCTTGTGCAATTAAGCCCCTCCAGATAACAAGCCTCGATGTCAAGTTTGGAGTCGTCTCGAGATCATCGATGCGGTAATCATTAACGTTAACCAGCGGAGTCAGTAACTTCGTTTGTGGATACCACCCATCAAGAATTGGTTTGTCAACGTAATTGGGCAGCACGTATATCCAAAACGGCACATTGATGCCAAGGATGCGTCCAGACGAGGAATCATGCCTGAAATAGTCAAGTATCGGTTGGGGAATCTCTGCATTGCTCGTCGTATATGGCAGCACACCGTTCACAGGCGCAGTTGACGCGTAGTTTACTTTTAGTAATACGCCCGCGGCAATCGGCGTTGCCAACAAAATTACTAATCCTACCGAAATAAGTTTGCTTGGCGCTTTGGAAAACAACTTCTTCAATCCGAAGGAAGCAAGCGCGCTCATCGGCAATGCGAGGTACAACCATATTCGGTAAACGTCCATGGTCCTAATCCAAGCTTCTCGAACATAGGGTAACCAGATGAGCGGAAGCGCGTAGTAGCCCAACCCAATCCAAAGGAAGATAATAAACCAAAAAACAATTACGAGTACCCTATTCTTCTCAGACATCCGTTTCGTCTGCTCTACGAACAGAAATTGCCCCAAAAAACAAACAAACGATAGAATCACGACAGATTGGCCGAAATAAGTCAACAAAATACTTGCCAACGAAATTCCGGTTTCGTACAAACCCATCCCAACCAACAAAAGAATCACGAAATAAGAAGGCTGGAAATGCAAATGGTTTGTGTAGATTTCTTTCAAGATTGGATGAATAGCGAAAAGAGCGATTGAGAATTGGACAATGCCGAGCAAATATACGACTACATTTATCCCAAAATATGAGATGGTTATGAATGGAAAAATTACATTGCGATTATAGAAGTTATTACCAGAGAACAGACGTAAAGACTCTGCAAACGGCACGAACCAAAATGCGCTCAAGCATAGAGTTCCAAATCCGATAGCGACAAGATCTGGAATTGATCTTGACATGTCGATCTTGCCACGTTCGACCACAATGATCAACAACGCCACAATACCGGCTATCAGTGCCGAAAGATGATGAGTAAGGAGCAACGCAGACATGAGGAGAATCGACATAAGTAAATCGAACAAACGTCGAGAGCCCATTAGCGCTCGATGAAACATAATTATGAATGCGCAGAAAATTGGGATAGCGACAACGGTCGGAAAACGATCATAGAAGAGATAGTTTTCAATTACCTCGGGCACCACACTATACAGAGCGGAAGCGAACGCACTCTCGCCCTTCGAGAATCCAAACTCTCTGGCCAAAGAATACAACGTAAGCGGAGCTAAGCAATAGAATACTGCGTCAACAATCTTGTATGATAAAAGTGGATCAACTCCTAGCATACTAAGCCCAACAGAGAAGAAGTAGCCGAGAGGCGGGTAGAGCAACAGAGTTGGCGATCCACCATACCAATCGGGGCTCCAAAATGGGAAAACGCCGCGTCTCAGCCACTCACTCAAGAACAGGACACGATACAAGTGACTCGTCGTATCAATACCCATTGGGATACCTGGAGCAAATCGCGGTAGCGTAATGATGCACGAAATAGCTACCGCAAACACGAGCGCGTGCCATGCATACCGATCAAGCCAACGTTCGCTTACCGCACGTTTACCGCCAATGATGTTAGGGGTCAAAGCCCAGTCTTATTCTCCTCTATTCGCCTCGATTTGCGCCTTGCAGGAATCACGTTCAGTAGAACAATCAGAATTATTCCGAACGCAAAGAGCAGCAAGACGGATAGATTACGGATTTGCGGTTTAAGGAAAAATGCGTCAGACGGGATTGACCGTCTAACGTATTGCGAGAAGCTGTTTCCAGTTTCCGTGTCTTGCCACATGATGGTTCCTGATTGCTTGTCGATGAATTCGAACGTTGTCGTACCTGCTCCGGCAAGCATCAGGTAGATCGACACGCTCATCATGCTTGTGTCAACTTCCAAGAACACGTCAGCAAACATC
>Ga0074044_10002831_pt1 | contig 15062 bp, 12 predicted proteins | sample BogForMeECP23OM1_FD_94443 | JGI IMG/M metagenome (GOLD analysis project Ga0074044, IMG submission 94443) | Bog forest soil microbial communities from Calvert Island, British Columbia, Canada - Bog Forest MetaG ECP23OM1 | ecosystem: Environmental > Terrestrial > Soil > Wetlands ... | reverse complement strand
CAAAACGAGATTGACGGCCCGACGCCAAACCGGGTCGCAAGTCCCTGTCTTGATTGACCCCGTACGCTAAATCGACGCTAAACGGGCTCAAGCGCCTGCAGCGGCGTCGCGCGCGCCGGCCGAGGGTCGGCGGGCCGCCCCTCCGGGAGCCGCCGCCCCGGCCGCCCTCCGCCGCGTTCATCAGCTCGGCAAACGCGCAGGTGATAAGGAGTTTTTCATCCACGAATGGCCTTTAGCGAGGGGCGTCCGGATTCACGGCTGTTGCCGGCCCGCCCCCCGGGACCAGTTCGAGCAAGCGCCGCGCCGACGCCTTCTGGCGACCGGTTGTATCGTCGAAGCCGATGTCCTCGTAGAGGATATACACGTGATCCCCGGCAACCGCCCACCGGGGATACTGTATGCCACATTTTGATTGAGGACCGGGCCAGGACGTGGCCAGGAGCGGCTCGATGTGAAACCGTTGCCAAAGGGGACTGTTCCAGGCCGGAAACGATCCTTGGGGTGTGCGCAGCAGGGCTATCGGCCATTGCTGGCCAGGCGTGCAATCGGTGCTGACGTTCGGGGTCTCGATCATCATGTACTGGTAACCGCCCGCGATCAGAGTCGATGCCTCCCCGCCGCCGATGCATCCGGGGTTCCACGCTTGGCATTCGGGCCAGGCAAAGATCGGCGCGTCCGGCAAGTCAGCGCCCGATGTGATCCAATGGTGAAAATCAGCGGTTTTCGCGACCCCACGAACGGCCTGCTTCACCAATCGACTGCCCGGTTTCTTCGAAAAGTAGACACCGTGAAAGGTCACATAGAAATAACCGTCCTTTTTGTAGACGATATCCGGAGTCCCCTCATCCACAGTTTTGCCGGGATCGCATATCCCGCCTGAGTGTGCGCAGATCTGCGAAAACAGCTGGCCTGCGCGAACTGCCGGCGCGGGATCGGGGTTGAACGGTCCCATTGGGGACGACCCGCGCCGGGCATAGTGGCACATCATCCACCCTCCGGCATTTTGCGCCGCACGGCATTGCGCAAGCATATGCCAAGTGTCGGTCTGACCGTCGTAGAAGGTCGTCCCGTCCACTACGCCGCACGCGTCGGGTGCGGTCTCCGGGCCTGGCCCGGCCGCCACGATCGCGGGGTTCGACCATGTCCGGCCCTCGTCCGAGCTCTCGCGGACGACGACATCCCCGGTTTTACCCGGGCAGTAGCTGGGTTTGTCCAAACGTGTGACGTGATCGAACAGATACCACTTGCCATCGGCAAACGGCATCGGCTTTGCGAACCAGCCCGCACCCTCACGAACGGTGCTGTAGGGAGCGGCCCACCACTCAATCCGACGGACTTCCTGGAAATGAGCCTCACCCTGCCACAGAGCCTGCATCTGCTGACCGATCGAGGGAGCTTGCGCGCCTTGCGCCTTAATAGACGAAGCAGCAAGCAGCCCGGATAGAAAAAGTACGACAATAGCAAGTCCTTGTCTCATGCGACACAGCCCCATTGTTCATGACGATAGCGTTTGATCGTAATCGTTCATCCTCTGCTCTATCCGAGCCGGCGATATAATTCCCCGATGCGCTCCAAGTAGCGCTCGGAAGAGAATTCCTGGGCTCGCACGCGACCGCGCGCCGCGTACTCGCTTCGAAGGTCCTGATCGCTGTCGAGGGCTCGAATGACGGCGGCCATCTTGTTGATGTCGTACGGGTCGACCAGCAGAGCGGCGGCGCCGCACAATTCGGGCAGAGACGAGACGTTCGATGTCATGACCGGCGTGCCCAGAGCCATCGCCTCGAGCACGGGCAGGCCGAAACCTTCATAGAGCGAAGGGAAGAGCAAGGCGCGGGCTCCGCGGATGAGAGAAACCAGGTGATCGAAAGCGACGTACGGCAGCCGCTGGACCCGTCGGCGGGGCTTTATGAAATTGTCCTTGAGCTCATAGGCGAGGAATTGCTCGCTGTCGATCTTGCGCAGATCCGCTTCATTCATCCAGCCGAGGGCGCCCACGATGATCAGCGGACGACTCGCGCCTGAAGCGGCGAAGGCGTCAACAAGACGTGAAAGGTTTTTCTTGGGCTCGATCGCGCCGACGAACAGAAAGTATTCGCCGAAACCGAGCCCGAACAGCGCCTCGATCTCCCGAGCGACGGCGTCCTCGTCGCGGCTCGTAAGGCGATCCGGCAGGCTTATCGATTGATACGTATTGGTGATTCTGCTCTCGCTGATCCCCGTCAGGCGGATGATGTCCTGCCGGGAGTGTTCGGAGACGGTGACGATGTGATCGGCCGAACGGCAGAGATGGCGGATCAAGCCGAGGTGGTATTTCTTGTCGTCCGCGGTCGCGAACGGAAGGCGCAAAGGCACCAGGTCGTGAATTGTGAAAATGTTCGGGCAACCTTTGACGCGTATCGGCGCCGGCCGCGTCGCGTGAAAAAGCTTCGGCGCCTGCTCGACCTTGATCTTGAGCGACGCCCGGTAGCGTTTGAAATGATTTCGCTCCCGGTCCAGCAAATGCGGCACGACGTGCACCTTGGCGAAGCTCTTCAGTCGCTCGGTGGCCGCGCCAACGACAATCCCCGCTCGCGGCATTGGAAATGGCTTTGCGCCGAGTGGATTGACCGACAGGCGACGCCATTTGGCTGCAAGGGTCTGAGTGTAATTCAGCGCCCGATCGGCATCATAAAAGGCGATTTCGCTGAGGGTCGGGTCCTTGCGGTTGAAGCCGCGGGCGGCGCCGATCAACGCCTCCGTCTGGTATCCAAGCGTGCGCAAAGCCTCGTCCAGAACGCGAGCGTAGGTGGCGATGCCTGTTCCGGTGGGGAGCGTCAGGTCGTGCGCCTCAAGCAGGATGGAGCCAGCCCCCGTGACCCGGCTCGCCATCATGCGCGCGTCTCGAGGAATGGGATCGAATCCTCCATGCTGCGGGGGTCGAGCAATTCGTCATCAGCCGCAAGGACAAGGCTGCCATCGAACCTGAGGGCCCTTATGCGCTTGAACAGCGTCCGCAATTTCGACAAGAAATCTTTGGCGTCGGAATAACGATGCGCGTTGAACTCGAGCACGACGGCAGGCTGGTGTTCGGCGATGACGGCTTGCATGCCGCTGACTATGTCGAGCTCCGCCCCCTCGGCGTCAATCTTGATGAGGTCGACCCGCTCAAAACCCTTCAGCAACGTGTCGAGATTGGTCGACTTCACCTTGACCGCGTCCGGGCGCGCGGCCGGGACGACCAATGCGTTTTTCGGCTCGTGCGGCGGAACATACATGTGCGCTTCGCCGCTCGCATTGCGGCCGAGCGCGACCTCGTGAAGCGCCGTGAAGCCTGTATAACCGTTCAATTCGATGGAGAGCGCGAGAAGCCGCGCCGTCGACGGCGCCGGCTCGACTGCGACAACGAGTCCGCGCGACCCGACCGCCTCGCCGAAGAGCAGCGTGTAGTAGCCGAAGTTGGCGCCTACATCGACGACGGTCATGCCCGGTTTTACAAATCGCGACATGAACAATGTGAGCCAGATCTCCCAATAGCCGTCGAGCATCAAGTGCCCGGCAAACCCGACGTCATCGGTTGACAGATATATTTTCGGCCAACCCAGAATGCGGCTCAGGACGCGTTTTTCGCCAAGATAGACTGTCTGAACGTGCGATCGGATGGCAATCTCAGCCTCCTCGCGCGTCAAGCCGGCAAGGTCGCGAACCGACAAGTTTCTCAAGTCTGCCTCCGGGAATCTCGGCGCCGCCGACGCTCCGCCTAACGCGCCGCTAACATGGTTAGCGGCTTGTGGGCAAATCGCAAGAACGCGCGTTGCCGCGCGACCGTCATCTCGGGCAACTAAAGCTACGCGTGCGCGCCCTACTGGCGCAACGAAGACCTGCCCTGCTGGCTGACTGGTCAAGTTTGGCGCAAGTCCCTGCGTGGCGGCGCTGAAAGTCGAGACCGTCCTTGCCGCGGTTGAGGCGACTCTACGTTAGGGAGGCGCCTAATCTTAGGCGAAATAGCGGCTTCCATTGTTAACGGACGTAAGCTATTTCTGTCCCTGGCCGCGGAAGCCGACTGGGGAACCTGATGCTGCTTAATCATCCGGAAGCGCCGATCGTCGTTCTGGGCGAGGCGATGCTGGATATATTCATCAGCGGCGACGTCGATCGAATTTCGCCCGAGGCGCCGGTGCCGGTGCTTCGCCATCGGCAGGACAAGCTGGTGCCGGGCGGCGCCGGCAACGTCGCCTGCAACGTCGCGCAACTCGGCGGCGCCCCGATCCTGATCACTCTGGTCGGAGACGACTCGGAGGGCGCGTCCCTGATGGCGCTGCTCAGCGCCGAGGGCGTGACGACCGAGCCCGTCGTGACACGCGGGCGCATGACGACTTCCAAGACGCGCGTGATGGGCGGCAGCCATCATCTCATCCGCATCGACCGCGAAGATTCGTCGCCGATTTCCGAAGCGGTCGAAGACGACGTGCTTGCCAGGCTCAGGGCGGTCCTGCCGCGCGCCCGGGCGCTCGCGATTTCCGACTACGGCAAGGGCATGCTGACCGACCGGGTGCTGGTCGGCGCGATCGCTATGGCGCGCGCAAGGGGCATGCCGGTCATCGTCGATCCAAAGCGCCGCGACTTCTCGCTGTATGCCGGCGCGGACGTGATCAAGCCAAATCGGCTGGAGCTTGCGGCTGCGAGCGGCCTCAACTGTCACACCGACGAGGAGGTCATTCGGGCCGCCGAAGCGGTGATCCGTCAGACCGGCGCGGCCCTGCTGGTCACGCGCGCGGAAAGAGGCATGTCCTATTTTTCATCGGGCGCGGTCCCGATCCATATGCCCACGCACGCGAAACTCGTGTTCGACGTCTCGGGCGCGGGCGACGCCGTCATGGCGACGTTCGCCTATGGGCTGGTCGGCTCGTTGCCGATCGAACAGACGATGCGGCTCGCCAATCTGGCGGCGGGGATCGTCGTCTCCAAGCCCGGAACGGCGACCATCACGTTGGATGAACTGCGTGCGGAGGCGGCGCTATACGAGGAGCCGGCGGCCTTTCGCAAAGGCGGCCTGGGTTCGGTCGACGAAGCGCGAGCGATCCGCGAGCATTGGCGCCGGCAGGGCCTCTCTGTCGGCTTCACCAACGGCTGCTTCGACCTTTTGCACCCCGGCCACGTGGCGATTCTGCGGGGAGCGGCTCGCCTTTGCGACCGGCTGGTCATCGGCCTCAATGCGGACGAATCGGTGGCTCGGCTCAAAGGGCCGACGCGGCCGGTGCAGCGAGCGGCCGCGCGCGCCGCAGTCCTCGGCGCGATCGACTGCGTCGATCTGGTTGTCATCTTCGAAGACGATACCCCTTTCGATCTGATCGGGGCGTTGATGCCGGACGTCCTTATCAAGGGCGCCGACTACGCCGACCACCAGATCGTCGGCGCGGACGTCGTTCGCGCCGCCGGCGGCAGAGTCGAGCGCATCAAGCTTGTCGAAGGCCAGTCGACGTCGGAACTCATTCGGCGCGCGAATGTCGCGGCGGATGCCGGTTGAAGAAGCAGCGCCCCTGACGTCGTTTGCTTACGCGTCAGGAGGCGCCCTGAAGCCGACGGCCTGCGCCCCCCGAATCAGGTTTGCGGCTGCGGCTCGAGACCGCCGGCGTCGGGACCAATCGGCCGGGGTTTGCCGGTCGAGGGAACGGCGGCGCGGGGAGGAGGCGGCGGTTCGCGGTGGTCGGCCGCCGATTCGCGCACCGGCCTGACTCCATGCAGAAGGCCGACGATCTCTTCGCCCGTCAGCGTCTCGAACTCCATCAAGCCTCTGGCCAGCGTTTCGAGATCGGCTCGCCGCTCGGTCAGGATTCGGGTGGCGGTGTCATGGGCCTCCTGCACCAGACGCCGCACCTCCTGGTCGATCGTCTCGGCGGTCGCCTCCGAAATGTTCTGCTGGCGGCCAAGCGAATAGCCGAGGAACACCTCGTCCTGGTTCTCGCCGTACATGACCGTGCCGAGCTTGTCGGAGAATCCGAGCCGGGTCACCATGGCGCGCGCGATCTTGGTCACCTGCTGGATGTCGCCTGCGGCGCCCGAGGTCACCTTGTCCTTGCCGAACACCAGTTCCTCGGCGACCCGGCCGCCCATCGACATGGCGAGCATGGCGATCAGCTGCTCGTAGCTCTGGGAGAGCTGGTCCCGCTCCGGCAACGACTGCACCATGCCGAGCGCGCGGCCCCGCGGGATGATTGTCGCCTTGTGGATCGGCGTCGAGGCCGGCATCGAAACGGAAACCAGGGCGTGGCCCCCCTCGTGATAGGCGGTCAGTCGCTTCTCCTCCTCGGTCATTATGAGGGTACGCCGCTCGGCGCCCATCATGATCTTGTCGCGCGAGTCCTCGAACTCCTGACGCGTGACGACCCGCTTGCCGCGGCGAGCGGCGAGCAGCGCGGCCTCGTTGACCAGGTTCATGAGGTCCGCGCCGGAAAAGCCCGGCGTGCCGCGCGAGACGACCTTGAGGTCGACGTCGGGCGCGAGCGGAACTTTGCGCACGTGAACCTTGAGAATCTTCTCCCGGCCAATGAAGTCAGGATTGGAGATGACGACCTGGCGGTCGAACCGGCCGGGGCGCAGGAGCGCCGGATCGAGCACGTCGGGCCGGTTGGTCGCGGCGATGATGATGATGCCTTCGTTCTGTTCGAAGCCGTCCATCTCGACAAGCAACTGATTCAGCGTCTGTTCACGCTCGTCGTTGCCGCCGCCGAGGCCCGCGCCGCGGTGACGTCCGACCGCGTCGATTTCGTCGATGAAGATGATGCATGGCGCATTCTTCTTCGCCTGCTCAAACATGTCGCGCACGCGACTCGCGCCGACGCCGACGAACATTTCCACGAAGTCCGAGCCCGAGATAGTGAAGAATGGCACGTTGGCTTCGCCGGCGACCGCGCGCGCCGTCAGCGTCTTGCCGGTGCCGGGCGGCCCGACAAGCAAGACACCGCGGGGAATCCGCCCGCCGAGCTTCTGGAACTTCTGTGGATCGCGCAGGAATTCGACGATCTCCTGCAGGTCCTCCTTGGCCTCGTCGACGCCGGCGACGTCCTCGAACGTGACGCGCCCTTGCGCCTCGGTAAGCAGCTTCGCCTTGGACTTGCCAAAGCCCATCGCCTTACCCGCGCCGCCCTGCATCTGGCGGGTCATGTAGACCCAGAGGCCGAGGAACAGCAGGACCGGCAGAACGCTGGAGACGATCGTCAGCAGCCAGTTGTTGCCGTCGGACGGCGGTTTGGCCGTGATCGTCACGTCCTTCTTGTACAGCATCTGGACGAGGGTCGGGTCGTTCGGAGCGTATGTCTGGAACGCCCGCCCATCCTTCATGTGCCCGGAAATCTCGGGCCCGGAGATCGTGACATCACGAATGTTGCCCGCGTCGACGTCGGTCAAGAGCTGGCTGAAGGTGATTTCGCTCGAAGGGGCCTTCTGGCCGGGACTCTGGAACAGCGTCACCAGCGCCAGGACGAGCAGGAAAATAATCACCCACAGGGCGAAATTCCGATAATTCGCGCTCATAGCCTTCCCATCGCGGAGGGGTGGCGGTAGATTTCCCGGCGTATCCCGGTCCAGCCGGTTTGAGACATCTAAGCGCGCCCTACCGAATTGCCAAGGGAACCCCGGCTCGCTCAGCCCGAAGTGAAGCCCATAATTGGAGCCTTTTGGCGGCGCGCGTTTGTCCGCCGACGAAGAATCAAGCCGTTTTCTCTTCGACGAGCGCCAATTCTTCCATCATCGCGCGCCGCATCAGGTATTTTTGCGCCTTCCCGGTCACCGTCATCGGAAAAGCGTCGACAAAACGGACGTAACGCGGCGCCTTATAGTGGGCGATCGAGGCGCGACAGAATGCAATGACTTCGTCTTCGCTGAGCGTCGCGCCCTCGCGCCGGCGGATCCACACGCACAGCTCCTCGCCATAGCGATGATCGGGGATGCCGAAGGCCTGAACGTCGGCGATCGCGGGGTGGGTGTACAGAAATTCCTCAACCTCGCGCGGATAAATGTTCTCGCCGCCGCGTCATGTCCTTCAGGCGGCCGACGATGTTGCAGTCGCCTTCCGCGCCGGGGACGCCGGGGGGAACGATGCGGCCTTCCCGATCGACGATTTTCACCTCGATGTGCGGCTGGATGCGCCCGACCGTAGACACGCGGCGCTCCAGAGGATCGTCGTGCGCGCTCTGGAAGCTGACCGGACTCGTCTCGGTCATGCCGCAGGCGATGGCCACTTGCGCATGTGCATCCGCTCGACGACGCGCCGCAACACCTCGACTGGACAGGGCGAGCCCGCCATGATGCCCTTGCGCAGCGTCCTCAGATCGAATCGGCCGAATTCGGGATGATCGAGCATGGCGATGAACATCGTCGGCACGCCGTGCAGGCCAGTGCAGCCTTCGGCTTGGACCGTCTCCAGCGCCGCGACCGGATCGAACCCTTCCGACGGGCTGACCATGCAGGCGCCATGGGTGACGCAGGCGAGGTTGCCGAGCACCATTCCGAAACAGTGGTAGTAGGGGCACCGGAATGCACAACCGGTCGTCCGGCGTCAGGCGCATCGCCTTGCCGATGAAATAGCCGTTGTTGACGATGTTGTGATGGGTCAGCGTCGCGCCCTTCGGCGCGCCAGTAGTGCCGGAGGTGAACTGGATGTTGATCGGATCGTCGAACTGCCGCGCCGCGCCGAAGGCGGCGAGCGCCCGGCGCTCGTCCTCGGCGGCGGGCCGGGCGACGTCGTCGAAATTGAGCATGCCGGGCGTTTTCTCCGCCCCTAGCCGTATCACGATCTTGAGCTTCGGCAGTCCCTTGGACGCGAGCCTGCCGGGAATTGCAGAGTCGATCTCCGGCGCGACCGAACGCAGCGAGACGAAATAATCATTGTTCTTTTGGCCCGGGCTCAGGATCAGCGCCCGGTAGCCGGACTTCCTGATCGCATAGTCAAATTCGTGCGAGCGATAGGCCGGATTGATGTTGACCAGGATGAGCCCGGCAAGCGCCGTGGGCCCTTCCGCCGGCCGAGCCGCCTGAGCCCGACCGCGAGGTCTTGGGACCTTCTGAGGCGATCCGCATAGGTCCACAGCGCACGTTTTGGTGACGCGTGATCAACGCCGGACGCTGCGGGCCTTCCTCGGCCATCCGTCTGAGCAGCGCCCCGATCGTCTCGCCGAGAAGCGGCGTCGAACTCGCACCACGAACATAGGATTGCGTGAGTGCGGCCATGGCGTTCGCTCCCGATATCTCGCCGCGGGCTGTTGGGTCGGTCTAATGCGCCCGCCGCTGCGGCCGTTCCGTTCCCTATCACAATTCGCGCAAGAAAGCCGCCGGCTTCTGGCCAAGGATGCGCCACGCGCTGATCATACCGAGGCCGACGGTGAAGACAACGCCGCCGCCCGCTGCGGCCAATGCCGACGTCCAGTCGAAGACGAAGTCGGAGAACATGATCCGCGTGACGACGAGATAGGCGATCAGCGCGCCCGCGCCGACGCCGAAAGCGGCGGTCGCCCCGCCGAGGATCGCATATTCCATGAGGAACATCGCGGTCAGCCTCGAGCGCGTGGCGCCGAGGATCTTCAGGACCGTCGCGTCGGCGAGTCGGGCGCGGCGGTTGGCGGCCAGCGCTCCGGCGAGCACCAGGACGGACGTCGACAGCGCCACGCCGGTCGCGGCGCGGATCGCCAGCGCGAGTTTGGCGACCAGCCGCTCGACCGTGTCGAGCGCGTCGCGCACCCGCACGGACGCGACCGTCGGGAAATCGTGCGCCGCAGCGCGCAGAAGCGCGATTTCCTTGTCCGGTCCGTCGCCCGGCGGCAGGGCGGCGGAGACGAGCTCGCTGTAGGGCGCGCCCTTGAACGCATTCGGCGAATAGACGAGCACAAAATTGATCGCGTAACTGCGCCAGTTGACCTTGCGCAGGTTTGCGACCTTTGCCGCGATGTCGCGCCCGAGCACGTTCACGACAACCGTGTCGCCGATTTTCAGGCCAAGGCCGTCCGCAACCTCCTTCTCCATCGATACGAGCGGCGGACCCGCATAGTCGGCCGACCACCATGTTCCCGCCACGACTTCCGAGCCTTCGGGCGGTTTCGCCGAGAATGTCACGCCCCGGTCGCCCTCCAACGCCCAGGCGACCTTGTCGCTCGCTTTGACCTGCGCGACCGGCGTGCCCGCGATCTCGACGAAGCGGCCGCGCATCATTGGGACCTCGCTGACCTTAGCGCCCGGCGCGTCGCGTCTGAGGAAGTCGATGAAGGCAGCGGCTTGGGAACTGCGCAGGTCGAGGAAGAAGAAGCTCGGCGTCACGCCGGGCTGGGTCTCGCTGAGTTCGTTGCGCATGTTGAAGTCGATCAACGTCAGCGCGACGAGCGCGGTGAGGCCGAGGCCGAGCGACAGCACGACGGAGGCGGTCAACGCGCCTGGACGGTGAATGGCCGCCAGCGCCATGCGCAGCTCGACCAGACGCGAGGCTCCCGCACGGCGCGCGGCGAACTCTATGCCAACCGCGACGAGCCGCAGCGCGACAAACGCGGCGAGGGTCGCGACCGCGACCGCGACGGCGATCGTCCGCTGGGGGCTGGTGGCGACCGCGAGCGCGATGATCGCCGCGCCGGCGAGCGCCGCGGCGATCAGATAGCGGGCGCGGGGGCGACCCTGACGCTCCTCGGCGAGATCGCGGATCAGCGTCGTGACCGGAAGGTCATGCGCCCGTCCGAGCGGCGGGACCGAGAAAGCGAGCGCGGTCAGAAGCCCGTAGGCGAGACCGAGCAGCACGAGGCCCGGATCAACTGACGGGGCGAGCGGGATCGGAATAATGTCGGCGAACAGCCGGTTCACGGCGAACGGGATTGCGGCGCCGATCGCCGCCCCCGCAAGCGCGCCGGCGAGCGCGACGGCGGCGAACTCGACCAGCGCGAGCAGGACGACGCTCGTTCCGGTCGCCCCGATCGCCTTCAGGATTGCGAGCGTCGTCCGTTTGCGCTCGACGAAGCCCTGCGCCGCATTGGCGACGCCGACGCCGCCGACAACGAGGGACAGGAGACCGGCCAGCGTCAGGAACTCGGCGAAACGGTCGAGGTCGCGGGTGAAATCGGGCGAGACGTTGAGGCGCGTGCGCGTTTCCCAGCCGGCCTCAGGGAACGCCGCGTTGGCCTTATTGATGAGCGTTTTGACAGCCGCCTGATCGGGCGCGCCGCCCGGCTCGCCCATAACGACGCGGGTCGTCCAGCGGACGAGCGACCCCGGCTGGACGAGTCCGGTCGCGTTCAGCGCCGCCTGTGAAATGAGCACCCGCGGCCCGAGACCGACGCCGACCGCGAGGCGGTCGGGCTCGCTGACCACAACGGCGCGAAGGACGAATTTGGCGTCGCCGAGACGAAACGCGTCGCCGACCTCGAGGCGGAGGCGGGCGAGAAGCGTCTCCTCGGCCGCGGCGCCGAAAACGCCGTCGCTTTCCGCGAGCGCTTGCTGAGGCGACATGGACGGCTCGAACGCCGCCGCGCCGATCATCGGCCATGACGGCTCGACCGCCTTGACCTCGGCGAGCGCCGCGTCGCCGCTGTCGGTCCTCGCCATCGCGCGCATGGTCGCAATGGTCGACAGCGCCCCGTAGCGTTCGAGAAACGCCTGTTCTTGCGGAGACAGAGGGCGATGGATCAACGAGAACGAGGCGTCGCCGCCGAGGATGACCCGCCCTTGCGCTCCCAGCCCGTCGTCGAGAGCCTTCGCCAGGCTCTCCACTCCGACGATCGCCGCAACCCCGAGCGCGATGCAGACGAGGAAGATGCGCAGGCCCGCCAGCCCGCCGCGCAGATCGCGCAAGGCGAAGCGCGCCATCGGCGGGCGCCCTCGGGCATTCGGGACCGGCAAGGGGGCGTTCATGCCGGCACGAAAGGCGCGGTCTCGATCGCGCCCGAGCGCATCCGGACGATCCGGTCACAGCGTGCGGCGAGCGCCGGATCGTGGGTGACGAGCGCGAGCGTGGCGCCCCGCCGGGCCCGCAGATCGAAGATGAGGTCCATGATCGCCCGCCCGGTCGTCTCGTCGAGATTGCCGGTAGGCTCGTCGGCGATCATGAGCGAGGGACGCGGACAAAGGGCGCGGGCCAGCGCGACCCGCTGCTGCTCGCCGCCCGAGAGCTGCGCCGGATAATGGCTCATCCGGTCGCCGAGTCCGATCTGGTCGAGTTCCTCGCGGGCCCGCTCGACGGCGCGGGGCGCGCCGGCGAGCTCGAGCGGCGCCGCGACGTTCTCCAGCGCGGTCATGGTGGAGATCAGATGGAACGACTGGAAAACGATGCCGACCCGCGCGCCCCGGAAGCGGGCGAGGGCATCCTCGCTCAGATTCCCGAGTCTGACGCCGTCGATCTCGACCTCGCCCCTGTCGGGCCGCTCGAGCCCGGCCATGATCATGAGCAGCGTCGACTTGCCCGAGCCGGAGGCGCCGACGATGCCGACCGCCTCCCCCCTTGCGATTGTCAGGCTGACATCGCGCAATATATGGACGCGCGCGGCGCCTCGGCCGAGGCTGAGGTCGACACTGCGCATCGCGACTGCGGGAAGGATCATCGTGTCGGAATTCCTGAAGGCGCAGACGCCCTCATATGGTCATTGGCGCAGGATCGTCCAGGCGCTGGCCTTGGCCGCCGTCCTCCTCGCGGCTTTCGTCGCGCCGGCTTCGGCCAGAACGCTGCGGCTCATCGTGCTGGGGGACAGCCTGACTGCGGGACTGGGCCTGCCGCCCGGCAAGGCCTTTCCCGACCAGCTCCAGGCGGCGCTCAGGGCGAAGGGTTTTGACGTCGACGTGGTCAACGCCGGCGTCTCCGGCGACACGGCCGAGGACGGTGTCGCCCGCTTCGACTGGTCGGTTCCCGCCGACGCGAATGCGCTGATCGTCGAACTCGGCGCGAACGACATGCTGCGCGGCCTGCCGCCCGAGGCGACGAAAAAGGCGCTGACCGCCATTCTGGACAAGGCCAAGGCCGCCCATCTGCCGACGCTGATCGCCGGCATGCGCGCCGCGCCCAATCTCGGGGCGGACTACGACCGCGCGTTCGACGCGATCTTTCCGGCGGTCGCCGAGGCCTCCGGCGCGATCCTCTACCCGTTCTTCCTCGACGGCGTGGCGGGCGACGCGAAACTCAACCAGCCGGACGGGATGCACCCGACGGCGGCGGGCGTGGCGGTCATCGTCGAGCGGATCCTGCCGTCGGTCGAGGATCTTGTTCGCCGGGCGAAATCTTGAATAGTCCAGTAGCTGGGGCAAATTGCCGGCCCCCTTTTTGCGGCGCTTGATGGACTCGGCCTGAACAGCGCCCATCTTGTCGCGTTTCTCGGTCGCGTCATCCGGCCGGTCGAGGCGGACCGAATCCGCTGGTAACAGGGGCAAAAACAGCGGATTTCGCAAAAAGGAGCCGCTCCGGCCGGGGTTTTTCGGCCAATATGCCTGCAACTTCAGCGGCTTGGGCCAAAATCGCCGCAGCACGCAGCACGCAGCACGCGGAACAGCGGATTAAGTGCCGATAACAGCGGATTCGCCGCGCCGTCGGCTACGATGCCAGGGAAGCCGACGCTGCGTCGCGGCGCTGCCCCATCGTCCCTTCTCCCCGCTTGCGGGGAGAAGGTGGCGCGAAGCGCCGGATGAGGGGCGACACGGACCTCCGCCGCTCGGCGTAGCCCCTCACCCCGGCCCTCTCCCCGCATAGCCCGTCGAGAGACGGGCGTCTTTCGACGCCCTACGCGGAGCGAGGGGGAAGCTCGATATAAGCCTGAGTGTCAAAGGACATCCGGGATTGACCCTAATATTGCCTCACCCAGCGATATTACCGAGCGCTTCATGTCGCTGCGGACGGGGCGGGCCGTCCCGGGAGTCCGTTGGAGGGACCCGCGCATTGCTAGCGACCGGCAGACGACGCCAAGCGGGGGTGGTGTCTCAGTTTGAATTTCGGGTATGGGCGGAGAGCGGACGTTCTTGCACCTGTTTTCCGAACCGCGTAAGGGGACGGCGGTGCTTTCGTCATTGGCGCTGCGCGTAAAGGAGGCAACCCAATGTTTAAAGGAGACCCAACTCAATCTATGCAAGAGTTGTTGGACGAAATAAAAAACGAATCCGTTCGCGGTGCGAACGATGGCAATCTAAATTTCTTGATGCCAGCTTTTACAGCCTTGCTCGTAAAGTTGTCCCAAGCCGCAGATGACAGAGCAAAGGCGATGGAAAAGTGGACAAAGGTCATTGTTTGGCTGACGGTTATTCTTACGATACTCACGCTCGCTCTCGTTTGGGATGCATTTGAAAAGCATTTCTTTTTGAAGTAAAAATTGTCACTTCGGACTTCGCGCAACAGCGTCAGCGCGTCTGACAATTAGACCGGCTCGGAATAGATTCCCTCCCTATTAAACTCGAGCACGCGACTCGCATTCGTTAGACTCTCCTTTTGGCAGAATTCTTTGATCTGTTTCCAGGCCACGCCGCCAGACCCTCCAACGAGAGGTCGCCGCTTGGCAGGACTATCGCAACAAGCATCACGCCAAAGCCGACTGGCAATTCACAACAGACGACGCCCGCGTGAAGCTCAACAGGCTCTACCCCGCACTTTGAGCGACTCGGGCGACTAGCCGGATCCCGTTCAGACCCAGCTCAGAGTCGACACCAGTCATGCAGGCGCACCCCATCGGATGCTGAACCCCTGCGGCACCCCGAACTCAAAATTCCGATCGAGGGGAGGGTTCGCTTCAACTGATAAAAGCGGCCGTGGGATACCCCATGCGTCCGCCAGTTCCTCCTCAAGCTCCTTGACGGTGATGTCGCGGAATGAAAGGCGCCAGATGCGTCCTTCCGGACTGTCTCCTTCCCGGTCCTTGTGGAGAAGGTTTCTTTCACCGACCTTCAGAGATCGGATGACCGGCGGTGCACTGCGACGCACCTCCAGGTGAATGACGACTTCTTGTGGAGAAGTCGACGGAACTAGAGCGGTCTCCGATCAACCTGTATCATATCCGCAGGCCTTGAAGTAATTGGCGCATTCGGTTGGTTTGAATATGGCCGCGCAGGCATCGAGGGCGGCGAGCAAGCCGGCCACGGTTCTT
>Ga0074044_10002828_pt1 | contig 15073 bp, 8 predicted proteins | sample BogForMeECP23OM1_FD_94443 | JGI IMG/M metagenome (GOLD analysis project Ga0074044, IMG submission 94443) | Bog forest soil microbial communities from Calvert Island, British Columbia, Canada - Bog Forest MetaG ECP23OM1 | ecosystem: Environmental > Terrestrial > Soil > Wetlands ... | reverse complement strand
CGATCCGCCGCCGCCCACTCATCCAGCAACTCGGCAAAATGCTGAAACACTCTCGATCCGAAAAAAGAGCCGGGCACGCGGCCATTTGACCACGCAACGGATATATACCGGTGAAATTTATCCTCATAGGGATTACAATCCGGCCTGCTTGTTGCCATGTTGCGCCAGATGTGAATATTGCAGGCGGCGGCAAGCGCCTCCAGCAAGGTTGATTTACCCGTGCCATTTTCGCCGGCGAATAATGTAACCGGCGAATCAAATGTTATTTGTTTTGTTTCATGGAAAAGCGGCAGATTGAAAGGATAACAATCTCTTGCCGGATATTTCCCGGAATGAAAAGTAACTTCTTCTAAATGCATTGCTTTGTCTTAATATAATAACAACTGATTTTAGAGGATTTATACATTAACCTTAAAGTGATTACAAGAACATACATTACATAGGAAAAAAATGGGAAGTTCTGTTTGAAAAGATTTGACAATATAGTTTATTGTCTAGTAAAGGCATTTAAGTGGCGTTCCAATTAAAATATCTTACAAAGGAAGACAAATATTCTAATTAATGAATTGCGTAAAATGAATTTGAGATATCCGCTAGTCATAGTCTCTATAGCCTTCATATTTTGGGGATGTGCGTCCTATAATGAGCAGGTAAAAAAAATCCCGGATTCAGGCGTGTCGGTCAAGATTAAAGAACTAAAGAAGACGCTGATCGCAAACGGAGTACCCGGGGAATGGTTCGATAAACAGACACAACATGAAACTTTCCAGATTTACCCCAATATAGATCAATATTTTCAGAAATCCGCGGAAAAACTGACCGATTGTGACAAGAAACATGACATATCATGGTATTTTGCGCGAATAGGCGTGGATGCTAAAATCAAGAAAGGAAAACCATTTATTGAAGACCGCATCGAAATGTTTAACAGGGCAGAAGCAAAACACGGGATACACAAGGAATTGATCGCCGCTATCATTGGCGTCGAAACTAATTTTGCCGATCATCAGCAACGCGGTAGATTTTACGCGTTCAATTCATTAGTGTCTCAATACATTTTCACAAACCGGACAAAATTTGCCGTTCGTGAAATCACTGCTCTATATAAATTTTCACGAATAACAAAACATCCGCCGCAGTATTTTACAAGTTCATATGCAGGGGCAATCGGCTGGGGTCAGTTTATTCCTTCATCCCTGCTGGCATTTTTCATCAATTCAAATGGGATTGATGATGATATTGATCCCTTCTCTATAGAAGATACTATCTTCAGTGTGGAAAACTACCTTTACAAACATAATCTATCAGGAGCAAACATCGGCGATGACGATATTAAATACAAAGCCGTTTTTTCTTACAACCACAGTGATGTTTACGTTAAGGCCGTTCTCTACATCTATGACGGGTTGCGGGATTATTTTTCTCCGGCAGAAACAGACGTTAGCACAGAGCAGCCGGCTAATAATTAATATTTTGGAATTCCTTTTTATCTTTACGATATGCCAGATAGCTGTGCAGGAACCACCCGATAACAAAACCGATTAATAAGGTAAAAAAAATCAGCACCGCGCGCGACATCGATATTTCCCAGGATAAAAAGCTTACTGTGACGACTTGTATATTCTGAGCCAGAAAGATAAGACAAATACCGGCAAGAATCGTCACCAGTATGATTTTGAAGTTCATCTCTTTATCCTCTCCATCTAAATAGACCAGGATCAAATAGTCAGGGGCATCCTGCCCCCCTATTTATTTATTCCCGTCTTGTCGAAACCGGCAAGTGAGAATTTTAATAAAAATCTAGTGTCGGTAGAAGTCTGGGTAAAATCCAATCCCACGCTCCAGCATTGTTTGTGATAAACAAATCCCAACGTGTTTTCTATTGTTTGGGAATTAAACAGATCGTGTCTCGAAATAAATGTGGCATCAATATTTCTGGCAATTAGCGCTTTGAGGCTAAAATCTATTTCTTCAACAGAATCCATGGTATAACGGTAACCGATTGACAACGAATCGCCGCGCCAATCTTTGACATTCACATCATAACTCGATTGATCCCAGCCGCCGTAAACATCGTATAGATCACGCGCCACAAAAGAAAAATATTTATGAGGAGTAAAATCAAGTTCCAGCCCGACATCTGATACAGGCCTTCTTTCCGTAGTAATCCCCTCCATGCCTTTATTGGCCTCATTGATGTCATAAGTTTGAAATAATTTAAGCCGGAGAAACTCCAGATAGCTGTATGCACCTGCTCCATCCTTTACTTTGGCCGTAAGGGTGTTTGTAAGCGACCAGGCAACGGCGTTTTGTCCCTCTAAACCGTATGAAGAAGTTGTGACGGGAAAAGAAGAAAAAGTGCCAGCAATACCCTGTAAAGCTTTACCGGATGCAGTTGTAATGGGAGTTGTTCCCGGCATCATAAATGGTGAGAAAGCAGGCAAATAATAATAAGGTATGTTGCCCTGGGATACGTTGGGAACATAAGAATAGATTATTTCCGGTTTTATTTCGTGTCTTATTTTTTCCCAATTTATTATGTTTACATCGAACACCCGGGATGCCTGACTACTCAAGGATAATGACGCGTTGTAGATAGTTGTATCACCAGTTCTACTGTTTGAACCGATTTGATTGTCATCGCGGTCCCAAAGTGTCTCTTTGAGAGAAAACTGCGGAGTCACTTTAAGATAGCCGGATATATTAAAAGGCATGGAAACGGTTGGTGAAAAATCAATGTAGTGTCCCTTTTGTCCTTCTCCACTGTAGAAATAATCATAAGTTCCGGTAGATTCATAATATAATGGCGTATTCATAAATTGCTGTTTACTGCCCGTCAAAACGATCTCCGGATATTTCTGCAAAGTTTGATCATCATTGACGGCATTAAAATCTTGTGTGGTGTTTATCGATCCCGTCAAACTGTAATTAGACCATCCTTTAAACACGCGGGCTGTTGATTCTAAATAACGAAGAGTCTGGTCGCCCTTGAAAGGGACATTTTTAAAATTGTCTCCCGTCGTTTCTGCATAATTATCAAGATAGTAATTACGAGACGAAAAATCCTGAAAATACCATTTGTCGGATATATTTATTATATCGGTTCTTACATAAAATTGCGGATCAAAATTTGTTTGACTATTAAAATAATAAGACCAGCGCTTATGCATGTCCTGCCAATCGCGGCTTGTTGCCTCATAGGTTGTATCGGTGACATGCAACGTGTCCTCGAGGTAATTGCCATAAAAAGTTCCGAAGGAATTATTCCCCAGATAGTATCTGTATTCCGCACCTTCTTGAAATCCTCTTTTTTCGATGTAAGTCTGATAAAAAGTCGCATCCATCTGGGGGGAAATAGCCCAGAAATAAGGAACTTCTATATTGATGCCATCATTACTTGAACTAGAAAGATTTGGAATAAGAAATCCCGACTGACGTTCACTTTTTGCCGGAAATGGAAGATACGGGGAATAGAACACCGGCAAACCTTTCACGAGGAACTGGGCATCTTTCATTAAACCATAGCCCTCAATTGTTACCTTCATTTCACTGCCGGCGATTGCCCAATCAGGCTTATTGCCATCACAAGTTGTGGCAACAGGTTGTTTTATAAAATATGTATTCTCTCCGGTTTTCTCAATTTTATCACCATTTACATAAAAATTATTCATCGCGTAAAAGGCATGGGCCATATAAACGGCGCCTGTTTTGTCTTCAATATTTAAAACAATTTTTTCGCCCCGCAGAGTGTCTTCTCCCATTTTAAGAAACGCGTTACCCCGAGCCGTTGCAACATTATTTTTATTATCCAACTGCACGTCATCGGCCAAAAGAGCGGCTCCGCTATAAATTATGCTTACTTTCCCTTTAGCGTGATACACATCACTTATATTGTCGTAATCCATGCTGTCCGCTTCGATATTCACATGATTCTCATTATTCCCGGTATCAAATTTTTTCAGAAGGGTATTGTCCTTAACGGGAGCGGCATCTTTTTTATTATCCAACTCATCGTCACCGGCATAACCAGCGTCACCGCTGTAAATTATGGTTATTTTCTCCTGAACGCGGCTCACATCGCCGGAATTGTCATTGTCAATGCTGCCGGCCTCAACGGCAAAAGCTGCGGGAGATAAAAATAAAATTATTATCGCCATCAGAAAGGCAATCGTTAAATCTAATTTTAATACATGGATTATATTGTTGTTTTCTGATTTTAATATTTTATGTCTGCTTGCATTCATCATTTTATCTTTGTTTGATAAGACCGCCTTTTTCTTACTTGTTTTTTATTATCATATAAGGTTATTTTATGAAATGGGATTGTTTAAAACCCCACGATTATTGACTGTTCAAAAATGTTCAGATGCAAAGCGAACAAAAAACGAATCGCGAGGCGTATATAAAAATACATTGAGCGGTGCGGTTTGCAGCGCAACACGGCAGATGAGCGTTTTGTAAAACCCTTCGGCTTTTACCGGCAAAGAATATTACTATTCATTATTGCGCCTCTTACCGGAGAGGCGCCCCCGGTTAACAGTCAATAAATGCCTGTTTTACTTCACCGGCTAAATAAAAAGAACCTGTCGCGCATATCAAGTCCTGTTTTTTTGCCAGGGCCAGCGCCTGCTTAATTGCCTGATTTACATCTTTAGTGATAATTGCCGTATAACCCATTTTTTTCACTGTTTCCATCATATCGTTCACCGGCAAAGCCCGCGCGGTTTTTATTTGTGTTAATATTATTATTGAGGTCAGGGGAACTATTTTTTGCAGCATTCGCCGATAGTCCTTATCGGCAAGAGCCCCAAAGATAAGAATTAAACGTCGACGGGGAAAATCTTTTTTTAAAGACCGGCATAAAGCGTCAATGCCTGCGGGATTATGAGCACCATCGAGAAGAAAAAGAGGCTGGTCTTGTAAAATTTCCATCCTTGCTTCCCAATGTGTATTCTTCAATCCCGAATAAATCGCCGTATCATTAATATGGAAACCTTTATTTGCGCAAAGTTCAATTGCTGCCAGAGCAGCAGCGGCATTGGATAATTGATGTTCGCCTCTCAGAGAAATTGTTAGATTTTTTATATTGCGAAACAATCCCCGATAAGTAAAAAAACCGTCTTCCTTTTTTTTAATTTTTATATCGCGTCCGAGGCAGTAAAGTTTCGCCCGGCGGCGCAGGCAGACGTTTTCCAGAATATCCAGAACTTTTTTTTGTCTTGCCGCTGTAATACAGATGCCTTTTTTTTTGATGATTTCCGCTTTTTCGCGGGTGATTGATTCCAGAGTATTCCCCAGATAGGCTGTATGATCAAAAGCAATATTGGTGATTATCGAAGCCAGCGGCTGACAAACGTTTGTCGCGTCAAGTCTACCCCCTAAACCAACTTCCAGCACAGCAATGTCCACTTTCCGGTTTTGAAAATACACAAAGGCAACGGCGGTCAAAAATTCAAAATAAGTTACCGGTTGTTCCATTTTGCCTTTCACATAAGCGATAGTCCGGTTAAATTCTTTCAGGGCGATTTTCTTGCCGCTTACGACAATTCTTTCCCGGACATCAATCAGATGCGGGGACGTGTAAAGGCCAACTTTATAACCGGCACCGCATAAAATCGAAGAAATCATTGCCGCGGTTGATCCTTTACCGTTGGTGCCGGCAATTAATATTGTCTTATAGGAATCCTGCGGATTTCCCAGACTTAAAAGCAGTTGGGTAATTGCCTTAAGCCCGAAATGCATCTGGTCAACATTTAAACGGGTAAGATATTCGGATGGTTTAAATTTATTCATTTACCTATCGGTTTAAATTGTGAATTGCTTAGCAATTGTTAGTATCGTTTGTTCTAGCATATGAGTATTTTTTACTGTTTTGCTTTCAAACGATAACGAGGCGTATTTTACAAACGTTCCCGAAGCCGACAACGATGCCAACAAAGTTGGCCAAAGAAAGCAAAATAGAATTAAAAACATTATATATCTATTTATGAGCCGAACGACAAAATCCATTATACTCGAAAGCGCCGAGTACGCAACATTAAAAACGGAAAGTGAAAAGGCCTGAAAGGACATCCGAGGGAGCAAAGAAAATGATCACCAATGCCGACAGTCATCATTAGTTAACCTTGCTTCCATTCCCCCCCCCCTCACCCCCAAAGAAACAGCATCATTCAATTTAATGATCTCCGATATAAGAATGTCCTATATCACCGGAATCTCAATTCAGGTTAGGATGGATAAATAAAAATCATCCACACCGACGATTTTTATCGCGATGTTCGGTAATTTATATCCTCACTTAGTTGCTCATTCTATCAACGCAAAATTATCAACATCTCAGGCGAAAACGTTTACCGTATTTTATATCATACCTGAAACCAATTTATATAATCGATATCAAGAGCAAATATGGCATTTTGCCCCGGTGTGGCAAAATGCTACATATAATCGAGTATATTTTCGGTAGAGTTTTTAAACTAATATAAAATTTCTAATCAGAAAAATACCCTGTCAGCTTTAGAAGGACAGTTACACCACTCTAAGCTGTAATCTCTATATTACAGCTTTTACAAGTTGGCACCCTTCTTGCTGACTAATTACAGAAATAATTAATAACCAACTATTGAGTCAGCGGTTCTGATGCTTGTCCTTCGGCAATATTGGGATTGAATGAAAACTACACACTGGAAACCACCTTGTGGAAAAAAAATTGATTTCACACCAGCAAAACATTGTACGACAATCGATACAATGGAAACGACAGCTGATGGCTACGATGAATCTCTATTTGGCTTTGCAGTTATTGATGATAAAGGAAAACAAATCGAAACGTGGTATTCTCTGATTTATGGACCGACAATGATTAATATTAAAGAAGATAAGAAGGCTTCAGTATGGCCGCCAAGGTAATGATATATATGAACACGGAATGCAATAGACTATGCTTCGCCAAGAAAACAGCCTTGTTTTTAGCAACAGATTGATATATTAGAGAGATTCATACAACTGATTCTCAGAGGTGTGCTAGATCTGGCTACGGCAAGAGCGGTCAGATTTAGTGCATACACAAAATAATAATTATAATTCTTTAAAATGGTCTGTAATTTAAAGTACATTTTGGCTGCTTTCGTCAGAATCCCGGTCGACTTTCGCTTGTCATCGATTTTCGCATTTCAGTTAGTGCCATGAGACGCTTTGGTCATGGAATCGGTACAGACAACAACTCGAGGAAAAGGATCTAGAATATATGTTACGAAAAATTCAGATGCTTTGCACACTTCCACCCTTCAGGAGGGGAAACTTTATGCCAAGATTCATTGCACTCACTATCACAGTCTTGTTGTTCATTATGGCCTGTTCCAATGCGGGAAACGAAAAAACCGAGGCAAGCAAAGACCACCGACCACCTACCGTGGCCGTAGCAAAAGCCGCCGTAGAAGATCTGTCGCGCGACCTGAGCCTGACTGCCGAGTTAAGGCCATTTCAGGAAATTGACGTGATGGCCAAGGTGGCGGGGTATGTCAAGGCCATACATGTAGATATAGGGGACCGGGTGAAAAAGGGCCAGCTATTGGCCGTGCTGGAAGTCCCTGAGATGGCGGATGATCTGTCAGTGGGTAAGGCAGCATTGAAAAGGAGTGAGGCCGATGCAGCCAAGGCCGGCGATGAACTGCGCCGAGCGCAAACGTCCCATGACATAGCACATCTCTCCTTCACGCGACTCTTCCAGGTTGCGTCTCAGAAACCAGGTCTGGTGGCCCAGCAAGAAATTGACGATGCAAGGAGCAGAGACTTAGTCGCGGATGCCCAGGTAGCTGCAGCGAGATCGGGTCTCGACTCAGCCAACGAACAGATCCGTGTGAATCAGGCTGCACTGGGGAGAACCAAGACTATGCTAGACTACGCACGAGTGATCGCACCCTTCGATGGGGTGGTGACCAAGCGTTACGCAGATACCGGATCGATGATTCAGGCCGGCACGGCCTCCCAGACACAGGCAATGCCCCTGGTGCGTCTTTCAGAAAACAGCATGCTCCGATTGGTTGTCCCTGTTCCTGAGTCGGCCGTTTCCTCCGTCCACGTCGGCCAGCAGGTCGAAGTGCGCGTCCCAACCCTCAACCGCGCGTTTTCCGGCAAGGTTGCCCGTTTCGCCAGCAAACTTTCCGCCAGCACGCGCACCATGGACACAGAGATCGATGTACCGAATCCTAAGATGGTCTTGGTTCCAGGGATGTATGCGGAAGTGCGTCTAAACCTCGACTATCGCAACAAGGTGCTCGCTATTCCTGTGACTGCGGTCGATCTGGTCGGCGGCGATGTCTCCTCGCAACCCAAAGGAGGGGCAAACGGCAGCAGTGGCCTAGTAATGGTGGTGACAACCGGCAACCGGATTGAGGTCCGTCCTGTTTCCCTCGGGCTTGAAACTGCCAACAATGTGGAAGTCCTTTCCGGGCTGAAGGAAGGGGATCTCGTCGTGATCGGTGAGCGCTCCATCCTGCAAGCCGGCCAGGAAGTACTGCCCAAGGTCACTACCATGGGCACAATGCCTTCGGCGAACGGTAACAAGGAGAATTAAATCGTGTCTCGTTTTGCAATTCGCAATCCTTATTTAATCATCGTCGTCAGCCTTATCATATTGGTGGTTGGGGTCACAAGCCTGGACCGGATGCCTGTCGACATGTTCCCCGCCATGAACATCCCTGTGGTGGTCGTAGCCACATTCTACTCAGGGATGCCCCCCGAGCAGATCGAAACCGACATCACCAGCCGCTTCGAACGTTTCTTTACCCTTGGAAGCGGCATCGATCACATCGAATCTCGATCCCTGCCAGGGGTGAGCGTGATCAAAGTCTACTTCCAACCAGGTACCAATCCAGATTCGGCGGTTACCACCATTTCCAACCTGGCTATGGCCCAGTTGCGCCGGCTCCCACCAGGGACGCTGCCTCCGGTGGTGCTCAAGTTTGACGCTTCGAGCCTGCCGGTTTGCCTTGTGACCCTGAAGGGAGAAGGACTGGATGAGACCAAACTGCGTGACCTTGCGCAGTTTCAGGTACGCAACCAGATAGCCGGCGTCCCGGGCGCCAGCGTTCCCCAACCTTTCGGCGGTCGCTACCGCCAGATCATGGTTTACACCGATCCACACAAGCTAGAAGCATACAAGATGAGCATCATGGACGTGGTGCGGGCAGTCAACGATTCTAACCTGATTCTTCCCTCCGGCGACGTTCAGATTGGTCCCCTCGACTACAACATATACACAAACAGCCAACTGGACACTATCGAGCAGATCAATGAACTGCCGATCAAAATGGTCGGCCAATCCCCAGTCCGCATAGCGGATATCGGCATTGCCAAGGACGCTGCGCAGATCCAAACCAACATCGTACGGGTCGACGGACAGCGTTCGGTCTATCTTCCGGTCCTGAAACAGGGAGGGGACACTAATACCATTGCGGTGGTGAACGGGATCAAGTATGCTGTAAAACGCTTGATTGACGTTCCGAAGGAGTTGATCAGCCGTGTGGTGTTCGACCAGTCGGTATTTGTTAAGACTGCGATCGAAACGCTTTTGCATGAGGGGGCGATCGGCCTCTTCCTTACCTCGGTGATGATTCTGATCTTCCTCGGCAGCATGAGGGCCACCGTTGCGGTCTTCTTCTCGATCCCGCTATCGGCCTTGGCGGCTTTTATCGCTCTTTCTCTGGGGGGGAGCTCCGTCAACAGCATGGTGCTGGGAGGACTGGCGCTCGCCTTTTCCCGGCTAATCGACAATTCTGTCGTCGTTTTGGAGAACATCTACCGCCACCTTGAACTGGGAGAGGCCCCTATGGTAGCTGCCGAAAAGGGGGGAGCAGAAGTGGCGCTTCCGGTACTGGCCGCCACCCTTACAACTGTGGTGGTGTTCTTTCCGGTCACTTTCCTCTATGGTGTGAGCAAGTTCCTTTTCTCCGCTCTGGCGCTGGCCGTGATCCTTTCCCTGTTTGCCTCGTATATCGTTGCCATGACCGTCGTGCCACTCTTTTGTGCACGCTTCATCAAGGCCTCCGCCCACCACGGCACGCCGGCTTCCGAGATGCCCGTCGTGGTGGACCACCCGAAGGGACAGGTCACCTTCAGTGACCGCTTCAACATTTGGTTCAACGACCGTTTTGAATCTTTTCTCAAGCTCTACGACCGTGCGGTCATCGTAATACTGCGGCGACCGGTCGCAACGCTGGCCTGGTTCGGCGTGATATTTGCGCTCAGCATAGCCCTCTTTCCGCTCCTTGGGATATCGTTCTTTCCGCGTACCGACGCTGGCCAGTTCGTCATCAATCTCAAGGCGCCGTCCGGCACGCGTCTCTCCTTGACGGAGGAAGAGGTTAGCAAGGTGGAGAATCTGGTTCGCCAGATTGTCCTCCCGGAAGACCTGGGAATGGTGGTCTCCAACATCGGCTCAACCCCCGACTTTTCTGCCATCTATACCCCAAACTCCGCCATGCATACCGCGTTCGTCCAGGTGAGCCTGAAGGAAAAACACAAGATCGGCAGCTACGAGTACATGGATCGTGTGAAACGGCGGATTGCAACAGAGCTCCCTGAGTTGACTGCCTACTTCCAGTCCGGCGGTCTTGTAGATGCCGTGCTGAACATGGGGATGCCGGCCCCGATTGACGTGCAAGTGGCGGGTTCCAACATGCAGGCTTCTTTCGACACGGCCCAGAAACTCGCCGCACAAATTCGTACAATAGGTGGAGTAGCGGACGCTTACATACCGCAGGACATGGACTATCCGGCGCTCAGGTTGGATATCGACCGGACCCGTGCCAGCGAACTCGGTTTGAATCAACAGGAGGTGGTTGACAATGTCATTACCGCGCTCACATCGAACGGTATGATCGCGCCAAGCTTCTGGATCGATCCGAAGACCGGCAATGATTACATGCTGACAGTCCAGTATCCAGAAAACCAAATCACTTCATTGTCGGATCTGTCGGCAATCCCGCTCAAGGCTGCCGGCAGCGCCGAGCCGACCAGACTGAACATGATCAGCAGCCTGCGCCGCACCACTTCTCCCACAGAGGTTGACCATTACCAGTTGCGCCGTACTATCGATATTTATGTCCGGCCGCAACACGAAGATCTGGGCAAGATCGCCAACAGCATCGACGGCATCATCGCCAAGACGAAAGTTCCCGAAGGATTGACCGTCACCCTGCGTGGCAGCGTGCAGGGGATGAGAGCATCGTTTAGCAGCTTTGCTGCCGGCCTTTGTCTCGCAGTGGTCCTTCTCTATCTGATTCTTGTGGCCCAGTTCCGGTCTTTCATCGACCCGTTCATCATCCTTGTTGCTGTACCGCCGGGCTTGACGGGGGTGATCTTGACTCTACTGCTGACCGGGACGACGTTGAATGTCATGTCCCTTATGGGAGTCGTCATGCTTGTAGGGATTGCGGTATCAAACAGCATCCTGATCGTCGAATTCACTCGCCATCTGCGGGAGGAGGAAGGAATGAGTGTACAAGAGGCGGTGGCGGTGGCCTGTCGTGTCAGGCTCCGTCCGGTGCTAATGACCTCCTTGGCAACCATCATTGGGCTTCTCCCTATGGCACTTAAGCTTGGAGCGGGAAGCGAAGCGTACGCGCCACTGGCGCGCGCTATCCTGGGGGGATTGGGTGTATCAGTTGTGCTCACGGTATTTTTAGTGCCCGCCGCATATTTGCTGGTTCACAGTGAAGAGCGAAAGGGCTTGGGAATCGAATCGCTGTTGCGAAAATGGAGGAGTGTATGATAAAAAATTTACTGATCACCATGGGGGCTTTAATCCTCATTCTAGCGAGCACCCCTATCCATGCCCAGGAGAAACTGCGCCTTACGCTGGCTGAGGCGGAAAAGCTGGCAGTGAAAAACAATCCTCATCTGGCAGCAGCGACGCTTGTCGCCGCAGCCGCATCCCAGGTCCCGGCGGAATACCGGTCGGCATATTTTCCCACACTGTTTGCAAGTGCCACCGGGGTGGACGCCGAAAACGGAACCCGTCTGGCTGCGGGGGGGCTGACCAATCCTATCGTTTACGACCATATTGCCGGTGGCGTCACGGTCAACCAGATGGTTACCGACTTTGGCCGGACCGGGAACCTAATCGACATGGCGAAGCTTCATGCTGATGCCCAGAACCAGACGGCCGAACAGACCCGCGCCGATATCCTCATGATAACCGGTCAGGTCTATTTTGGGGTGCTGCGGGCACAAGCCGTTTTGCAGGTCGCTAGGCAAACTGTCGAGACACGGCAGTTGGTAGCCGACCAGGTAACCGCACTGGCCAACAGCAACCTGAAATCGGCGCTCGACGTCAGCTTTGCCAACGTTAATCTCGCTGATGCCAAACTGCTTCTGGTCCAGTCGGAAAACGCCCTGAAAGCAGTCCAAGCCCAGCTTGCCGCCGTGCTGGGACTGCCGGGTGGCACCTCGTTTGATCTCGCTGAGGAGCCGATGCCATCGCAGCTCCCTGAGCAATCGGATGACCTGGTGCAACAAGCCCTCCAGAATCGCCCTGATCTTAAGGGACTCCACCTGGAGCAGCGTGCGGCGGAAAAATTCACCAGTGCCGAGCACGCGCTCCACTACCCGAATATCGGGATCATGGGAACTACAGGTTTTGTACCGGCCGGTGAGCAAGAGGTACCGGACCACTATGGCGCCATCGGCATAAATATCAATATCCCGATTTTCAACGGTGGTCTATTCAAAGCCCGTGAAACCGAGGCAAGGCTTAAGTCACAGGCTGCCATGAAACAGGTTGACGATCTGGAGTTCCAGGTCAGCCGTGATGTCCGCATTGCCTATCTGAATGGAAAAACAGCTTATGACCGGTTGGCCCTTACTGAACAGATGCTCAGCCAGGCGCAGTCTTCGCTCGACCTTGCCCAAAGCCGTTACACCCTCGGTCTAAGCTCCATCATTGAATTGAGTCAGGCTCAGCTGAACCTGACGTCGGCACAGATTGCTGCGGCAAGCGCAAAATACGATTGGCAGGCGTATCACCTCAACGTCGATTTCCAGATCGGCATGCTGAAATAACTTGCAGCTATTATGAGCTTGCTTCATCGGAAAGGAAACAGAAGTCATAAAGGACTATTAACCTGATAGTAATGATGAGGGATAAAATATAAAAATAAACAACTTGTAATAAGAACGTAAAATATTTTTATTATCTACTGATGGTGGATAACAGTTAATAATGATTAGCGTTTGAAATTCTGCACATTGGCGGAGGTCTACATTTTGCTGAATACAGTCAACTATCATGAGCTAATCTCTTAACTGAAAATTTCTCAATATTTCACGAGACTGTAACATTACTGTAATAATCGTAGTGTAGTAGGTTGATAAATCAAAATAGTTTATCAACCAAGGAGGAAAGGAATGAAGAAAACACTAGCTTTACTTGCAGTATTTCTGCTGCTGGCAACACCGGTTATGGCGGCAGATACCCAGCCGGCAACCGATAAGGCAGCAGATCCAGCACCGGCAAACAGTCAACCGACGGCAACTACGGATACGGGCATAGCCCTGAAAATGATGGGGGTCAACGTCAAATTGGGCGGTTTCCTGGCGGCGGAAGGTGTTTACCGCTCCAGAAATGAAAATTCCGACATTTCGTCGAAGTTTCAATCAATTCCACTGTCGAATCAAACAGGTTATTACCAGGACGAAACAAGATTCAGCGCGCGTCAGTCCAGATTTTCCATCCTGGCACAGGGTGATTACAGCCCCACGATCCACCTGGCCGGATTCTATGAGATGGACTTTTTAGGCGCGGCCTCTACTGCCAATTCCAGTGAAAGTAACTCCTATAACCCCCGGATTCGTCATCTGTACTCAACAATTGATTGGGATAACTTCGGCCTGCATTTATTAGGCGGCCAAACATGGTCGCTGGTTACGATGAATAATCATGGCATCACCCCGCGTCAAGAAGATATTCCACTGACGATTGACGCCCAGTACGTACCCGGATTTTCCTGGGCGCGGCAACCCCAGTTACGCCTCGTAAAAGACTGGAACAAGACATTTTGGCTGGCGGCTTCAATCGAATCTCCCCAAACCGTTGCCGCAACCGCACCAAACACGGTGGGAACCAATTCGTCGCTTAGTCAACCCGGCGGAGGCAGTCTCACCGGCGTCAATGTGTCCGCGAACACCTACCCTGATTTGGTCATAAAGGCGGCATACGATCCCGGTTGGGGACATTTTGAAGTCTTTGACTTGACACGCACCTTCAAGTCAACTTTGCAAGACGCGAGCGGCAACGTAAATGGTAATGAGACTACAACCACTGCCATAGGCGGCGGCGTTATTCTTCCGCTGATTTCGAAACAATTGAATCTGCAGGCCAGTGGTATGTATGGTGAAGGCATCGGGCGTTATGGTTCCGGTCAATTGCCTGACGTCGCTCAATATGCGAACGGCGACATTACTCCTATTCGAGAGATACAGCTGCTTGCCGGCGTAAACTGGACTCCCACGAGTTCCCTGACCGTCTATGGTTATTACGGCTGGGAAAACGCTGAACGTAGAGACCTGGCTTCCGGTGGTAAAGCTTATGGTTATGGCAGTAGTTTAGATGATGTTCAAATGGATTTGCCCGGCACCACCATAGGCAAAGCATTTAATGGCCAAATCAATTCGATCGATCAGTTCACTATCGGAGCATGGTATAAATTTTTCCAGGGCAGATTGGGAAATATGCAGGCAGGTTTGCAATATTCCTATACAAAAAACACATACTTTAGTGGTACTAATTATAGTGGTACTGCTGCTACAAATGGTCCTCAGGCCAACGACAGTATGGTTTTATCAAGTCTTCGCTTCTATTGGCAATAAGGAGAGACCACAGAATTAGGATATAGTCGAAATATAGTACTGAATTTCGACTATATCCGAAGCAGTTTGTAGATGGACAGATTGTCTTGTCGGGGCAAAGTTGATTTATTATCACCACACTATGACAAGACCAAACCGACATCAAACTACACGAGAAATTATTGACATATTAACAGTTCCACAACAATATTGACAAAGATTGCGG
>Ga0074044_10002827_pt1 | contig 15073 bp, 14 predicted proteins | sample BogForMeECP23OM1_FD_94443 | JGI IMG/M metagenome (GOLD analysis project Ga0074044, IMG submission 94443) | Bog forest soil microbial communities from Calvert Island, British Columbia, Canada - Bog Forest MetaG ECP23OM1 | ecosystem: Environmental > Terrestrial > Soil > Wetlands ... | reverse complement strand
GCCGTGATTGAGCATCTGGTAAATCGCGCCATCGATACCCTCGGGGTTGAGCGCGAAAATTCCGAGCATCACGAAACCCAGGTGGCTAACCGATGAATATGCAATCAACCGTTTGAGGTCAGGCTGCACCATCGCAACCAGCGCTCCGTAGATGATCCCGATTACGGCGAGCGCCATGAACAGCGGAATCGCCTCGACCGCCACGGCAGGGAACAGCGGGATGGCGAAGCGCAGGAAGCCGTAGGTGCCCATCTTGAGCATCACACCGGCCAGGATGACTGAGCCGGCGGTGGGGGCATTGGTGTGAGCGTCAGGCAGCCAGGTATGCACGGGCCACATCGGGACCTTGATCGCGAAAGCCAGCGCGAACGCCGCGAACAGCCAGCGGCCCTGGTTAACAGTGAGCGGCACCTGATAGAGCAGGGGCAAATCGAAGCTGGTGCGGTTGAAATGCAGGTGCGCCTGATACACCAGGTACAGGATCGCGACCAGCATCAGCAGCGACCCAACCATCGTGAACAATACGAACTTGATGGCGGCGTAAATCTTGCGGCCGTGTCCCCAGATGCCTATCAGGAAGTACATCGGGATCAGCATCACTTCCCAAAACAGATAGAACAAAAACAGATCGACCGAGAGCAACGCGCCGAGCAGGCCAGTTTCCAGCACCAGCATGAAAAAGCAGAATTCGCGCGGCCGCTCCTCGATATCGCCGCCGCCGGAATAGAGCAGCGACAGAGTAATCAGAATAGTAGTCAGAAGGACCAGGAACAGGCTAATCCCGTCGATCCCGACATGGTATGTAATGCCGAATTTAGGAATCCACTCGTATTGCTCGGCGAGCTGGTAGTCGGCGAGGTGCGGATCGAATTCCGCCAGGACGTAGAAACTCAGCGCCAGCGGAAGCAGCGAAAAAATGAAGGCTGAGTTCCAAATCGCACGCTCTTCGTTCTGCATCAGAACGAAGAGCGCGCCGATGAGCGGCAGAAAAATCAGGGCCGTGAGCAAGCCGCCGTTCATCGGCCAGTCACCAGGAACAGATAATAAGCCACGATGCCGATTGCCCCGAGTAGATAAACGAATGCATAGTTCTGGACATTGCCGGTTTCAGCCCGGCGCGCTACTTCGCCCGAAGTCCGCACGGCAAGGCCGGCGCCGTCCGCGGCGCCGTCGATCACATAACTGTCGATCGCGCGGTTGAGTACGTAGTTCGATACCCAGAACAGCGGACGCGTGACGACGAAATTATATAGTTCGTCGAGGTAGTATTTGTTGAGCAGCAGGTCGTAGAGAGCCTTGAGCCGCCACGCGAGGAGCATCGGGATTCCCGGCAGGCGCAGGTAAAACACATAGGCGAGCACGATTCCGATTCCCGAAGCGACGCTCGCGGCAAGCGACAGGGAGGCGGGGCTGGCCTCGACGATCGGTTTGAAGGTGCCGACAACGGGTGTGAGGAATCGCACGAATGCGTTTCCCCACAGCAGCCCGTCGGGAAGATTCACCCATCCGCCAACCGTCGCGAGAATAGCCAGTACGATCAACGGAATAGTCATTACGGCCGGCGATTCATGCAGGTGATGTTCTTTTTCAGAATCGACGCGCGACTCGCCGAAGAACGTCATGAAGATCAGCCGGAACATGTAGAACGAGGTGAGCCCGGCGGTGATCACTCCGGCGACCCAGAGCGATGAATGACCCGAATCGTACGCGGCTTCGAGGATCAGGTCTTTGGAGAAATAGCCTGAAAACGGAGGCACGGCGGCGATCGCGAGGGTCGCGATAAACATTGTCCAGAACGTGATCGGCAGCTTGCGGCGCAACCCGCCCATCTTGTTCATGTCCTGCTCGCCGCCGAGCGCGTGAATAACCGAGCCGGCGCACAGGAACAGCAAGCCCTTGAAGAACGCGTGGGTCACGAGGTGGAAGATGCCCGACGCGTACGCGCCCGAGCCGACGCCGAGAAACATGTAGCCGAGCTGACTGATGGTCGAATACGCGAGCACCTTCTTGATGTCGGGCTGGACGATCGCGATGGTGGCGGCGAACAGGGCGGTTAGTCCGCCGATGGTTGCGACCAGATCGAGCGTGGCGGGAGCCATCGCGTAGATAAACCCGAGCCGCGCGATCATATATACCCCGGCGGTGACCATCGTCGCCGCGTGGATCAGGGCGCTGACGGGAGTCGGGCCCACCATCGCGTCGGGCAGCCATACGTAGAGCGGAATCTGCGCCGACTTGCCGGTCGCGCCGATGAAGAGCAGGCAGCAGGCTGCGGTCGCAGCGGCGCCGCCGAGCAGGGCCGCATTGTTGCGCAACTCGACAAAGTCCAGCGTCCAGACGCCGTGCGCCCCGAGCGTGGCGACGATGGTGAAAATCCCGAGTAGAAAACCCGCGTCACCAATGCGGTTAACGATAAAAGCCTTGCGCCCGTTGTAGGCGAACTGAGGATTCGTGTACCAAAAGGCGATCAGCAAGTACGAACATAGTCCGACGCCTTCCCACCCCACGAACATCATTAGCAAGTTGTCGGCTAGAATGAGTATCAGCATCGAGAGCACGAACAAGTTCATGTAGGTAAAGAAGCGCGCGAAGTCTTCGTCGTGCGCCATGTATCCGACTGAGTAAAGATGGATTAGTGCGCCGACCCCGGTGACTATCATCACCATTACGCCCGACAGCGCGTCGACCCGCAGGCCGAACTCAGCGTGAAAGCGGCCGGCCTGGATCCATCCCCACAGATGCACGGCAAGCGCGCCGCCCGGGGGCATCGCGAGCAGCGTCAAAAATGCCCACGTCGCAACGCCGAACGCGACGAACACCACGCCCAGTCCGACGAGGTTGACCGCGCCGCGTCCATACCTGCTGCCGAGAAACAGGTTGAACACGACGCCGATCGCGGGAAACAGCAGGATAAGCGCGAGCGCTGGAAACTCAACCGTCATTGGCATCGGTCACCATCTCATCAACGTTAAGTCGTCGGCGTGGACGGTTTCACGATTGCGGAAAGTCGAGATGACGATGCCCAGGCCCACCGCCGATTCGGCGGCCGCGACAGTCATTACGAAAAAGACGATCACCTGACCGTCCATCGAACCGAGCCGGCTGCCGATCGCGACGAAGGCGAGATTTACCGCATTGAGCATCAGCTCGATCGACATGAACATCACGATAATGTTGCGGCGGATGATCACCCCGGCCACACCGATGGCGAAGATGATCGCGCTCAGCGACATCATGTAGGTGAGCGGGATCATGATGCGATCTTCTCCGCAACCCAGGGGTCATCGGTGCCGGGCGGCTTGCGCGCCAGCGCAACCGAACCGACCACTGCGGCCAGCAGCAGCACAGAGGTCACCTCGAAGGCGACCAGGTAGTCGGTGAACAGCTTGCCGGCGAGGCTTGCGAGCGAACCATAGCCGGCCGGCTCGCGACTGAACTTCACCAGCAGATGACGCGGAGCGAGAATGAAAAACAGTTCAGTCATCAGCAGAGCAGCCGCGAGAGAGCCGAAGAACTTGAGCGCGAGATGACCAGTCAGACTCGTTTCGACCTGGAGATTCAACAGCCAGATCACGAACAGGAACAGAACCATGATCGCGCCGGCATAGACGATGATTTGCAGGAAGCCGACCACGACGGCGGTCTCGCCGATGAACAGAATAGCGACGGACATCAGCGTTGCGATCAAGGCGAGCAACGAATGAACCGGATTGCGCTGGACGACAACGCCGAGGGCGGAGACGATCGCCAACGCGCCGAGAAATATGTAGAGGAACGGCGGCATCAAGAGACTCTCCCGGTTGCCACCACCACGAATGCGGTCAACAGCACGTTGATCAGTCCGAGCGGCACGAGTCCTTTCCATCCCAGACGCATCAACTGATCGTAGCGGAAGCGCGGCAGGGTCCATCGCACCATGCCGAGAAAGATGCACAGCGCGACCACCTTGACCAGGAACGCGACGACGCCCAGCAGCGACACGGCGAGCGCAGGGACGGCAAGCACTGCGCCGCCCGGCAGGTGAAACCCGTCGCGCATGAGCCACGGAACCTGCCATCCGCCGAAAAAAAACGTCGTCAGCAGCATCGCGACCAGCGCCTGCTCGGCAAAATCAGTGAGCATGAAAACTGCCTGCTTGCCGCCCGAGTATTCGGTGAAATAACCCTGGATCAGTTCGGATTCGCTCTCCGGCAGGTCAAACGGGATGCGCTTGGATTCGGCGGCGCCCGCCACGAGCAGAAGAACGAAGGCCAGCGGCTGCACGAAAATTCCCCATCGCGGCAAAAATCCGAACCACACGCCGCCCTGCGCGCGCACGATTTGCTGCAAGTTCAGCGTGCCGAACGCCATGATGACCGATACGATCGCAAGACCCATCGCCAGCTCGTACGAGATCATCTGCGCGGTCGCACGAATGGCGCCCAGCAGCGCCCAGCGATTGTTCGAGGACCATCCCGCCAGCGCGATGCCATATACGCCAAGGCCGATCGTCGCGAGCAGATAGAGCGCGCCGGCGTTGAGGTCGGCGGCCTCGAGACCGATGCGATGACCGGCAATCGAAATCGTGTCGCCGAACGGGATCACGACGTACGTGATCATCACCGGGAACAACGCCAGGAACGGCGCCAGCGTGTGCACAAACTTGTCCGCGCCGGCCGGGACGAAGTCTTCCTTGGTGAACATTTTGACCGGGTCGGCGATGGTGGTGTTGATGATCCCGAGGTTGGGCATCCCCATGCGCTTTCCCAGACCGGTGATCGTGACGCGATTCGATCCGATTCGGTCCTGGATGAGCGCGCTGCCCTTGCGCTCGAAATAGAGCAGGAACAGCGACAGATTCAATCCGAGCAGGATCATCAGGATCGCTTTGATCGCGCCGGCGATTAGCTCAATTGTCACGCGCGGCAAGCTCGTCGATGAGTTTGAGGGTGCTTTCTTCGGTGAGATTTTCGACGAACGCGTCCTGATTGAGCTGGAGCATCGGCGCGGTCCCGCACGAGGCCAGGCATTCGACCGAGCCCAGCGTGAACTTGCCGTCAGCAGTAGTCTCGTCTATCTCGATTTTCAGCCGGCGCCGGATGCAGTCCACGATTTTATCGGCGCCGCGCAGACGGCACGAGAGATTTGTGCAGACGTCGAGCAGGTAGCGGCCAACCGGCTTGCGATGGAACATCGTGTAGAACGACACCACCGCGCGCACGTGCGCGGGCGGCAGTTCCATCAGATGCGCGACGTAGTCTTGCGTCGCATCGCTGAGCCATCCGAACTCGCGCTGCGCGATCCACAGGGTCGGCAGCAGCGCGGCTTGCCGCGTCGGGTAGCGGCCGAGCAGTTGGCGGTATTCGTCGAGCGCCGCGTCAGAAAACTTGGGTTGCTGGTTTTCAGGCATCGCGCAGTATTACCGAGCCTTCAACGTCGAAGTTCTGCAGTTCGGGAATCCAGTGATTGCTAGCTGAAATTTCGTAAATCCGCCAGAGACGCAAGCTTCATCGCTGAATCCGGCCGCGAACTTGCGGGTTCGGGCAGAACGGGTTATTCATCGTCCGCGAGTTCGAGGCAAGAGCCAATAGCCGTTTGGATCAAGACGCGCCGGTGAATTCGAACCAAAGACGCCCAGAAAGAAACTGACCCGATGCGAATTATTGCGGGACAAGCTCACGGCAGGCGGCTAAAAGCGCCGCGCGGTCTGCACACCCGGCCCACGTCGGCACGGGCGCGAGAGTCGATTTTCTCGCGCCTGACGGTGCGGATGGATCTCAGTGGAGTGCGGGTGCTCGACATTTTCGCCGGCAGCGGTTCGCTGGGCATCGAATCGCTGTCGCGCGGCGCCGCCCACGTGACGTTTGTGGATTCTTCGCGCGACGCGGCCGCGGCGATTCGCGCCAATCTTGCCCAGCTCGAACTCCTTGAGCGCGCCCGCATCGTCCTGTCAGGCGTGCGTCGCGCACTCGGCGAACTCGGGCGCTCGCACCAGTCGTTCGACCTGGTCTTCATCGACGCGCCGTTCAAGCATGACATGAGCGCGGAAGTTTTGGCCCTGCTCGGCGAATTCCAGCTCGTCGCACCCGGCGGCTGGGTAGTCGTGGAACAATCGAAGCGCGCCGCCGCGGCGCCCCCCGCTCCCCAAGGCCATGAGCGCGCGTTCGTTGCAACCATCGGCGATCACCGGATCGCTTTTTACCGGCGACCGAATGCAGCGCCGGGTGCAGAGTGATGGCCGGAGGAAAATGACCAACAAAAGCAAAGAGCGTTCCCCGCTGATCGCCGTATACCCCGGCAGCTTCGACCCGATCCACAACGGCCACGTTGACGTCATCCGGCGCAGCGTCGCAATCTTCGACGAAGTGATCGTCGCGGTCACCTACAATCCGCACAAGGACGCCGCGCTGTTTTCCGGCGACGAACGCGTCGAAATGATACGCGAAGTCATCCGCGACCTCGAACCGCGCGCCCGCGTGGACAAGTTCAGCGGATTGTCGGTTGACTACGCGGAACGAATTGGCGCCAAGGTGTTGATTCGCTCGCTGCGCGCCGTGACGGACTTCGATTACGAGCTGCAGATGGCGCAGATGAACAAGCAGATGAGCCCGAACGTCGAGACGGTCTTCATGTTTTCCAACCCGCGGCTGTTCTTCAGTTCCTCGCATCTCATCAAGGAAGTCGCGGGCTACGGTAAGCGCCTGCCGGAACTGGTGCCGGAACTCGTGATCGAGCGGCTGCGCGCAAAGCTCAAAGTCGGTTAGGCGGTTCTTTCAAAACGCCGGGAAAGCTACAATCTGTCCTCGTTCGCGGCTGCCGAGCACAGGGCGCGCATCATTCGAAATGCGGATTCAAAAATGCTGAAACTTAACCGCAGAATAGCGGCCATCAAGCCGTCCGCCACCCTTGCTGCCGACGCCCGCGCCACCGAAATGAAGCTCGCCGGAATCGACGTCGTATCGCTGGGCGCCGGCGAGCCCGACTTCGACACCCCCGAGCGCATCAAGATGGCCGCCGCGAATGCGCTCGCCGCGGGCCAGACCAGGTACACGCCGGTGGGCGGGACCGCGGCGCTCAAAAATGCGATCAAGCTGAAGCTCAAGCGCGACAACAACCTCGACTATGAGCCGAGCGAGATAATCGCGTCGGCCGGATGCAAACAGGCCGAGGCCAACATGATCGCCGCCCTGTTCGACGAAGGCGACGAGGTGATCATCCCGACGCCGGCGTGGGTGAGTTTCGCCGCGATGGTTTCGCTGGCGGGCGCGGCGCCCAAGTTTGTGCCGTGCTCCGAACAGTCCGGCTTCCTGCTCGAGCCCGGGGCTCTGCGCCGCGCGATTACGCCGCGCACGCGCGGCATCATGCTCAACTCGCCATCGAATCCAACCGGCGCCGTGTACGGGCCCGAATCGCTTACCGCCATCGCCAGGGTGCTGGTTGACACCGACATCTGGGTGATGTCCGACGACGTTTACGAGCACATCGTGTACGACGGGCTGGCGCCGCACATTTTCCATCTCGAGCCGCGGCTCAAGTCGCATGGCATCGTGTTCAACTCGCTGTCGAAAACTTACGCGATGACGGGCTGGCGAATCGGATTTGCGGCCGGGCCCAAAGAAGCGATCGCGGCGGCCGGGCGCTTACAGAGCCAGAACAGCGGCAATCCCAATTCCATCGCGCAAGCTGCCGCCATCGAGGCGCTGACCGGTCCCCAGGACGAGCTCAAACCGATGCTCGAGGCGTTCCGCGAACGCAACGCGCTGGTCGTCGAGCGCGTGCGGCGCATCCCGGGCTTCAAGCTGCCCAATGTGCCGCAGGGAGCGTTTTACGCTTTCCCCAACGTGTCGGAGTTGCTTGGCGCCCGGTTTGGTGACAAGAAAATCACCGACGGCGACGCGCTCGCGGCGTTTATCCTCGATGAGGCGCACGTCTCGATAGTCGGCGGCAACGACTTCGGCGCGCCCGATCACGTCAGGCTTTCGTACGCCACTTCGGTGACAAATCTGAACGAGGCATTCGATCGCATCGAGCGCGCCGTCGCGAAGCTCAAGCGCTAGAAGCGATGGCCGAGCGGGCGGGTTTACGCACCTCTGTGCGGCGGCTGCCGATTACCACGGCTGCGGCTGTGCTCCTCGCGATCTTCGCGGCGCTCTCGGTCGCCCAACGCATCCGCGCGGCCTCGCACCGCTACAACGAAGTCGATTTCGTCATCTTCTACAGCTGGTGGACCGATTATTCCAGCGGCGGCGATCCGTGGGTGGTGCAGCCCGCCAAGACCGAGTTGCGGCCCGGTCTGGAGCGCGAGCGCGATTGCAATTACCCGCCGTTTTTCGTCGAGATATTTTCGCCGCTCGCGCGGCTCGACCAGAAAACCGCATTCTGGATCTGGGAGGCGGGGCAGATGCTGTGCCTGGTCGCCGCCGTGCTGATGCTGGCGCGCGGGAATGATCCACCGCTTGCAGCGCCGACGACCATCGTGCTTTCGCTGGTATTGCTGTCGCGACAGTTCGCGGGCGCGCTGGTCGCCGCCCAGGTGACGCCGATGCTGTTGGGGCTGTTGTCCGCGTCATGGTTTTGCGCGCGGCGCGAGCGCCCGGTTGCTGCGGGCTTGTCGTTGGCGCTCGCCGCGTTGCTTAAGCTCTACCCCGCCGGAGCTGCCGGATATTTTCTGTTTGGCCGCCGTTGGCGTGCGCTCGGCTGGACGATCGCCTTCTTCGCCGCCGGCGTGCTGCTGACGAATCCCTTACGATGGGTCGAGCTTGCGACGCTGGACATCCCCGTCACCTATGGCGTCGTGGCGAAAGCCGAACTCACCGTGCTCGCCTTTGTGCGAAAAATCGTTGCGCACTTCGCTGGTACGACGATCGCCGCGGAGCCGCTGTTCGCAGTTATGGCAATCACCGCGTTCATCGATCTCGCGCTGCTTGCAATCGCCGCGGCGGCCACGATAACGAGCCGCAAACGCGCCGACCTCGACGGTCTCGTGTTCGGGCTGTGGGTCGCGCTTGCGCTTCTGATGTCGCCGCTTGCGTGGATCCCAGAGACGCTGCTGCTGCTGCCCGTGTACTTGTTCGGGATGCTCGCCGCATGGGATGGTTTCCGGCGGCGCGAGGCCACCCGTCAGATTTCGTTGATCGCCGGCAGCGTGATCCTCGCCGCCTGCATCGTGACTGCCTTGATCAAAGCGGTGCCGCATCCCGGATTTCCGGTGTTGCTGGCGGCGTACCTCGGCGCCGCGCTGATCTTTCGGGCGCGAATGAAAACGGACTCGCCGCGCGATGAAACTCGGCGGCTCGCATCCTAGCCCTTGCGCCACGGAGCCGGAAATTCACCGGTCTCGAGCCAGTGGACATAGTCGGCGAGAATCTCCGCGTGATCGAACGCGAGCGGAGCCGGCGGATTGCGCGGATCGCACAGCGTGGCGTTGCTGGCGTCGTCGGCGCCGCGCGGCGTTCCCGATGCGCGCGCAACATACACCACCGTGATCGTCTGGCCGCGCGGATCCCGATCGGGCCGCGAATACACGCCGAGCAGCGCGCGAATCGCGACCTCGAGCGAGATCTCCTCGCGCGCCTCGCGAACCGCCGCCTGTTCGACGGTCTCGCCAAAATCGACGAAGCCGCCGGGAATTGCCCATCCAGGCGGAAAATTCCTGCGCTCGATCAAAACGACTTTGTCGCCGATTTCCGCGATTACATCGGCGGCTATCGGCGGGCATTTCGGCCGTGGCATGATGCGATTCTAACATGGCGGTAACCTTATGCAGGTAGCTCGGCTCTACGACTTCGGCGACATCCGCGTCGAGGAAAGTGCGCGGCCCGAGGTCGGCGACGGTGACATTCTGATCCGTGCGCGCGCCTGCGGCATCTGCTCCGGCGACATCATGCCCTGGTACATCAAGCGCAAGGCGCCGCTCGTGCTTGGCCACGAACCGGTCGGCGTCGTCGAGCAGACCGGCGCGGCAGTCCGCGGATTCAAGACCGGCGACCGCGTTTTCGTGCACCATCATGCGCCCTGCTTCCAATGCGCGGCGTGCCGGCGCGGCGAATACGTACAGTGCGCGACCTGGCGCGCGACCAACATCGTGCCGGGCGGGATGGCGGAGTTTTTTCTCGTGAGCGCGGCCAATCAGCGCGACACGCTGCGGCTTCCCGACTCGATCGCCGACGCGGACGGCGTGCTCATCGAGCCGGCGGCCTGCGTTGTCAAGTCGCTCAGGCGCTCGGGCCTGAAGGCCGGCGAGTCGGTCCTGATTATTGGTCTCGGCATCATGGGCATGATGCACGTGAAGTTGGCGCGGCATCTCGGCGCCGCGACGATCATCGGCGCGGACCTGTTCCACTCGCGCGCCAGCCGCGCGCTCGAACTCGGAGCGGATCGCGGAATCGTAGTCGAGGGCGACAACCTGATCGAGCAGGTGCGCGAAATCACCAACGGCGCGATGGCCGACGTGGTGATCGTCGGACCCGGCACTTCGAAGGCAATCGCCGCCGGCATCGCCGCCGCCGGCAAGGGCGCCACCGTCGTTCAATTCACGGCGACGCCGCCCGACGACGAACTGCTCGTCAAGCCGCACGACCTCTACTTCAACGAGACCCGGCTCGTCCCGAGCTATTCATGCGGACCCGACGAAACCCGCGAGGCATTGACTCTGGTCGAGCGCGGCGTGATCAACGCCGCCGAGCTGGTGACGCATCGGTTTCCGCTGGCCCGAATCAGCGAGGCGTTTGCGACCGCGCAAAAGCCCGAGTCGCTGAAAGTAATTGTAACCTTCGCACGCTGAGGCAACTCCGCGCCCCCGGCGCGTGCCGACTGCCAGTCAGAAAGCCGGGGCCAATAGTGAGTAATCAGTCCGGCGGGGGCGGGAAGAGGCAAAGTTAAACGAGGGCGGCTGCGTCAGCAGCCGCCCTCGTGGTTATCATGCCTGCGCGAAATTACGGAGTTGCGGGAGCCGGAGCGGGCGCTGGAGCCGCCGCGCCACCAGCCGCTGGTGCCGGCGCTGCTGGTGCTGCACCCGCCTCAGGAGCTGCTGCTGCGCCTGATTCTGCCGCCGCGGCTGCCTTCCTGTGACGACGGACGCGGTGCGCCTCATGATGCTCGGACATCGTCTTCGCCGCGATCGCCTCTGCGCGATCCGCAGCCGCTTTCGCGTCGCTGGCCGCCTGCTCTACGCGGCTCGCCGCCGCCTGAGCCTGCGCGGCCGCCGCCGCTGATTTCTGGGCCGCCGCATCCGCGCGAGCCGCAGCCTGATCAGCCTGGTTCGCCGCGTTGACGGCGCGCTGTGCCGGATCCGGCTCGTTCGACGAACAGCCAGCAAGCAACGACAGGGCCAACACCGCCCCTGCAAGACCGACCAGTTTTGAAGATTTTCTCAGTAACCCTTCCATTTTTTCCTCCTAAGGAATGCGCAGGAGCATTGCCACGTAGCTCTACGGCTCCTGCATTAAGACCCTAAATTTGTCTCACAAACTCCCAGTTCCATGCAAGCCTTGCTCACCTGACCGAGCGGCTAGAAGTCGTCGCCGTAGTCCTCCATTCCACCCATGCCCATACCACCACCCATTCCACCGCCGCCGTGCATCCCCATCGCCGGCGACGGCCTTTTCGGCGCTTCGGCCACGGCGGCCTCGGTCGTCAGCATCATCGACGCGGCGCTGGCGGCATTTTCGAGCGCGGACCGCACGACCTTGGCGGGATCGACTACACCCGCTTTGACGAGATCTTCATAGACTTCAGTGGCGGCATTGAAACCGAAATCAGCTTTGCCTTCCAGCACTGCGTTGAGAACGATCTCCGGTTCGTGACCGGCGTTACGCGCGATCTGCTTGAGCGGTTCCGCCATCGCGGTTGCAACGATTCCCGCGCCGGCCTTGCGGTCTTCATTGAGCCTGAGCGAATTCACCGCCGCGATCGCGCGCACCAGCGCGACACCGCCGCCGGCCACGATTCCTTCCTCGACCGCAGCGCGGAGCGCATGGACCGCGTCGTCAACGCGCGCCTTTTTTTCCTTCAGTTCGACTTCGGTTGCAGCCCCAACCTTGATCACGGCGACGCCGCCGGTCAACTTCGCCAGCCGTTCCTGCAGCTTCTCGCGGTCGTAGTCGGAGGTCGTTTCTTCGATCTGCCGGCGGATTAATTCAATTCGTCCCTGGATCTCGGCCTTCTTGCCGGCGCCCCCGACTATTGTCGTGTTGTCCTTGTCGATCAGAACTTTCTTGCACTTGCCGAGCGAAGCGATCTCGATATTCTCGATCTTGGCGCCGAGTTCTTCGGCAATCAGAGTGCCGCCGGTCAGAATCGCCACGTCCTGCAGCATTTCCTTGCGTCGATCGCCAAAACCCGGCGCCTTGACCGCCGCGACTTTCATCGTGCCGCGCAGTTTGTTAACGACCAGCGCGGCCAGCGCCTCGCTCTCGACATCTTCCGCGATTATCAGCAGTTGGCGTCCGGTCTGCACTACGCTTTCGAGCAGCGGCAGGATTTCACGCAGGTTCGAAAGCTTCTTTTCGTGGAGCAGAATCAGCGGCTCGTCGAGTTCAACCGTCAACTTGTCGGAATTGGTGACAAAGTACGGCGACAGGTAGCCGCGATCGAAGCGCATCCCTTCGACCAGTTCGAGCACCGTCTCCAGGCCGCGCGCCTCCTCGACGGTTATCACCCCTTCCTTGCCGACCTTGTCCATCGCGTCGGCAACAATTTTGCCAATCGAGCTGTCGCCATTGGCGGACACCGTGGCGACCTGCTCCAGCCGCTCACGTTCCTTCACCGGCCGCGACATCTCTTTGATAGTCGCTACCGCCTTGACCACCGCAGCTTCGATGCCACGCCGCAATTCCATCGCGGGGAATCCAGCCGCCAGCAGCTTGATCCCCTCGCGCACGATCGCGCCCGCCAGCACCGTCGCGGTCGTGGTGCCGTCGCCGGCGACGTCGGAGGTTTTCTGCGCGACCTCGCGAATCAGCTTCGCGCCCATGTTCTCGAAGTGGTTCTCGAGTTCGATTTCCTTGACGACGGTCACGCCGTCCTTGGTCACCGTCGGCGATCCAAAGCTCCGCTGGATCATCACGTTGCGGCCCTTGGGGCCTAAAGTGACGCGCGCCGCTTCCATCACCAGCGTGGCGCCTCTGACCATTCCGACCCGTGCTCTCTCGTGCAGCTCAACCGTTTTGGCTGGCATGTAAATTAATCTCCGTCTTGGCTATCTCGTCCCGGGTTCAGTCCGGCAACCACCACAACTGCGGTGGCAGGAACGCTTTGAATCTAAACATCGCATCGGGCGATGCAAGGGGGCCTTGCTCCAATAATATGCCTTCCGTCTGTACGCCTTTTGAACAGGTGTCGGCACCGAAAGACTTCCGACGCCTTCAAAGTGCCCGCGCGCGCCGCGTTTTCGTTGTCTCCCCCTGGTTCCGCGTGAGCCGTGAGGCAGATAGCTTTATGAAGTTCGCGTGGCGTGCAAGGATGATCGTCGCAGGCTGGCTGGATTTCCGGCGGAGGCTATTCAACGTGTACCAAATTGACGAGCCATTCACGTGCAAGCGCGCCGGCGCGGCGACCGCGGTGATAGCGATAATCTGCGGAGCAATCGCGATGGGGCCGGCCTCGCTCGCGTGGTCGGCTGGCAGCTCCCGCCAGATTCACTCTCGACTCCAGCGGCAAGCTCTTCAACTCGCGGCGGAACCTGCGGCTCCCGCTGCCCAGGATGAGACCGACGACGATGAAAAGGACGTTCCGACCAGCCAGGTTGACGAGTACATCAGCGTTTACGAGGCGATGCAGAAAGATCACAACCTGACTGTCGAGCAGGCTGCTTCGAGGCAGGGGCTCACGGTCGCGCAGTTCAGGCAGCTCGAGGGACGAATCGAGCGCGACGACACTCTGCGCGAGCGGGTTCGCAAGGCGCTCAGGCACGCGGCCAATCCCAAAAGCACAGACGCGTCGGACGAGTAACCGCCGGCGTCGGACAAGACTAAGCGGTGGCGAAGAGAGATTGCTCCTTCCGCCACCGCTTCAAATGGCTGGTTTCTGTAACCAGATCTGATCGATTACTTCGTTACCGAAGTCGAGAACGCTGCTTCCAGCCGCGACACTGCGTCGTTCGCCCGGCGAACCGCATCCTCCGCTGCGCTGGCCGCAGTCTCGGACTGCTGTGCCGCAGTCGCAGCCTGATTGGCCGAAGCCTCCGCCGCGTTTGCCGACGCTTCCGCCTTGGTCGCATCCGCCTGAGCGCGATCGCTGGCGTTATTGATCGTCTTCATGTCAGGACCGCACGCGGTCATGAGCGCTGCCATGGCCACGACGCCAAGCACTCTTACGATTGTCTTCATCCGAGCTTTCCTCCAGTAGGTCAAGTTCATAAGCCAGTCCCGGTACGCTAGCTGGTACAAACACTTTAGTCAGGGCCGGGCGAGTAATCCCGATAATAGTTGCAAAACCCGTTTGCGAACGCAAGGCGATGGAACCGGATGGCAGTTCTGTTCGGGACGTTGCGCGCGCTACACTATTGGATCGATTGAATTGAGCGTGATTGACAGACAAAAGTTTCAGCGGTTATGGTCATCTTCGGCAAGCCGATGTTGTTGCGGGCTTTCCGTGTCGGGTTTTCCAGCATCATTTAACTGAGGTCCGGTCACCAGATGGCGACGACGATCACGAGCGAATGCATCAATTGCGGAGCGTGCGAGCCGGAGTGCCCGAACACGGCGATTTATGCGGGCGGAGTGCCGTGGGAGCTTAACGGCGCGACCAGTCCTGCGATCGCGCAGGACATCTATTACATCGTGCCATCGAAGTGCACCGAATGCGTCGGCTTTTACGACCACGAGGCGTGCGCCGCGGTATGCCCCGTCGATTGCTGCATCCCCGACCCGGCCAATCTCGAGAGCGAAGCCGTGCTGCTCGCGCGCGCCCGCGAACTGCATCCTGAAACGACCTTCACCGACGACGTGCCGTCGCGTTTTCGCAAAGAGGGCGGCGCAGCAGCAGCACCGGCGGCAGGCGGCGCAGAAGCGGCGGCCAATGGCGCGCCAGTCGCGGCGCCCAAGCCGGCGCCACCGGCGGCCGCGAAACCCGCCGCGGCAGCGAAGCCTGCGGC
>Ga0074044_10002826_pt1 | contig 15074 bp, 8 predicted proteins | sample BogForMeECP23OM1_FD_94443 | JGI IMG/M metagenome (GOLD analysis project Ga0074044, IMG submission 94443) | Bog forest soil microbial communities from Calvert Island, British Columbia, Canada - Bog Forest MetaG ECP23OM1 | ecosystem: Environmental > Terrestrial > Soil > Wetlands ... | reverse complement strand
GGCGGCAAGCTTGCTGTACAAGCTGATCAACGCCCGCACCGCGCGGTCGACGGCGTTGGTGACGAACATCGATTTCGAGGCCTGGGGCGATTACCTGGGTGATCCGCCGCTGGCGATGGCGTTCTTGGACCGCATCGTGGATGGGGCGATCATCTTGTGAAGATCAACGGCAAGTCCTATCGAGCCCACCGAGCGCAGCAAGCATCCTCTGGCAAGCGTTCGAGCAAGTAAACCTCAGCCGGAGCCCGAGGGACGCAGTAACCCTCGGCTCCGGCTGATGCTCTTTCTCTCGCTCTGCTGGAACCATTTCGCGGAATGATCTCACCACCATCGCACGTCGCAACCGGCCCGGTGGCTCAATTCTTCCCGCCAAATTGGCTCAATTCCTGGCCGCGATCAACAGAACAGACACACTGGCTCGGGAACAGCGCGATAGTTCCATTTGGGAAGAACTTTGTCAAAGACGATCTATCGCGTGCGCCTCCAGGTGCCCGTCCCTGAGGTCTGCAAGCGTAAGCGCTCTGCGTGAGAGTGCAACCTCGCATGTTGTCGGCGGTTTGCCGTCGTGCCAGCCCGGGGTCGCACACGATACACCTGAAAACTGGGCTGGGAAAAACCACAGCGGTCCGCCGGAAGACAATAGAGAAGGTTCCGGGGAGGAACCTTGGGCCACTGGTTCCTCCCCTTTGCCCACGTGGAAGGTAACCAACTACCCACGAATTCTGCGGAGGTGCGTTTTTCTTGGTGTAAGCTTCATAGCCCTTTTCTCGGCAGGACATCCGTGAGTTGAGTTCCTGAGATGAAGGAAAATAACACCTTGGAGATATCTGGCAATGAGCGTCAAGCCGAGGTGCTCCTGGCTTGCGGCCGTGGTTCTCGCGGTCTCAGTGGCTAGCGAGCCCGTTCTCGCGTGCCATACGTGCAAGCAAACACCCTGCGCGATCGAGCAGCGCGCCGCACCAGTGTTTGAGTGCGTGACCGAGATGATCCCATTCACGATGATGAAGACCAAGACCAGGGTCGATCTGATACCGGTCTGTACCAAGACCGTGATGGAAACCAAGATCGAGACGGACTATGACGAGCAGGTCAGAGAGGTCTGCAGACCGGTGTTTGACACGGTCTTCGAAAGCCGGTGTGTCACCGTTTGCCGGCCTGTCTGTGAAGTGAGGCTGGTCTGCCGACCCTACAGGGTCCGTCGGCCCGTCACGAGGACCTACCAGTTGACGGAATACTGCCTGAAGCCCTTCACGGAGCTGATCACTGTACCTGTCAAGACCAAGTGCGGCCGTTGCAGCAATATTGGCGGAGATTGTACTTGCACGGCTCTGGCCCGGACTTGCTACAGGCGGGTCCCTTTCATGCGCGAAGTGACAGAGACCCACATGGTGACCGAGATCCAGACCGAGATGGTTCCTGTCGTCCACTGGCGCCTGTTCACCCAGCAGAGAATCGAGAGGGTGCCCGTAACGATTTGCCGGATGGTAAGTCATCAGGTACGGGTCCGTGTTCCCAGGCTGGTCTTCAAATGCGTGCCCAAGACTCTCGTGTACAAGACCGCAGTCCTGAGTTGTGAAGAGATTCCCGTGACCGTCTACCGGCCAGTGGTCAAGATGGTTCCCGTCGTCGGGCCCAGTCCCCAGGTAAGCCCATCCGCCCAGTATTCGACAAGTCCGTCAGGTCAGATCGTGATCCAGGATTCGACGCCGGGGCCGTCGCCTCAGCGCCAGGAGGTCGCAGAGAAGTCACGCCAGCCGGAGAAGCCCCGGCAGCCCGAGAAACCGAAGTTCCTGGGAACGACGGCCGCACCCGGTTGAGACGCGAAACGCGCTGCAGGCTCGACGAATCTGACAGGCAGGAACCGAAGAGTCATCGGAGGTTTCGGTCGTTGTAGATGGCGCCAACTTCACTGTATCGAGTACTGGAAACCGCCCTTGTCAACGACCGAGACATGGACCTTGGAGATGGTCTGGCCCTGAGCCATTCGGCCCAGGACTTCCTGCGAGATCTCGGGGAGCAAGGTCCGGGTCAGGATGTGGTCGACGTTGCGCGCGCCACTCTCGACCTCGCGGCAGCGGCTGGCAATGCAATCGATCAGCTCGTCGCCATAACTGAAGACCGCGTTATGATTCTCGCGCATCCGCTGGGCGATCCGGCCGAGCTGAAGCTTGATGATCTGGCGCATCACGGGATCGGAGATAGGATAGAACGTGACCACGATCAGGCGGCCGAGAAAGGCCTGCTTGAAGATCTGGACTCCACGTTCGGTCTTGGCGGCCAGCAGGTCGGGCCGGACCGCTTCGGCCAGGACCTCAGGTGTGGGGGTCGTGTCGGGGTCCTTGCATACCTTGAGAATGGTCTCCGAGCCGACGTTCGAGGTCAGCAGGATAACCGTGTTCTTGAAGTCGATCTCCCGTCCCTCGCCGTCTTCAAGAGTGCCCTTATCGAAGACCTGGAAGAACAGTTCGAGCACGTCGGGGTGGGCCTTTTCGACCTCGTCGAGGAGGACGACGCTGTAAGGCCGGCGGCGGACGGCCTCGGTCAATACGCCTCCCTCGCCGTAGCCGACGTAACCAGGAGGCGAACCCTTGAGGCCCGAGACGGTGTGTGCCTCCTGATATTCCGACATGTTGATCGTGATCAGATTCCGCTCGCCGCCGTAGAGGGTATCGGCCAGGGCCAGGGCTGATTCGGTCTTGCCCACGCCGCTGGAGCCCACCAGGAGGAACACGCCGATCGGCCGCCTGGGGTCAGTCAGGTTCGCCCGTGAGGTACGGATCCGCTGGGCGATCGCCTCCAGGGCATGCGACTGGCCGATGACCCGCTCCTCGAGCTTGGACCGGAGGTTGAGCACAGTCTGGATCTCGTTGGCCATCATCTTGCCGACGGGGACGCCCGTCCAGCCGGCGACGACCTCTGCGATGGTCTGCGAATCGACGCTGACCTGCATCAGCGGGGCTTCGCCCTGGAGCTTGCGAAGCTCGTTGGTCTTGGTCTCGAGTTCGGTCTGCATCGCGGCCAGGTTCGCCGAGGATTGGAACGGCTGCCCGTTCCCGGTGTGCCTGGACCGCTCCTCCTGATAACGGGCCTCGACCTTCTGGGATAGGGCCCGGATTTCCTCGACCCTTTTCTTCTCGTCGCCCCACCGCGTTTCGAGCTCGGACAGCCGCGACCGGGCCTTTTTCAGTTGTTCATGCAGAGCGGCAATCCGCTCGTCGTTGTGCGCGCCGGTGGCACGCTCGCGCTCGAGGATGTCGACCTCAACGTTGACGTGATCGATCTGACGGCGGCAGTCCTCGACGGCGGGGGGTATGGCGTTCTGGCCGATCGCGACGCGGGCGCAGGCGGTATCCAGCAGGCTGACCGACTTGTAGGGGAGCTGGCGTGCGGGGATGTAACGGTGGGACAGCTTGACGGCGCTCTCGACGGCCTCTTCGAGGATTCGCACGCCGTGGTGCTTCTCCAGGATCCCGGCGAGCCCGCGCATCATGCGAACGGCGACATCTTCACTGGGTTCCTCGACCTTGACGACCTGGAACCGCCGGGCAAGGGCCGCGTCCTTCTCGAAATACTTCTTGTACTCAGCCCAGGTGGTGGCGGCGATGGTTCTGAGTTCACCGCGGGCCAAGGCAGGCTTGAGCAAGTTGGCGGCGTCACCTTGCCCGGCCGCTCCGCCGGCCCCGATCATGGTGTGCGCCTCGTCGATGAAGAGAATGATCGGTGTGGGCGAGCCCTTGACCTCGGCGATGACCTGCTTGAGCCTGTTTTCGAACTCTCCCTTGACCCCGGCGCCGGCCTGAAGCAAGCCGAGGTCGAGAGTGCGGATGACGACGTTCTTGAGCGCGGGGGGAACATCGCCTTCCGCAATCCGCCGCGCCAGGCCCTCGACGACGGCCGTCTTGCCCACTCCGGCCTCGCCGGTCAGGATCGGGTTATTCTGACGGCGGCGGATCAGGATATCGACCATCTGGCGCACCTCGACCTCGCGACCGATGACCGGGTCGATCTCCCCCTTCTTGGCACGCTCTGTCAGGTTGTTCGTGAACTGGTCGAGGGCCGGCGTCTGGGTCATCCCCGCAGGACGCTGGCCCGCCGCGGCGCCTGGAGCTGCGGCCTCGGCCCCAGCCGGTCCCTCATCCTCGCTCGAACCGGCGATCAATTTCATCAGGTTCGGCTGGAGCATGTCGATCTTGATCTTGTCCAGCTCGCGCGAGGCGTCGCGCGCCAGCCGCCCCAGCTCTTCGTCGTCGAGCAGGGCCAGCAGCAGCGTCCCCGACCGCACTTGTCGAGCCTGGTACTGGATCGAAGCGGTCACCCAGGCAGCGCGCACGAGTTGATCGATCTTGAGCGAGAGGGTAGGCGTGCGCTGGTTGCCCGTGCGAAAACCGTCGATGACGCGGGTCAGATCGCGAAGCAGGTGCGAGCTGTCGACCTCGAAATTGCGGAAGATCCGGGTGAGGTCGCTGTCGGGCAACTCGGTCAGCTTAACCAGCCAGTGCTCGACCTCCACGCTGGGATTGGTCCGTGACAGGCACAACCCGGCCGCCGATTGCAGGGCGTTCAGGCAAGTCTTGTTCAGCGTTTTAATCAGGGCTGCTGAATCAACGCCCATGCTTCTCGCTCCTGGATGTGACTCCGGGCATCTCGGCCTTCTGATCTGGTACGATCTTGGGATCGTAATCGGTGGGCCGTCCCGAAGCAATCAGTTCGACAGAAAGCCCGGGCAGCCGGGTGCTCAAACCAGATCTCGGAGCGTTTCCCGATCGAGGCTTCGCTGTTCGCGCTCTTGAGGGTGGTGGGAGGTTGGCGGTGGGAAAGATCCAGCAGGCCTGGCTTGACCAAGCCCGTGTGCACCATCGCGCCGGTCGGCTGAGCGAGGCGGCTGCGTGCTATCAGCGAGCCCTGCGGACCGAGCCCGCTCATGTCGACGCCCTTACCGGCCTAGCGGATGTGCTCGAAGCGCTGGACCGCAACACCGACGCGATCTCACTGCTCAAGCAAGCCCTGGCGCACTCCCGCGAGTCTGCCCGTTTGCACGGCAGATTGGCCGATGCGCTGCATGCCCAGGGAGACTTTCCTCGCGCAATCGAATCGTACCGGCGGGCGGTAGCTCTCTGTCCCGACCTGGCCGGACCGTGGTGGGGTCTAGGGTGTGCGCTGGCATCGCTCCATGATCACGCCCTCGCCGTCGAGAGCTTCGAGCGCCTCGTCGCGCTCCAGCCCGACCACGGCATGGCGCTGCACAACCTCGGCAAATCCTTGTTCGAACTGGGTCAAGTCGACCCGGCGCTGGAGGCGTTCCACCGGTCGCTCAATCATTTGCCTGAGGGAGCCAGGTGTCTAGCGCTGGGCAACATCGCGGTTGCCGTTCCCGGAGCACCAGCCGCGGACAACCAAGACATTCTCGAGGCGAGGCGCGCCTGGGCGACAACCTGTCTGCCCCCAGTTGCGGCACCTCGGTGCTTCGAGGGCCGAAGCTCTGTCTCGGGCCGTCCCATTCGCCTGGGCTACGTCTCTGCCTTCTTCGATAAGCGGAACTGGATGAAACCGGTCTGGGGACTGATCAATCACCATGACCGTGATCGGTTCAAGGTCCACCTGTTCTCCGACGGCCCGGAGTCGGCCATCGGCAATCAGTACCACAAGAACCCGCGCGACCGGTTCCACGACGTGAAAGGGTTGTCGAATTCGGCCCTGGCCCAGCTCATCGAAGAGCTCGAGATCGACCTGCTGATCGACCTGAACGGCTACAGCCGGCCCTCGCGATTGCCCGTCTTCGTGCTGCGGCCCGCACCCGTGCAGGTTGCCTGGTTCAACATGTTCGCCACGTCAGGAATGGACGGATTCGATTACCTGATCGGCGACAAGCATGTGATCCCTAGCGAGGAGGAACGGTTCTACACCGAGCGGGTAGTGCGGGTTCCGGGCAGCTATCTCACGTTCGAGGTGACTTATCCGGTTCCCGACCTGGTACCTCCCCCTTGCCTGAAGGGCGGGGCCCTGACCTTCGGTTGCCTGGCACCCCAGTACAAGATCACGACCGAGGTCGTGGCGGCTTGGTCGCGGATCTTAAAGGAGAGTCCCGGCAGCCGGCTCATCCTCAAGAATGTGGTTCTTGGCAATCCGGCGGCTCGCGACCTCGTGCGAGACCTCTTCGCTCGGTTCGGGGTTCCGGCCGACCGGGTGGATCTGGATGGCCCGGCGGAGCATTTCACCTTCCTGGAACGCTATCACGACGTCGACATCGCCCTCGACACGTTTCCCTACAATGGCGGGACGACGACCATGGAGTCGCTCTGGCAGGGAGTGCCGGTGGTCGCCTTCGCGGGTGACCGCTGGGCGGCACGGATCAGCGCATCACTGCTCCGCGAAGCGGGGCTCGCGCAGTTCGTCGCGGCCGATCTCGACGGGTTTGTCGCCCAGGCGGTTGCCCTGGCTCGCGATTCCGACATTCCCGCCCGGCTCGACGCGCTGCGGCGGACGATGCGCGACCGCCTCCGCGCGGCCCCGGTGTGTGATGTCCGCTCGTTCGCTCGGGACATGGAGGGAGCGTATTTCGAGATGTGGCGGCGGCGCGGCGAACGGTCGTGACCGGGGAGAACAGTCGGTCGGGCCCAAACCCTGGGGAAATCGAGTCGGTTGCAAGATCACCGGGATGTCCGGTCTGATCGGGACCACTGTGTCGGCGGCGCGACCCAGCCGGGGGAGCCTCCGGCCCGCCCACTCCGCGGGCACCTGGACCGGGCTCATGGGCAAAATTCCCCTGAAGCTCTGGCAGGAATGGGCGATCCGGCCCTTTGAGGCGGCGCACTGATGCGTCAGTGTTCAGGCCCCAGATGAGATAATCGCCACGTGTGCGTGCGAACTGCAGCAGAAAGGCGTGGCGTTGGTGGAGGAGGTCGAAACAGCCGTTGGTAGGAAAGACCTTATCGCAACGCGATCTTCTCTTCCAGCGCGGCGGCGATGCGGTCGAAGACGATGTCCCAGCGGCCACGCTCAGTCTGGCGGAACAGGCGGGCCGTGGGATACCAGGGACTATCCTCCCGGCCGGTCAGCCAGCGCCAGTCCGGCGCCAGCGGTAGCGCGATCCAGACTGGTGTTCCCAAGGCCCCGGCAAGGTGCGCCAGCGACGTATCCGGCGTGATGACCAGGTCCAAGCCCATCATCAATGCCGGAGTATCCCACATTGTCGTCAAGCCAGGGTCCACTTCCTCGCCCAGGTCGATCACCGAAAGACGATCTCCCAGCTCGCGGAGCTGCTCGGCCCCAAAGCCTTTCTGCAAGCTGATGAGCCGGATGCCCTCGATCCCGGCCAGCCTCTCGAACTGGGCCAGCCGGATCGATCGATCGGGATCCCTGGTGTGCCGGGGATTTCCCTGCCAGGCGATGCCGATCCTGAACCCCGGCCAGGCGCGGAGCCGTTCTCTCCAGCGCTCGACGCACGCGCCCTCGGCCGTGAGATAGGGGATCGAGGCCGGGATGGTTTCCAGAGTCGTCGTGAAGAGGCCCATCAGTCTCAAGAGCGGCGTGTGGAAGTCGAACTCCGGCAGCGCTTCACCGCGCGCGACGACCTGGTCGATCCCCGAGCACGTCTCCAACAGCCGGACCAGGGGCTTCTGGCACTCCACGACCACACGCCCGCCACGGTCTTTCACGAGGGACGCGTAGCGGATGAACTGGATGGTGTCCCCTAGACCCTGTTCCACGTGGAGGAGGATCGTTCGACCCTGGAGTGGCTCTCCTTGCCAGAGCGGCCGGGGATGGGAGGGCATGGTCAGGTCCGAGCATCTCCACCGCCATTCGAACTCCTGCCACCCCCGCTCGAGCTCGCCCAGAGTGAGCAAGGCTAAGGCCAGGTTCCTCCGCGCCTCGGGGTAGTCCGGCTCCAGGCGGATCGCCTCCTCGAAGCTGGCGATCGCCTCGTCGTATCGAGCCAGCTTTCCCAAGACGACCCCGCGGTTGTGATGCGCCTCGGCGTGTCCCGGCGCCAGGCGGATGGCTCGATCGTAACTGGCGACCGCCTCGTCACACCGCCGCAACTCGTCCAGCACGAAACCGCGGTTGTGGTGTGCCCCGGCATCATCCGGCCGAAGCCGCAGCAGCGTTTCATAGACGCCGAGCGACTCGTCAAACCGGCCCAGGGCGCTGAGGGCTTTGGCCAGGATCGCGGACGCCCCAGGCTCCTCGGGCTCGATCTCGATGGCTCTCCTGAGGCTGCGGATCGCCTCGTCAAAGCGCTTGAGGCGGACCAGAACGAGCCCGAGGCCCGTGAGTGCCCCCGGCGAGGCCGGCGCCAGGCTGAGCGCGACCTCGAAACAGGTCCGCGCCTCGTCCAGCTCTTTCAGGTTCAGAAGCGCTTCGCCCAATCGGAGGTGGGCCACCAGGTGATCGGGGCGAAGCCGCACGATGGCGCGGAAAACCTCGGCCATCTCGCCATGTTTCCCCCGCGCTGCCAGGACGTGCCCCAGGTTCGAGGCAGCCATGGGGTGGCCGGGGTCGCATCGGACCGCGTGTCGAAGGCTCTCGATCGCCTCGTCCAGACGCCCGAGCTGGCAAAGGGTCATGCCGAGATTGTTGTGGGCGTCGGCCGAGCTCGGCGCCAGCGCCAGGGCTTTTTTATGGGACGCGACCGCCTCTTCCAGCCGACCCTGAATCGCCAGCACGACTCCCAGGTCGGAATGCGCATCGGCGAATTCGGGCCGGACGGCGAGGACCCTTCGGTAGCTCGATTCCGCATCGGCGAGCCGATTGAGGCGGACGTTGTTCAGGCCTAAGAGGTACCAGGCCTCGGCGTTTTCCGGGTCGGCCTCGAGAACCTCGCGACACACCCGATCCGCCTCCGGATGCCGGCCCGCCTGATAATGATTCCAGCCAATCGCCAGCGCGTTCATCAACCAATTCCGTGATGCGGCGATCGATCCGGCCGATCCGTTTGCTTTCACTTTGAAACGTAACGCCGGCGCGGCGATCGGTCGTGACTGGCGAGAAAAGTCGGTCGGGCCCTATCCCAGGAGAAATCCCCAGCCGGAGCGGATAGCCCCCTCGTTGTGCAGCGTATCTGCAACGAGCCAGGAAGAAGCAATAGTAATTTGATCAAGGGAACTCGGGTTCGAGCTGACGTCGTTTCTTGGTGCACGCCCAAGTTGAGGGGCCGGGCCCGGCATGAGGCCGGGCCGAGCCTTCAATGATCGAGTCCCCGATCAGCAGACCTTGCCCTGAGCGATGTCGTAGGTGACCGAGTCAGGAGAGCCTGTATCTCCGGCCGCTCCCATGTTGACGTTCTTGAACTCCACCTTGGTGAAGTTCAAGGACAACGACTCGGTAGGCCGATCTCCCCCGCTGCTGATGGAGTGACCGCTGATCATGGTGTTATTCAGGGTGAGGGTCAGGAAGACTTCCAGCTTCCCCTTGTCGGTCTTGCAGAAGTCGATCGTGACATTCTGTCCTTCACCCTGATAGGCCTCGTTGAGCAGCTTGGTGGAGGAGACGTCCGTGGCCTTGGTGACCACGATCTCGCTGACCGATGGGGCGGACGACTCACGGTCGGCCGACCCACCGGTGGGGCTGGAGATGCCGCGGCCAACGCCCCACTGGCAACTGTTCAGTTCGATCCACTTCTCATGTCCCTCGGCGGTCGCATCGCCCGGGATGCTGTTGTAGTTCATGTAAATCGGCATCGTTCACTCCTCTTTCTGGGAATCGATGGGAAACAGAGACCACTCCGTAGACCGAGTTTTCGGGCCTTACAAGCCCGATTCGGTTCCTCCGACCTCAAACCAGCCAGAGCGATCGACTTGGTTGACGCCTTCATCGATCGCACGGGCGAAGATACGATTCTCACCGTGCCGGAACGGGTCCTCTCGGCTTGAAGTTCGCTTGCTAGCACTGGCCAGGCACCCATCGCAAGGCGAAGTGTTACCCAACCAATCGCAGGTGACCAGGCGCGAGACACGACGTCCACAGACCCTCCGTTTGGAACGCCAGACGCAAGTCTGCCTGGCGATCCGAAGGAGCATCGTGGCAGAACACATCGGCAAGGCCAGTGACCGAACGGAATCATCAGGAAGCAGTCCTCGACACCGAAATACGATCGTATTCCGGCACGAGAAACCATGGCCTCGACGGGTTGTTCAAGGGGGCCGGACGTGAGTGAAAGTCCTTTCCCAGGCCCGATCTTCCTTGTGTCTCTCTCCTTCGCCTTCTTATACGGACGACTTCCAGAAAGCGGCCTCGGGTCCCGAAAAAAAATCGGGCTGCAAGCCTGGCAGGTCCCTGGCTGGTGTCCGGCAGGGAGTCGACGGCAAGACCAAGAAGGAGCCACCGGCGATCTAGCCTGGCGAAAGTGAAACAGTGTGTTGCGCGAGTTGACGTGCGCCGCGTTCATCCCTTCATGCTCCCCAAGATATCGCCGCGGCGGCACACTCGATAGAGGCCAGGGCCGCCATCGCCGAGCTTGAGTACGGCTCTCCGGTCCCTTGCGAGAATCCCACCGCGTATGGCCCCAGCCATTCCAGACATGAAGTCGGCCCGATTTGCGGGTGCAAACCTCCGAGTCAGTGCCGAACTGATCAGCAACCCTCACCACCGCCGCGTTCGACTGAGGTCATTCTGACATCTGCCTGTACGTGATCATAACACAACACACAGTGTCGTGCAGCAAAGAACGGGGACTCCTCACCGACGACAATCCACCGCAGGAAGCCTGCCGCATCCCTGACGATCTCCTGACAACGCGCCTCCCTCTTCTCGGGAATGAACCGCTCGAGATGGCGGAGAGTTTCGAGCAGATCCGCCTTATTCAGTCGCCGGAGCACATCGGCAAACCGTCTCCTGATCTCGGTCTGCCTTTCCTGGGCCAAGGACTCGACGAGCTCCCCGAGGTAGCGGGCCTCGATCTCGGTGATTGGTACCAACTGGCGGCAGCAGGCCCCGCACCCCGCGCGGCAGGAGATTCGCTTTCCCTGGGTTTCAAGCTCGCTGGCGACGTTGGCCCCGACGGCCTCGGACAGGGTTTGAAGCACCGGCAGGATCGCTCCCGGCGGCACGGGGGCCATGGGGACCGTGAGCGTGAGGTGGACCCTGGTCCCAGCAAGCTTCATGTCGACCTGAGGGGTCACGGATTCCTGCGCGGTTGAAGGTGTTACGTCGTGCATTCCAATCTATTACCTCTCGTCCTCATGGCGATCAAGAGAGTCACGCCGAACGCACGGTCTACGTCATTTATCAGGGCACACCCGATGACCTTGCGGCATCTTCGATCCCGGATCATGCTAAAGTATGGAGCCCCGGGAGAATCGCATAGCGTGGAGGAGGCAGAAGCGGAATTGTCCCGAAGATTGATTCGGTCCTTCTGCAGATCTTGGCGCGCCGCACCGGCCCGGGGAAAACCGAAAAAAGCGAGCTGACATCGAAGTCGACCCGCGAGTGGGAGCGTGAAGCATGAGTATTCGACCGTCCCTACCTTGTTTTCGGTGGATACGGGGCGAAGCTCACGGTCGAGCAGGTCCCTGGATTGCGGCCCTCGTGCTTATGTTCTTGGGAATCGGAACCGAGCGACCGATCGTCGAGTCCGCGTTGGCTCAGGACGAGGTGAGGAACTACAGGAAGCCCATCCTCACGGTCGAGACCGGAGGACATCATGGCCGGGTGCGGAGCCTTCTCTGGCAAGATGGCTCCACGCTCCTGAGTGGGGGCGAAGACAAGGTCGTCAAGGTCTGGGATTTCCAGACCGGCGGACGGCTTGCCCGGTCGATCCGGCCCCCAATCTGGCGGGGAGCCGCGGGGACCATTTACGCCATGGCCCTGACCAGACCCGACTCGCAGGGACAATCGTTCCTGGCAGTGGGGGGTTACGGGGTCGAGAACAGAAGGGGGGATATTACGATCTTCCGATTTCCCGGGCTGCAGCGGACGCCCACGGGGGAAGTCGTCGCCCGCCTCCTGCCTCCCGACAACCTCGATCCTGGTGAGATCGGGCACCGCGACTCGGTACTTTGCCTGGCCTTCGACCCGAGTGGGCGAATCCTCGCCTCGGGCGGCCGCGATGGACAAACCATCCATCAGACGGTCATCCTCTGGGTGCGCGACGGGGCAACCTTCCGGCCGCGGATGGCACTGGGAGAACGAGAGCGCATTGGCGAGGTTCGCGCCCTGGCCTTCAACCCGGCCGGCCGGCTCTTGGCCACGGGGAGCGCTGACGGCGCACTCCGACTTTGGGACGTCGAGCAGGGCACTCAGGTGGGTGTAGGCCCTCTCCAGGACAGGAGCCCGATCAATGCCCTCGCCTTCAGCCCTGAGGGCCAGTCCATCGTGGTTGGTCACGAAGGCGGAGGGCTCTTCCGCCTGGAGTTGGCGAATCTGGGGCAGGCTGCTCCCATGAAACTCGGTACCCGCCCGGGACAAGGACCGGTCGAATCGGTGGCCTACAGCCCGGACGGCCGGATTCTGGCCGTCGCCATCAAGAGCGATCAGGCCGACACGATCGATCCAATGAGGCTCACCTGCGACCTGGAGATCCGGGCCATGCCAGCGGGGAATATCCTCCACCAGCGCCAGATTTCCGGACTGATCTATGCATGTGCATTCAGCCCCCGGGGCGACCGGCTCGCCTACTCGGCCGGGCCGGCGCAGGCGATTTACCTTCAAGATACGATCGATCTGCAAAAGCCGGCGGATCAGCTCAAAGGACAGGGGAGCACCCCCTTCGATCTGGGTTTTTCGCGGGACAGCCAGGTCGTCGGGTTTACCCGTGCGCCGTACGACCCGATCCGCCCGCCACCGATCTACGAGGGTTTCGATCTGGGCCAGCGGAAATCCCGAAATGTGCGCCGTGACGACCTTGGCTTCGCGCTCAGGACTTATAACGGTTGGTCGCTGGAAGGAAGCATCAGCCGTTACGTTCTGGAGCTGGTCGACCCCAACGGCGGGCGCACACGATTGGACCTTAACAATCCCACGGAGCGAAACTGGTGGTCGTCGACGTTTCTGCCACCAGCGCCCGACCATCCCCGACCGACGGTGGCAATCGGGTGCGAGTCGGGAGTGGTGATCTACGACCTCGCGACAGGCCAGCGGACCCGCGTATTCGCCGGGCATTCCGGCCCCGTGGTGTCGCTTGTTCCCTCTCCGGACGGGCGCTGGCTGGCCAGCAGTTCACTCGATCAGACGATCATGCTCTACCGGCTGGCGGGGTGCGACACCCGCCCGGGCCTGGGGGCCAACTTTCGTCAACGTCCAGATCGTTCCTGGGAAGTTGCCAGTGTCGAACCCGGGAGTTTTGCCGCGGGGATGGGCCTGATAGCCGGCGACTCGATCATTCGCGCCGGGGTCCAACCGAGAGAGGCCCCTGCCACCCATTACACGACGAATGAGAGGGTTACCGAGTTCGTTGCCCGGGTTGACCAACTGGCACCCCACCTGGATGTGATCGCCGTCTGGGTCAGACGAGCGATCCTGCTTCCGCCTCCACTCGGCATCTTGGAAGTGCCCATGCCCCTGATGGGGTCGACGAAAAGGAACAACCCGGCCCTCACGCTCATTTTAGGCGCGGACAAGGAGTGGGTCGTCTGGACGCCCCAGGGGTTCTACGACACGTCGATCGAGGGCGACTCGCGGTTTCTGGGCTGGCACGTCAACGCCGATTACCGGTCGACACGACCATCCGACTTCGTTCCTATCGGCACCTACGCCGGGGCGATGCTTCAGCCGAGGGTGCTGGAGCGGCTCTGGGTGACGGGTGAGGTCGGGCCCGCACTGGCCCCGGCGGATCTGAGGGCCGGGACGCCTGCACCTGAACGTCAGGCCTACGATCAGCGGCCTCCCCGGATCACGTTCGCTTCGGTCGAGGGGGGGATTCGCCTTCCCGCCCCCGGTGTCGTTTGGTTGGTCAAGGTGCCCAATCCCCGGCTTACGCTGAGCATCGAGGCCGAGGGCACATCGAAGATCAGTGATCGCCGGGTCATCTTCGATGAACGAGCCCTGGACCTACCGAAACTGCCAGAGCTGAAAGATCGGATCTCGGAGAACCTCCAGGTCGACCTCGTTCCCAATCGAAGGATCCGACTGGCCGTCGAAGCTGCCGATCAGTACGGCGGCAAGCGGACCGAAACCATCGACATGGTCTACATTCCACCCGTGCCGACACCAGTTCCTGAAACCAGGCCGCATCTGGTCGTGCTCAGCGTTGGGGTCGATCAGGCGCGGAACCCCGCCCTTCTACCCCCCGTCTTGTTCGCCGACAAGGACGCCCTCGGCCTGGCTGGCTTTCTGACCGACCACCTGATTTCACCCCATGGAACCAAAACTGTTCAGGAGTCGAAGGAAGAGCGGATCGTCCTGACCGCGGAGCAGGCTTCCGAGCGCTCGATCAGCCAGGCGCTGGGACGACTGGGTGAATGGTTACGGGCCAAGCGTCTGCGAAAAGGAGACATCGTGGCCGTGGTGATCGCGGCGCACGTACTGGAGTTCGAGAAGTCTTCGGTGATTGCCGCGTCCGACACCGATCCAGGCAAGAAGCCGGTGCCTGGCCCGGCGATCCTGGCTCGCGATATCTCGGAGCGGCTGGGTGAGCTGACCGACTACGGCTGCCGCGTTGTGCTCTTTCTCGACGGCGTACACGAGCTTCCAAGCAACGGATTCCGGAGCACAATCAAGCCCTGGGTGCGGGATCTGCAGCGGGAGCGGCGAGTGATCACGTTCGTGGCCTCGAGGGAAGGGTCAAGTGGTGTGAATGTTCCCTCGCAGCATGGTGTTTTCGCCCTCGGAGTCACGCGTGCGTTTCAGCAAGCGGTCGCGGCCGGCAAGGGAGAAAACCAGCCGTACACGCTCGAGGAGTTCAGAACGGCAGTCCGGCAAATGGTCCTGGACCTCAGCGGCCGCCAGCAGGAGGCGTTTGGCTACTTCCCGCGCGGCGTCTCACCAGACAGCCTGTTCGCCCAGCCCTGACCGATGACCGCCGAAAATCGCGGAGGCGTAATTTGCCTAAATGACACTCAACTGCCCGGAAACATGCTTGCATGTGCGTCCCTGTCTGGCTCGGTCGCGGAGGGTTCGGTCTGATGTCGTCAGGGGCACGC
>Ga0074044_10002825_pt1 | contig 15077 bp, 13 predicted proteins | sample BogForMeECP23OM1_FD_94443 | JGI IMG/M metagenome (GOLD analysis project Ga0074044, IMG submission 94443) | Bog forest soil microbial communities from Calvert Island, British Columbia, Canada - Bog Forest MetaG ECP23OM1 | ecosystem: Environmental > Terrestrial > Soil > Wetlands ... | reverse complement strand
TGTCTTCGCCCTGCGAGGTGAAGGATGAGCACCGTAGGCACGCTCCACAGTCCGAAGCAGGTCGCCGATCGCCGCGCGCAGGCGGCGCACGTTTCCATGTTCGCTCGGATGCTTGTGCGCGCCGCCGTTCTCCGTCGCCGACGCGCAGCCTCGGCTTTGCTTGCCATGATCGTTGCCGCCGCGGTCGCCACCGCGATGATGAACCTCTACGTCGACGTGCAAGCGAAGCTCCGCACCGAGTTCCGAAATTATGGCGCCAATGTGGTCATCGTCGCGAAAGATGGCCAGTCGCTGCCCGCCGACGCACTGGCTAGGGTCGAATCCGTTTTCGGCGCCAAGACACTGGCGGTTCCTTTTGCGTATGCTGTCGCGCGCACCAAAGACGGGCAATCGGTGGTCATCGCCGGCACCGACTTCGCCCGCGCCCGCCAGTTGAATCACTGGTGGAAGGTAAACCATTGGCCCAGCACGCCCAACGAAGCCCTGGTCGGCATGCGCGCCGCGGTTATAGTCAGCCCCAATCGGCAGCCCTTCGAACTTTCTTTCCAGGGAAAGGAGATCCAACTCGCTCCTGCCGGTATGCTCCAGACCGGCGCTGGGGAAGACAGCCGCATTTATCTCGATCAATCTGAATTTCAGAACTGGACCGGCGTCGCGCCCTCCACCATCGAAGTCGCCGCCAATGGAACGGCCGCGGAAGTTGAAGCGTCGATTCGCCGCCTGGGACAGGTTGTGCCCGCGGCCGAGATTCGCCCCGTCCGCCAGATCATGGAAGGCGAGGCCAACGTGCTGAACAAAACGCGCGCCACGCTCTATGCTTCGGCCACGCTGGTCGTGCTTACCTCCGCACTCTGCGTGCTGGCCACGCTCATCGGATGGGTCTTCGACCGCCGCCGCGACTTCGCCATCATGAAAGCGCTAGGCGCTTCCGAACGTCTGATCAACGGATTCTTTGCGGCCGAAGCCGCGGCGCTGGGCGTAGTCGGCGCGATTCTCGGCTTCTTCATCGGCATCGGCGTCGCAGCCTGGATCGGACGCGTCAATTTCCACGCGCCCGTGGTGCCGCGCTTCAGCGTTTTTCCGTACGTGCTTGCGGGCAGTGTTGCGGTGGCGCTTGTTTCGGCCATCCTGCCCATCGGACTGCTGCGCCGCGTGCAACCCGCGATTATTTTGAGGGGAGAATAAGGGTCGTGACCGTGTTGACAGTCCTACGATGGAGCGACGGGCGTCTCGCCCGTCTCGCGTGCGCCTTCTGCGGAATCGAGGCCGGGCGAGGACGCCCGGCGCTCCACAAGCAATATGGGAGTAGTTAGAAGGGAAAGATCAGGATGATCCAACTCAAGAACGTTACTAAGAGTTATCCCGCCAGAGAAGAAGAAAATAATGGCGGCATCGGCGTCATCAAAGCGCTTGACGACATTTCGCTGTCGATCGCGCCCGGCGAGTGGGTGGCGATGATGGGCCCCTCGGGCTCGGGCAAGAGCACCATGGTCAATCTGATCGGGTGCCTCGACCGCCCGACCAGCGGCGAAATCTGGCTGGACGGACAAAACGTCGCCAGCCTCAGCGCCTCCGACCTCAACCATGTCCGCGCCGAAACCATCGGCTTCGTCTTCCAGCAATTTCACATGATCCCGTATCTCACCGCCGTGGAGAACGTCATGCTCGCGCAGTACTTCCATAGCATGACGGACGAAAAAGAAGCGCTCGACGCGCTCGACCGCGTCGGCCTGAAAGACCGCGCCGGCCACCTGCCCTCGCAGCTTTCCGGAGGCGAACAGCAGCGCGTGTGCATTGCCCGCGCCCTGATTAACGACCCTAAGATCGTGCTCGCCGATGAGCCCACGGGCAATCTCGACGCCATCAACGAAGAAATCGTTCTGCGGCTGCTCCGCGAGCTTCATCAACAGGGACGCACCATTGTCATGGTGACGCACGATCCGGTGGTGGCGCGTCTGGCCGACCGCCGGGTTGAATTGCATCACGGACAAATCGCCGCCCAGGAAATTTTTGCCATGGCCGACGAAGAGCAGTTCGACGAAGTTCTGGAAGAATTATTCGCCCTGGAAGAGAACGGCCAAATTGCCGAGATTGGCCGGATGGAAGTTCACGGCGCTCTGCCGGTATCGATCGCGGTGGAAAAAATGGCCGCCATCGATCTGGTAACCATGCGCCCGCACCCGCCTGAAGCGCACGATCATAAGGCCTTCGTTAACCCCTGCCACGACGCGCTGAAGCCGGCCGGCTTTTCGACGGGCGACGGCTCCGCGATCGTCGAACTCACCCCGCGCGGACACCAGCGCGCCGCCGATATCATCCGCCGCCACCGCCTGGCTGAGCGCCTCTTCACCGATTCGCTCGCCATGGACAGCGAAACCGAGATCGAGCAACAGGCCTGCAAGTTTGAGCACATCCTCTCACCCGAGGCCACCGATAAAATCTGCACCTTCCTGGGTCATCCGCGCACTTGTCCCCACGGCTCGCCGATTCCGCCGGGGCCGTGCTGCGGCCGGCGGGCCGAACCGAGGCAGACCACTACTTCGTTATCCCATCAAGGTTAGTGGAGGGTAGAGACGGGGCTTGCCCCGTCTCCTTGGACGGGGAGACGCGGCGAGCCGCGTCTCTACGGGAAATGCGCTTGCTATTTCTTCCCGAGAAACTTCCCAAACCCCAAGCGCAGCTGCACGGTATTCACTCCCGGATTTGGCACGGTCAGGCCGGCATTTGAAATATGCATGTAGCGGACATCCACGGACCACGCACGTTGCCCCAGAAAATGCAGGCCGAACGCCGCGCCCGAGGTGAAATTGATCGTGGAGGTTGCGGCGGGCACCTCATGCGTCGTAAACAGTGTTCCGCCATTTAACTCGATGTAGGGAGCGACATGCCCGCGGGTGGCGAAAATCCATTTCAGGCCCACCGGATTCACGCCTGCTCCGTACGCTGTGTTGGTTGGCTGGAATACAACAAACGCGGGCACCGCATCCACCGCGTATTCGAATCGTCCGTTGAGAAAACCGGGGCCGTGCGGAGCGGTCAGGATCCATCCATAGCGGACTCCCGCATTCCACAGGCTGGTATCCTTGGTCCCGCCCGGCACCGAGCGGCCGCCGCCAGTCCAAACCTGGAGCTCATGACCGCCTTCCTCCGGGCGATCCTGGGCAACGGCTGGGGAAGGCACCAGAAATAGAGTCAGCAAGAATGTTAAAAAAAGGGAGACCGCACCCTGGATGGATCGTTTCATAAGTATGGCAAATTTGCGTGGCCAAGGTCGAAAACGAACGATACGCGAAATCCGACGAAACGTGAACCCGGAGGGAAACAAATCCAAATGGCTACAGTCCGAGCCCGCCATCCACCGCCAGCACCTGCCCGGTAATAAAGTGCGGAGCCGCGGCGAAGAACATGACCGCCGCGGCAATGTCCGCCGCCGTTCCCGCGCGCCGCATGGGCGTTTGTTGCGACATCATCTTCATAAACGACGCGGCCGATTTCTCTCCCAACTCGATCATCCCCGGAGCCACCGCATTCACCGCGATCTCGGGCGCCAGAGCCTTCGCCATCACTTTGGTCAGCATGTGCACGGCCGCCTTTGACGAGCAATAATGCGCGTGTGTCGCCCACGGCCGCAGTCCGCCGAGCGAACCCATATTGACGATGCGCCCTCGGCGCTTTCTCAAATAAGGCAACGCCTGGCGCGACACCAGAAACGGTCCGCGCGTGTTCGAAGCAAAAATCGCATCCCACTGCGCCACCGTGATCTTCTCAAACTCGACGGTCTCGTAATTGGCGGCATTATTCACCAGCACGTCGATCCCGCCCATTTCCGCCGCCACTTCTTTCACCATCTCCTGGACGTTCTTCTCATCGGTCACATCGCAGCGCACGGCCAGCGCCTCGACGCCATGCCGCGCCAGTTCTCCTACCACCGCCCGCGCCTCGCGCGCCGACTCGCGATACGTAATCGCGACGTCGGCGCCGTTTTCGGCGGCTGCCAAAGCAATCGCGTGCCCCAATCGCTTCGCCGCTCCCGTCACCAGCAGCGTTCTTCCAGAAAGCGCCTTGCCATGCGTCGTCATCATCCCGAAATTCTACGCCCGTCCGCATCTTGGAGACCTGCACCGAAACTGCTACACTCCCTCGAATGGCGCAGCCCCGCGAGGTCGTCGTTTATTCTCGCAAGGGATGTCATCTCTGCGAAGTCGTCAAAGAGAGCCTGGTCAAGCTGCACCAACGCGGCGGCTTCACCTGGCGTGAAATCGACGTTGACTCCGACGCCGAAATCCGGCGCCTGTACAACGACGAAGTCCCCGTGGTCTTCATCAACGGCCGCAAAGCTTTTAAGTATCGAATGGACGAACAGGAATTTCTGCGCAAACTTCGCGCTTGATTTTCGCCCGGCAGCCCCCTGTGTCCCTCAGCATCCCCTGTAGTGAAAGGTTTTCCTGGGGACTTCTAACTTCCCCGATCTCCCTCTACAATCACGCAAATGCTTCGCACCCAGCTCTACGCCGATCCCGCGGGCCTGTTCATCCACGACGTTGTCCTGCAGAGCTGCCGCCAGAATTCTGGTAAGACCGCCCTGGTTGACACCTCGTGCGATCGCCGTTTCAGTTTCGCTGAGTATGGCAGCCTGGTTGAATCCCTTGCCCGCGGCCTCATTTCGGCCGGACTCGCTCCCGGAGAAGTGGTTGCTATCTTCCTCCCCAACTCCTGGGAATTCGCCATCACTTATCACGCGGCCACGCTTGCCGGGGGCATCCCCACACTGCTCAATCCCGCTTACCGCGAGCGCGAGATCCGCTATCAACTGGAAAACTCCGGCGCTGCGTTCCTGATCACGGATGGACCTCTTCTGGAAAACGTCAGCCTGGCGGGACTTCCCTTCTTGCGCCGCGCCTTCACTACGCGCAGCGAGTATGCGGGCTGTGCAGACTTCGCGAGCCTGCTGCGGCCCAGGTCCGCCAAATTCCCGGAGCCAATTCGGGATTGCAAACAAACCCTTGCCGCCCTTCCCTACTCCAGCGGCACCACCGGACTACCCAAGGGCGTTATGCTCTCGCATTACAACCTGGTTGCCAACGTCTACCAGTTACTCGGCAGTAACGGCACACCGCTCACCGCGGACGACACGATGCTCTGCTTCCTGCCGCTCTACCACATCTACGGACTGACGGTGGCGCTGACTCTCTCTCTGGCGCTCGGCTCCACTCTGGTTCTGATGCCGCGCTTCGACGTGCAAAAGCTGTGCGCGCTTGTGATGCAGGAAGGCGTCACCATGATGCCCATGGTCCCGCCCGCCATCAATGCGCTCTGCCAGGCCGCCGAAGCCGGAGTCTTCCCCAGGAACCACAAAGTCCGCTGGATCAAGAGCGGGGCGGCGCCGCTTGCTCCCGAACTCGCCCGCCGCTTGACCGATCTCACCGGCATTAGCGTCGTCCAGGGATATGGCATGACGGAAGCGTCCCCGGTCACGCACGTTGGCTACACCGCTCCGCCTGAAATGTACCGGCCAGCATCCATCGGACAGCCGCTGGCCCTGACCGACTGCCGGGTTCTGGACTTGAACGGGAGGGAGGTCGCCCCGGGCGAACCCGGCGAACTCGTGATGCGCGGCCCGCAGTTCATGCTCGGATACTGGAAGGAGCCGGAGGCTACCGCCGCCGTGCTTCGCGATGGCTGGTACTTTTCGGGCGACATCGTGCGCTCGGACGCCGACGGCTTCTACTACGTCCTGGACCGCACCAAAGAGATGATCAAGTACAAGGGATTTCCCGTCGCGCCGGCGGAAGTGGAAGCGCTGCTGCTCGAACATCCCGCCGTGCGCGACTGCGGGGTAGTTGCCAAACCCGACCCGGCCGCCGGAGAAATCCCCTGTGCTTTTGTTGTGCTTCGGGAAGGCTTTACGCCGTCGGACGCGCTCGCCACACAACTCCGCGAATTCGTTGCCGACCGCCTCGCCCACCACAAGCAGCCGCGCGAGGTTCGCTTCGTGGACGCCGTACCCCGCACCACTTCCGGCAAAATTCTCCGCCGCGAACTGCGCAAGGTTCTTTCTTGAAACCAGTGCGCTTCGGCGGATTTTCCCGTAGAGACGCGGTTGCCGCGTCCGGCCGCATGCAGGGAGACGGGGCAAGCCCCGTCTCTACGCCGTGTAAAATAATAATGTCACCCCATGACCCTCACCAGCTTCGTCGCGAAGTCCGCGTTTCGCAACAAGCGGCGCAGTCTGCTGACGGTCGCCAGCATCGCCTTCTCGTTGCTCCTGCTCTGCATCATGCTCTGCGTCTGGCGCACCTTCTATATCGACAAGGGAGCGCCGGACTCGGCGCTTCGCATCATGACCCGGCACAAAATTGGGCTCTCCAGCTTCCTTCCTATTTACTATCGCGACAAGATCCGCTCCGTTCCCGGCGTTGTACATGTCGTCCCCATGACCTGGTTCGGGGGCACGTATAAAGACGACAAGCCGGAAAACTATTTCGCCCAGTTCGCGACCGACCCCGACGAATACTTCGACGTGGCCGCCGACAAAATCATGCCCGCCGACCAACTCGAGGCCTGGAAGCGCGACCGCGCCGGCTGCATCGCGGACGCTGACCTGGCGCGGAAACACCATTGGAAAATCGGCGACCACATCATCCTGCAAGGCACCATTTTTCCCGCCAACCTCGACCTGACCTTGCGCGGCACCTACACCATCGACCCGCCCACCAGCGCGGTCCACTTCAACACGAAATACCTGGAAGAATCCGTTCACGGGTTAAAAGACACCGCCGGCTTTTACTTCATCCGCGTCGACACAGCGGAACACATGCCGCAAGCGGCCCGTGCCATCGACGACATGTTCCACGGCAGTCCGTTTCCGACCAGGAGCGAGAGCGAACAGGCCTTCAAACTCGATTTCATCAACACTCTGGGCAGCGTCAAAACATTCATCCTCAGCATCTGCGGAGCCGTACTATTCACGACGCTGCTGGTCTGCGCCAACACCATGGCGATGTCGATCCGCGAACGTACCCGCGAAGTCGCCGTCCTCCGCACGCTTGGCTTCACGCGGGGAAGCATCCTCAGATTGCTCTTAAGCGAATCGATCGCGATTTCTCTCATCGGAGGGTTGATCGGCGTGGCGCTCGGAACCGGGGTAATTCTTTTCATCGCGCGACCTGGAATCGGACTGCCAGTCTCGATGCACATGACGGCCGGGACGGGGCTGGTGGCCATGGCGGTCGCAGCCTTCGTAGGCGTGGTCAGCGGCCTGATTCCCTCCTACCGCGCCTCGCACCTGGGCATCGTCGATGCCCTGCGCCACATCGGCTGACGTAAGCTCGGCGGCGCGCACAATGCCGCTAGAGCCCACTCATCGCAAAGTGCGCGATGAGTGGGGCACCCAGCGGTTGTCCCTACGAGAGCACGGCTGGTGCTAAACTCGCTTCGCATGCGGACGGATCTGCTGCCCCTTTGCGACCAGCACTACCGCACGATGGAGCCCGTCTTAGCTCCCTACAACGCCGACTATTCCATCGAATTCTTCCGGTGCACGGACAAGTTCTGCCACCGCTGCTTCGGCGAGCGCATCGGCTACACCACGCCGAAGCGCGGAGACGCGCCGGTCCTCACCCCCAACCAACCCATCTGCGAGCGCCACGGACGCCCCATGTTCATCATCAGCCTGGACCGCCAGCACAACCACGTTACCTACGCCTGCCCCGAATCCAATTGCGGCGAACGGGTGGTGCGGACGTAACTGGGGGGCACGCGGTAAGGACGAGGGGCGTCTCCGGTCTTTGGTCTTTGGTCCTTGGTCTTTCCGAGGAATCCCTCTTCCTTGCGAGCTTACGGCACGCCTGAAGGCGTGCCCTGATACGAAGCGGACTCCGCGCCGCGGGCCGCTAGTCTGCCCCCCGAGAGGAGTCATGGTTGCGGCAACATATCCAAGGTCAGGACTTGGAAAGGATCCAGGGTGAAATTGTGCGGGCGCCCGGCGACCAGGGAAATCGCCGGCTGCGCGGCGTCTTTTTGCCACGGGCTGTGGGCCGTGTAAGTGCGTAGCCCTCCCGTGGGCAGTTCGAACGCGCTCTGAAGATCAATCGCGATGGTTTGCGGCTGGTCACTGGGGTTGCGCAGCACAAGAATCCCCTTGCGCGGGGACCACGACGCCCAGCCGTATACCTCCAGCAGGGCTGGATCCCCGCCGACCCAGTGCGTGTCCACCAAAACGGCGGCGTTGGCGCGCGACCACTTAGCGCATTCGGCGATCACATCCCAGTCCGCGTCTTTGAGCAATGCCGGCGTCACATACATTTCCTGGAGCTGGGTTCCAGTGCCGAAGTAATCGCGAACCTCGTCCGCGAAGTCACCGCCGGGATCGGTATCGAGATTCATGGCGTGCCGGGCATAGATCAGGCCATGCAACATAAGTGCATTCAGGGGGTAGAGCGGACCAGCCTGCACCACCCCCGCAAAGGTATTGGCGTCGCGGTAAGTAATCCATTTCTGGCGGTTGGAACCGACGCCCATGAAACTGTGGTCTTCGCCACCCCGCCAGATGGAATCGGCATATTGCAGCCAGAAAGGGGAGGGATAGGTTCCGGTGGTCAAGTTGACGTAGATATCGGGCTTCATCTGCCGCCACTCGCGGATCAAACTGATGGCGGCATCGAAGTCGCTGTCAAATTCGCTGCCCGGGATGGCGCTGTCCACATTTCCCGTGCCGTCGATTTTGAACTGATTGACGCCGTACCGATTGATAAAGTCCAGGGTAATGTCGCGGAAGCGGGCAAAGTATTTTGGTCCCGAGAGGGCGAAGCCGCCTTCATTGGTCTCGAAGCCCTGCTCCTTACCGAACTTCACCCGCTCGTCGTGCGCGTCCCCATAGCCGCCCCAGGGAGAAAGCCACACGCCGGGCGCGGCTCCAAACTGGGCCGCTGCCTCTTTCAGCGGCGTGAATCCATGCGGGAAACCGGCATGGAAATGCCAGAGCGTCGCATTGTCATCCCATCCGTCGTCGAAGAGAAAGGAATCGAGCTTGACGCCGCGTTTCTGGACGAGCTCCACGCCGTAGGAATGAATCACGTCCAACGCGGAGGCTTCATCGAACTTGCTGAAATAGCCGATGTCGTACCAGGAGTTGTAGTGCAGGAAAGGACGATAGGGGTGAGCGCGCTCGCGTTCCAGGTAGTTGAGAAATCCGCGGCGCAACTGCCCCGCGGGGGTCACGCCAGCCACCGAGGAATAAGTAACGTTTTGTCCGGCCTTCAGCGGGAGTTCACGGCTGACGCTGGCGAAGACCCGCCCGTTGGTGATTCGGCTGTCGGAAATCGGGTGCTCGAAGCCGAAGAAAGTATTGCCGGCAACCACCGGCGAGCCTTTAACCACGCCGGAAATCGAGGCTCCGGGAATGTCCAGGTCGAGCAGACGGACCGACGAAAGTTTTGCGTCCGCGTCCTTCGCTTCGAGCGTAAGCTCCTGGCGGAAGTAATTGGAGCCGTCGCGCAAAATGATCCGCCAGGTTGCGTGCAACCGGGGAAGCGCGTTCTCGAGTTCCACCGTGACTTGCTCGCCATCGTAGCGTTCGGCCAGGCGCGATGCTTCCGCATGGCGGCTAAGTTTCTCGACTCTCGGGCCGGATACGACTTTCATACCTTCGCTGGTGATGGGAGCGCTGTTCTCGACCATCAGCTCAAACAATCTCTTCGGCACCGGCATGGTTTTTCCATCGAGGCGATTCGTCATGCTTACCGCTTGCAGTTTCCCGCCGGAGACTTCCCAAACGCCTTCGATCGCCTCGTTCCACAACCTGAACCTGCTGCCGAGGGATGAGACCTGGGTTGATGAAAGCTGGGTTGATGAAACCTGGGCTTTGCCCGGATCGGGAATCAACGAGGGGGGATTCGCACTCAGGGCAGGGGGAACAAAGAGGAATGCGATGAGCGCGCAGGCTAAGCCTCGAATGAACCGGCTGGCACGGGACTGTGGCGACCGCGCTTCGCTGTCGTACCTATGCATGATTTTGGCGCAACATAATTTACGTGGCGGCCAGCAATGTGACATGGACATCGAGGGATGGCGGCAGGTCGTGCATAGCAGGAGCGGCGGTCGCTAGAAGCGGTGGGCGACGCCGAGACCCACGTAATAGTTGTGCTGCCGGCTTCTCACGGTGGTAAGGTTCAGGGCGGGCACTCCCGAGTAGAAATCGCGCGCCTCGAAACGCGCGCCCCAACGATGCCACACCCACACATCCAGACCTGCTCCGAACTGTACGACGCCGGCATTGGTGCCGGTGGGCCCCGGGTTCGGATTTTCGTAAAGTGTAAGGGGGGCCTCTCGGAAGCGACCATAGCCGCCGCCGGCGCTCACCCACGGGCTAACCGAGTCGCCGGAGAAAATGTTCAAGCGCACCGATGGAGTGACGAACAGCGCCCCGATATCCTTGGGATTTGTTCCGAGGTTGTAGTTCACATCCATCCGCGGATAGATGGCCACAGGCAATTCCGCGGACAGTCCAAAAATGCGATGGGTCATGAGCAGGCGACCGTAATTGAACGCAACGCTTTCTTCGTTTCCGAAGTGAACCGGTAGATCAGTAACCGGTACCGTCTGGGTGCTGACGAAAGATCGCCCGGCCGTGATGGAAAGCTCATTGACTTGCGTCCAAGCGCTGGAAACAAGGAATAATACTGGCGTGACTAGAACTGCGAGACGCTTAGCCAACATCTCTCCTCCGGAGTCTCGAGGAATGTGGTTTTGTTTTAACAAGATTAGCACGGGCCGCGCAAAATAGCGGAAGTCACAAGGTACCCTCTCTGGTGCTCAGGTTTCGGTGTCCGTCACGGTGCAGCGATAGCGTGTAAAGTTCCGGCGCCGGGCGCCAACGAACCGTCTGGCTCACGCCGATGTGTTTGGAAGATTTGAAAGACGCCAAGCGTCCCGATCTCCGGCATGTACAATAAATCGGTCAGGTCGCTATTATAAATTAGCTTCTAAAGGAGCGAACCCATGGGGTGTACTTGTTTGACGAAACGCGCATCAATGATCGCGGGGCTGCTGGCCAGCCTGATGTTCGCGATCCTGGCTGTTCCACTCGGCGCCCAACCCGTGCCCGAATCCCGCGTTCGACAGAGCTTTGGTCCTGTCTATGACGCGGCACACGAAATCACTCTCAATGGCGACATCCAGCAAGTCGTCACCAAGCACGTTGTGGGTAGTCCAGCCGGCATGCATTTATTAGTGGCCGGCCCGAACGGCCTAGTCGATGCGCACCTCGGACCTTTCCTGAGCAAGGAAGTAAAAGAATCCCTGCACCCCGGAACCCCGGTTCAGATCGTCGGGGCCATGACGTCCATGCACGGGAAGAGTTATTTGCTCGCCCGCGAACTGAACATCGGCGGCAGCATCATCACGGTGCGCAGCAAGCACGGAGCGCTTGCGCTTGAGCACTCCAATCGGGAGCACGTTGCCAGATCCAAAACGCAGTCCCCGATTGAAGCAAACGGAGGTGGCCGATGACATTCCGCAAATCCATTCTCCTTCTGCTCAGCCTGAGCATGCTTGCTGCGCTGGTCGCATGCAGCAGCAGCAGCAGTTCCACCCCGCCGCCTATTACGATCACCGTCACATTGAGCAGTGTTGCTACTTCCCTGACCGTCGACAGCCAAACCCCCATCAAGGCAACTACCAATGACACGGCGGGTGTGACCTGGACTGTAACCTGCACCACCAGCCCCTGCGGTACGTTAAACCCAGCCAGCACATTGACCGGCGCCGCCACTACTTACACGGCACCCGCCTCCCCCACGACTGGTGTCGTTATCACCGCAACCTCGGTGACCAACCACGCGATATTCGCCAGTACACCTGCCATCACCATTGTTGCCATCACGGTCACGCTGAGCAGTGTTGCTAGTTCCCTGAGCGTCAACAGCCAAACCCCCATCACTGCAACTACCAATGACACGGCGGGTGTGACCTGGACTGTAGCCTGCACCACCAGCCCCTGCGGTACGTTAAACCCAGCCAGCACATTGACCAGCGTCGCCACTACTTACACGGCACCTGCCTCCCCCACGACTGGTGTCGTTATCACCGCAACCTCGGTGACCAACCACGCGATATTCGCCAGTACACCTGCCATCACGATCTCTACCCTGGCCGATGGCACCTACGTATTCTCCGTGACCGGCTGGGATTCCGATGGCAGCCCTTACCACGTCGGCGGAGCCTTCACCATTTCTGGCGGGTTGATTACCCAGGGCGAGCAGGACTTCGTCGACCTTTACGGGCCGCTCAGCGACGATATCAACGGCACCGGCCTTAGCACCGTAACCACAACCGCCGATGGCAACCTGCAGATCATTCTGGTAACGTGCGACGGAACGGACTGCACCCAACCAGACCTCGCCGTAGGTGTAGGCGGCACCGAGACTTTTAATGGCTCGGTGTATCCCCTCAACTCGGCCAAGGCTGCGATCACAGAGTACGACGCCTGGGCTACGGGCAGCGGAGAGCTAGACACGCAGGACTCCACCGCATTCGTTAAAGGCACTGCTCCGGGGCCAGCTTCCTACGCCTTCGTCATCGGCGGCATAGAGGGTGGCTTCCTCTTCAATTTCAATATGGGCGGCGTCATCAACGTCGACGGCGCGGCGGGTAAGGGAACCATCTCGGGAAAGGGCAGCGTTTTCGACGCAAACGATGACTTCGTAACGTACCAAGAAGAGCATTTTGTCAACACCAGCATCGTTTCTGCACCTGACGCGTTCGGCCGGGTCATGTTCACGCTCGATACTACCCCGGTCTTCCCTGAGATGATTCTGGCTGGCTACATTGTCAATAGCAAGAAGATCCAGCTCGTGGAAACCGCCGACGCGTATGGGGCCAGCCTAGGGGGCATCGCCTACACCCAGACGCCACCTGCCGGAGGGTTCACTTCCATTACCGCCTCTGCGAACAGCTACGTGGTGGGCTTGAACGGCTCCGACACCCTTGCGGTGCTGCAGGTTGCAGGCCTGCTCACCCTCAACGCCGACGCCGAAAATACCATAAGCGGTTTCATCAACTACAACGACCTCAACCTGCAGTCGCAGACAGCTCCGTCTGCCATCACGGCAGGAAACTGGGCGGAAGATGCCGGCACCGGACGAGTAACGCTGTCTAACGTGACTGACGGCACCGCACCCTCCTTTACTCTCCAGCTCTACTTGGACGGGAATAACCATGCGCCGACGATTATGTTGGCCGATTGGGCTGCCGTCGGCGGTCCTGGATTCCAACAATCCGGAGGTGGATCGTTCGCCGCTGCTTCGTTCACCGGCCCCTACGCCATGAGCGCCACCGGCTGGGATGCTGGTGAGGCTGGCGAGTTCGACGCTGTCGGTCCGGTCGTGGCTGCTGGAAGCGCCGGAACCTTCGCTGGATTCTCCGACGTCAACTGGCTGACCTCTGCTCCAATCACGGTTCCGGCTGAGAACGTATCTGGCACCTTCACGGCTGCTGCCAATGGCGCCTTTACCGGCACCATTACAGGCCTGGATGTCACAAACTGCCCGGCGTTCAAAATAGGCGCCAGCTGCACCGCCGACACATTCATCTACTACCTGGTCGACCCGACAGGGGACAACATAGCGATCGAAACCGATAACAAACAGATAACCCTCGGATACTTCATCCAAAAGTAGCCGGGGAGCTGGCCTTAACAATTCGTGTTCAACTCAGTGGCGCACTCCGGTGCGCCACTTTTTCTAGGCGGCGAGACAATTCAGAAGCAGCCCTCGCGCCGGAATTACAACGCGCTGGCGCCAGCGTAGAAAATCAGAGCAGCGAAGAGGAAGTTTGTCTCATTCAGAAGATTGCCACTCTTCACCACGTTCAGAAATGCCATGAACAGCAGGAACGCGATTGCCAATCCGACCAGCACAATCAGGGTCACGCCGGTTGCCGGCTGCTGCTGCTCTACTCTTGCTCTTGCCATTCACATCCTCCAATGAGCCGTTCAGTCCAGGAGCGCTCAGTCCACGGCGACTGTAGCCATCTGCTGGCTCGGAGCGGTCTTGGGAATGAGTTTCAATTCTTTTTCCACCGACGCCACGAGGTCGTTGAAGCGCTGCTCGAACGCGTCCCGGTTGCGGTTCGCGCTTCCACCCATCCACAACGAGCACTTGCCCGTCTTCGGATCGCGAACCGGCACCACCCAAAAACGCATATGCACGACGTAGAACACAAGCGCCAATCCCACGCCCATCAGCACCACGCCGGACCACACTCCCCACTGCCCCGGCTCGTGTGAAACCTGCAATCCCGTGTAGTGGCCCATCTTCAAGTCGGTGGCCTGGAACTGGTAAGGTGCCTTTGAGTTGTCGGCGATCTCCTCCATCGGCGGGAACCACACATCGAAGTCTTTCCCGGCGTTCTTCGAAGTCACCACCAGGTGGACGGCAGGATTATCCATATAGTTCGACTTCTTATACACCTGCCCGTCACGAACAGCGTAGTCGGGGAAGAACTCAGCGAGGCGCACCGTAGTATCGGCGTCGAGCGCAACGGTCTCGTTCTCCGCTAGGCCGATTTCCCGCTTCTCGCCAGAGCCTTTGCTCGGAGTCGCGACCAGCGTGAGCTTTTCGACTTTGCCATTCGGGCCGTAACTCGACTGGTAGAAGCGGACGCCGTTATAGAGAAGCGGATCGTTCACGACAATTTCTTTCTTCTGCACATCCCTTCCGTCTGCAACCACGACAAGTTTAGACCACCATTTTTTCGGGGTGCCGTCCTGGTAGTTTTGCTGACCGGCGGCATCGCAGCGGATGGAAAACGGGAGCGTGCGCGTGCTTTTGTCGCGGATTTGGACCAGGTTGGAGGTCTGACCCTCATTCAGACTGAGATAGCCACGCCAGCCCCAAAGACCGTCCACGATCGTGCCAAAGAAAATGAGCAGGAGGCTAGCATGGACGATATAGACCGCGAGCTCGGAGATACGGTGACGTTCCGCAAAAATTCCGAAGTGGTCTTGGCGCACCACCCGCTCGGGTTTGAACCCCAGGGAATGCAGTGCACGCTCGGCTGCCACTAACCCCGATTCTTCG
>Ga0074044_10002824_pt1 | contig 15077 bp, 8 predicted proteins | sample BogForMeECP23OM1_FD_94443 | JGI IMG/M metagenome (GOLD analysis project Ga0074044, IMG submission 94443) | Bog forest soil microbial communities from Calvert Island, British Columbia, Canada - Bog Forest MetaG ECP23OM1 | ecosystem: Environmental > Terrestrial > Soil > Wetlands ... | reverse complement strand
TGCTCTGTACCTCGACTTTGCCGGGCCCGAGATAAACCACTCCGTGATTGGAAGCCATGAGATCTTCTCCTTCGTTGTGTCGTTGTGCGAATCAAACTCCCGAGTTATTTCTGCGAAAAGCCGGCGCTCGATGGAGTGATCCGATTCACAAGGCGTGAAAAATGACCGCACAAATGCCGTCGTTTTGCGGTTGCCGCACGAGGGTCGCCGCGATAATACGTTTTGTGCTCGCCAGAAACGGCCTGGAGAGATTGGATGCCACATGAGACGCGAAGCGCTGGATCCGGCTCGGCTGGTGTCAGCAAACCCGCACCGAACGCCCGCTCGGCCCCGAGGGGAGTGTTTCGCAAAGAGGGCGAGTACTGGACTATAAGCTACGGCGGGAAATCCTTTCGCTTAAAGGATTCTAAAGGGCTCGGGTATCTCGCCCATCTTCTGCGTCATCCCTCGGCAGAATTCCATGTACTTGATTTAGCAGGCGGAATCGCGGGCCGGCACGATGATAACGAAACGGGTGAGTCCGCGCGCGGCTTGCCGCGCGGAGACGGGGATCTCGAGAAGGCGGGAATCCACATCGGCAGTCTGGGTGACGCAGGTGAGATGCTTGACGAACAGGCCAAGGCCGCGTACCGACGCCGGCTTTCCGATCTGCGCGAAGAAATGGAAGAAGCCAAGGAGCGGGGAAACGTAGAGCGTGCCGAGCAGGCGGAACAGGAGATCGACGCGCTGACAAGGGAGCTCTCCCGCGCCGTCGGACTCGGAGGACGCAACCGGCGGGCGATATCAGCTTCGGAACGAGCCCGGCAAAGCATCACCAAGACGATCAAGGCGGTGCTGGAAAGAATCGTGCAGAGTGATCCAGAGCTGGGAGATATTCTGTCGCGATGCATCAGGACGGGCACCTTTTGTTGCTACCAGCCCGACCCCGAGTTCCCGATCGCGTGGGAGTTCGCTGCGGCAACCATCGAGCCAGCGGAGCAGCCAACCCCAAGTGGCGATCCTGCGCCGGCGCAGGTCGATCGCTCGCGGACCTCGTCAATGCTGCTTTCGGTTTCGCCCTTCTCGCTGGCGGAGCGAACCGCCTTTGTAGGACGGGAATCTGAACGCGGCGCGATCCGCGCGGCAATCGATCACGCGCTAACTGGCCACGGATCAGTCGTCATGTTGGCGGGCGGACCCGGCGTGGGCAAGACGCGGCTGGCGATGGAAATGGCGGAGTACGCGTCGCGCAGTGGCTTCCGCTGCTCCGTTGGGCATTGCTACGAAAGAGACGAGCCGCATCCTTACCTTCCATTCGCCGAGATCATCGAGAACAATCTGGCGCAGGCGGCGAGCCTGGAAGACTACCGTGCGCAGATAGGATCCAACGCGGCAGAACTGGCTCAGATCGCGCCGAGTCTTCGGCGAATTTTTCCCGATCTTCCGAAACCGCTGGAATTGCCGGCTGCGCAACAGCGCGTTTATCTTTTCCAAAGTCTGGCAGAGGCGACGGCGCGGGCGGCTCGAATACGGCCCTTCATCTACCTGCTTGAGGACCTTCATTGGGCCGACGAATCGACGCTGGCGCTCTTGACTTATCTGGCTAATCGCGTCGCCCGGTTCCCGGCGGTAATTATTGGGACCTACCGTAGCGGATATTCGGATACCAATCCGGCGTTGGTAAGGACTCTGGAGGAGCTGATTCGGATCGGTGTCCGTCCGCAAAAGCTCAGCGGTCTATCCAAAACCGCCGTCGGGCAGATGTTGCAAGGGCTGAGCCAGCACAAAACTCCGGAAAGTCTTCTGAGCCTCATCTTTGAGGAAAGCCAGGGGTATCCATTCTTCGTCGAGGAGGTGTACCGGCATCTAGTCGAAGAGGGGAAAGTCTTCGATATCGCCGGCCAGTTCCGCAAGGATATTAGGATAGAAGAAATCGATATTCCGGATAACGTTCGCCTGATCATAAGCCGTCGCCTCGAGGGGCTTAACGAGAATGAAAAGCTCGCGCTGGCGGCCGCCGCGGTAATCGGGCGTAGCTTTAGCTTCCGACTCCTGACAGAAGTCAGCCAGACCGACGTTGACGAACTTTTCACCGTCCTTGAGAAAGCGCAGCGGATGGGAATAGTCGTGCCGAGCTCCGAGGGACCGGAGACGCCCTTTACCTTCGCGCACGAACTTGTGCGTCAGACGTTACTTGCGGGCATCTCGGCGCCGCGACGAGAGCGACTCCACGCCGCTTCCGCCGACGCGATCGAGCGGCTCTATCCCCGTGAGCTGAACGAGCGCGCCGGGGAGGTCACCAACCATCTGCTCAAGGCAGGGTCCTTCACCGACGACCGGAAACTGGTCCGCTACCTGGCGCTGGCTGGAAAGAGCGCTTTCGAGGCCGCAGCATTTGAGGAAGCGCGGCGGCATTTTCGATCAGCCCTGGCGCATCAAGGCGCCGTTAATACACGAGAAAGGGCTGACTTGTTGAAGAGCCTTGCGATGGCCGAGCTCGGTCTCGATCAATTAGACGCGGCACTCGCCCATCTCCGCGAAGTAGTCGAGATTTACATTAGCCTGGGCGATCGCGAGATGGTCGCGAGAGGCTTTACCAAGTTGACTGGTGCTCTTAACATGGCTGGCCGCTTCCAGGAAGCAATCGAAACAGCTCATCGCGGGCTCGGTTATCTTGGGACCGATGTTAGTGCTATCCGGGTCCGTCTTCTCGCGGCCCTCGGGCAGGCCTGCGTAGTCACCGCAGGCTATGAGCCGGCGCATGAGGCGCTGCGGGAAGGGTTTAACATTGCCTCCCAGCTTTCCGATCCAAAGCTCGAGGCCAGACTGCTTAGCGTTCGGTCGACCGTAAATTATCATTATTTTCGGTTGAAAGAGGCTGCCGCAGACGAACTTCGCATCGAACAACTGGGCGCGTCAGGAGCCTCTCCTTGGCGGCGAGCCTTACAGTTGCGAAATCTGAGTCAAACATTCTTATATCTTGGACGCTTCGAAGAAGCGCTGAAAATCGCGGACGAGCTTGAACCTCTGGCAAGGAAAATTGGACAAGCTTACGAGGTCGCGGTCTGCGTGAGCATGCGAGCGTGGGCTGAATTTGCCAAAGCGCCCGACCTCGCCAAACTCGAAATTGGGTTCAAGCAAGTGCCGAAATCCGACCAAGTGCAGTGGTTTGCTTATTGGGGAGCTCTATCCGAGGTACAGTTAAGTCTGCTGGATTTTTTTCGCGGCAGCTGGACGAGCGCTCTTTTGCATGCCCAAGGTGCCTCCGGTCAACCCGAAATTGAGAGTTCGGTGAGAGGATACGGCGCTGGAACGCTTTTTCGCCAGATGGCTTACGCCGGCGATCGCGATGGCGCATTAGGAATCCTTGAGGAAAAGCAAACCCAGCTGCCTCACAGTGGCAAACCGAACGCCGCAGGTTCGTGGTTTATGCTCGCGCTTGTGATTGAGGGCCTCGTCATGCTCGGCGAGCAAGAGAAAGCTGCTCAGCTTTACCCGCTTGTTTGCGAATTGGTCGACACGGGAGCTGTAGTGCTTTGGTCGATCTCCCGCTTTACCCAGGCGACCGCAGGTATCGCTGCGGCGGCGGCACGTCAGTGGCAGGCCGCCGAACACCATTTTCGGATCGCGATGGAGCAGGCCGAGTCCTTCCCCAACCTCCTCGAACAAGCAGAGATACGTCGCTTCCACGCGATGATGTTGCAGGATCGCGCCGATCCTGGTGATCGAGAAAAAGCACAAACGCTGCTAAGAGTGGCGCTGGAGAGCTACTCCCGAATAGGAATGCCGCGTCACATAAAGATGGCCCGGGCGCTTCTCAGTTAATAAACCACTGCGCCGATCCGCTTGCTTGCAGCTTTGAGCCTATCGATGCTTCGCTTTAGTAGTTGGCTTTCTTCCTCGGTCATCGAGGGTTCCAACCTTCGGCTCTGAATCTGGGGGAACTCGATAAGTTTTGGGGCCGTTATGCGCCAAAGGACGAGTTTTTTGTTCGGCTCGCTGTTCAGCGCTCTTTCGAACATAGAAGGTCAGGCCAAGAAACCAGGATGGTTCCGTTCTCTTATCGGCGAGAGTGGCGTCAGCTGATTCGAAAGGTCATGAGGCTAACGGATCTGTAAAGGTCAGTATGCCTTATGCGCCATTTCCAAGTGCTGGCCCCTGGGAACACAATTAGCGCAAAAGTGTCTGGGTAATTTCAACATGGCGGGGCATCCCGATGCGTTCGTAGCTTTCTAACGCTTCTTTGAGGAGCGTCCGCGCGATTTCGCGATCTCCTGTCGCGGCGCGGTCCAGCAGCATCATGGCATGAAAACGCCGAATCTCGGTCTGCTCAAGCTGGTTCGGAAGAGCTTTGGCCTGCTCCAATCCGATGCGAAAGTGCTCCTGTGCCACGTTCCAGTTATGCGCGGCTGTGGCCGAGATTCCAGCGACCGTGTGCGGAAAACGAGACAGTATCTGGACAAAAATCGTTCCCGTATGGATAAGTTCACGGACATCGCGGTAAAGCACCGCGGCTTGCTCGCGTTCGCCGAGTACAAACAGCCCCTCAATGGCGGCAAGCAGCAACATCCACGAACCAAAGATGTTCGTTTTCCCGGCGCGCGCAACCATTTCGCGGTGAGAATTCATCAGCGCCAGCGCGCCCTCTCGATCGCCGGAATAAGCCATGAGGCGGAAGCGCACTGCTACATTCATCGCCTGGACGTGGCGTGGCGCTTCACGTGACCCGACAGACTCGGAATGGCGCAGCGCCTGGTCCCACTTTCCACTGAGGAATTCAGCGGTGCTCAACTGTGCAGCGGACATGAAAAACGGGTTCATGCCCGATTCAGTCTGCGCATCAAGATCTTCCCGCATCTTATCTTCGAGTCGAGCAAGGTCCGGCTGTCTCCAAAATTCGGTCCAAGCCGATGTCCGGCGACAGGAGGACAAGGCGGGCAAGTGACCGATCCTGCTCGCCAGGGGTTCCAACTCTTGGTCAACATTGTCGGCCTCTTGCATGCGGCCGAGGTTCACCAGCGTCGCCTTGTACCACAAAAGCTGCTCTGCACGAATCCACGCCGCCGCCGGCGTCAGCAGTTCCGCGCTTCTAAGTGAGTCTTCGAGTGCCTCGCGTAGGTGGAGGCAGACGAAGTTGAATTTCGATCGGTACGCCAGAATCGCCCCCTTGATCCCAGTATCGGGAAGCTTCTCAGCGACCGCCAATGCTGTAGTGAATACTTGACGCGCCGCATCTGGTTCGTCTTCGTCTAGTTTGCCGAGGGCCAGAATCGCAAGCAGCAACGCCCGGTCACTGCTGCTTTCCGAGAGCTTGGCCAAGAGGCGTTCAGCCGTTCCGAACGTTTCTAGTTGCTTGCCGCTCCAAGCGGCGCCTTCTGCAAGTTGGAGACAGGTCCTGGCGATGTTCTCCTGGTCGGCCAAAGCTTCAAAAATTTTCAGCGCCTGTTCCCAGAGAATGTGCGCCTCACTCCACCGGCCAAGACCACGCTTTGCCATACCAAGGCTGTTCAGGATCTCCGCTCGTGAGTGCGCATCCGCTTCGTCGACTCGCGACAACGCCAACTCGAAACCCACGCGCGCTTCCTCGAACGCGGAAGCTTCCAGTGCCTTATTGCCGGCCTCGATCAGCCATCTGACCAACGCCTCGCGATTGGCGAATGATCCGGCCTTGACGAGATGGTCTGCGACTTCTCCGGCCCGCTCACTAACTTCACTAGGATTGAGCCGCTCGATCGCGTCGGCTACAGCCGCGTGGAGTCGCTCTCGTCGCGGCGCCGAGATGACGCTGAGTAGAATTTGACGTATGAGTTCATGAGAGAAGGTGAACGGACTTCCTGGCCCCTCTGAGCTCGGGACGACTATTCCCATCCCCTGCGCTTTCTCGATGACGTTGAAAAGCTCGTCAACGTCGATCTGGCTGATCTCGGTAAGAAGTTGAAAACTGAAACTGCGCCCAATCACTGCGGCGGCTGCGAGCACTCGCCTTTCATTCTCGTCAAACCGCTCCAGCCGCCGGCCTATGATCAACCGCACGTTTTCGGGTACGTCGCTCTCGGCGATCTTGATATCAACGCGGAAATGACCGGCGTCATCAAAGATTTTCCCTTCCTCACTCAGATGCCGGTACACCTCTTCAACAAAGAATGGATTGCCCTGGCTTTCCTCGAAGACGAGGTTTACCAGACTTTCTGGAGCATTGAGCCGGCTTAGCCCATTCACCATACGGGCGACGGCGTTCTTTGACAGACCACCAACCTTCAGCGGACGGATACCCTGCCGAATCAACTCTTCCAGTGTTCTTACGAACGCCGGGTTGTTGTCGGAATAACCATCGCGATAGGTCCCGATGATTACGACTGGAAGTTGGGCGATGCGATTGGCCAAATGTATCAAAAGCGCCAGCGAGGATTCGTCGGCCCACTGCAGGTCTTCAAGGATGGTCAACTGCGAACGTGTCTGAGCCGCGCGCCCCACCGCCTCGGAAAAGCTCTGGAACAGATAGCGCCGCTTCTGTCCCGGAGGCAGATCCACCGGTTCTGGAATATCCGGAAAAACTCGCCGAAGGCTTGGCGCGATCTGGGCCAGTTCGGCTGCATTGTCACCTAAACGACGGCGGTAATCATCCAAGCTTGCGGCCTGAGCTAAACCGCTCTCAATAATCTCAACGAAAGGAAGAAAGGGAAAAGGCTCGTCTCTTTCGTAGCAGTGCCCGACCGAGCACCTGAAGCCGACGCGCGAAGCGTACTCCGCCATCTCCATCGCGAGCCGGGACTTCCCCACTCCAGGCCCGCCCCCGAGCATAACCACCGACCCATGGCCGCTCAGGGCGCGGTCAATGACGGCACGAATCGAGGCACGTTCGGTTTCTCGCCCCACAAAGGCGGTGCGTTCAGCGACCAAGAAGGGAGAAACTTCCAGTACCGGCGATGCTGGCGGGCGACCGACATCCCAGGAAGCAGGATCGCCACTTGTGAAGGGTTGCTGTGGCGGGGCTCCAGCCGTCGCGCCGAATTCCCACGCAATCGGGAAATCGGGGTCAGGTTGGTAGGAGCAAAAGGTGCCGGTTTTGATACATCGCGACAAAATGTCTCCCAGCTCGGCATCGCTCTCTAGAATTCTTTCCAATACCGACTTTATGGTCTTGCTGATGGTCTGTCGGGCTCGTTCGGTAGCTGACGCCGCCCGGCGACTGCGTCCCCCAAGCCCCACAGCCCTCGATAGTTCCCGCGTCAGCGAGTCGATCTCGTGTTCGGCCTGCTCGGCGCGCTCGATCTTTCCGAGTTCCTTAGCGTCTTCCAACTCCTCGCGAAGCTCGGAGAGCCGTCGCCGATAAGCGACTTTGGCTTGCTCGTCTAGTATTTCGCCCGCATCCCCCAAGCCGCCGATATGGACCCCGGACTTTTTGAGTTCGTCATCTCCGCGAGGCAAGCGAACTGATTGATTGGTCGCCTGTTCCTCGCTGTTGCTTGCGATGCCGCCCGCCATATCGAGCACGTGAAATTCGATGCCGGGATGACGCATTAGATGAGTCAGGTAACCGAGTCCCTTGCTTTGCTTCATCCGCAAAGTTTTCCCGGCGTAGCCGACGGTCCAATACTCGCCCTCTTTGCGAAACACTCCCCTGACGGCCGAGCGGGCGTTTGGTGCGGGGTTGCCAGCACCAGCCGAGACAGATCGAGCGCTGAGGGTATCAGGTGCCATCTGAGCTTTTTCCAGGCCTTTCGGCCCAATTTAAGAGAAACGCGAGTGTAAAGATCCTATCCCTGCGCCAGTCGAAGCAGCAACTCCAGCTGTGCGGTCATTTTTCACAACTCCGGGGCGGCCTTCTTCACGCCAATTAATTGCGAGCAGTCGAACAGAGAAAGCCAATGGAATCAAAGAAGAATTTGACGACCGATAGCGGAGCGGCGGTGACCGACAATCAGAACTCGCGCACGGCAGGACCAGGCGGTCCGATATTGCTCGAGGATCATCATCTGATTGAGAAACTCGCACACTTCGATCGCGAACGGATACCCGAGCGCGTCGTCCATGCGAAGGGTTCGGGTGCGTACGGCTATTTCGAGGTTTTGGCCGATCTGACCAGGTGGACCAAGGCCAGGTTTCTCGGACCGGTTGGAAAGAGGACAGAGGTTTTCATGCGCTTCTCCACCGTAGCGGGAGAAAAAGGCTCGGCTGACACGGTGCGCGACCCACGGGGGTTTGCGATCAAATTTTATACCGAGGATGGCAACTACGACTTGGTCGGGAACAATACGCCCGTGTTCTTTATTAGGGATCCGCTCAAGTTTCCTGATTTTATCCACTCGCAGAAGCGCGACCCATACACCAACATTCAGGAACCGGATAACATTTGGGACTTTTTCTCGCTGAGTCCCGAGGCCACTCACCAGTTCACAATTCTGTTTGGCGACCGCGGCATTCCCGCCAGCTTTCGCAACATGGATGGCTTCGGTTCGCACACTTTCCAGTGGGTCAATGCGAGCGGCGAAGTCTTCTGGGTGAAATATCACTTCAAAACTGACCAAGGGATCAAGTGCTTTACGGCGGAAGATGGCATGCACATCGCCGGCGAAACCGCTGACTATCATCAGCGCGATCTGCTCCGGGCGATCGATCGAGCCGAGTATCCGTCGTGGACGCTTAAAATGCAGATCATGCCCACAATCGAGGCGGCAAAATACCGTTTCAATCCATTTGATGTGACCAAGGTTTGGTCGCACCGGGATTATCCACTGATGACGGTCGGCAGAATCGTGCTCGATCGTAACCCCGAGAATTACTTCGCCGAAGTTGAACAGGCGGCCTTCAATCCGGCGCACTTCGTGCCGGGCATCGGTCCCTCCCCCGACAAGATGTTGCAAGGCCGCCTATTCTCCTACGGCGATACTCATCGCTATCGGTTGGGCCCGAACCATATGCATTTGCCGGTCAATCGGCCGCGCGCGGCAGAAGCTCGCAACTATAGCCGCGACGGCGCGATGCGCTCGGATGGTAACTACGGGCGCGAGAAAAATTTCGAGCCCAACAGTTTCGGCGGACCGGTGCAAAGCGGCCAGCCGTTGTGGTCGCCGATTGAGGTGGCCGGACTCACCGGAAGTCACGCCCCCGAGCATCATCGCGATGACAACGACTTCGTTCAGGCTGGAGATCTGTACCGGCTGATGAGCGAAGCCGAGAAGTCCCGCCTTGTGGTCAATATCGCGGCGAGTCTGTCGCGAGTCAGCAAGAAAGACATCATCGAACGCAGCGTTGCAAACTTTCGCAACGCCGACGCGGAATACGGCGAGCGAGTAGCAACAGCACTAATGACCGTTGCGTCCGAAACGAACCGCAAAGGTCACGAAAAATCGCGCGCCACAATCCCGGTATAAGTTTCTGGCAAAGGAGTATCACATGGAGTTTACGAAAATCGCGGGGACTGATCTTACGGCTTCCCGAATAGGCCTTGGAACCTGGGCGATCGGCGGATGGATGTGGGGCGGTTCCGAGGAGGGCGAATCGATCAAAACCATCCACGCTGCCATCGGACGCGGGGTCACGCTCATCGACACGGCTCCGGTTTACGGTTTTGGCCGTTCGGAAGAAATTGTCGGAAAAGCGCTCGCCGGCGAGGGACTCCGAAATCGCGCGGTAATCGCCACCAAAACCGGTTTGGACTGGCACGACGGGCGCCCTTTCCGCAACGCCACTCGCGCGCGGATCCTCACTGAGGTCGAGGCGTCGCTTAGGCGCCTGCGCACTGACCATATCGATATTTACCAGGTCCACTGGCCCGACCCATTCACTCCAATCGAGGAGTGCGCCGAAGCGATGCTGACGCTCTATCGACAGGGCAAGATTCGCGCGATCGGGGTTAGCAATTTTTCGCTTGAGCAAATGCGGTTGTTTCGCCAAGTCGCTCCGATTCACACCGTACAGCCCCCATTCAACCTCTTCGAGCGCGAGGCGGACGAGGAAGCATTGCCATACTGCCTCTGGAACAACATCGCCGCATTGGTCTATGGCCCTATCTGCCGTGGTTTGCTGAGCGGACGTATGAGGCCGGACACCCGTTTCAGTGGTGACGATCAGCGCGCCACGGATCCTAAGTTTCAGCAGCCGCGCTACGGTCAATATCTTCGTGCTGTCGAACAGTTGGATCGCTTCGCACGCCACAACTTTGGCAAACGCGTAATGCACCTCGCGCTGCGATGGGTGCTCGATCAGCCTGGCGTCAGCGTCGCGCTAATGGGCGCGAGACACCCTGAACAGCTTGACCCCATCGATGCCGTGATGGGGTGGACGCTGACCAATGTTGAGATCGCGGAAATCGATCGGATCGTCCGCACCACGGTCATCGATCCGGTCGGTCCCGAGTTCATGGCGCCACCGGCCCGTCCGCCGGCGACTATGAATGCTGGATACCACAAGTCATCCGAAGTCGGCGTTCAATCTTAGGAGGAGTGCTATGAACACCCGGAATTCACTCATTGGTTTTATCGGCCTGGGAGCGATGGGATCGCAGATGGCCAAACGACTTGTCGACGCCGGCTTCAAAGTAGTGGTGTACGATCGCAATCGAGACAAGATAGAGGCGCTCTCGGCGCAAGGAGCGGCCAAAGCGTCAAGCGTCCGAACGCTCGCCATGGAGGCCGACGTGATCATGTCGTGCCTGTCGAATGACGAGGCGGTGAGAGACGTCTACGAGGGCGATAACGGCGTAATCTTGTCGGCCGCAGCCGGCAACATTGTAGTGGAGATGAGCACCGTCTCGCCCGAAACTTCGCGCGAGATATGGAGGATGGGCGAAACCCGCGGCCTCGAGGTGCTCGATGTAGCGATCTCCGGCGGCCCGCAGGTTGCCGAGCAGGGAGCGCTCACCTTGCTCGCGGGCGGCAGCGAAAGCACCTTCAATGATTGTGCGCCAATCTTTGCGGCGCTCTCGAGGCAGCACTTTCTTCTCGGGCCCAATGGTAGTGGCACAACGATGAAACTGGTGGTCAACGCGATAATGGGTGTCAGCATGCAGGCCATCGCTGAGGCCGTCGCACTGGGAGAGAAGTTAGGGCTCCGGCGCGAACGACTCCTGGATGTGCTCTCACGCACCGCGGTGGTTGCGCCCGCACAGCAAGGCAAGCTGCTCCGCGCTGCAGCCGGCGATTACTCTCCGCAGTTTCCGATGTCTTTGATGAACAAGGATTTCCACCTTGTGATGGAACGGGCAGCGGCGACTGGAGTGCCGATGCCGGCCACTGCGGCCGCCTACCAGATGAACCTGGCGCGCGCCGCAATAAAACCTGACAAAGATTACTCCGAGGTCATCGTTCAGATGCAGGAGTGGTCGGGCGCAAACGAGCCTCGTGGAGCGACTTTCGACGGAATCAATCCACATTCTGATTGAATCTTTGGAGATTTCACTTAAAAGGAGAACTGACAATGAAAACCAATTCTGCAACTCAAATGAGACACCTTCCCGAAGCTGTAGGCGATCTCGGAAGCGAGGCGGTGGTTGAGATATCCGGCGCCCTGCGCAAATTACTCGCCGATGTGTTCGCGCTTTACGTGAAAACGAAGAATTTCCATTGGCACATGAGCGGTCCACACTTTCGCGATTATCACCTGCTCCTGGATGAGCAAGCCACGCAAATCTTCGCCATGACAGACGATATTGCCGAGCGAGCTCGCAAGCTTGGTGGAACGACTATTCGTTCCATCGGTGAGATCTCGCACCACCAACGGCTGAAAGATAACGACGCTGAGTTTGTCGCACCCGGAAATATGCTGACAGAGCTTTGCGGAGATAATCAGCAATTGACTCGAGAGCTCCGTTCCGCGCATGAACTCTGCGAGCAGCACAACGATGTCGCGACCGCCAGTCTGATCGAGAACTGGATTGACGAGACCGAACGCCGCACCTGGTTTCTGTCCGAGACCGTGACGGAGCGTTAGCCACGTTGAGTAATCGCTTTAACTAGTCCATCGAGGCGGGAACGGAAAACCGGTCGTGGGTTTCCGTTCCCAACGAGCCGCGCCTTGGAGAATAAGTTATGGAAACGACAGCCGAAGCGGTGCGGGGAGGTGGTTGCTCGCGAAGCCATCCGCGATCTCTCCGCGCGTTACTGCGACTGCATATGGCGGAACGATCTTGACGGTCTCGTGAGCCTTTTTACTGAGGATGGCACCTTCGCAGTAGAAGGCCTCGAGGTCGAAGCCATCTCGCGCGGCCACGACCAGCTTAGAAAGATATACAAAAAGGCGATCGGCGAGATGAACCCTCGGCTGTTCGTCCACAGTCACGTCGTCGATCTGCTTGGCGGCAACCGCGCGACAGGCCGATGCTACGCCGAGGTTTACAGCGCTAAGTTCGGTACGCAGCTGGTCGGCTTGGGCTACTATGAGGACGAGTACGCAAAAGCAGGTGAAAAGTGGAAGTTCGCCTTTCGGCGCTACTTCCTTGACGTTATCGACACGGCGGTCCCGTTGAGAACTTTCCTGGTATGAGGCACAAGATCACAGGACCGAGAGGAACTGCGGACATTAATTTACGGGAGGAGGTCCTCCTCCGATGAGCGACATTTTGGAACCTAAAACGATCGGCCGCACACCCGAGGCGATCTCAAGACGCGACTTCATCAAAGGCGTCATCGTCGGCGGCGTGGCGGTCTCGTCAGCAGGGTATCTGTTCCGTGCCTCCACTCTGCTGGCTCAGTCCGGCGGCGCCGGCGCACGGTTGCTTACGCTAAACGTCAACGGTCAGCAACGACGCGCCGACGTTATGAAGCAAGAGACACTCGCATGGACCTTGCGCCATAAGCTGGGCCTCACGGGCACAAAATTGGGTTGCGACCGCGCCGAATGCGGCTCGTGCACTGTGCTGATTAACGACGTGCCCCACTATGCGTGCTCAGTGCTCACCCACACCGTGCGCGACCGGAAGGTGCTTACGATTGAAGGGCTGGCAAGCGTCGACGGAACACTGCACCCGGTGCAACAGGGCGTCGTTGATGAACAAGGCTTTCAGTGTGCGTTCTGCATGCCCGGGTTCATCATGGCATCCGTGGGATTTCTGAAGTCGAATCCAAATCCCACCAGGACTGAGTTGGCGCAGGGCGTCTCAGGCAACCTGTGCCGCTGCCAAGACTACGACAAGATCCTCACATCGCTGATGCGCGGGGCAGAAAATATGTGGAGGACTGGCCATGCCTGATAAAAATGATGTCAAGCCGACCAACCCGCCCGCGCGGGTGTACGGTGTAGGCCGACGGCTGGTCGGCAAGGATTACGCAACTCCAGATTTGTACGCAAAGGTCACCGGACAAGCGAAATATGCCGAGGATTATCACGCTGAGGGCATGCTCTTCTGCAAGCTTCTTCTCAGCCCGCTACCGCATGCTCGCTTAAAACACATCGACATGCGCAAGGCACTGGCTATGCCAGGTGTTCGAGCGATTCTTACCGCGGATGAGCTCCCCCCGCCGGCCGATAGCCTCACCGACAACGGCACGGTGATCAAAGCCAATCCGAAAAGCGAACGTGCTCTCACCTTGGAGCCGGTGTACCAGGGCGAGCCGATCCTCGCTGTTGCCGCGGTTGACGAACTGACTGCCGCCGAGGCGATCGAGAGGATCCACATTGATTTCGAGCCGCTCCCATTTGCGATTGATCCGCTTGAGACCCTGCGACCTGGCGGACCAAATCCGCGAACGGAAGGCAACATTTGGGTTCAGCCCGCGCCGTCCGCACCCGGAGCACCGCCGAGTCCGCCGGCATCGATCGGGGAACTCAAGTGGACGGAGGCAGATTTCACCAACGCCAAAAATGGTCAACTGCCGATGGGCAAGACACCCGACCAGTGGTCCTACGGGGACCTGGACGCAGGCTTTAAGGACGCCGCGCTCGTCCTTGACGAAACGTTCGTGACTCCGGACACCAGCCACCAGACGCTCGAAACGCGCAGCGCGATGGCGTACTGGCAAAATGGAAAGGTCTACGTCTACACGGGCACGCAGAGCACGGCGCAAACCGTGCCAGCTATAGCGAGATGGCTGAACATCGACCGGAGCAAAGTCGTACTCATTAGCGAATACACTGGCGGCGGTTTCGGCAGCAAAATCACCGCCGGAGTGACGGTAATCATTCCCGCGCTTTTAGCAAAGAAGGCGAATGCGCCGGTGATGATGCGCATCAGCCGCGAAGAAGAGACCTTCATCGGGCGAGCGCGGCCTAGCCTTATGGGCCGAATGAAAGTCGGCTTCTCGAGAGAAGGACGAATCATAGCGCTGGACATGTTCGTCATCTCGAACAATGGTCCCTACGACGCGCAAGGCGATGTCCCAACCTCCGGCCGTATCGTTTCACTCTTGTATCAGCCGCAAGCGATGCAGTGGCGCGGCGCCACCATCCTGACCAATACGCCGCCCCGAAGCGCACAGAGCTCACCGGGAGGCTTGCAAGGCATCATCATTATCGAACCCATTATCGCGAAAGCCGCGCGCCAGCTCGGACTCGACCAGGTAGCCATCCGACGAATCAATTGCCCCGAAGGCAAAGCGCCTTTCGGCGGACTGGTAAATGGCGAGCGGCCGCACGCAACCAGCGCATTTCTCAAGGAGGCCCTCGATCGCGGTGCGGCGCAATTCAAGTGGCAGGAGCGAGTGGCGCGTACTCCGAAACGGATCGGCTCGAAGGTTCGCGGTGTTGGTGTCTCGCTCAGTTGTTTCGTCGGCGGCACCATCGGCTTTGATGGACTTCTTGTTATAAAGCCGGACGGCCGAGTGTCCTTCCAGTCCGGAATTGGCAACCTGGGCACTGAGTCGGTGATCGATGTCCACCGCGCGGGCGCGGAAGTTCTTGGAGTGGCGTGGGAAAAGTGTGACGTCGTCTGGGGCAACACCGCGAACAACCTTCCATTCACCTGCGTCTCCGGCGGCAGCCAGACGACACACGCTATGACGCGCGCCGCGTACGCGACCGCTATGGACGCCAGAAAGAAGCTGCAGGAAATCGCAGCCAAAAGTCTCGGTGGCCGGCCTGAGGACTATGACGTGGGTAACGAGCGCGTCTTCCGCAAAGGTGGCGCGGGCATGACTCTGGCCCAGGCGGCACAGCGCGCGATC
>Ga0074044_10002823_pt1 | contig 15088 bp, 12 predicted proteins | sample BogForMeECP23OM1_FD_94443 | JGI IMG/M metagenome (GOLD analysis project Ga0074044, IMG submission 94443) | Bog forest soil microbial communities from Calvert Island, British Columbia, Canada - Bog Forest MetaG ECP23OM1 | ecosystem: Environmental > Terrestrial > Soil > Wetlands ... | reverse complement strand
GCAACCCGGGCAGCGTCTTGCGCGTCGCCCAGACCTCGAGCCGACCCCGGCTGCCGCGCGCACCCCGGACGGCCCGGGCCGTCGCTGTGGCGATCCCGCTCGCATGCATGAGGACATTCAAGATCGAGCGCTCCGCCGCGAAGATCCGATGACCACTCCCCTCGAGGGTCATCACCACGAGCCCCGGACGCACGACGGCCCCGTCGCGGACCGGGAGCCGGACCTTCAGACCCGCGGCGCGGGCCACGGCCCGGGCGGCGGTCCCTCCGGAAAGGACCCCCGGGGCCTGGGCCAGGACGTGGGCCCGAACGCGGACCCGCGACCGCAGGACGGCCCGCGTGGTCCGATCGCTTGACGCCCGGTCCTCCGCGAGCGCCCTCCGGGCGAGGGCGACGTAGGAAGGGCGCGGTCGCCGGGCGGACCTACTTCGAGGCCCCATCGGCCCCCTCTTTGGCGGCCAGCACGTTCTTCAACCGCTGGAAGTCGGCCGCGAGGTCGGGCCGCAGGTCGGGGAGGCGATTTCGGTCCAGTTCGAGGACCCGGCGGCGGGCACTCGCCCGGTCGCCCTTCGCGTAGGAGAGCTGAGCCAGGCGCAGGACGACGTCCACCTCGTCGGCGGGCGCCTTCAGCTCCCGCACGATCCGGTAGGCGTCCAGGAGCTCGACCTCCGCCCGCTCGAACTCGCCTCGGTCGGTCAGGATCTTTCCCTGGACGATCATCGCATTGACGAGCCCGAACCGGTCCCCGATCCGCTCGAGGATCTCCCGGGAACGGGCGTTCTGCTCCGCCGCCTCGTCGACCTGACCCATCTCGCGGAGGATGTCGGCCGTGTTGAATAGGGCCCAGGCGACCCGACGCGGGTTGCGCGCCTTCTCTCCGAGGCGCATCGCTTCCGCGAACTCCGCGATCGCTTCCACGTACCGCGGAGGGACCGCGGGGAGACCCGCGATCTCGACGCCGACGAACAGGTGCGCGTAGGCGGCCTCGTTCGCGTCCCCGAGCTCTTCGAGCGTCTTCGCGGCGTGCCGCGCGTCGGTGAGGGCGCTCTCGTGCTCGCCCATCATGCCGAGGACGTTGGCCCGGCGGACCTCCCCCTGGGCGCGGGCGCGGACGTTGCCCGTCGCGTCGGCCAGCCGGAGCTCCTCGTTGTGCTCGGCGAGGGCTTCCGGGTACCGCCCCGCGTAGTACAACGCCTCCCCCAAGAGGCGGTGCATGGCGATGAGGACGGTGGGATGGCCCTCGAGCTGCTTCACCGTGGCCGGGTCGATCACCTTCCGGATCGTGATCTCGGCGTCGTGCCACTGGCCCTGGTCGGTCAGGATCTTGGATAGGTAGAGCTCCGTCAACGCGTGGACGGCCGGGGAGATGCGGGACTTGAGGCCCCGACGCGCGAGGTGCTGGCGCAGCAGGTTCTCGGCCTCCTCGAGACGGCCGACGTGATCGACCTGCTGGGCCAGTTCGATGACCAGGTCCGTCTCCGCCTCCCAGTCGTCCGGATCCAGCCGACGGTGGCTCTCGAGAGCGCGACCGAGGTGCTCTACGGCGACCTCGGGCGCATCCGCCCGAAGCGCGACTTCGGCGGCGGTGCGATTGTACGTGATCGACTTCTCGTCGACCTTTCCGAGATAGAAGTGACGGGCGAGTGCGTAGATCGTCGGGAGGTCCGCACTGCCTCCCCCCTCGAGGGCCTCGCCCACGTGCCGGTGCAGGAGGCGGCGGCGGCTCTCGTTGAGGTTGTCGTAGACGCGGGCCCGGACCCGTTCGTCCGCAAACGCGAGGTTCTCGCCCGGCCGCTCGAGGAAGACCCCCGCCCCGACGAGGCGGTCGACCGTCTCCGCGAGGGTTTCCTCGTCCTCTCCGCTGGCCCGCAGGAGGAGCGCGAAGGAGAATTCGGGGCCGAGGACCGCACCGGCCGCGGCCACCCGCTCCTCCACTTCGTCGAGCGGGGGAAGGGTGACGGGGAGCGACGCGTCCCGGGCGGCGGCGGGGGTCGCGCGTCGCGAGGGTTCGAGCCGGCGCTCGAGCTGTTCGAGCAGGAGCGGGTTCCCGCCGCTCTCCGAATATCGCCGGGCGATCTCCTCGACCGAGAGGACCCGGTGCGGGTCCCGCTGGAAGAGATACTCGCCCACCTCTGCCGAGGTGAGCGGAGGCAGGACGATCCGTTCGGCGTGGGTCGCGACCTCGAACGCCTCGATGCGGTTACGGCGCGACTCGGGGAGCGTGGTCGGGGGGCGGATCGTGGCCAGGATCCACAGTGGCCGGTTCTGGAACTGCCCCGAAAGGAACTCGAGCGTGGCGAGGGACGTCTCGTCGGCCCGATGGAGGTCCTCGAGGACGACGACCGTGGGCCCCCGTCGCGTAAACTCGAGGAACTGGGCCGCGATCCCGTTGAGCAGCGAGAGCCGTCCCGCGGCACCATGCTCGTCGGCGGATTCGAGCGCGTCGAGCAGGCGGTCCTCGATCTGGATGGGCGCGGCGAAGGAAGCGTCGTTCAGTCGGGGCGCGAAGCCGATCAGGAACCCCTCGGGCGCTCGGCTCGCCTCGCTCGCGTTGGGAGGGCTCTCGGCACTCCGGGCGCTTTCGATCGCGGACCGGATGAGCGCGAAGGGGGGCGGTGCGTCGAGCGGCGCGGCGTGTGCCTCGAGTACACGCACGTCGCGCGCCCGGATCGTGCGGACGAGGCTTGCCACGAGTTCGGACTTTCCGACGCCGGTCTCGCCGACCAGCAGGGTCACCCCTCCGTGCCCCGCCCGTGCGTCCTCGAACCGGCGCTGGAGGGACTCTACCGCCTCCACCCGACCGACGAACGGACGACCGTCCCCGGGATCGGCCGTCATTTCTGTAGGGTGCAAGGGGGACCGTCCACTATTAACGCTCGTGTTCAAGCGGGGGAAGGAACCGACCGGTCGTTCTCCGCGAAGGGGGGGCGGCCGCCCCGACCGGACTCGGGGCCGCAACCGCTACCCCGGTGCCGGCGCCGCTCCCCGAAGCCCACGGGGGCCCCATAGGACGGCCGTCATTCGACGGCTCGGACGATATATCGAGTTCGTCTCTCGTAGCCGTGATGCCGCTGTGGGAGGTGACGTTCCGGAACCAGTACGACTACCCGTTCCTCGAGCTGTCGAAACAGTTGCCGGGCACCGCGCTCTCCATGTGGTGCATCTGGAACCGGGAGCTGCTTCAGGTCCCGACCCGAGATCCGGCGATCCTGAAAGCCGTCGAAAAGGCGATCCGGGACGCCGGGCACGTCGTGGACGAGTGGGTCGACGCCCGAGGGGGGCGGTTGTTCCTCCTCGAGTGCACCTGCGGTCGCCACCGGAGCATGTGGAACGTCTTCGACGAGCACCAGTGCCTCGACAGTCCCCCCGCCGTCTTTCTCGACGGGTGGGCCTACCACCGCTTCCTGAGCTTCGACCCGGCGCGCACCCGGCTCCTCTTCAAGGAACTCCGGAACCTGGGACCCACGGTCCTCCTGCAGAAGCGGGAACTCCCGTTGCACGTGCTACCCTCGAGCATCTGGGCAGGGTCGCTCTTCGGCGACCTCACCGGTCGCCAGGTCGACGCGATCCTCCGGGCGCACCGCGCGGGGTACTACTCGAGCCCCCGATCTGTCACGACCGACGACCTCGCGCGAGGGCAGGGGCTGAGCCGCTCCACGTTCGAGGAGCACCTTCGGAAGGCCGAGAACCGCCTCGTGAACGCGCTCGTCCCGTATCTGGAACTTTACGCCACCGCGGACCGACCACCGGAGAAGATGGCCTCGCGCGGCCTCCCTCTGGATGCCGCGACCCGTCCGCTGCCCCGGGCGGCCGGAAAATCCTAGGCCGGCTTCGGCGCCGTTCGGAACGGCAGTGCGGTCACTCGGGCGGGGACGTCCCGGCCGTGCAGGGAGAGTGTCACTTCGGTGCCGGGGGCGGCGTGCTCGCGGGGCAGGTAGGCCAGCGCGATCCCGTGCCCGAGGGTTGGCGAGAGGCCGCCGCTCGTCACCGCACCGAGGACGACGTCTCCGAGGCGCACGGGAGTGCCGTGGCGGGGGATCGCTCCCTCTTCCTCGACCACGAGACCTGCTAGGAGCACCGCCGGACCGTCCGTCCGTTGTTTTTCGAGGGCGGATCGCCCGACGAACTCGTGGTCGAAGTCGACGAACCGCTCCTGGCCCGCCTCGAGCGGAGTATGATCGCGTTGGAACTCCTGTCCCGAGAGCAGATACCCTTGCTCCAGACGGAGGGTGTCGCGCGCCGCGAGGCCGCAGGGAACCGCCCCGGCGACGAGCAACCGCTCGGCCACCGCATCGCCATCCTCGGCGGGAAGCAGGATCTCGTAGCCGCGTTCGCCCGTGTAGCCGGTACGGCTCACGAGATAGGAAGCGGGGAATCCCTGGGCGATCCCGAGTCCGAGTCGTCCGCCCGGGCCTCCGGTCCCGGGAACCGCCGGGAACCACGCGGTGTGGTAGAAGGCAAGGCCCGAGAGCGTCCAACCGAAGGTCCGCTCGAGGGTCTCGCGCGCCCGGGGACCCTGGACGGCGAGGAAGGCGGTCTTCCCGTTCCAGCGGACGAGGTTCGTGTCCGGGAGGCGGTGCTGCCGAAGGATCTCCTCCACTTCGTCCGCCCGGCCGGCGTTCGGCACGGCGACGTACTCGCGGACCAGCGACGTTCCGTCGTCCAGCCGGGAGATGAGGAGATCGTCCACGATCCCGCCCGCGGTCTCGAGGAAGAAGGTGTACCGCACCTGGCCCGGGACGAGTCGCGGCACGTCGGCGGTGGTCCGGCGGGCGAGGAGTTCCGCCGCATGCGCCCCCGAGACCCCGAGCACGCCCATGTGCGAGACGTCGAACAGCCCGACGCCGCTGCGTACCGCCTGATGTTCGGCGAGGATGCTGGTGTAGTACAGCGGCATTTCCCAACCGGCGAACGGGACCACGTGCGCCCCATGTCGGAGGTGGAACTCGGCGAGGGGGGTGCGGTGGAGCGACACCGGGTGCGGCCGATCCGTGATCATGTGACGATCTCCGCCAGCCGTCCTTCGGCCATCGCGCGCCGGATCTCGCGTGCGATCCGCCGGCCCGTGCTCATCGGCTCGCGCCAGAGGGCATTCCCGTACGGATGTCCGAGGCCGAGATGGACGTTCGTCCCACCGCCGATCCGCGCGGCGACGTCGAACACGACCGGGTGCCCTCCGCTGTCGATGCAGGTCTGGAGACAGAAGGGTCCGAGGATCCCGGGCGCGTAGCGAGCACGTGACGCCTCGACGAACCGCTCGCCCATCCGGAAGACCTCTTCGAGGATCGACTCGCGGACCGTAAGCGTTCCGTGTCCCACCACGGTGTACTCAGGGATCCGATCGGTTTCCCCAAGTTCGAGCTGCTGCGCCGCGGGAAGGCGGACGAGGCCATCGAGGTTGCTCTCCCGCCGCTCGTCCACCCCTAGGAGCTCGAGCCCCTCCGACCGGGGGACCAGCGGCGAGAAGAAGAAGTTGAAGTTGAACACCGGGCCGAGGACGTACCGCTCGATCCGGGCGTGGGCGAGGTCCGGGGCGGAGACGACGCCCCGCGCCTCGAGCCGCTCGACCTTCGCGAGATACTCGGCGGGCGACGCGGCCGTGAAGAATCCCCGCTCGAGGCGGCGGGTCGCGTGGGGGAGCTTGATGATGGTGAGACCGTCGATGGCGTCCGGTCCGCTGAGCGCCGCGGGGAACGCTATCCCCGCCGACGCGAGGAGCGTGTAGTAGTTCTCCCGCTCCGACCGCTCCTCGATCCGCAGCATCGCGCGGCTGCCCACGATCGGCACTCGGAGGTCGTTCTCGATCGTGTCGAGGGGGACGTACGAACTGAGGGCCCGGTTCGGCACAAGGAGGGCCCCGTGCGCCCGCAACTTCTCCTGGGACGGCGGAGCGGCGAGGTCCGAGAACTTGGGGTAGACCCAGACGTCGTCGACGCACCCCCGCACGCGGGTTCCGTCGGGGCTGCGCCGGGTCCGGAAGTACTGCGAATAGGTCGTCTCCCGGCCCGCCTCCCCCAGCACGAGGCTCGCCAACCCCTCGGTCACGGCGCCGTCCGCGACGTCGAGCGCGGAGTGGGAACCCACGGTCGCGACGACCGGGGTCTTCGGATACCGCGCGAGTAACGCGCGGATCTCCTCGCGGGGCAGACCCATTAGGAAGGGCACCGTCAAAGGAGCTTAAGCGCTCGCGCCACGCGTTCGGCCGAGAGCGGGAGTTCGGTCACGTGCGCCCCACAGGCCGCACGTGTTGCGATGGCCACGGTCGCGGGCACCGGGACGATGGGGGGTTCGCCGAGACCCTTCGCTCCGAACGGGCCCGCGCCGGCGAACCCTTCGATGAATTCGACCGAGATCGGCGGGACCTCCCCGAGGGTTGGGATCCGGTAATCGAGCAGGCCCGCATTGACAAGTCGCCCGTCGTCCGACCAGATCGCCTCCTCAGTCAGCGCGGCCCCGAGTCCCATCGCGACCCCTCCTTCCACCTGGGCCTGGGCGGCTCCGGCGTCGACCACCGTGCCGGCGTCGTGGAACGCCGCATACCGCACGACGCGGACTGCTCCGGTCCCGGGGTCGACCGCGACCTCAGCGACGTGGGCCGCTCCGGTGAAGTCGGTGTACGGGTAGAACGTCCCGGAGAGAACTCGACGGTCGTCGATCAATCGGGAGGGGGCATAATGCCGCCCGTCGGCGACCAGCCCTCCGGCGTCGTGCTCGTCCGGGGTCAGGAGCAGCGTGAGGGCGGCCCGGCGCTCCCCGGCCTCGGCGTAGATCTCCCCCCGCTCGACCGATAGTTCGGCCTGTCCGCGGGCACCGAGCCGCTCGGCGAGGGTCCGGCGCAAGGCCACCGACGCTTCCTCGATCGCGCGCCCGAGCGCGCCCAGCGTGCGGCTTCCGTAGACCCCCGAGTCGTACGGCGCGACCGAAGTGTCGCCGTACTCGATCGCCACCCGATCGCGCGGGAGACCGGTGACGCGGGAAGCGACCGCGGTGAGACCGGCGAGCACGCTCCCGCTGCCGATCTCCCGCTCGCCTTCGAGGACCACCAGTCGTTGCGGATCGAGGCGCAGCCGGACCTCTCCTCCCGCCCCCGTGCTCGTCGACCAGAACCCGCAGCCGATCCCGACCCCGTGGCCCGGGGGCGCCTCGGCCCGCCAAGCGCGAGCGGTCGCGCGGGCCCGTTCGAAGGCCGCGGCGATCCCGAACGGTCCGACCGTTTGGCCGAGCAGGGTCGACTCGCCTTCCCGCCAGAGATGGCTCGCTCGGAACTCTTCCCCGTCAAGGTTCAGTTCGCGGGCGACGTGGTCGAGATGCGATTCGACGACGAACGCGCACTGGGGCGCGAACGGGGCGCGATGCGGCCCAAACGGCGGTTTGTTCGTACGGACCGCGTACCCTTCGACCTCGAACGCGTCGGTCCGGTACGGACCGAGCAGGAACCCGATCGAGTACCCGGTCGCGAAGTCGCGCCCCGGTAGCGAGGTCCCGACGTCGAGGAGAAGACGGACCCGACGGGCCCGGATGCGCCCGTCTTTCACGGCGGTCTCCATCCGGACGACCGCCGGGAGCGTGGTCCGGCCGAGGCGGAACTCGTCGCGATACCCGAGTGCGAAGCGGACCGGCCGACCGGTAGCACGGGCGAGGAGCAGGGCGTACGGTTCGAGGAACGAACTGCCCTTTCCCCCGAAACCTCCGCCCACCCACGTACCGTCGACCACGATGGACGATTCCGGGATCCCGAGGAGCGACGCGGTGTCTTCGCGCACCCCGAACGGGCTCTGCGTGGAGGTGCGAACGTACCAGACCTCCCCGCGGATCTCGGCCACGCAGGCGTGCGGTTCGAGAGCCACCTGGTGGACGCTCGCGGTCCGGTAGGTCTCGGAGAGGACGCGGTCGGCCCCCCGGAATTCGTCCTCGACGTTTCCGTGCCGCGCGTGCACGTGGGCCGCGACCAGCGGGGAGGCGCCCACGTCGGACCCCGGCCATTCGGGGAACGCGGTCTCGAGATCGGCGATGATCGGGAGCGGGTCGATCTCCACCGTCACCGCGGCGACCGCGGCCCGGGCTTCGAGGGCGGACGGAGCCGCCACGACGGCCAACGGCTGGTTTCGGTAGACGACCTCGCCCTGTGCGAACAACGATCGCTCCTGGTCCCGCTCGCCCGGGCCGAAGAAGCGGGCGAGGTCCTCGGGACCCAGCACCGTCACACCCGGAAGCGCTCGCGCGGCGCGGAGGTCCAAGGAACGGATCCGACCGTGCGCGAGGGGGGCGGGGACGAACGCGGCCCACAACATGCCCGGAACGTCGACGTCGGTCCCGAAGACCGCGGTCCCGGCCAACTTGACGCCCGCGTCCGGGCGCGCCGCCGCCGTCACGGCGCCTCCGTGCGAAGGAGGTCGACCGCCCGGACGATCGCGGCGTAACCGGTGCACCGACACAGGTTTCCGCCCAATCCTTCCAGGAGCTCCTCGCGCGGGGCCGCCGTGCCACGCTCCCGGAGCAGCCCCGCGACCGCCATCACGAACCCCGGCGTACAGTATCCGCATTGAAGCGCGCCGGCCGCCTCGAAGGCCGCGCGGACCCGGGCGACGAGGAGCTCGTCCGGTCCGACCTCGATGGTCGTGACCGCCGACCCGTCCACCTCGTGCGCGAGCGTGAGACACGACAAGCACGAGCGACCGTCCACGAGAACGGTACAGGCGCCGCAATCGCCGGTACGACAGCCCTCCTTGGTCCCCTTGAGCTTGAGCCGCCAACGCAGGGTGTCGAGGAGTCGTTCGGGCCCGGGAACGTCCGGGATTACCCGAGCCGTTCCGTTGACGTTCAACCGGACCGGACCAGCCGTCATGCCGGGAACCCCTTCGTCTCGACGACCGACGCCACCGTACGCTCGAGCAACGTCCCCACCAACCGTCGACGATACTCCTCGGAAGCCCGGCGGTCGGTCACGAACAAGGCCCGCGTCGACGCGGATTCCGCGGCCCGCCGGATCGCGTCTGCGTCCGGCCGGCCGCTGCCGAGGGCGTCCGCCGCCTCGGTGAGGAGGGTCGGTCGCGGAGAGACGCCCCCGACCGCCACCCTCCACCTCCGCCCGGCCGGAGAGAAGGCCACGGCGACCACTACCTGGGAGATGTCGTTCGCCGGGCGGACCCGTTGCCAACGGAAATCGGAGGGGCGGGGCTCGGGGAATCGCACCGAGCGGACGAGCTCGCCCGGACGCAGGTCGGTCCGGCGCGACGCCTGCACGAACCGGTCCACGAGCACCGTGCGGTCCCCGTGGGGACCGACGAGGTCGACCTCGGCGTCGAGCGCGAGGAGGATCGGGATGAGGTCGGAGGCGGGGGCGGCGCGAACCAAATTACCCCCGACCGTGGCCCGGTGTCGGAGCGCGACGCTTCCGACGTTCCGGACCGCTTCGTAGAGACCCGGATACTTCACCCGGACCTGCGGGTCGTCCTCGAGCGACCGAAGGGGGAGCGTACTGCCCACCGTGAGCGAGTTTCCGTTCCAATCGAGCGTTCGCCAGGGAAGGCGACGCAGCGACACGATCCGGCGGGGTGCGAGCCGGCCCTCGTCCACGTCGAGCAAGAGGTCCGTCCCTCCCGCGAGGGGGGCGGCTTCGCCCGGTCCGAGCGTCTGGAGGGCGGCGATCGCCTCCTCCACCGTTTCCGGAACCACCAGGTCGAATCCGCTCATTGGGCGCGCATCCCGGCAGTTCGGCTTAGCGTTTCGCGCGTCGAACTCCGCGCAAATCCCCGGCTTTATTATCCAATGAGTGGCTGGGTCACCCGCTCGCCATGCCGTTCGAACTTTCGTTGCGTTACAGCACTCCGCTCACGCCCATCGATGACCTCGATGAGGTGCTGCGGGAGTTCCTGCGGTTGGTCGGGTATCTTCCGGAGGGAGAGGAGGGTCGGGGTTCCGAGGGACCCGTCGCCTCGAGCCTGGCCTACCGGATGGTGCGTGACTGCCTCCTCCGCGATCCCTCCCGCGCGTGGTACATCGAGGAGCTGACCGCGGTCCTCAAGACCTCCAAACCGACGATCTACCGGCACATCAACAAGCTAAAGGCGCTCGACCTGCTCGAAGAGGTCGGAGGCGTCGCCGACGGCAAGGGACGGAAGGGGTACCGGCTTCGGTACGGCAACCTCTCCCGGGCTTGGGATTTCACGGAAGCGAACGCCCAGAACGCGCTCAAGAGATATCGGGAAACGGTGGATCACTTGCAGGGATTGATCGAGAAGAAAGGGACCGAGTCGCCCCCGACGAAAACCTCCGCGCGCGAACGGGGAGGCGCCAAGTGAGCAGCGGCAGTTCGGCCAAGAAACCCCCCATCGCACTCGTGCCGGGCTCCCGGGTACGGGTCCGCTCAGCCGGTCCCGACGACCAGGCCATCGACTCGACCGGCCACTTCCGGGGTCTCGTCTCGATCGGCGGGGACAACACGCTCGCCATCGAGCTCGACGGGACGGGCGGGGACGAGAAGGGACGGATCCGGCTCGTGCCGGTACCGGCCCTGCTCGCGGTCGACATCCTCGAGGCGGCCAAGCCCGAGGAGGAAAAGCGTTCGGATGCCGGCCAAGCCCCGGGGTACTTCCGGTAACGACGGGAGCGGGCTTGCCGGGAGTTTCGTCGTCGGCACCGCCGACGATTTCGAACCCGGGTCGTTGGCTTCGAAGGCCAACAGGATATCCAGACTACCCCACAAGCCCGCGGCCCGTCCACGGAAGGAGGGCTATTTGGACGTTCCGCGGCGGCGGTGCCCGACCTACGGGTCCGACGCCGGTGGGCCGGTCGACCCCGGGAATTGGTCGAGGGTCCGCTGGGACGCCGCGCCCGGGAAGAGTGTCGCGAGCGAATCTCCGAGCACCTGGATGCGCTGCCGGACGTACGGGGTGATCCCGTCCATCGACCCGAGCCGCTGGGAGAGGGCGAGGTACTTGCGCACCGACCCCTCGTAGACGGTCGACAACAACTCCCCGTCGCAGCGGCCACCCCCGGGGCGCAGGGCCATGCAGCGCGCGGTCAGCGGCGGTCGGCGGTAGGCCGTGTTGCAGATCTTGCACCGGAACTTCTGCGTCGCGTAGCTCTTCAGGTTCCCCATGAGGTCGGGAAGGAAGTGCGCGTTGAGCACGAGGGTGACCGCTTCCGCCACGTCCACGGCCCGGATCTGCGTGGCGAGCAGGATCGATCGTTCGACCATGTCGTTCATCGAGCGGGCATCCCGATAGGCCGAGCGGACGGGCCCGGCGGCGATCCGTCCGGTGTCGTGGGTGAAACCGTAGTCCGCCAACGCACGGTCCGTGCCGAGGCGACCGGAGACCTGGTCGATCATCGACTCGACCTCCTTCGCGGGGCGGCGCTCGGCCGCCGCTCGGTAGAAGGCGAGCGGATACCGATCCCCGACATCGACGTGGTGCGCCTCCTTGTCGACCTCGGTCGCCTCGAGCCGGGTCGTGAGCACGAGCGGCTTGTCCATCAACGCCCCCCGGCTCTCGGGAAGGTACGCCCGGGAAAAATTGAGCAGGGCATCGAGGAGGAGCGTGACCGAATCCTCGTCCCCGTCGCAGTTGCGGCGCTTCGCGGCGTGGAACACTGGGTGGGCGAAGCAGGCCTCGGCGTTCGTGAATCCGACGATCCGTCCCGCGACGCCGCCCGACGTGTGGGGCGCCAGCGCCACGACGATGGCGCCGACGAGGTCGGAAGCGCGGTTGGCCCGGTAGAACGGGTCGAGGTTGTACAGGTGGAGGAGCTCGTCGTCCACGAATTGGGCGAGTCGAGTGAGATAGTCCCCGCACGATCGCGCGACCACGAGGTCCTGCGGCCGCAGTTCGACGAGCTGTTCCCCCTCGGTCAGTTCCGCCCCGGCCCAGTCGTGGGTGTACCCCAGTTCCCGGAGCCGGGCGATGGGGGTCCCCACCTCGTTGGGCCGGAAATGGGTCAGCGGAAGGTCCGTGAGGTCGAACCGCGCCGTGCCGTCCTGGTAGACGGAGATCTGGTGGGAAGCTCGCAGGATGCCTTTCTCGATCGGTTCGGGGACCTTGCCGGGCGACGTCAATCCCTTGACCCCCTTGACCACGGGGGTCTTGGCGAGGTGCAGGCGCGCGACCGCGTCGCTCCAGAGGCGGGCGATCGGCAGCGGCTCGCTCGCGACCCGGCCGTCCGGCTCGGTGTGGGTCCCGCAGGTGCATCGATTCCACACCGTCGTGCGTTGGCACGCGGGACATAGGCGAACCCCGAGGTCGACTCGGACCCCCTCGCGCATCGTGCGCCGCGCCGCCTCGAGGAGGGAGCGCGTGGGGCCGCCCGCCGCCCCGACGGGGAAGAGGGCATGGACGTTTGGTTCCATGCTCCGTTGGTACGCCTTCTCGGGCCGGCCGACCCGACCACCGATCCGCGACGGAGCCCGGGCCCGGATCGGTACGCCCGCGAGACGGCTCACGTAGACGAGCGGGTCTTCGTCCGTCGGATCGAGGTCGGTCCGCCGCACGAGCATCCCGTCCGAAACTTCCAAGCCCAGTCCCCCGACGAGCGCGGCACTCGGGTCGGGTTCTCCCTGCCATCGGTCGGGAGCGGAGGGACCCATCAGGAAGCCGAGCCGAACGAGCACCTCCTTCCACGCCGGGTCGTGGGGGAATTCGAGTCGGCCGTCGGTCCAGCGTCCGGTGCTTTCCATGAATTCGGACAGCGCCCGGATCTCCCCCGGCGCGAGATCATGCCAGAACAAGAGCCATCGCGGGTGGAGGGGGACCCGGAAGGTGGCCGACGTTCTCACGGCGTCTGCGTAGTGGGCGGGGGCGAGCGCGTCGGGGTCGGCCCCGGCCGCGGCGAGCTCCGCTGCGTGCCAGTCGAGCGTGTAGGCGCCGGGCGAGAGCGGTCGGTTGTTCTCCAGGAACTCGCCGTAGCTGACCAGGATCTCGCCGAGGTCGATGATCCGACGGACGCGGGAGAGGAGCGCGAGCGCCCGTTCGGACTCGTGCACCGCCGTCAGGGTCCCGTCCTCGAGTTCCACGATAGGACCCTCGATGGTGTCACACACGCCCATCGCGGTCGCCTTCCCCGGGTATTCGAGCTTGACCTGGGTGCCGATCGCGACGAAGTGCTGGAGGATCACCATGGTCGCCGGATTGACCGCGCAGGCAGCGAGGCCGGTCGTCCGGGCCCGCCCGTAGACCAGCCGGAATCCCCCGGGGTGGCTCGGATGGGCGAGCACGGGTCGGCCACCAACGGAATCCTGGAGGTACTTCGGAGTGTGGGCGTCCTCGTCGTCCGTCGCATGGTGACCCAATTCGTCCAGGAACTCCCAGCCGTCGAGGCCGAGCTTGCCGACGATTCCCCGGAGCTTCGCTGCCTTCTGGCACAGCCCCTCGGCGATGACGAGGCAGGCTCCTCCGCGGATCCCGTTGGTCGGGACGCGGGGCAGGTTGCGGAACGCGCTCACCTCGGCGTCGCCTTCGGTCGACTCGCCCGAGATCGCGACGGGTACGTTCCGAACGACGAGGGCGATCTCCTCGGCGGTGGGCACGTACTGGAGGTGCTGGTGGTACTTGTAAAGCGGGATCTCCTCCTGGTACCGCTCGACCTCCTCGCGGTCGGGACGGAAGCGCGCGAGGCCGAGGTCGCGTCGGACGATGTCGGCCAAGAGAACGCTAAGCGCCTGGGCCGTGCCACCGGCGGCGCGAATCGGTCCGGCGTAGTAGAGCTCGATGTACGGGCCCTCGGGTCCGGGTCGAATGTGCACCTCGGCGAGCCCCTCGAGCGGTGCGACCAGGATCCCCTCGGTCAGGATGGCGAGGCCGACCCGGAGCGCGACCTCGACCCGGTGGGCGGCGTCACCGCGAGCAGTGTCGTTGGCCAACCGGCGGGCGATGCGTACCGCGACCTCTTCCCGGGGAAGGATCGCGGCGAGGGTCCGGATCTCCTCCGAAATACCGTCGATCTCCAGGTGCGCGAGCAGTTTCTCGACCCGCATCGCCATGTCCTGCGCGCGCGGGATCTCGGGGCGTGTCTCAGGGTCCAACCCCTCCCGTCGAGCCTTCTCGGCGACCGTGTACGCCCGGTCCACTTCGGACTCGATCGCCCGAAAGTAGGGCTCCACGGCCGCCCACACTGCGAAAATGGATAAGGGGGTGCGCGACCCCCGAGTCCCAGCCCGATCTCCACGGGCCGACGGAGCGATGGACGGTCGAACGTGTTCCTCCAAAGGGGCGTCGCCCCTCGGTTCGTAGGGCCCGACCCAGACGCCTCCCTCCGTCCCATCCGCCCTCTTCGTAGGCGAGTCGCTTAATCTCGACCCTCTCTCCCCGAACGACCCGATGGAAACCGGAGACTCGTACGGACCCCCGACGTACCGTCGTGCGGTCCTGGCCGACGCGAACCGCCTCGCCGACGTGCACATCCGGGTCCTCATGGTCGCGTACCGGGGCATCGACCCGCAGGAGTGGTTGAACGGTCTTCCTCGGCAACTCGGGGAGCGCCGGGCCCGATGGACGGACCGACTCACGAACCTCCCCAACGACCCTGTGGTCGTCGCCGAGGTCGAACCTGCGGGAATCGTCGGATTTGCGGTCGGCGGGCCGGCCCGGGGCAAACCGCCGCTCGGCTACGACGCGGAGCTCATCTCGATGTATCTCCTTCCGGAACACCAACGCCGCGGGATCGGACGGGAGCTCGTCCGGCGCGTCGCCCGCTCGCTCCTCGACCTCGGGTTCGAGGGGATGCTCGTCCGGGTGCTCACGGCCAATCCGGCCCGCGTGTTCTACGAACGCCTCGGGGCCCACCGGCTCGGGATCGACACGGTATCGATCGGGGGTCAGGAGCTCGAGGAGACGGTCTACGGCTGGGCGAATCTCGACCTGTACTTCCCACCGGAGTAGGCGGTACCGCGCCTCGCGAGCTAGCCCGGGTCAGCGGGTCCGCAGGATCTTGTCGAGGGCCACCACGGTCGGCCAACCGCGCGTGGTCGCTCCGACGTGGAGGGCCTTCTCGATGACCGGATTCGGGTACGTCACCCGCTCGGTCAGGCGACGACAGACGCTCAGAACATAGCGACCCCGAACCTCAGTCACTCGTACCTCCCAGTCGGGCGCCGG
>Ga0074044_10002822_pt1 | contig 15089 bp, 17 predicted proteins | sample BogForMeECP23OM1_FD_94443 | JGI IMG/M metagenome (GOLD analysis project Ga0074044, IMG submission 94443) | Bog forest soil microbial communities from Calvert Island, British Columbia, Canada - Bog Forest MetaG ECP23OM1 | ecosystem: Environmental > Terrestrial > Soil > Wetlands ... | reverse complement strand
GTCTGAGAAATCGGCGTCTCGACCACAACTCATTGGATAGTCCGCTCATTTCACTTCTCCGCCAGCATATCCAAGATGAGGCCGGGTTTTCATCGCGAGCCTTCAGGACCCATGAGTGCCAATGGTCAATGACGACCTTGCGCTGCCTGCGCTTCGACTAACCAATCCACCCGACCAGGATGGCGCCGAGGGTCCCGGTTCCCATCAGCACCCAGAGAATGAAGCCCTGGATCAGCGGGCGCCGGCCAACCATCTGAAGGGCACTGCGGCTCAGTCCGGAGCCGATCAGAAACAAGGTGACCACCAACGAACGTTGCGCACCGACGAATACCACATGGCCGGCGGGCTTCAGCGCTGGGACCCAGGTCACCAGTGCCGCAGCGGCGAGAAACCCCAGGATAAACCAGGGCCGCTTGGCCTTTCCCGCGGGCGCGTCAGGGTTCCCGCGGTTCCAAACCATTCCAACGGCGAGGGTCACGGGCACGATCCAAAGCGCTCGGGTCAATTTGATGGTCGTAGCGATTTCAAGCGCGCGTGCGCCGTATTGCATCGCCGCTCCGACTACGGAACTCGTATCGTGAATGGCGAGTGCGCTCCAGACCCCGAACTGCGTCTGGTTCAAAGTGAAGTGATGCCCAATCCAGGGGAAGATGAATAAGGCGACCGCGTTGAGGAAGAACACTGTCGCCAGCGCCACGGAAACCTCGTGACTTTTGGCGCGTATCACGGGAGCGAGCGCCGCGATGGCACTTCCTCCGCATATTGCCGTACCTACGGTTACCAGCAGCGAAGTATCCCGCTCGGTCCGAATCAATCGGCCTAGAGCCAGACCTATGGTCATCGTAAGTGTGATGTCGATTACCGTGTAGAAAAATCCATGGACACCCGCGTGGCCCACTTCAACCAGATTCATACCGGCCCCGAGACCGATCACCGAGATTTGCAGCAAGGGAGTGATCAGCCGCGCGGTAGTAAAGGGATAGCCGTTGCCCAAGGTGAGGGCCACGCAGATTCCGAGCAATAACGCGACGCCGGGCGAGACGAACGGCAACAGCGTCGCGCATGCCGCAATTGGAAACGCGATGCGCGCAGCGGGACTCGCGGCATTTGCGCGGCTGAAATCATTGCGCCAGCCAACGGGAGCGACTTGGGCGAAATCCTCCTCCGGTTTCGGAGCCTCCGACGTGTGGGTCGCAGCGGTCATGCTCGCGACCGTGCGTTGAGCGCTCCGACCTGCGCTTCGAGCCGGTCGCGCAGTCTGGAACAGATCATTTCGCATAGTTCGAAAACCGTTTCGTCGGCGATCGAAAAGAAGGCGCTGTTGCCTTCCTGTCTACGTTTCACCAGTCCGGAATCCTGCAGGATCCGAAGGTGCTTGCTGACATTGGGCTGCGTCGAGCCGATGCTTGCGGTGAGCGCCGAGACCGTGCGTTCGCCTTGTTCGAGTTGTTGCAGGATGCGCAGGCGCAGCGGTTCGCCCATTGCCCTGAAGCGAGCCGCCACCATCTCCAGCGCCTCGGGGGTCAGGGCGCGCGTGAGCCTGGGCCTGGTACCGTTTCTTGCCTTCATGAGCAAGTAGTTATATATAAATGTAACGTCGAGTCAAACGCGGCGTGCCCACCTGATCCGCCGCAAAGGAAAATCGCCATGTTCTTTCGGGAATTGAACCGCGCGAAGTGCAAAACCTACATGCTCGGATGCGAGCGCACCCGGCGCGCCGCCGTGGTCGATCCGCTCAAGGAAAACACCGGCCGTTATATCGCGGTCGCCGCCTACCATGGCCTGAAGCTCGATTATGTGATTGATACCCACACCCATGCCGATCATCGCAGCGGAATCTGGGACCTCGCCGGCCTGACCGATGCGAAAGTAGTGATGGAGCGGCACGCGCCCGCCCCGAATGTCGATCTTCACGTTTCGCAGGGCGATGTACTTGAAGTCGGTGACGTGCGCCTGAAGATCCTCTTCACCCCTGGGCATACGCCCGACGGCATCAGTATCTACACCGACGGACGTGTGCTGACTGGCGACACCTTGCTCATTGGCGGCACGGGGCGAGCGGACTTTCCGGGTGGCGACGCCGGAAAACAATATGACGCGGTCACTGGTATCCTGTTCGCGCTGCCGGACGACACGCTGGTCTTCCCCGCGCACGACTATCGCGGCAATCATCAGTCGACGATCCAAAAGGAAAAGACTTCCAATCCGCGAGTCGCCGGCCATTCGCGCGACGAATACATTCGCATCATGAATAACCTTGGCCTGCCGCTCCCTGACAAGATTCAGGAAGCGTTGCAGGCCAATCAATCCGCCATCGACGATGACTCGCTGAAGTTTCCAGACCTCACTCAGCTCGGAAGCGTCCACGGGATTACCGCCTCCGAACTGCACTCTCGCGTCGAAGGCGGGAATCCGCCCTCGATTCTCGATGTGCGCGAAGAAGACGAGTACCGGGGCGAACTCGGCCACATTCGCGGCAGCCGCCTGATTCCGCTCAAGATGCTGCCGCAGCGAGTGGGAGAACTCGAAGACCTGAAGAATCGCGAAATCGTGATGGTCTGCCGCGCCGGAGTGCGGAGCAGCACCGCCGCCGCCATCCTCACGGCGCTCGGCTTCGATCATGTGAGCAACCTCAAGGGCGGGATGCTCGATTGGAACGAGGCGGGCCTGCCCGTCGAGCGCTGAAGGCGATGCATAACTTTACCCCTATCGCTTCGCTCATGGGCGGAATCCTCGTCGGTTTGAGCGCCTCCACCATGCTGCTGATGAACGGAAAGATCGCCGGCATCAGCGGCATCTTCGCCGGAATTTTGAACCCGGTGAAAGACGACACCCTCTGGAAGTCCTGCTTTGTAGTTGGCTTGCTGGTCGGCGGGATGCTGCTGAAGCCCCTTGTTTCCACCGCTTACGATTTCGGTGTAGTGCGCCCATACAGCGTGCTCGCGGTCGCTGGCCTTTTAGTCGGCTACGGAACGCGGCTGGGCAATGGATGCACCAGCGGTCATGGCGTTTGCGGTATAGGCCGGCTCTCGCCGCGCTCGCTGGTGGCGACCGCAACCTTCATCGCAACCGGCGCGATAGTCGTATACCTCGTCAATCACATCCTCGGTGGCCAGCTATGAAGGCGGCGCTGACTTCGTTCATCTCAGGAATCGTGTTCGCATTGGGCTTGGGAATTTCCGGAATGACGCGTCCAATCAAGGTCATCGGATTCCTTGATTTCTTTGGAAACTGGGACGCTAGCCTCGCCTTCGTGATGCTGGGAGCGATCACCGTCTATTTCATCGCATATCGGCTAAGCCGAAAGATGCCGTCGCCGATCCTCGCTCCGGCCTTCTCGATTCCGGAGCGGACCCGCCTTGATGCGCGCCTAATCGCCGGCGCCGCTCTGTTCGGCGCGGGCTGGGGTCTCGGCGGATTCTGTCCCGGGCCCGCAATCACCGCGCTCGCGTCCGGCGCCTCGCCCGTTGTGGTCTTCGTCGCGGCGATGTCGATAGGAACATTTCTTTATACGCTCACTACGGAAATGCGCATGTCCAAGTTACGTTCGGCTTCGACCGTCGTCCAGGTTGCGCCTGATTCGTGATGTCTTCTCGGGCGGGTGAGCACGCCGGAGATCGAACAGGCTAGTAACAATGGAACCACACGACGGCAATCGTTGCATGCTCAATAGCACCTCGGTACCTTGCCGAGATTTCGAACTTACTCACAATTCCAGCTCGCGCTATCGAGGAAACAGCATTTCTCGCCGGGCAATGTCGCTTGAAAAGTGACGGAAAGCAGTTCTTGCGCGGCGACTCTATATGCCACTTGACTTCATCCGAATGCAGTGGTTGGTTTCGATCTGTGGCTTGGAATTGCTCCACATATTGGGGCAGGGTTTGTCGATGCACCTACAGAGAACTCAGATGCGGCGCTTCCTTCCGTTAGTGCTGGGGCCGTTATCCTGCGCTCTTACGGTCTCGCAAATAACGAGAGCGCTTTCCGCCATCACAATCAGTCGCACCGCTGGAGTGGCTGCTCATTACCAGAAGCTCACCGGCTACACCGTTGAGGAAGTCGGCAACAAGCCCATCAATATAGCCGCCTCAAGCGGCTACTTGACCTTCTCGCTCCCGATCGTGGCGCGCGAACGAGACCTTGCGGCCACGAGCATGTTTAGCAAGGTCGACCTGACCGAATGGCATTCCAAGTGCCTCTTTCATCGGCGAACGCCGGCGCGATCGTCCGACGACAGCTACTAGCTTCTCAAACACATTCTCGGGATTCGCGCTTAACTAGCGGTCGAACGTCTTCACCGATCTAAGTGTCGATCGCGCGGCTAGGTTTGACGCGTCCATGGACGCTTCCCGGAAAGGAGAATCACTTTGAAATGCATCCTATGCGCCAAGACATCGATTGAAGTTCAGATTGATCCGTTTCCTCTTAGTGCCGAAGCCCGAGAGATGCTCCAAGGGCAATTCGGTATCAACGCCGATGAGGCTCTAGCCAATCATGGGATCTGCGGTGAGTGTTCGGCTCTTCCGTTCGTTGAGCGAAACCGGCTGGCCGAGAAGGCAGTTAAGAGTGAACAGGACGAATTTCGGCGCGATATTATCAGAGACGACCTCAAGAAGCGTCTGAATTGAAACCATGACACTACCGGAAATTGCGTGGGCATATTTACCTTTGGCTTATCGGTTCTCGGCCCTTGACAGCATTCGAATTCGGCAGTTGAATGACAAATGGGACGTACCACAACTTTCGCGTTGCGCGGTGGATATGCATGCGCACGGACAGAAGTAATACGCGGCGCTCCCTTTGCCTGACGCTGGCGGTGCTATTTTGTGCGCTTGCGGTCTCGCAATTTACGAGGCCACTTTTGACGCTTCCGATGTCGAGCGCGCCGACACTAGCGATTCACCATCAAATGCTCGCGCGTTACCCCGTTGAGGAAGTCGGCAGCAAGACGATCGAACCCAGCATAAGCAGCTTCATGACGGTCTCAGTCGTGGTAGCGGAGCCCGAACCAAAATCCGCGGCCACGAGCAAGGTTAATGAAGCCGACATGACCGAGTGGCCCTCCAAATGCCTCTTTCACCGGCGAACGCTGCCGCCGTCACCTGACGACGGCAACTAGTCTCTATAAGCAAATTCTCGGGATTCGCGCCTAACCAGCGGCCAGTATCGTCAGCGACCCGGTTGTTGGCGACAGCTCTTGCGCTGTTTGCTAGGCGAATCCCGTTTGTCAGCAGCGCCGCTCACAGCGGGCGCTTTCAGCGGCGCTCCGATCAAATCGTTGCGAGAAATTCCGGCGAGCTATGGGCATAGCGCTGAGTCTATCGAGGTTGATTCCAGCGGAACGCGTTTGCGGTTGGGGGTCAGCACGATCCGGCCTGCACTGCGCCGCAATATTGTGCTTGGCGCTCGCGGTCAGCGCGATCGAGGCGTGTTCGTCGGTCGACGCACCGTTCAATCCGCTGGCTTCCCCTGAATCAGACAGATCTGCAACACCAGCGGTCGCGGAGGTAGAGGCGCCCCAAAAGTCCCTATCTCCGCTGACCGATGTGCGAGCGCGGCAATCAGTCCAGATCGATTCTTTCAGCGATTCCGTACTGAGTGGCGAGCTTACCTACTATTTTGAAGATAACGGCTTGCCTCTGGTGGGAGCTCAGATCTGCAGTAAGGACGATGGCGATTTGTGGGTCATCCTATATGGCTTTGTAGCCACTCGATTCGGGAAAGACGACGCGGAGGAAAAAGCTCGTCGAATTCTTGGGGATCCCTATCTGCCGATCGACGACCGCGTCATGATTCGAAGAGACCTTGTCGCAACCGCCCTTTCTCCGCGCGGAACCTCTTCTCCAGGCGCAAATCATTTTGTGCAGGGTGAGATTCCGGAAATCGGTTATCTCGATGGTGCTCCGACGACGACGGACGATGCCTCAGAGTGAACCTATAGCTATCTAGAGGAGATTTTATATGTTTTCGATGAAACGAACTAAATTTCAGCTCTATGCGATAGTTCCCGCGCTGTTGCTTCTGACTGTTCTGACTGCTCCACTCGCGTTGGCTCAGGTTAAGCCAGGGGACTTCGTCACGCCCGAAAACTCGTACAAAGTCAAATCCCTGGTCTCACCGGGCGTCTACTATAAGGTGGAGCGCGGAATGACCTTGAAAATCGTACCCAGTTCCAGGGTTGACTGGCCGCCGCCTTACCAGGATGCAACCGAGAAATATGCTGATCAGGTAAGACTGTCTCCGGACCAGCGCTCGCTGGCGAACTACGTGGCAGGTCAGCCGTTCCCATTCCTTGATCCCAATGATCCAAATGTCGCCACCAAGATAATCTGGAACAATGTCTTTCGGCCGATTACAACGGACGATTACGATCTACGTTACTTTGCATGCGAGAATGTGCGCTCAGGGTTGAATACTTCCTACAATGTATTGGACGAGATCGACGTTGGGCACTATGCGGGATACAATGAGGTCGGCCGCACTGAAGTCGACCCGCTGCCAATCGCCCCCGATTTCAAAAAGACGAATCGATACTGGCTGTTCGGGCTGTACCCGATAATGTCTCCGGAAAATATGCGTGGCGCCGGCTTTATCCGGCTGCGCTACCAGGATCCCAACAAGGGGGACGACATATGGTCGTGGGACGTAGGAGTGCGCAGGCTGCGACGTCTAAACGAAGGATTCATGAGCGACGCGGTGACGGGGTCGGGACTCGCGAATGAGGGAGGGGGGAATATAGTCGTTTTCGATCCTAACCATTACTCCGGGTTCAACGCCAAAGTGGAGGAGTACAACTATCGCTTCCTCGGACAGAAGACGATGCTGGGTGTGGTCCACGCGGAACATTCTCCCGAAACGACTTGTTCCACGGACGGCGGAGGCAGTGCTTGCCCTGAGAACTGGGAGACTCGCCAACTCTATATCGTTGAGGCAACACCGCGAAAGCGAAACAACTCTGAAGCACTACATTCAAAAACGATCCTATACATAGACAGTGAGGTTTGGTTTCCGCTCTACGAAGACGAATATGATAGCTCTGGTCAGCTCTGGCAGAACCATATCTACTGGCTAACCTATCGCGATCGTCCGGGACCTGACGCGCGGGTGGCAATTTATCCTTTCAAGCGGTCATTCGTAGTCGGCGCCGCCGCGACTGACGTCCAGACCGGGATGAGTGCGATGTGCTATCTGCCCAGCCGGCACACTCCAGAAAAGGAATGCTGGTACATCAACATGGGCGCCGTGGGCCGGGATTTCTTTACCACCGCCTCGATGGTTAGAGCGGCTCCATAATCAGACTTTCGCAAACCTGAGCGGGGCTGGCGTGCGTCGAAGGCAAGCCAGCCCCGACAGATGGAGAGTCGTTAAATAGACACCGGCGTCGAAGGCGCGCGGTGTAGTACAGCACGGGACAAGGAGCTTCGCGAATGATATGCTCAGTAACGCTGCCCAAGACGAAATGCTCGAATCTTGTGCAAGTATCAAAATCGGAGCGGGAATCGATAGATGGTCGACGTTCCGCATCGTCTACCATTGTAAGATCGACGCCGCGTAATGAGTTGATGAAGACTAAGAGGTTAGGCATGAATCCGAAGAAGGCGAGAATCATGGATCGCTTTACCCTGGTTCGCCGCCGGCAAGTGGGATTCCTCGTTGCGTTCGCGTCGCTGGCGTTGATGCTGGCAACGCCTGTCGCCGCCCAGGTCGAATCAGGCAGCCTCCTCACCCCTGAGAAAGCGTCACGCCTTCATGCGGTCGCGACACCGCGCCGAACCCGGCCGGTCGAGGTCGAGATCCTTCGCAATGGCAAGTCGTCAGAATCAGTCTCCTTTGCGAATGAAGCGGCGGCGAACAACGACGGCGCGAGGAAGTCGCAGGCCCATCATGAGGCAGCATCCGATGGCGCTGCCGCCGATGCTGGTGCGTCGTCAACAGTAGCGGGCGCTCCTGAATCCGCCCCCGATCACCACGACATGGTGGCGCCGCCCCTGAACATCAGCATTGCCCCGGCCAGTGCGCCCGCCGGCGGGTCCTTCAATGCACCGGCGGATCGCGTGCCAACGTCCAAAACTATCAACATACCGTAAGCCAGCCCCGAAGAAGGCACGGTGAAAAAGATGCAGGCTCGCGCAAGCATCAAAATTGGAGTACGAGTCTGTAGACGGTCTTTACAATTGAACGATCGAGATCGAGAACTCCGGTGCTGTGGTTTAATTTGAATTAAAGGGAACTTTGGATCGTCAAGCTGCTGTTGCCGATATGTTTACAATCCGAGCCGGAAGAGCCCTGCAACTACGAATGACCGTCGCGGCACTGCTGCTTTTCTCCTGCGCCCGAGTGATACGGCCATTCGCCTCCTGGACTGTCAGCGCATCCCCAGAGGTCGCGGTCCGCTGCCTGCAGGTCACTCGGAACGTCGTACTCGAAGTTGGCGCTGGCGGCGCGAAATTGATTCGCCCGTCAGTATCACAGCTGCGCGAAGTTCTGGTCGCATCAGCTCCCAATCCAGGCGCTTTTCAAGCCGATCAAACCCGTCTTTTCGTTCGCATCTGGCCCGAGCTTCGACGGTCGTTCCTTCGCCGCATCCTGCCCTCGGCGTCAGACGCCGGTCACTGATTCCATAAAACTTCCCGCTCTCGCACCGCTGAAAAGGTAAGACCCTTTTTTGCGAGTGCCCGTGCTCGTCTGAACTGCTGTAATCGCAAAAGCGCCGACATGCTTCATCGCGAGCATGCGGTAGGAGAATCTGATCATGAACAGGACATCTAACAGTGAGCGGCTAGCCACTAACGTCGGTTCACAACATTCCGCATCGCCTACAACTGTAAGATCGACGCTCCGCAATAAGGTGATGAAAAAACTCATGATCGACCTGCGCGATCAGGAATTACGAAAAATCCGCGCACACATCCATGATGAGACGGTGCTGGCTACGCAAGCTCCCGGCGACGAGCTGGACCAAGCTCGCCGGGATGGAGAGCTCGAATTTGGGGTGAGCCTGCTTGATCTCTCCGAGCGCCGGTTGGCGGCCATCACATCCACCTTGGAACGCTTGGATGCGGGGCGCTTCGGCATCTGCGAAGAATGCAACGAGCAAATTTCGCTGACGCGCCTGCAATCAGTACCTTTCGCCCGCTATTGCTTTGATTGCCAGAAGGAGATGGAGGCGGCTTCTTCCCGCGCGCGTTCCCGAATCCTGCCGTCCGCGTGGCGAACGAATCTCTTTGACCCGTATCAGCCTGAGTTCGAGCAGGAAGTTAGATCGGCAGACTCTTCGGGAGGCAGTAGCGTTCCATCACTGCGTCGGCTCCAACGTTGAGCGAACGATGATCCTGGCATCAGGCACAGCAGGGAACACTCACGGCGCTGCAGACTAAAGGTGCGCATGCGTGAGGAGCAGCCATAGCTACGGCGGCTCCGGGAGAAGACGCGGTGGAAACGAGAGAACGAAAACAAAACCGCTGGGCTATTATTCTGGCCGGCGGCGAAGGAACGCGGTTGGCGGATCTCAGCTGCCGCATCGCAGGCGAGAAGACGCCCAAGCAGTTCTGTCGGATTATCGATGACCAGTCGTTAATCGAGCAGACGAGGCAACGGGTCGAACTCGCGATTCCGAAAGATCGGATCTTCTATACGCTCAACCGAAGCCATGAACGTTACTACGTACCGTTGCTGTTCGATGTGTTACTTGCGCGGCTCGTGGTGCAACCGGTAAACAGGGGAACCGCACCCGCCATATTGTATGCGCTGATGCGTCTTGGTTTGGCCGATCCGAACGCTCACGTTGCGTTGTTTCCTTGTGATCACTATATGTCAGCGACGATCGACTGTTCATGCGCCACGTCCAGGTCGCCTTCGACGTAATCGACCACCGCCCGGAGCTGACAGTGCTACTGGGCGTCGCTCCGAGCACCGCGGAACCCGAATACGGATGGATTGAACCGGCAAGTCCCTTTCGTTGCGGGGAAGAGACGCTGTTTCACGTGAGCCGGTTTATTGAAAAGCCCCCCGTCGAAGTGGCGCGCAGAATGTACGCGCATGGTCGATGTCTCTGGAATAGTCTCGTATTAGTAGCGCGTCTTCCGAATCTGCTAGCCCTGATGATTCGCACGCTGCCCGAGCTTTACGATCTATTCGCCGAATTTAGTGGAACACTCGGCACCGAGTTCGAAAGCGAGGCTGTCGAGAAAATATACCGGGCAATCGCACCCGCGGATTTCTGCAAAAGCGTGCTAAGCACTCACGCGCCAAATCATGTGAGTGTACTGCCGGTCTCCGGGCTTCACTGGAACGATCTGGGAAACCCATCTCGCGTACTCGCGACCCTCGCCCGCCTCGGTCTTAGACCCAAATGGGTGGTATAAGAGATTTAGTGAGCCCGGAACACATGTCCGATCCAACTTCCATGCCTCCTTTGTCGGCCGAGTCCAAGTCCGGAGTAGCGTCATCGGCGGAAGTCGGTTCACCTGATGAGTCAGCCGGCATCGCCTCGGACGGCTCACTGACTGGCCTTACGAGTGACGAGGCCGCGATCCGGCTTATGAAGTTCGGCCTCAACGCGATGCCCGATACCTCGGTGCATCCGTTGCTTTCGGCGTTGAGTAAATTCTGGACGCCGGTTCCGTGGATGCTCGAAGCCGCGATCGCGCTCGAGGTGGTGCTCAGCAAGTATGTCGAGGCATCGGTCATTGCGGGCCTCCTGGTGTTCAACGCCGCGCTCGGGTTCTTCCAGGAGTCGCGCGCGCAGGCAACCTTGGCCGCGCTGAAGGCGCGCCTCGCGCTGAACACGTCGGTCAAGCGCGACGGTGTCTGGAAGATTGCGCCCGCAGTCGGGTTGGTGCCGGGCGATATCGTGAAGCTGTCTCTTGGCGCCGTGGTGGCTGCCGACGTTCGCCTGCTCGAGGGTTCAGTTTTGCTCGACCAGTCCATGCTTACCGGCGAATCCATACCCATAGAAGGTGGTCCGGGCACGCAGACCTATGCCGGCGCGCTGGTGCGGCGCGGTGAGGCGATTGCGGAGGTCATGGCGACCGGAACGCGCACGAAGTTCGGACGCACCGCCGAGCTGGTCCGCACCGCTCACGTCACGAGTTCGGAGCAGAAGGCGGTTCTTACCGTCGTGCGCAATCTCGCGATCTTCAACAGTGGGGTGATTGTCTTACTGGTGGCGTATGCCTACCGGCTGGCGATGCCGCTTGCTGAAATCGTCCCGCTGGTGCTGACCGCGATCCTCGCTTCGATTCCCGTCGCCCTGCCTGCAACCTTTACCGTTGCGGCCGCCCTGGGTGCACGCGCGCTGGCTCGCATGGGCGTGCTGCCGACGCGGCTCTCGGCGGTGGACGAAGCGGCGACTATCGACGTCTTGTGCGCCGACAAGACCGGCACGCTGACGCTCAATGCATTGTCGGTGACTGCGGTCCATCCCGCGCCGGGCTTTGACGAGGCAGCCTTGCTGGGACTCGCGGCGGTAGCGAGTGCGGACGGCGGACAGGATCGAGTAGAAGCAGCGATTCGCGCCGCGGCCTCGAGCAAGGGTGCCAAGCTGCCGAAGCTGATCAAGTTCGTCCCCTTCGATCCCGCCAAGAAGACCTCCGAGGCGACCGCTGCGGATCCGAGCGGGGGCGGTACGCTGCGGATCGTGAAGGGCGCCTATGCCTCAGTGATCGGCCTCGCGCCACCAATCCCGGCGTTGTCCGCGGCAGCTAACGAACTCCAGGCGAAGGGCTTTCGGCTGCTCGCCGTCGCGACAGGCGCCGCGGCGTCGATGCGCTTGGCGGGACTGATCGCGCTGAGCGATCCGCCGCGCGCTGACTCCGCGGCGTTGGTCACCGAGATGCGCACTTTGGGTGTCCGGACCGTGATGGTGACCGGCGACGCGCCCGCGACGGCCGCAATCGTGGCTCGTGCGGTCGGGCTCGACGGCGCCGTCTGTCCGCCAGGGCCGATTGGCGACGCTGTGACGCCCCAACAATTCGCCGTCTTTGCCGGCGTGCTCCCTGAGGACAAGTACAAACTCGTTAAAGCGTTCCAGAAGGGCGGCCACAATGTCGCGATGTGCGGCGACGGCGCCAACGATGCGCCCGCCCTGCGCCAGGCACAGATGGGTATCGCTGTATCGACCGCAACCGACGTTGCCAAGTCCGCCGCCGGCATAGTGCTTACCGAGCCTGGACTCAGCGGCATCGTGGCCTCGGTCAAAGAAGGCCGCATGACCTTTCAGCGCATTATGACCTATACGCTGAGTTCGGTTACTAAAAAAATCGTACAGGTGATGTTCGTGGCGGTTGGTCTTGTCATCACGGGACACGCGATCCTGACCCCGATGCTGATGGTGCTCATTATGATCACCGGCGACTTCCTGGGGATGTCGTTGACGACCGACAATGTGAGTCCCTCGGCGCTGTCCAACGTGTGGCGAATCGGCAACGTGACGATCGTGGGAATCTTCATGGGAGTCTGCGAGTTGGCCTTTTGCACGGCAGTTTTGATGGTTGGCAAATTCCGGCTGGGGCTTGGAATCGGGGATCTGCAAACGATGTCATTTCTCGCCGTTGTGTTCGGCAATGAGGCGTCGCTCTACGCCCTCCGCTCACGGCAAAGCCTGTGGTCCACGCCAAGCGGCTGGCTGGTTCTCTCTTCGGTCGCGGATGTCGTTATCGCTTCGACATTGGCCACGCGCGGAATCGTAATGACGGCTTCGCCAGTAATCCTTGTGGCCGGAACGCTGATCGCGGCAGTTGCCTTCGCATTCGTCGCGGATATCGCGAAGTTCCCGATATTGAGTCGCCTCAAGATTACCTAGAGTCTCGACCCGCGCCTGCTTAAGGCAGATACAGGCCGTGATCTCTCGAGCGGCAGCCGGAGGGCTAGGATGGAGCAACAGTCACGCCATCACTTTGCGCGAGGTGCCGACGCCGATTGCTGCTTGCTCTATCGCATCAGCCGGAAACAGTTGCGGACCTCTTTGACGAATGCTTCCGGCTGCTCGAAGGCGGCGAAGTGCCCGCCCTTCGTCAGCTCGTTGAAGTACACGAACTTGGCGAATCTTTTCTCGGCCCATCGCTTCGAGGTGCGGAATATTTCCTTGGGGAAAATCGAGCAGCCGACCGGCACCGTCACCGGATCCGTCAAAGTGCGGCGAAAACTTTCCCAGTACAGGCGCGCCGACGACGCGGCGGTGGCGGGCAGCCAGTACAGCATCACGTTGTCGAGCAACTCGTCGCGCGTCAGCACGTTCTCTGGATGTCCGTCGCAGTCGGTCCACGACCAGAACTTTTCCAAGATCCACGTGAGCTGCCCGGCGGGGGAGTCGGTCAGGCCGTAGCTCACCGTCTGCGGCCGCGTGCTCTGCTGCTTCGAGTAGCCCGAGTCCCATTCATTGTAATGCTGCATTCCGGCAATCGCTGACTTCTCGCTTTCGGTGAGATCGTTCATCGTCGCCGGATCGGGCATCGCGATCGGCATGTTGAGATGGATGCCGACGCAGTTGCCAGCGTCCTGGATTCCAATGCAGGTCGTCACGATAGATCCCCAGTCTCCCCCTTGGGCGGCGTATCTCGTGTAGCCAAGGCGCGGCATCAGCTCAGCCCATGCCCGCGCGATGCGCTGTACATTCCAGCCGCTGCTCGCGGGCTTGTCCGAGAAGCCGTAACCGGGGAGCGATGGGCAAACGAGGTGAAACGCGTCGGTCGCATCGCCGCCGTGGGCAGTCGGGTTCGTGAGCGGCTCGATCACCTTTTGAAACTCGACGATCGACCCAGGCCATCCGTGCGTCATCACGAGCGGCAGCGCGTCGGCGTGCGGCGAGCGCACGTGGATGAAGTGAATCCCGATCCCGTCGATCGTCGTCTTGAATTGCGCGAAGCGGTTGAGACGAGCCTCGCGCGCGCGCCAGTCGTACTTGTCGCGCCAATAAGCGGCGACCTCCTGCGCGTATGCGAGCGGCAGCCCCTGCGACCAGTCATCGACGCACTCGCGCTCGGGCCATCGAGTGTCGCGCAGTCGGCGCTTCAGGTCGTCGAGTTGCGCATCGGTCGCCGCAATGCGGAAGGGTTTGATCTCGTTGCTCATGGGCTGGGCCTCTTCGCTGGATCTGTTGCCGAAGCACTTTCGGGTGTCAAGGCACGATCGGATTCGCGCGGCTTTCTCTCAGAAAAAACTTGGGTGTACTCTCGATTCGGCCTGAGTCGCAGGAGGAACTGACCTAATGATCCCTGCCAACGCCGCGCCGCTTGCGATCGCGCTCCTGGGCCTGCTGCTCGGGATGCGCCACGCAACCGATCCCGATCATGTGATCGCCGTCACGACAATCCTGAGCCGTGAACATCGCCTCACCGCCGCGACCCGCATCGGGGTCATCTGGGGACTCGGTCACACGCTGACAGTCTTGCTCGTTGGCGCGGCGATCATAATTTTCAAAATCGCGATCCCGACGCGGCTCGGACTCGCGATGGAATTCGCAGTCGCGATCGTGCTGATTCTGCTCGGCGTCGGCGCAGCCGCAAGCGTGGTGCGCAATGCGGCGACTCGGATGCGCGGGAGTTCATCGAAGCATGATGGCTTGATCGTCCACGCACACGCTCATTCTCACGAGGGCGCCCTGCATGCGCATCCGCACGTTCACGCCGGCCATCACGACGATACCCACGACGATCATCGCATGCCGGCTGACGCGCTGCCGCAGTTCGCCGCGCGGCGGCCGCTGATCAGATCATTCGCGGTGGGACTAGTGCATGGACTCGCGGGCAGCGCCGCGATTGCGTTGCTGGTCCTGAGCGCGATTCCGCAACCGCTATGGGCGACGCTCTACCTCGCGATTTTCTGCGTCGGCACGATCATCGGTATGGGGCTAATCACGACCGCGATCGCCACGCCGTTCATGGTCGTGTCGCGGCGCGCGTCCTCGATTCATCAAGGATTGGTCACTGGGTCCGGACTGCTAAGCTTCGGCTTCGGCCTGTTACTCGCTTACCAGATAGGTATCGTTGACCACCTGTTCAGCGCCGCGCCAATCTGGATTCCGCAATAAATGCACAGGATGCTACGGACGCCGAGCAGGGGCAGGACGTGTCCTCAGAACCAGCGGACAT
>Ga0074044_10002821_pt1 | contig 15092 bp, 14 predicted proteins | sample BogForMeECP23OM1_FD_94443 | JGI IMG/M metagenome (GOLD analysis project Ga0074044, IMG submission 94443) | Bog forest soil microbial communities from Calvert Island, British Columbia, Canada - Bog Forest MetaG ECP23OM1 | ecosystem: Environmental > Terrestrial > Soil > Wetlands ... | reverse complement strand
TCTCCCAAGCAGATCGTCCCCCAGCTGAAGAAGTTTGCCGATGACGATTCCGTCAAGGCCATCATCATTCATGTGAATTCGCCGGGAGGCGGCGTGGCCGCTTCGGAGGAGATCTATCGGGAAGTGAAGCGGATTCGCGACGAAAAGAAAAAGCGCATCGTAGCTTCGATTGAGACCGTGGGCGCGAGCGGAGCGTATTACGTCGCCTCCGCCACCAACAAGATTTACGCTGACAAAGGGAGCGTGGTGGGATCGATCGGGGTGATTGCCGAGTGGGTGAACTATGGCGAGCTTCTGCGCTGGGCAAAGCTGAATGCGATCACCATGAAAGCGGGAGAATTCAAGGACACAGGCAGCCCGACGCGCGAAATGACGCCTCCAGAGCGCGTGTACATGCAGGGCCTGATTGACAACATGCATACCCAGTTCATCCAGGCAGTGGCGGATGGCAGACATGCGAAAGAAGCCGACATCCGCGCCATCGCAGACGGGAAGGTCTGGACCGGCGAGCAGGCGGCGGAGCTGAAATTGGTGGATCAGATCGCGGATTTTGAAGGCGCGGTCAAGGATACCGCGCGAGCGGTGAATATCTCCGGCGAACCGACACTGGTCTGGCCGCCGAAAGAGCGGCGGTCGGGACTGGACCTGCTGTTTGGCGATGTTTCCGATTACTTGCCGACGCGGGAGAAGCTTCTGGAGCAGCAGGTCGGCTTTTACTATCTTTGGAAATAAAAGCGGAAAATGGCCACTGGAAACAGGTGCCTTTTTCCCTACTTGCACAGAACCCCTTAAATTTGAGAAGGTTATAGGCAGGAAAGTGCGGCGCGGGGGCGGCGAAGCCCTCGGGCACACGGATCCCTACAAGGGAACCGGACCCAAAGGGAGCAAAGACGCTATGACAAAGGCTGACCTGATCGAAGAAGTTTCCCGGCTGGCGGAACTCACCCGCAAAGACAGCGAAGTGATTGTGGATACGATCTTTGACAGCGTGGTGCGCTCGTTGCGGGTGGGCGACAAGATCGAAATACGCGGGTTTGGCAGCTTCCGCACCCGCCAGCGCAAACCACGCGTGGGGCGAAACCCGAAAACCGGCGACCGCGTGGAGGTTCCGGCAAAGAAGATCCCATTCTTCAAGCCCAGCAAAGAATTGAAAGACCTGGTTAACAACAGTCAGGCGGCGGTTGTTCCCGCCGCTCCTCCGCCGCCCCCACTACCCAGCGCGCACTAGTATCGCTTCCGGCAAGTTCGCGGGATAAATCCACACCGTCGTCATGCACCGGGCGAAGGGTGCATTTCCAGCAATTCCGTTTTAGCGGGATCCGGCGCGCGCCGAGGATTGTTGCACCAGGAGATCGATCGCGGGAAAAGATTTGGCGACGGTGAAGGTGCGCTCCGGCGGCAGCGTGCCGGTGGCGATTGACCTCACCATCATCTCAATCGCCAGATCAGCATTCGGCGGAATGAAAATGGTAGCGGCCAGCAGCTTGCGTCGCACCCACTCCTGCCCGGTCTTGGGAAGTCCATCGCAACCGAGAAACGGCATCTTCTGCAACTGCAGACGCAGGTCGCTGCATTCTTCGAAGGCCTTGCGGGCTCCGCGGGCCATGGAATCGTCTTGCGCGCAGACGGCTTCGATCTGCGCCTGGCGCGAAGTGGGAAGACGGAGCCACGAACTGACCGTCTTGTAAGCGCTGGATTCAGTCCATTGGGCCTTCACGACCCGAAGTTGCAGGCTCTTGGCTTTTGTTTCGAGCAACCCGGCATAGCGTTGCCGGGCGGCCGAACTCTCGGATGGTCCCTGAATGTAGAGCGCGATCCCGCCGACGGGCAGCAGGGTGCCCAGTTGCTTCCCCTGGATGCGTCCAATCTCTTCATGGTCCGAGGTAATAGCAAATGCGGGCACTTGGAAAAGGCGGCGGAGTTCGCCAATGTAGTCGGAGTCGTGGTTCAGTAACACCACTCCAATTCCTGCGGCGACGGCGGCGCGGGCAACCTGAGGATGCGCGGTAGATCCGGCCGGTTCGAAGATGATGGCGTCGGTCGAGGTGGTTGTGGACTGGATGCTGGCCAGCAACTGCTGGCCCTGCACGATGCCGTCGTTGTTGGCGTAGATAATCTCGAGATCAACGCCGAGTTTGCGAGCTGCATGACGGGCAGCGGATGTCTGCTCAACCTGGTAATCGTTATCGTCGTTGGTCAGCGAGAGCAGAAAGCGCAGCTTTTTCATCCGTTCGAGCCTTCTGGCGCAATCATACCTTGACGCCGCCGTGGCTGAGCGTGACCATGGTAACGGGGCTTTGCGCGCGTCCGCAGCTTTCGTGGTGAACAGTGGCTGGACGACACCTTTGGCGGAATGTGTAAGATATGGGCGGGGGCCCGTAGCTCAACGGTTAGAGCAGCAGACTCATAATCTGTTGGTTCCTGGTTCGAATCCAGGCGGGCCCACCAAACTCTCAGCCATCTTTCTCCGCCATCACCCCACCGGCAAACTAAAATAAAAAACCGACCCGTGGCCCAACTGACTGGTGACGCCCAGGCGCCCGCCGTGGGCCTCCACGATGGCTTTGCAGATGGCCAGTCCCATGCCGGTGCCGTGGACTTGCACGCGCTGGTTTCGTCCGCGGTAGAACTTTTCGAAGACGAGGGACTGTTCGAAATCGTCGATGCCGGGGCCGCGATCGGCAATGTTAATGGTGAGCATCTGGTCGTTATTCTTGTCCTTGGCTTCGGCGGTGATGCGGATGGGGGCCCCCGCGGGTGAGTATTTGGCGGCGTTTTCGAGCAAGTGCACCAGGACTTCCTTGACGTGAGCGGAGTCCATGCGCGCGTTGGGAAGGTCGGCCGGGATTCGGACTTCGACGGGATGCTGGACCAGGAGTTGCTTCACTTCGCGGAGCGCTTCCTCGACCGGGCCGCCGATGGCCGCGGACTCGAAGCGGAATTCCACTTTGTTGGCGTCCAACTGGGCCATCTCGGCGGCTTCTCCGATCAGCCGGTTCAGCCGGTCGCTTTCCTCGTTAATGATGGTCAGCAGCTCTTGTCTCTCCTCCGGTGTGTGATTAGACGACTGATTAGACGACTGACTCGGGCTGCCCAGCAACGAGGTGACGGACGCTTTGATGGCGGTGAGCGGGGTGCGAAACTCGTGGGTCACCGAATCGAGCAGGACGGAGCGCAATTGCTCACTTTCGCGGGCAGCTTCAGCGCGGCTGAGTTTTTCGACGGCGCCAGCGCGCTCGACGGCGATCGCCACCAGGCTGCCGATGGCTTCTAATGTTTGCCGCGAAAGCAGCGAACCAGAGACTCCCATGCAGCCCACCACGCGCATGCCCATGCGGAGCGGCATAAAGGCCACTTCACGGGCAGCATCGAATCGCGGCTCGCCGCGTAAGCAAATCAACTGGAGCTCCTGCGATTCCAATCCGTCGATGGAGGGACCTGAGCGATAAACGTCGGCACGGCTGGACAACGAAATCGCCGCTGAGCGGATGCCGAATGACTCCACGATGTAGCGGGGAATCAGGTTCAACAACTCGGCGGGGTTGTCGCTCGAAAGCAGCAACTGGCTGAAGGCGTAAAGGCGTTCCAGTTCCTGCCGACGCTCGATGGCAGTGCGTGCCCCGCGGCGGGCGCGCGCCGACAGTTCGCTGACCGATACGGCAGTGACCAGAAAAGCGAAGAGTGCGATCCAGTTTTGCGGGTCGGCAATGGTAAAGGTACCGATCGGGGGCAGGGAAAAGTAATCAAAAGCAACGGTGGCAACCACCGACATGAAAACTGCTTGGCGCAAGCCCCAGGAAGCGGAGATCCCAAGGATGCCCAGCAGGAAGGCAAGCGCGATCGTGGTCGGATTTAGATGGAGCCAGCGGGCGCCAACGAGGGTAATTCCCGCTACCGACAACGCCGCGATCACATACCCGGATCCGGATCTGGCCGCAGCGTTCACGAGCCGATTGTAACTGACTTCTTTAACTGACATCGACAAACTCGAATGTCTCAACGACAATAACCGCGATGCCCAAGACTCCCGAGCAGTGGCTGGAAAAGTGTTCGCCGACGAATAAGGGCGGGAGGTTCAAGCTCTTTCTTGGATACGCCCCCGGTGTTGGCAAGACCCACACCATGCTGACCGAAGCGATCCGGCGGCACAGCCGCGGCGAAGATGTGGTGATTGGAGTTGTCGAAACGCACGGACGGAAAGCGGTAGGGGAACTGGTCACGAATCTGGAAGTGGTGCCGCGCAAAGCGATCGAATACAAGGGCGCGGTTTTCGAAGAGATGGACGTGGACGCCATTCTCGCGCGCAAGCCCTGCGTCGCGCTGGTGGACGAACTGGCGCACACTAACATCGAAGGCAGCAAGCATCGCAAGCGCTATGAAGACGTGCTGGAGCTGCTGGACGCGGGAATCGACGTTCTCTCCACCATGAACATCCAGCACCTCGAGAGTGTGACCCCGACGGTGCAGGGGGTCACGGGCATCCAGGTGCGGGAAACGGTTCCGGACTGGGTGCTGCAAAGAGTCAACGAAGTAGTGATGATCGATCTGACGCCGGAAGCGCTGCAAGCGCGGATGCGGCGCGGCGACGTTTACCCGCAGGAACGCGTGGGGCGGGCGCTGGAAAACTTTTTTCGCGAAACCAACTTGATCGCTTTGCGCGAGCTGGCTTTGCGCCAGGTGGCGCAACAAGTAGATCTCAGCCTGGAACAGCACCGCGGAGAGGAAGAGGAAGATCGAGGAGCGGTTGCCATCCGCGAACGCATAGCGGTGTGCATCAGCTCGAACCCGGCGGCGCAGTATCTGGTGGCGCGCGGGGCGCGCATGGCGCACGCCATGAATGCAGAGCTCTTTGTCGTTTATACCGACTTGGGGCAGGACACCAGCGAAGCGAATCAGCGTACCTTAGCCGCGAACGTACGCTTCGCGGAAAACGTTGGGGCATCGATCGTGCGACTCAAAGGAAAGAGCGTGGCCCATGCGGTCGCGGAATTCGTCAACGAGAAACACATCACGCAAGTTGTTTTCGGACGCTCGGCGACGCGCGGCTGGAAGCGATATTTCTATCTTTCCGCGATCCATCAGTTTCTACGCGACGCCCCGGCGGTGGACGTGCACATAGTGACGCAGGAGCCAGGCTGATTGGGCGTCATAGCGCGTACGAGCCGCAGCATAAGAGCTGGAGCGTGAACGTTGGAGCATAAACACATTTTGGTGGTGGACGACGAATCCCAGATCACGCGGGTGCTGCGGACTTCTCTTTCCAGTCATGGATATGACATTCGCGTGGCCAACGACGGCGAGACCGCGCTGGAGATCATGAAAGACTGGTCGCCGGATCTGGTCATCACCGACCTGGCAATGCCCAATATGGACGGATTGGAGTTGTGCCGGCGGCTGCGGGCGAAAACGCAAATTCCCATCATCGTGCTCTCGGTGCGCGGTGAGGAGCGGACCAAGGTCATGGCCCTGGATGCGGGCGCGGATGACTACGTGACCAAGCCGTTCGGTATCGAGGAACTCCTGGCGCGCGTGCGCGCCAATTTTCGCCGTGTGCGGACGGAAGCCTCGGAACGGGAGCCGATCGAAGCGGGTGACTTCAAGATCGATCCCGGAGCCCGCAGCGTTTTTGTAAAAGACCGCGCGGTGCACCTCACTCCCAAGGAGTTTGACTTGCTCGCGTACCTGGCTCGCCATCCCCGCAAAGTGGTGACGCATCGCGCCTTGCTGGGCGCGGTGTGGGGTGGTGAAAGCACGGAGCAGGTCGAATACCTGCGCGTGTTTGTTGCGCAACTCCGCAAGAAGCTTGAGCCTTCGCCAAATTCCCCTCGCTACATCGTGACCGACCCCTGGGTGGGTTATCGCTTCGAGCCCGGAGACTGAGCTGACGTTGCGCTCAATGCGCGGTACGGTCTTATGCATTAGGAAATCAAGACGTCAGCCAGCGAGCGCGGCGGACAAATCACATGCAGCGCTCTCGGGCTCACGGAAATCTCGGCGGGAGTCTCGCACACAAACTCTCCATCAGCGTAAATCTCAAGCGGCGTCTCTGTCTGCACGTGTACTCGCTCGGCCCGCGAATACTCAACTTCCGGCAGCAAGAGATGGCGCCCGAAGTACACCGTCGGAAACATGCACAGAAGCCTGAAGGGATTGAGCGTGTTGATGCGGCAGATGTCGAGCTTGCCATCCGCAAAATCTGCTTGCGGCGCGATGCGCATGCCATCGCCATAGAACTGCGTGTTGGCGAAGGCGGCGAGCAAAGTGAGCTTCTCCGCTTCGGCATGATCTTTCTCGTTGAACTGCGTCAGCCGCATGGAATAAGCCGGAAGTTTGAGCAGCAGCGGCAACAGCGCCAGAGCATAGCCACCGTGTCCACGCAGCCAGCGCGGCATCTGATTGGCACGACGAGCCGCGGCAGAATCCAGGCCGCAAGCAGCGACGCCGCAGAAATAATGCGTACGCTCTGGCGCAGCGGATGGAACGATGACTCCGAGATCAACTGGGCGCGCCTGAATTTTCCCAGATTCAAAATCACGCCAAACGCGCAAGGAGTCTTGCATCGAACGCAGGTTCAGCGCGCGGGCAAAATCGTTTCCGCTGCCTGCGGGGACAATGAGCACGGGAAGCTGGAGCCGGACCAGCGCTGGGAGATGACGATGGATCGTTCCGTCTCCGCCAAAGATCAGAATGGCGTCCGCGTCGCTGCCGCCACCGGATGACGCGGGCAGTCCCTGGAGCCACTGGGTTGGAGAGCCAGATTGAAACGGTTTCAGGTCTGCCGGTGAAGTTCCCAACCCGAAGATGACGGCGGCACGCATGGCTAAGCGTTGAGTATTGTGGCGAATTTGGAGTTGCTGCGGGCGCCGGCAGTCGCCGAGCTTGCGCTCGGCTTGGACGGGGCAGAGCCCCGTCACCACACGAGCCCGAATCGTCAACGATGAAAGCTATTTCGGCAGGCATTTCTCCATGAAATCGACCAGATCTTTTTTCATCTTGTTATGTTCGGCACGATCGATGTACACCATGTGTCCCGCGTTGTAGGTGGCGTAGGAAACATTCTGGCGGAACTGTGCGTCCAGGTTGAGGTGATCCATGGTCCAGTTGGCAGCGGCGAAAGGTGTGGCCAGGTCGTAGTAGCCTTCCATCACCAGAACCTTCATATACGGATTCTTAATCATGGCCGACCGCAACCCGCCCGCCGTGCTGGGAAAGCCTTTCTCGGCGTTGCCCCACTCCCAGGTCTGGAAGCCGGGCTGATCGTAAGCGAAAACTCTGTAGGGCATGTCTGATTTATAGTTCAGTTCGGTGCGCAGGTAGTTGTTGAACGCCGACGTGTAGGGCGGAAGAATGGCGGCGCTCGTCGGATCGTAGAAACGCTCATCGCCTGGATTGGGGCTGCTGAAGCGGCCATCGAGGCGGCCGGTAATCAGTTTCCGATCGAGCAGCAACTCCTTGGTGAAGGTAGGAACGTCGATGCGCAGGTCATGCGCTTCGATCACTTCCGGACGCAGCCCGATGTAGCGTGACAACTGGTCGACGATCTTGCGGCGTTCTTCCGCGGTCAGCGCGTCGCCTTTGCCCAGAGCGAGCGCGTACTCGTTGGACGACCAGTGCACGACTTCTTCGCGCGTCTTCGATACATCCTGGGTGAGGTCGGCGGACAGCTTGTGATGGTAGCCGGCGATCATGTTGAAGGTCGGCACCAAGAGGAGATAAGGCAGATCGTTCGAATTGTTCCATTCGAGCGTCTGGAAATCCACGGCCATCGAGAGCAGAGTGACGCCGTTGAACGCGATGCCATGATCGTCTAAATAGCCGGCGATGCCGGCCGCCCGCGTGGTGCCGTAGCTTTCGCCCAACAGGAAGAGCGGCGAACTCCAACGATCGTAGCGCGAAATGTAGAGGCGGATGAATTCGCCGAAGGCTTGCACGTCGCCGGTTACACCCAGAAACTTCTTGGTAAGTTCGGCGGTCGCGGCCCGCGAGTAACCCGTGGCCATGGCATCCACCATCACGATGTCACTGCGATCGAGCAGCGTATCGGGATTGTCTTCCAGACGATAGGGTGCCGCCGGCATGAATCCGTTCGACTGCAACACGACGCGCTTCGGTCCGAGCGCGCCCATGTGCAGCCACACCGAGGCAGAGCCGGGGCCGCCGTTGAACGAGAACGTCAGTGGACGCTTTCCGGCGTCCTGTCCGTCGAGCGTGTAGGCGACAAAAAACATTTCGCCCTCCGTCTTGCCGTCGCCGCGCTTGAGTGGAAGCCTCCCTGCGGTCGCCGTGTAGCTGAGGGTCTTGCCGTTCAGAGCGATCTGGTGATGGGTGATTACGGGCGGGACTTCCGCCACATCGTAATGCTCTTCCTTGTCGGTAGCTTCGCCGGAATCGGCTTTGGGCGGCTCCGCGGGCTTGCCGCTTTCGGCGGACTTATCCGGAGTTGCGGCGTTCGCCGGTGCTGTTTTCTTATCTTTCCTGGACGCGGCCTGCTTCGTGCTCTCGGACGTCGTGTCTGGGGATTGTTCTTGCTGTGCCGCTGCAAGCGGAATCGCTAACAAGGCGAAAACGAGGGCTGCCCACAATTTCATGCTTGTCTCCGGGAGAAAAGAATTTGGACCAGCATTATAGCGCCTTCCGCGATGGCGCCTGGAGGAGCCGGAATCAAACGCAGACGTGCTAGAATTTGTTGCGCCTGAAACGCTTGTACCCGGCTCGGTGGCGCACCAGATTTCTCCACCCTGGCAATGACGGACCAAACAGTGGCCAAGAACCCCATCCAAAACGATTCCATTACCTATGCTGATGCCGGGGTCAGCATTGATCGCGGCAACCGCACCAAGCAGCGCATCAAGTATCTTGCCCACAAGACTTTTACCAAGGGAGTGTTGAGCGAGATTGGCGGATTCGGCGGGTTGTTCTCGGTCGATAAGAAGTATTTGGATCCGGTGCTGGTTTCGAGCGTGGATGGCGTGGGTACTAAATTAAAAGTCGCCTTCGAAATGAACTTGCACCACACCGTCGGCGCCGACCTGGTGAATCATTGTGTGAACGACATCGCGGTGCAGGGTGCAGCGCCGTTGTTTTTCATGGACTATTTGGCCACCGGCAGGCTGGATCCGGAAGTCGCGGAAAAAATTATTGGCGGCCTCGCCGACGCCTGCAAGCATAACGGATGCGCCCTGATCGGTGGCGAAACCGCCGAAATGCCGGGGTTCTATCCCGAAGGCGAGTACGATCTTGCCGGATTCATCGTGGGAGTGGTCGAACGCGAACGCATCATCAGCGGCAAAGACGTGCAGGTCGGAGATTGCGTCCTGGGCTTGCCCTCCAACGGTCTGCACACCAACGGATATTCGCTAGCTCGCAAACTGCTCTTTGAAATCGCAGGCTATTCTCCCGAGACTTTTGTCAGCGAAATCAAGAACAAGGTCGGCAACGAACTCATGCGGACTCATCGTAGCTACTGGTCGATCATCCGGAAGATGATTGCGGGCGAATGTGTCGCGGCCTTGGCGCACATCACCGGCGGGGGCATCACCGAAAATCTGCCGCGAGTGCTGCCCAAAGGCACATCCGCCGTGATCGAACTCGGTACCTGGCCGATTCTGCCCATCTTTGAACATTTGCAGAAGCTCGGCAACGTCGCCGAGGAAGAAATGCTGCGCACCTTCAATATGGGCCTGGGCATGCTGATCGTGGTTCCCGCCAAGAAATTCAAGAAAGCGCAGACGCTGCTGGAGCGCGCTGGCGAGAAGTTTTACAGCGTCGGCCGCATCGTCAAGGGCGATCGCAAGGTGATGTTCAGTTAGACGACCGTGATTCGGAGTGGTTTCCATTCGACGCCCCTTATGAATTGTCATCCCGAGCGAAGCGAGGGATCCGCAATTCGCCGCAACATGCAGATCCCTCGCTTCGCTCGGGATGACAAAGACTAGGTTTCTTCCGATTTTCTCCGTGTCTCCGTGCCTCCGTGGTGAATAATGTTTGTCTTATGAAGAACCTCGGCATTCTACTTTCCGGACGGGGCTCCAATTTTGTGGCGATTGCTGACAGCATTGCGGCCGGCCGGATACCGAACGCCCGCATTGCGGTCGTGATTTCGAACCGTGCCGATGCTCCCGGCCTTGAAATCGCCGGCCAGCGAGGCCTGAACGCGCTGGTCATTCCATCGAAAGGGCGGCCACGCGAGGAACACGACCGCGAAGTTGTGGCTGCACTCCTAGACAATAAGATCGATCTCGTCTGTCTTGCCGGTTACATGCGCCTGCTCTCGCCCTGGTTCGTGCAGCAGTTTCCGGCGCAGATTCTCAACATCCACCCATCGCTGCTACCCTCCTTCCCGGGACTCGAAGCGCAGCAACAGGCGTTTGCGTACGGCGTGAGAGTGACCGGGTGCACGGTGCACTTCGTGGATGAGGAACTCGATCACGGCGCCATTATTGTGCAAAAGACCGTGCCCGTGCTGGACTCCGACGACGAGCACACGCTGGCGGCGCGCATTCTTGAGCAGGAACACATCGCATACACGGAAGCGATCAGGATTGTGCTGGAAGGGAAATTCGCGATCAGGGGCAGGCGGATGGTGAAAAATCAAAAGTTAGAAGTCAGATTGAAGAAGTAAAACCGACCAATCTGAGTGTGAGAAGAGTCACTGCCAATTGAGCAGGCAGGCGGTAGATTTCAGGAGTGGAAAAGTTTGAGAAACTGCAGGAGCGGACACGAAAGTTTGCGCTACGCATCGTCAAGCTATTTCGATCGCTTCCCAAGACCGATGACGCTCGAATATTGGGTAAGCAACTCCTTCGCTCGGGTACGTCAATTGGGGCCAACTACCGTGCCGCTTGTCGTGCCCGCTCGCGTGCGGAATTCGTCGCCAAACTCGGTATTGTGCTGGAAGAAGCCGACGAAACAGCCTTCTGGCTGGAGTTGATGCGGGATGCTGGGATCTTTCCCGAGGCAAAGTTGCATGCGATAGTTCAGGAAGCCAAAGAACTCGTTGCTATCTTTGTCGCGTCCGTCCGAAAGGCGAAGGGTCTCACTTCTTCAATCTGACTTCTGACTTCTGACTTCTCCTACATAATGAGGTCGTTGCTCATCCTCGCAATCGGGTGCTGCATAACTTCGAGTTCGTTCTTCACCAGATTTAGTCCGTAAACGCACTGCTCAAAACTCTGCGAGAGTTGTTTGAACAGCGGGGCGACCTTCGCGTACTCGAAATGCTCGAACTTCGAGACAATGTAGTAGCTTTCTTTCCCTGCTTTCACCCAATCCACGAAATTCTCGACGCGCTGGCGGCGCAGGCGATAATGATTGATGCTCTCCGGGAACATGCCGGCGTAGAACAGCGTGAAGTCGCCGATGTGCTTGCGGACTTGGCGCTCGCGGTCGAACGAGGGCGCCGGACCATAAATCGGGTCTGACTCGATCAGCATCTCGCCTACATCGTTCAGCGGCTTCCCGGCTGCATTGCGAATTTTCAAAAGCTGCTCGGCATCGCAAAACTCGGAAAGCAGATGTGCGACGTAGCCCACGACTTGCGGGTCGCGAATTCCAATCTCCTCGGCATAGTGGCGGCCGACCAGTTCGACAAATAGTTGCTGCAGCGGATGCGTCTCCGGAATTTCCATGGCCCCTACTTCCTTCTCAACTGTCCCCCTCTTGTTCCTATCGGAACAAGAACCTGTGCGGATTAGATACCGCGAATCGATGATCCAACGCAAGTGACCATCGAGCCACTACTACCTTGGACGCCTGTGCAGGGTGTGGCGTTTCGATGTATCTGCTGGCAGACAAAGGAGGCGGCTGCTAATTTCCGGGTCGCGTGGATCGAAAATTTGGTTCAATGAATCTATTTGCTCCAGGAAGCAAGAAAAACGGAGGCGGAGTGGAGCGAATTAACATTTCAAGCGGAACACCGTGGGAGCCGGTTGTCGGTTACTCTCGTGCGGTTCGCGTAGGCGCACATGTCCACGTTGCAGGCACAACCGCAACTGGAGCCGACGGCAAAATCGTCAGCGCAGGCGATGCCTACGCGCAGGCGATTCAAACCCTGAAGAACATCGAACGGGCGCTGGAGCGGGCCGGAGCTTCACTCAAAGATGTAGTCCGCACCCGCGTGTTTCTTACCAATATTGCGGATTGGGAGAAAGTGGGAAAGGCTCACGGAGAGTTTTTCCGCGACATTCGACCCGCGAGCAGCATGATGGCGATCACGGCCCTGGTTTCTCCGGAGATGCTGGTGGAAATCGAAGCGGAAGCAATCGTGCCGGACGGACGGTAAGTGCAATGGCGGAAGCCGGACAAGAGCCGGCTTCCGCCATCATCAATAGGAATAGGGACTGCCAGCGTTGACGCTAACGGCGGCGGCCGCCCTTCTTGCGCGCAGCTTTTTTCCGCGCCTTTTTCTTCGGCGCTTTCTTCTTCGCAGCAGCTTTTTTCCGGGCCGGTTTCTTGGCGGCTTTCTTCTTCGGTTTCTTCGCCGCTTTCTTTTTCTTTGCCGCTTTTTTCTTGGCTGGAGCCTTCTTAGCCGGAGCTTTTTTGGCGGGGCCCTTCTTCTTCGGAGGCCCGCCCTGGCTGCCGCCTCCACCCGATGGAGTTACGGGCGCAGGTGCCTGCACAGGCTGCGTTACCGGAGGTAGGGGGAGCTCGTCGTCTTCGACGAGGGTAGGTTCTTCTTCCTCTTCCTCCTCTTCGTCTAAATCCTCTTCCAGCGATTCGCCGTAGGCGCCGCTGTCGCTGTACTCGTCCGTCTCATCATCCCGACCGTAGAGAGTCGGATCATCGAAGCGCATATCTCCTCCTGCGTATTTATGGTCACCGGTGCGCATTCGCGCACCAGGCCAGGGAATTAGGACAACCGGCTGCAGAACTGCGTTGCTTTTGCGTAACGGCGCGTGATTATAGCACGGCGCAGTTTCACGGGCAGTATCGTGCATTCTATTCCGATTTGCGAGGAAAATTATAAGCGAGAACAACCCCGTCAAGGGACGGGCGAAGCAAAAGCGAAGCCGTCGATGGGCGGATCGAATCGCTTATCGCTATTCGTACGCCAACGCGTCGATGGGGTCCTTCTGTGCCGCCTTGAACGCCGGATACAACGCACCGGCAAGCGCGCCGGCCACGGCAATCAGGGTAGCGCGGACGATCCAGCCCCCATCCACCACCACCTGCAGGAGGGGGAACCTGTGGGCCAGCGCTGCCCGGGCTGCCAGACTTACCACGACGCCCAGCACGATGCCGCCGCAAGCCAGCAGCACCGTCTCCCGCAGCACCACATTCACGATATAGAGCTTCGACGCCCCCATCGACTTAAGAATGCCGATTTCCCGCGTCCGCTCCATCACCGCCGTGTACATGGCCTGGAAAATGACGATGAATCCGATGACCACGGAAATACCTACGACGACATCGATGAAAGTCGAAAGCCCCGGATAATTGCTGGTGGTCATCATGGCCAGATAGGATGCCATCGAGTTCGCTACGTAACGCTCCATGCCCGGAACATGCTTGATTTCATCGACCACCGCATCCGCGTCGGACGGGTCGTCGAGCTTGAGATAAAAGACCGTCGCCTTGTCCTTGGCGCCAATCAAGTCCTGCAGCGTGTCCAGCGGAACGAATTTGCGTGCACCCTTGCCTCGTTCCACAATCCCGGAGATGCGGAACTTGTTGTTCAGAATCTCAATCGTGTCGCCCACTTTCGCATGCTTCGACTTGGCAAAAAGATCGTCGACCAGCACGTCGTATGGCCCCTGAAACGGGCCGCCGGCCAGATAGTGGAAGCCCGCCGACATGCTTTCATAACTGGGCAAGTCGATTCCCGCAATAATTTCGAGGTTGCCTGAGGAGGCAACCTGCGTGATTACCGGGGCCACACTCTTCACATGGGGCAGGTTTGTCAGCACGCCTCCGACCTTGATCGGCATGGGCGCACCCGAAAATGCTGTTATGAACGAAGACCCCGGTGGCAGCACCAGCACATCCGCCCCAATGCCTGCACTTCGCGTGCGCTGATCCTGCAGCATTCCCAGACAGAGGCCGACGATCAGCAGAATCATCGTAACTTCGAGCGCTATCGCCACCACGCTGATCAGCGAGCGCACCGGCCGATGCACCAGATTCCCGACGATCATGCGATTCATCATGGTTTTTTGAGAAGAACTACTTGCTTTGGCTATCCGTGGTTCTGACCTCGCTGGTGTTGGGCTGATCGAGGCGCACCAGGTCGGCGCCAGCGGGCTGTTCCAGCACGAACTGGTCGTCAGTCAGCGCCTTATTGATCTCCAGTTTGATCATGTTCAGGACGATGTTGTAATTCTCCCGCGGCCGTTCGATCTCAATTATATTCGGGAAAGTAGTCCCGCCGAAGTCTTTGTAATCATGGTAGTGGACGTCGGTCACCACGTTTCCCAGTTGGTCATAGATCCTTTGCCGGTACGGCAAAAGGTCGATTCGGCTGAAATCGATCTTGCGGGACAGATAGGCGCCCTGGGGACCCCTGCGGATAACCAGCAGGCTGTAATTCGGCTGTTCGACGCGATGCCGCTTCGCGTCCAGGACGGTTTCATAACCGTTCTCCCGCACGGCATCGTCGCTGCCGATTTCCGGCATCAGCAGCGCATCGTAAATGTACTGCGGGCGCAGATTCTCCAGGCGCTTGTCGGACTGATAATTTTCGCCATTGTTCGAGCCCAGGAAGAATTTATTCTGCGGAGGAATCCATACCTTGAAATCCTGACCGTCGCTCACCATGTCAAAGGCCGTGTTGCGCACCAGCGGGAGCAGGCCTTTCATGCGGAGCATGGCCGGCTTGCGCGCCAGCACGTAGCCGCGAATCTCTTTGTAGTCGGTGGCCCGGCCGTTTTTTACGTCTACAGACGAGGCGTCAATATCCACCGTCGCCTGCATGGACTGAATCTTCACGGCCTGCGTGTTGACGTATTCGATCAGTTCCTGCTGGGTCGCGGTCTTCAGCGGACGATCGGAAAACTGACGGTCCAGAGCGCGGGTCCGGAACAGGCACCCGGCAAGCGGAAATGTGGCCGCCGACAGAAGTAAGAGAAACAAAACGCGCAGATGAGAACGATACATTC
>Ga0074044_10002820_pt1 | contig 15092 bp, 17 predicted proteins | sample BogForMeECP23OM1_FD_94443 | JGI IMG/M metagenome (GOLD analysis project Ga0074044, IMG submission 94443) | Bog forest soil microbial communities from Calvert Island, British Columbia, Canada - Bog Forest MetaG ECP23OM1 | ecosystem: Environmental > Terrestrial > Soil > Wetlands ... | reverse complement strand
TGGTTGCAAGCATTCACCAGCGCGTTCAGCGACAGTGGATAGTACTCCGGCGTGGTAATGTCTTTTTCGATCAGCGCTCCGAGCACGCGCACTTCGGTTTCCGTCAGTTTAATTTCCATGGATTCCATTCATTGTATCGACCTGCGGTGAACGCGGCCCATTGCGGAAAGGGCTACGCTCCGGCATAATAATGGTTTGTCTTTACCTCGCCGGACTCTTCCGGACAAAGGATACCGAAGTCTGTGTTAATGATTCGACTGGCGCGCTTTGGGGCGCGCAAACAACCGTATTACCGAGTGGTGGTGATTGAGAAGGAGCGGGCTCGCAATGGCCGCCCGGTGGAAGTCGTGGGGACGTACAATCCGCGCACCAATCCGGCCACGTTTGACCTGAAACGGGAGCGCATCGAGCACTGGGTTTCGCAAGGCGCCCAATGTTCGGACCGGGTCAGGAAACTGCTTGCTTCCCCCGCGCCGGCTGCGGCCGCTTCGGTCGCCTAGCCGCAACTACCTTCGCCAATTCAGGAGCCGAGTTCAGGACCCGAGTTCAGGAGCAAAGTGTAATGATCGAGCCCGCCGCCAGCCCTCGCGCCATGATTGAGCACATCGCCAAGGCGATCGTCGAAGCCAAGGACCAGGTTTTTATTGAGGAGTACGAAGACGGAGACGAAACCGTCATCGAGTTGGAAGTAGCCGAGGCCGACCTGGGCAAAATCATTGGACGCTCCGGCCGCGTCGCCCGCGCCTTGCGCAACCTGTTGAGCGCGGCGGGCTCGAAACTGGACAAGCGCTACGCGCTGGAGATCATTGAATAGCAGATCAACGAATAGCAACGGACGCAAGCGGCGAATGGATTACCCTGGCCGTCGTCATCAAGACCCAGGGACGGTGCGGAGAAGTAGCGGCTGAATTGCACACCGATGTTCCGGACCGCTTCCGGCAAGATATGCGGCTGTGGGCGCTTGCGAAAGACGGGCAGCGCCGCGAAGTAACCGTCGAAGATCTGTGGCCGCATAAGAGTTTTCTGGTGCTGAAATTTCAGGGCATTGAAACGATCTCCGATGCCGAGCCGTTGGTCGGGACCGAACTTCAGCTTCCGCGCAGTGAACGCGCTCAGTTGGAGCCCGGCTGGACGTACCTGAGCGACCTGATCGGTTGCACCGTGTTCGACGGCCAGCGCGAGATTGGCGAGATCGAGGACGTACAGTTCGGCGCCGGAGAAGCGCCGCTGCTGGTGGTTCGAAGTAAACAGCAGCAGGGAGCGAAGCTGTCCTACGAGATCCCCTTCGCCGAGGCCTATCTGGAGAAGTTGGATGTGGAGCGGAAGCAAGTCCGGATGAAATTGCCGGAAGGATTGCTGGAAGTGAATGCGCCGCTGGCAAAAGAAGAGAAGGAAGAAGGTCGTTAGTCGCTGGTCGATGGTCGTTCGGAACCTAGGGTTTGACTAACGACCAACGACGAACGACCAACGACTGGTTTCCGCAAATGAAGATCGACATTCTCACGATCTTTCCCGACTTCTTTCGCGGACCACTGGATTACGGAATCGTCCGCCGGGCGCGGGAAACGGGCCTGGTGGAAATCAACATCCACGATCTGCGGGCGTTCACGAAAGACAAGCACCGCACCGTGGATGACCGCCCGTTCGGCGGCGGCGAGGGCATGGTCCTGAAGCCGGAACCGATCTTTGAATGTTTGGAGTCGTTCGGCGATGTGGCGTCGCGAGAGGCGCGTTTAAGCCCGGGCGCGAGGCAGTCGGTGATTCTGCTCTCGGCGCAGGGCCGCAGGCTCGACCAGACGCTGGCGGCGGAACTTTCCGCGCTCAGCCGGATCGTGCTGATCTGCGGACGCTACGAAGGCGTGGACGAACGCATCAGCGAGCACCTGGCGGATCGCGAAGTCTCGATCGGCGACTATGTGCTGAGCGGCGGCGAACTGGGGGCAGCGGTAATTGTGGACACGATCACGCGGCTGATTCCGGGCGCGGTCGGCAACCAGAATTCGACCCGGCAGGAGTCGTTCACCGAGTCGGTAACCGGGCTGACGAACTTGGCGGGCGACGGACCGAGTTCGACCTGCGTTTCCGGCGGATTGCTCGACTATCCGCATTACACGCGTCCCGCCGATTTTCGCGGCATGGCGGTGCCGGAAGTGCTGGTGAACGGCAACCACGACCAGATTCGCAGCTGGCGCCGCAAGACGGCTCTGGCAAAGACGCTGCGCAACCGTCCCGATTTACTGGAGCGGGTTGCGCTGACGGCGGAAGACAAGGAATTGCTGGCCCAGATCAAGCTGGCCCAGGGCATACTGACGGAGACGGGGCAAGCCCCGTCTCTACAAAAGATTAACGGCAAGAGTTAGGAAGGAAACGTTATGCGCAATCCCATTATCGAAAAACTGTTGGCGAAATCGCGCCGCACCGACATCCCCAAGTTTGGTCCTGGCGACACCATCAAGGTGCAGGTCAAGATCCGAGAAGGCGAAAAAGAGCGTCTGCAGGCGTTCGAAGGCGTGGTCATTTCCCGAACGCGAGGCGCCCAGCCCAGCTTCACGGTCCGCAAGATCAGTTTTGGCCAGGGTGTGGAGCGTATTTTCCCCATCGACTCCAAGGTCATCGATAAGATTGACGTCCTGCGTTCGGGGAAAGTCCGCCGCGCCAAGCTTTATTACCTGCGCGGGCTTAAGGGCAAGGCCGCTCGGCTGAAAGAAGTCGAACAACAATAAGCCGCTCCTCTTGCTTCCCACCACGTCTTCGGCGAAGATGCTGATCAGCATCCGTGCCCAAGTCCGCCTCCACATCGAAACCATCGAGGGCAGACGGAATTTCTGCCTCCGCCGCCAAGTTGCGTCTGCTGAAAAAACTGCGCTGCACCCTGAACTTTGAGAAGCGAGCTTGGGCCGCGGGCGCGCAATACGTTGCCGGAGTCGATGAAGTTGGCCGCGGGTCGCTGTTCGGTCCGGTCGTAGCTGCCGCCGTTATCCTCTATAAGCACGACGACCCGGCGCGCCGCATTCGCGGCCTGCGCGATTCGAAACTCCTCCCCGCCGAGCGCCGCGAAGAACTCGCGCTTCTGATTCGCCGGCATTCGATTGCCTGGGCGGTTGCCGCCGTAGACTCCGCCCGCATCGATCAAATCAATATCTACCAGGCGTCACGCCTCGCCATGCTGCGTGCGGTTCAGCAGCTGGCACCGGCGGCGAGCTGTCTTCTGGTCGATGCCGTCCGGCTCGATTGCGAACTTCCCCAACAAGCGATCATTCACGGCGACGCCCTTTCTGTCTCCATCGCCGCCGCCTCCATCCTCGCGAAGGTGGAAAGGGACCGCATGATCTCCGCCTGGGACCCGGTCTTTCCCATGTACGGCCTGGCCTCGAATAAGGGATACTGCACGCCGCGCCACCTCGCGGCCCTGCGCGAGCACGGCCCGTCCCCGCTACACCGCCAGTCGTTTTCGCCGGTGTGGAGCGCCCCGATTCCGCAGGAAGTCTTAAGTTTTATGCTGGAAGAACCGGCTGCCGAGGCAACTTCCGCTGACGAGCCGGTGGGGGCGATGTCAGAGGACTGAAGAAATCTCCTGTAGAGACGCGGCTTGCCGCGTCTCCAGCTGCGTGCAAAGGAGACGGGGCAAGCCCCGTCTCTACACGAGCCCCGCATCTTTCTACTTCGCCCGATAAATCTCCGTCAGCAGATCTGGCTTCGACTCGTCCCGAACCAGGTGTGGATACTTCTCGCCGCCGTGATAATCCAGTTTCACCACCCGGAAGTAATCCGTGTTTTCCACGATGAGCTCGATCGGCGACGGACTGGTCTTGGCGGCGCGAATGGCATCGTGCCAGACATCCTCCGAAAACACGCGGCCGTTCACGGCGATGATCTTCATCCCCGGCCCCATCCCGGCCTTGGCGGCAACCATCCCCTCGATCGTATCCCGAATCACCCCATCGGTCCCGGCCAACATTCCCACCGAGTAATGCGCGTTGAGCGATTTTCCGCCACGACCTCCGGCGCGATCCAGTTCTGAAAGATTCTCGTCGTAGACGACTTTCCATCCGCTCGCTTCGACTCCGCCAAGCGGGGCGCCCGGTCCATGGTTCGACAACCGCTCCGTCCAGAAGCCGCGCCAGTCGTAGGGCGCGACCTGGTTCAGCGCGCTCACCACGTCGTCGAAGGTGTAGGTCTTCACCATCGGCGGGCCGCTCGGCGCGCCATGAAACAGTTTGCAGAAATCGTCCAACGATTTCGCGCCCTTGGTTTGTTGACGGATGATCACATCCGCCCACAGCCAGTTGAGTACGTCTTCGTCGTAGTAATCGACCGGCCGGCGATAATCTTCCCAGGCGCGCGGAGCCATCTGCATGGTGGGAACGCCATCGGCCGTATCCTGCAAATTGCGCCATACCCGGCCTGAACGATGATCCAGCTCCGCCGCCATCTGCGCCAGTGCGTCACGGGCCAACGCGGGCGTGAGTTCGCCGCTACGCACCGTGAGCATGTCTCCCAGGTAGGATGTCAGGCCTTCATACACCCATAGCAAGTCGGTTTGCATCGGCTGTTCGTAATCGGGCGTCGCCAGATCCGCCGGACGCCGGTACTTCCCGTTCCACGAATGCACATACTCGTGCGGCAGAAGCCCAGCGGTCTGTTTCCGCCCGTTTTCTTCGATCAATGATCGCTCATCGACCCGGCTGTCATTCGATTCGTGATGCTCCAATCCAAAATGCGCGACGTGATCGCTGAGGGTGAGCAGGAAGTGGTAATCGGTGTAGTGCCGCGCCCCAAACAGAATTCCCGCTTGCTTCACCAGATTCCGGTAATGTTCCCAGACTTCTTCCGGAGCCTCGAGCGCGGCGGGGCTGTCGGCCGCCAGATCCAACTCCGCGGGAGGATTCTCGCCGGGCGCCGTCAGTGGCACCACTTTCAAATATTCGCCCGCGAGGACCGGGCCATCCACCAGCATGGTCAGCGAAACCGGCGCAAAATGAATGTCGCTGCCCACCTGATTGGAAACGCGCAGCGACGTGCCAAACTTCCAACCCGCGGGCAGTCGCAGGCTCGCGCTATACGTAAGTTGATCGGACCCGTAACCGGCTGGATAGAGCAACAGCTCGTTCCAGTTGACGACATATAGCTTTTCCGTTGCAGCCACCCCGGCGCTGTATCCAGGCTCATGCGACGCGGGTGAAGCGTAGTCGAGGTTCGCGATGACTTCGTTCTCGCCCGCCGGAACCTCCACGTGAAAGGTATAACCGTCGACCAGATCGCGCCGCCAGGGCAGCGTTTTTCCACTCGCCGTAAACTTCAGACCCGTCAAGTCCGTGATCGGACCCGTCGGCCCGTGCTCGCCAGGAATCCATTTCGGATAGTAGAGCGTGAGCGTCCCGGGCTTAGCCGGAATGCGCAATTGCGCGTGGAACATTTTGCGCGGCGCTTCCGAAGCATCTACCGAGAGTGTGACGGTCGGAGCATTGGCCCCGAAAACTGAAAACGATGACAACAGAAAGATCGCAGTACAAATAAAGTTCCTTACCCCTCGACTTGAGCCCATTCGCCCTCCGGATTGTCAATTTGCCCAGCAGCCATGCAACTAGTACCGTACGTTAATATATCAGTCTGCAAGTTATCCATCTGCCGGGACGGTTCGCCGCCGGCAGTCCTCTCCGAGACTGCTCCCGCCCGCTTCTATCGCCTGCTATCATTTCCGACGTGCCCGCGCGCGGAAAATTTATCACTTTCGAAGGTCTCGACGGGAGCGGCAAAAGCACCCAGGTCGAGAAACTGGCGCGATCCCTGCGCGCTCACGGCCTCTCGGTCACCATTACTCGCGAACCGGGCGGCACCACCGCCGGCGAGAGGATTCGTGAAGTGCTGCTGCACTCCGCCACCTCGGGACTCTCTCCGCTCACGGAAATGGCGCTCATGTTCGCTTCCCGCGCCCAGCACATTCACGAGATCATTCTGCCCGCGCTCGCCGAAGGACGCGTCGTGCTCTGCGATCGTTTCACCGATTCGACCGAGGCTTATCAAGGTGGAGGCCGCAAGCTGGGCACGAAGGCCGTGCTCGAGATGCACGAAATCCTCTGCGGCAACCTGCAACCTGACCTGACCATCCTGATGGATAACGAAGTAGCGTTCAGCGTCGAGCGCGCCCGGCGTCGCAATCGAAGACACAAGAGTGCCCGGTCGGAAAAAGGCTCGGAAAAAGACGAGAACCGCTTCGAGCAGGAAAGCCGGGCCTTTTTCGGACGCGTGCGCCACGCTTACCTGGCCATCGCGGCCCGCGAGCCGCAACGAGTCCACGTCGTAAACGCCCGCGGCACGCCCAGCGAAACGCATGCGGCTATCATGGAGTTGGTGCGGAAGAAGTTGAAGATTTGATTTCCGGTAGAGACGCGGCTTGCCGCGTCTCCCGCTGCGGATGACGCGCACAAAGGAGACGGGGCAAGCCCCGTCTCTACAGGAAAAGAATTGTTCCATGCCCTTTTCTGATTTCGTCGGCAACCCGGAAACCATCCATCGCCTGCGCGAGATGCTGGCGCGCAACCGCTTACCGCACGCCGTCATTCTTTCCGGTGCGCACGGATCGGGCAAGTACACGCTCGCCTTGATGCTCGCCCGCGCCCTGAACTGCCTGGAGCAGCCTTCGACCACCGCGGACGGCTTGCCCGACTTCTGCGGGCGCTGCTCGAACTGCACCCGCATCGCGCAAGCCGAAGACCTCGACTCGCGCTTCGCCGAAGCCGTTGAGGCGCGCGAAAATCTGCGCGACACGGACAAGAAAGAAACCCGCCTCTTCGTGCAGACCCACCCCGACGTGCTCATCATTCCGCCCGATCCACCGCAAATGATGATCAAGGTCGACCAGGTTCGGCACGTGATTGAGACCATCTACTATCGCCCCGGTGAAGCTCGCGAACGCGTTTACATCTTTACCAGTTCGGCCTTCATGAAAGAGGCTGCCAACTCGCTGCTGAAAGTCCTGGAAGAGCCGCCCGACTTCGCCAGCATTTTTCTGCTCACCGAAAATCCCGGCGAATTGCTGCCCACGATTCGTTCCCGCTCCATGACCTTCAACCTGGGCGCGCTCCCTCCATCTGAGATCGAGAGCCGCCTCGCCCAACTGCGTCCCCATTGGAATCCCCGGCAGCGCGCGCTGGTCGCCCGTCTCAGCGAAGGCGCCGTCGGGCGCGCGTTATCTTTCGATATCGAAAGCTACATTGCCGCTCGCAACCACGCCCTCATCGTGCTGAAATCCGCGCTGGGAGCCAATAACAACGATCACACCGAGTTGTTCAAAACCACCGAGAGCTACCGTGCCGGCGCCGAAGGCCGCGAGAAAATCGACGCCCTCCTCCGCACCCTTTACTCGCTGCTCGAGGATCTGATGTTCCTGCAATCCGGCGCGGCCCAACTGGTCCGCAATACCGACATTTTGGGTGAACTCAAGAAAATGTCCGATGCCGCCGACTTCGCCTGGCTGCAGCGTGCCGCGCAAGGTCTGGACGAAGTGGAGCGCGGCCTGCGCCGCAACCTGCTGCGGTCGCTGTCGCTCGACGCCTTCGCGGCGGCCCTGGAGCGCATTTCGTAAACTGGGCGTCACTGACCGGCGGTTACCAAAAACACCGCACAAATCATTGTCATCCCCTGCGCCCTGTGATAACGTACCCTCAGTTCACACCTCTGGACCCACAATCACAGGCTCGAGTGTTGTGGCATATTCTGCCCGCCCAGCGCGCAGGTGGTGCGATTTGAAAGATACGCTCGACCCCATACCAGCCGAACAATCCGCGGACCAGGAAAGCTTTGCGAATCGCAAGCTGATCCGCCCGACTTTCAACCGTGCCGATCACGCGCACAATAACCACGGCCCCAACCACGCGCCCGCCGAGCGCAGGGACAGGGATCACGATCGCGACCGTTCCGCCGCTCCCGCCAAGAAGGCCGCGCCCGCCGAACAGACCAACGCCGAAAATTTTTATTATCAGAAGCAGATGCAGAGCAAGACTCCCATGGTCGTCGTGTTGCGCGACGGCGAGGAAGTCCACGGCTATATCGAGTGGTACGACAAACACTGCATCAAGCTGAACCGCACCGGCGCCGCCAACCTGATGATCTACAAGCCCGCCATCAAGTACATGTTCAAGGAAGGCGAGAACGGGAAGAAGTAGGCTGTCAGCTGTCGTCCAATCTGCCGAGCACGGCATTCTTTCACCGCTGAAATTGCTTGCTGAGCGCTAATGCCTGCTGTTGGTACGACGACCCTATGTCTGTGCCGTAGATCTTGTCCGGGCGCGCGAGAAGGTGCATATAAGTCAAGCGACCCACAACTTGACCGTGCTCCACCATGAAAGGCACCTCATGCGCCCTTACTTCCAGCACCGCCCGCGTTCCCTCAATGTTGCTAGTCCCATAGCCAAAACCAGGATCGAAGAATCCGGCGTAATGGATACGGAACTCACCAATTGACGCGTCAAAGGGAACCATCTCCGCCGCAAAATCCGGTGGAACTCGGACCCTCTCCCGGGAAGCTAGAATGTAGAAGTCGCCCGGGTCCAAAATCAAGCTCTTGCTGGGGGGCTGGCGCCTGATTTCCCAGAAATCTTCCGGTGAATAATGGTTAATTTTCGCAAGGTCAACGGCGGGAGTGTTTCGCCTAGCTTTGTACGCAATGATTTCCGTAGGGTCACCTGAGGCCTGCAAATTGAGCGTGAACTTCAGACCGCGATCGATTTTTGCTCTACTGGGACTTTCTTCGCCAGCAAAGACCAGCTTTCCCTCATCGTCTAGCATCGAAAGCACGCTGTCGCTCGATGGCGGATTTCCGCGAACGAAGCGTAACTGGTTTAACTTCATTCCTGCCCTAACGTCGACAGTAAAGGTGCCGGGGACGATTTCTGCATACAGCTTTCCCTTGTAACCAGCTGGAACCCGATCGAACTCGACCCCGTAGTCGACGATCAAACGAGTGAAGATGTCCAATCTTCCCGTCGTGCTCTTGGGATTCGCTTTGGCGGCGATGTCCGCTGGTAGGTTTAGCTCCTCGACTAGCGGCACGATATAAACGCATCCCTTCTCGAAAAGCGTCGGCCTAGTTAGGTCGACTCTCGCCATCCTTAACTGCTTTGCTCTTTCCTCGACGGTGCTCTCACCCGGCAAAAAACTGGCCTGGATTCGATATCCCATATCTCCAAGCCGAAGATCGAGACTGGCGGGCTGAATTTGGTCCTCGCTCACGGGCGGGCGTGCAAGGACGCGACCGTGAGCAACTAGCTCTCTAATGGATTGGGAGGGTAGTACTCCAGTTGTGCGTGGCTGCGATTCTTCGGACTTCCAGTCCGGAAAGAGCCCCATCTTTATGTCGCTCAGGTCCGAATTAGGCATGAACTAAAACTCCCGATCTCCTGCTGTAGTCTCCCCGGATGGGGTGGGGGGCGTTCGCAAATTACAAATCACCAATTGCAAATTCGCTTCGGCTGGTGCTTGCCATATTACGAGAATGATCCCCCGGTTGACAATCCGCCCTATCTCCCTTAGCATCAATAACTTGAGACATACCAATCCTGGGGAGACAGGGGACACCCGTGATTAAGCTCGACATCATCAACGAAGTGGTCAACCGCACCGGGATCACTAAGACCAAGGCGGAGCTCGCGGTCGAAACCGTCTTTGAGAGCATGAAGAAGGCGCTCTCCACCGGCGACCGCATTGAACTGCGCGGTTTCGGAGTGTTCAACGTGCGTCCGCGCAAGACCGGCATTGGACGAAACCCGCGCACCGGCGCCGAGGTTTCCATTCCGCCCGGCAAGGCCGTCCGTTTCAAGCCGGGCAAGGAACTGCAATCGATTGACTAGCCGCTCTCGCGATTGCAGAGGGCAGATTGCAGAAGTAACACCACACCTCTGCAATCTGACGTCTAACCTCTGACCTCACTATGTCCGAACCCGCATCCCCTTTTCCGGCCGCCCTCGAATGGGACCAGCAGCCCCAGCCAGCCGTCTGGGCCATAAGACCGCCGCGCCAGCGCTGGTGGCTCTATGGACTGTTCTTGCTTCTGACCCTGTTCAGCACGACGGTCGTCGGCGCGCGCATGCAGTTCAACTTCCTGCACCAACAGCCGGTCTTTTCGCTGAATGACGACACTCTCTCTCTATTCCCGATCGGCTGGATTGCGCAACATCCCGCGAATCTGCTGCTGGGCCTTCCTTTCTCGCTGACGCTGATGTTCATCCTGTTCGCGCACGAGATGGGACACTACCTCTACGCCCGCCATTACCGCGTGTATGCGACGCTGCCGTTCTTCGTACCTTTTCCCAGCCTGATCGGGACGCTTGGCGCTTTCATCCGCATCAAGAGCCCGATTCCCTCACGCGCCGCGCTCTTCGACATCGGAATCGCTGGCCCGATCGCCGGATTCATCCCTTCCTGCGTGGCTTTGCTCGTCGGCATTTCACTCTCGCATCCCATCGCCGGTTCGGCAGCATCAGAAATCCAATTAGGATTTCCGCTGGCCTTCCATTTGGCAGCACGCCTGCTGCACCTCGCCGTACCACTCTCCGCGCTCTCGCTCCATCCGATCGCCGCGGCAGCGTGGGTCGGAATGTTCGCCACCGCGCTCAACTTGTTACCGGGCGGCCAGCTCGACGGCGGCCACATCGCATTTTCCATCTCGCCTCGCCTGCATCGCTGGATTTCGCTGCTCACCGTCGTCGCCCTCGTACCGTTCGGAAAATATCTTTGGACCGGCTGGTTCATCTGGGCCGTTCTGCTCGCCATGACGGGCAGACATCCGCGCGTTCCGCACTATCCCGATGTCTCCGGCTGGCGGCGGGCCGTCGCACTCTGTGCCGTGCTGATGCTGGTCCTGAGCTTCACTCCAGCCCCCTTCACGCACAGCTCGGGCCGAGAAGTCTGGCCAGAAATCCGCGACGGAAGCCGAGACACGTTGCACGATCTGCGTGATGGAGTTCGACACCTGCTGCATCGCAAATAGTCGCTTCGCGGGGAAGGGATTTGCCAACGACCAACCACTAGCGACCAACGACACTCCTCACATCAGCCACACCGCATCCACATCCACAATCACCTGCGTGCGCGGAATCTTTCGCGCTGCGGCTTCCGCCAGCATCGCCCGCAAAAGCGCATTCATCTTCCCCCGGCTGGGTGACTTAAGGATGAAGTGGTAGCGGTAGTCGCGCTTCAACCGTGTAATCGGAGCCGCTGCCGGCCCCAGCACGCGAATGCCCTCATGCCGAGTCTTCTCAAACCAGCGCCCAAGTTCGCCCGACCATGTAAGCGCCTCATCCAGCTTTTCGCTGCGGATCAGCACATTCGCAATCGCACTATACGGCGGATAGTGCATCCAAGCCCGGAATTGCAACTCTTTTTCATAGAACCCGGCAAAGTCATGCCGCGCCGCAAACTGCACCGCGTAGTGATCCTGGAAATATGTTTGCAGCACAACCTTCCCCGGAGATTGTCCGCGTCCCGCGCGCCCCGCCACTTGTGTCAATAGTTGAAAAGTTCTCTCCGCAGCGCGGAAATCGGGCAGCCCCAAGGCCATGTCCGCCCCGACCACGCCGACCAGCGTCACCCCGTGAATGTCGTGGCCTTTCGCAATCATCTGCGTCCCCACCAGCATGTCGAGCGCGCCTTCATTCAGCGCGTTCAGCGCATGTTCGAAATCTTCCCGCCCGCGTACCGTATCGCGATCCAGCCGCCCGATCCGCGCCTGCGGAAACATGCCGTGCAGCAACTCCTCCAACTTCTCCGATCCTGTCCCGACAAAATAAACGTACTCGCTGCCGCACTGCGCGCACTTGTCGGGAATGCGCTCGACATGCCCGCAATAATGGCATTCCATCTTGCGCTCGCGCTTGTGGTGCGTCATCGAGACGGCGCAGTTCTTGCACTGCAAAGTCTTGCCGCACGCGCGGCACAACACCACCGGGGAATACCCGCGCCGGTTGAGCAGCACCATAACCTGCTCTTTTTTTTCCAGCCGCTCGCGGATTTCCTCCGCCAGCTTGCGCGAGATTACCTGCTCCTGTCCCGTCTCCTGAAACTCCTGCCGCATGTCGATGATCTCGACTTCGGGCAGCGGACGCATCTCCACCCGGTCGGGCAACTCCACCAGCGCGTATTTATTTTTTTTCGCGTTGTAATACGACTCGAGCGAAGGCGTAGCCGAGCCCAGCACGACGACCGCTCCCGCCCCCGCCATCTTCGCCCGCATCACCGCCACGTCGCGAGCGTGATAGCGAGGCGTTTCCTCCTGCTTGTAAGACGAATCCTGCTCCTCGTCGACAATGATCAGAGCCAGATCGCTGACCGGCGCGAACACCGCCGACCGCGTTCCCGCCACCACCCGCGCCTCGCCGCGCCGTATGCGATGCCACTGCTCCGCCCGCTCCGCATCCGACAGCCCCGAATGCAGGATGGCAACTTCATCGCCGAACACCTGGTGCAGGTCCGCCGCCACCGCCGGAGTCAGACCAATTTCAGGAACCAGCAGGATCGACGACCGCCCCGCGTCCAGCACCTCGCGCATGCAGGCGAGATAGACCGCCGTCTTTCCCGACCCGGTAATGCCATGCAGCAGCAGCCCGCCAAATTTGCGCGACGCGACGGCCTCGCCAATCTTCGCAAGCGCTTCTTTCTGCGCCACGCTGAACTCGAACTCAAAGGGAGACGGCCGAGGCTTGAGTTTTGAAACCATGAAGTCCAGCGGCTCATCTACAAGCTCAATCAACCCGCGCCGCACCAAAGTGCCGAGCGTAGCGCGAGGCACATCCACTCCGCGTAGAGCCTCGACAGGCACCTTGCCGCCTGCCGCCGCTAGAGTTTCAATCAGCGTCCGTTGGTTTTCATTGAGCATCTTTGCTTTGCTCGTGGAGGGACGGGCGTCTCGCCCGTCCTGCCGGGCGGGGACGCCCGGCGCTCCATCGCCGGATTCTGTGACCACCGTGACGTTTTCTACGCTCCGCAGTACCGCGACCTTCACCAAGCGCGCTGCATCCCGCGCCGCCGAAACATCCTCGCGCGCAATCCACCGCTTCCGTACCATCCCCGCGAGCAGCGCCTTTCCCACCCGAGTCGCCCCGCGCAGGCGTTCTTCGCGCACGCTCTCCCGCTCCGCCAGATAATCGAGCACGCGAAATTCAACCAGTTGCTGTTCCGGCGTCCGCTTCGACCGCGCCGGAGACCCCGACATCCCCGCCAGATGCAGCGCCATCCGTCCCGCATCGGTGATGCGGTACGCGACCGAGCGTTTGAACTCGGCGGAGAGCGGCAGCATGGTGCGAAAGACTTCGCCCAGCGGCGCGAGATAGTAACCAGCAATCCACTTCCCAAGTTTCAGCAGGTGTTGATCGAGAACCGGAGAGAGATCGAGCGCTTCGATAACTTTCTTGGTCTTAACCTGCGGCGGACGGTCATGCAACTCAACCACAATGCCCGACAACCGTTGCTGCCGGAACGGTACCAGCACCCGCCCGCCCACCACCGGCTCCATCCCCGGAGGGATGGCATAGGTGAACGCCATGTCAAGCGGCACGGCGAGGGCGACGTCGCAGAAGAGGGGCATGTGGGAGGTATCACTGAAATCCTACCGCATCCCCAATACTACTGCTTGACAGTAGTATCGTATTACGTTAGTATTACGTTAAATGATCGTGAGTTTCCGGGACAAGGAAACCGAAAGACTGTGGCAGTCGGGCAGAGGCCGCCGTCTCCCGGCGGATCTGCAACTAAGGGCTTTCAAGAAACTGGCGATTTTGAACGCTGCGGTTACGCTCGAAAACTTGAAGGTGCCGCCAGGGAATCAACTGGAAGCGCTTCGCGGGAATCGCGCTGGACAGCACAGTATTCGAGTCAACGATCAATATCGCGTGTGTTTCGTGTGGCGGGACGGAAATGCTTTTGAGGTAGAGATCGTGGATTACCACTAGGGAGCGGAGTCGTACATGGCCAAATCGAGGAAGGTGTTTGCGGTTCACCCGGGGGACATTCTCAAGACTGAGTTCATGGAACCCATGGGCGTGAGTGCCTATGAACTGGCAAAGGCCCTCAGTTTTCCGGGCATTTATGAAGTAGTCCGGGGAGATCGGGCCATCAGCGCAGACACGGCCATTCGCCTAGGAAAGTACTTCGGCTTGCCCGCGCAGTTCTGGCTCAATCTTCAGAACGACTACGATCTGAGAATCGCAGCGGGTAGCGGAATCGGCAAAGGGATTAGGCCCCATAAGCCTGTTTACGACGCCGAACTTGCCGGCACGCGCTAGAGGATGCCACACGGCATCCGACCACCCGAATCAGTCGGTTCAGCGAGTTCGCGACCTTCGAATGAATCGCGTTGCATGACGAGCGGCTGTGATTATCAGAATGATTAGTACCGAGTACAGCGCCGCGTTCACAGCAACAATGACGAAATCGCTCAGAACTGTTCGGCCGGAATTGTAGCTCCAAATCGAAATCGCAACGGCCACCCCCGGCAGGCAGAGATAGTAGGAGCCATCGAAGATTGGTTTGGCTAAGGGGCTGTTCGACAGAATCCCAGGGAAAATACGCCCTTGCGCAAACAGCAAATCCACGGCACATAGGATCGCGGTAAGCGCGACGATTACCACTTTTTCTCGATTGCTTCGCTGCATATACCACCTTGCAAACTGGCCCCTTTAGCATTGACCGTCGAAGTATCCAGGAAGAAAGGGAACTTGGCGCTACTTCGCTGGCGTCTTCATCCCCAACTCCTTCATCACCATCTGCAAATCCTTCCACGCCTCGCCCTTTTGCCGTGGATCGCGCAGCAGAAACGCCGGATGGTAGGTGACCGCCAGCTTGCATCCATCCCAGTTGGGATCGTTACTGCGCACGCCCGCCGGCCTGAAGTCGTAAAAGCGCCCTCGCAGTTGCATCATCGAAGCACTCATCGCCAGCAGCGTTTTAGCCGCCACGGCTCCGAGCGCCACAATCACCTTCGGCTTGATGACTGCAATCTGGCGCATCAGAAACGGCAAGCAGGTCGCGCACTCCTCGCGCTCCGGCGTGCGATTGCCCGGCGGGCGGCACTTCACGATGTTCGCGATGTACACCTGCCG
>Ga0074044_10002819_pt1 | contig 15093 bp, 12 predicted proteins | sample BogForMeECP23OM1_FD_94443 | JGI IMG/M metagenome (GOLD analysis project Ga0074044, IMG submission 94443) | Bog forest soil microbial communities from Calvert Island, British Columbia, Canada - Bog Forest MetaG ECP23OM1 | ecosystem: Environmental > Terrestrial > Soil > Wetlands ... | reverse complement strand
CGCTGCGCCACCCAAAATCAAGGGCAACCTCAGCGGCTAAAGCCGTGGGAATTGAGGGCCTAGATCGCAGCGGTAAGCCGCTGCGCCACCCAAAATCAGGGGTTTTACGCCATGACTGGCTTTGTCGCTGTTACCGGATCGACTCTTAGGGTGAGTCCATCGACTTGACGCACAACGATGCGTTCTCCGACGGGAATGGGGACTGTGGAAACGGCGTCCCACAGCTCGCCGTGCACAAACACTTTTCCGGCAGGAGCCAGCGTGGTTTGAGCAATTCCGATTTCGCCGATCATTCCTTGTTCGCCGGTTACGACCTTGTTACGGCGGGCGCGCACGGCGATACTCATGAGGAACGCGGTAATGAGCCCTAGCGGGATGCTGACGGCGAGCGCGGTCAGCGGGTGAACGCGCATTTCGGGGATGGGCGCGTCCACCAGGAACAGGCCTCCCAGCGTCAACAGGACAATCCCACCGGTGGTGAGCACGCCGTGGCTGGCGAACTTGGCTTCGGCGGCGAACAGGGCAAAGGCTCCTATGATCATGGCAATGGCCGCGAAGCGCACGGGCAGCAGGTTCAAGGCGAACGCCGCCAGCAGAATGAAGACCACGCCTACGGTTCCGGGAATGACCGCGCCGGGATGGTTGAATTCGGCGTACAGCGCGAGCGCGCCGATGGCCAACAGAATGAACGCCACGTTCGGGTCCATGATGTAGGAGAGGATGCGCTGTTTGAGCGTCATCCGGTAGTCGCGCACCGGTTCGCCGGCCAGGCTGAGCGTGACGGCCGCGCCGTTAAAGCGCTTGAAGCTTTTGCCGTTCAACTGGCGGAACAGATCCTGCTCGTTCGGAGCTATGTACTCGATCAGCTTCTTGTCGAGCGCTTCCTGGTCGGTGAACGACTTCGACTCGCGCACGGCGCTCTCGGCCAATTCGACATTGCGACCGCGCTTGGCAACCACCGAACGCATCAGAGCAGCGGCGTCGTTCTCCATTTTCTGCTTCATCACGTCGTCCATCTTGCCGCCGAGGATGACGGGATGCGCCGCGCCAGTATTGGTTCCGGGCGCCATGGCTGCAACGTCTCCACATTCGAGAATGAAAAAGCCCGCAGACGCAGCGCGGCTGCCGCTGGGCGTCACATAAATGATGACGGGCACGGGCGAAGCCACGATTTTTTCTATGATCTCGCGCGTCGACTCGACCAGCCCTCCGGGAGTATTGATCTCGATCAGCACGGCTTGGTCGTGGTTGGCGGCTGCCAGATCGAGCGCCCGACCAATAAATTCGGCGGTGACGGGCTGGATGGCGTCGTTGATTGCGATCTTCAAGACGTCAGCGGAGGAAAAGGCGGCGAACAGAAAAAGCAACGCAAAGCAGCAGACGGCGTTGCGAATCCAGAGTTGCTGTGAGCGCAAACAACTGCCGAGCTTTGCTCGGCTGGACAGCCGAGGGCGGCTGTCCCTACGCGGACGGGCGAGAACGCCCGTCCCCACACGAACTTTTCTGAGAGCTGATAGCTGAGAGCTGAGAGCTGATTTCATGGCTGCGCTTTCTCCGCGAGTTTGGCTGCCAGGGTGCGTTTCAGATCCTGGCCGGTGGAATTGCCGGGTTCGAGTTGCAGCGCCCGATCAATGTTCTGGGAGGCTGCTTCTATTCTATTTTCTCTCAAATCGAGGCGGGCAAGAACCAGATAAGCCTCGGCAGATTCGCGAATACGCAGGGACGCTTCGGCTTGGGCGCGGGCCTCGCGGGCGTCGCCGCGAGCGTCGTAATCTTCAGCAAGAGCGGTAAGCGACGCGGTGCTTGAGGGATCAACCGCGGCGGCGTGCCGGAATTCGGCCTCGGCTTCGGTGGAGAATCCGTGGGCCAGAAGTTCTTTGCCGAGTTCGAGGTGAAAGCGCGCGTGGGTCCGGGGATCGGAGCGGGCAAAGCGCTCTTCCGCCCAGCTCCCCATTTGCGTGGTCATCTGGCGAAAGGCTTCTTCGTCGTAGTTGCGCTTGATGCGTTCCAAAGGGATCTTGGAACTCGCACTGCTCGGCACGATGCTTCCAGCCGAGGAGGTCAGGGAGTCGAGCAACATTTTGCTTTCGGCGTCGTTGGGGCGATGATCGAGCGCGGAGTGCAATTCGCGGGCGGCACCGGCGCGATCGCCAGACTGGGTAAGAGTCACTCCCAGGTTGAAGTGGTAGTCGGCGTCGCTGGGATCGTTCTGAATCGCCCGCTCGAAATAGTCAGCGGCCTTTTTCTGACCGCGGCGGGCAGCGACTACTCCCAGATTGTTATAGACCTCGGCCAGAGGCAGGCGCGCGGCTACGAACTCAAAGGCGCTTTCGGATTTGGCGAAGTCTCCATGGGCGTAGGCGGCGAGACCGAGGTAGAAATTTGCTTCGCGGGCGACGGCAGAAGAACCCGGGATTTGATTCAGGGCCGCGATCGCCGGTTCGTAAGCGCGCTGGGCGTAGTAGGTCTTACCTAGCTCCAGCCAGGCTTGAGCATAATCCGGATTGAGGCGGACGGCTTCGCGATAGTGCTGCACTTTTTCTTCCGCCGAAGTTGCGAGCATGCCGCGAATGTAATTTTCCAGAGCGTCCAGGCGCACGGGAGCAACGCTCGAGACGTACTTGTCCTTGGGCACGGAGAAGTCGGTGCGGATCAAGCGCAGCAGATCCCAAGCCAGCGCGGATTGCAGCGTGCCGAGATCGGCCAGCGGCGCGGACTCGGTCACGGCCGGCAAAAGTCTCTCGGCCCGCATGTCGAGCAACTGCGCGCTGGCGGTCAGGCGCGTGCCGTCGTAACGGTAGGAGCCGAGGACGGAGTAATCGACATCCATCTGCTCGGCGAGACGGTAGAGCGTGGCGCGCGAAGGGTGAACGCCGGCTGGAATGCCCTGGCGATCATAGGCTCGAAGGCGCTGGTCACGGCTGGCCACGTATAGCACCGGGGAATCGAGCTGCTCGTGGAAAGTTTCGGAGAAAGATTCACCGAGCCATTCCAGGCCTGGTGTCGGAGAAGCATTCTCGAAGGGAATCACCACCATGGTGCGTCCGGCAACGATCTGGGCGGGTGTGTCCTGGGCGCGAAGCGAAGGGAAGAGAAGCAGCGAAACCACAAAGGCGAAAACAGCGGAGTGTTTCACGACAAGTTGATTATAGTAGCGCCGGCATCTTGCCGGCTGTCTCGAAGGCGTCTCGCCCTCGGCGCGGCGGGCGAGGACGCGGTCAACGACCGTAACCTGAACGGGGAGCCGTGCGATCCGTTGGGCAGCGGTCAGGCCCGCGAATCCAGCCCCCACGATTACCACACGCGGTCTAGGCTTGCTGGGCATCTACTATAGAGATTCATAAAATGGCGGTACAGTCGAAAACTTTTCCTGCAGCACAGGCCGCGATTCCCCTGGCCTTGAAGGCTTGAAGCGTTGAAACTCTGAAACCTGGCTTTTTGAAACCTTGTACACTGCTTCTTCATACTTTAATGACCCCGGCGCAGCCCACACCGCGAACCCTGCGTTTTCTCCTGCCTTCGGTCCGGGACATCATTTTCCTTTTCCTTTTTTGGTCGTTGCTCGCGGGCCCATTGTCGAATCGGCCGCTGGGCGATGCGGATATCGGCTGGCATATCCGCACCGGCGAGCAGATTCTCGCAACGCACTCGCTTCCTCGCACCGACCCGTTTTCTTCCACCATGCAGGGGCAGCCCTGGTTTGCCTGGGAATGGTTGTACGACGTTCTGCTTGGGATTCTGCATCAGGCTTGCGGATTGAATGGAGTGGTCTGGCTTTGCGCTCTGCTGGTAGCTGCGATTTTCGCGCTCCTGCTTTCGCAGTTGGTGCAGCGCGGCACGGGCCTGCTTTTGGCGGTTGTGCTCATGCTGCTGGCGGAGGCGGCCTCGACGATTCATCTCTATGCGCGTCCGCATATTGTGAGCTGGCTCTTTTCTCTGCTCTGGTTTGTTGTTCTGGAGCGATGGGAAGGTTGGGAGAACGGGCATCCGCCGCGCTGGATACGCTGGTTCTTTCCCGCCTCGATGTTGCTTTGGGTGAATCTGCATGGTGGATGGCTTCTTGGAATAGCGCTACTCGGAATCTACACCTTCGCCGCGTTTGTGGAGAGTCTGCGCGCGCACGATGCGTTGGCCGCGATTCGCGCCGCACATCGGGCCCGGGCCATGGCGTTGGCCTGGGGAGCCTCGGCGGTGGCGACGCTGGTGAATCCCTATGGCTGGCGGCTGCACGCCCACATCTATCGCTATCTCGGCGATCGGTATCTGATGAACCGGATCGACGAGTTCAAATCGCCGGATTTTCACGGCTGGGCCTCGCGCTGCTTTGCGATCATTCTGGTGCTGGTGCTGATCGCGTTTTGGGGTAATCATCTTTCAGACGAGTGCAAGAAGCTGCGGCTCAGTCAGCTGTTCGTCGTGCTGCTTTCGGCGTATGCAGGATTCTATTCGTCCCGCAATCTTCCGGTTTCATCGATGCTGCTGGTTCTGGTGGCGGGGCCTATCCTGTGGGAAAACTTCATTTCGCTGGCGGATAAGCCAGGCGCCTGGCGCTGGCTGCGCAACGGCACGGCCCGAATCTCAGACTTCTCAGATCGCATGGGCGCGCAGGAAATGGAGCTTCGAGGACATCTGTGGCCGGTAACTTCGGTCGCTTTTGCCTTCGCGATTTGTCTGCAAGGTGGATGGCTCGGGCCGCGGCAGTTGATTCATGCGCGATTTGATCCGCAGAAAATGCCGGTTGCGGCGGTGACTTTTCTGGAGAAGGAATCCCAGGGGAGCGCGCCGAACTCGGATCCAGTTTTCTCGACCGATGCCTGGGGAGGTTATCTCATCTATTGCATGTATCCCGAGCGCAAGGTCGTGGTCGATGACCGCCACGATCTCTACGGTTCAGACCGGATTCGCCAGTACCTGATCCTGACTCAGGCCGAGCCGGGATGGCAGAGCGTGCTCGAGAAGTGGCAGATTCGGACCGCGCTCTTGCCTACCGGGTCGACACTGGCGAACCTTCTCCGCGAACTTCCACAAGATTGGCGGGTGGTGTACGAAGACAAGGTTGCGGTGGTGTTGGAGAAGCGTTAGATAACAGGCGAAGGGATCAAAAGGCGGTTGGCCCCTGTGGTGAATGCTGTCGTGATTCCGTCAAGAACGCCGTTGAAGTGATCGTTTCGCGATACGTCAGAGAGCGCTTGCCGCGACCAGCAACGCCACAGTCCAGTGCGAACGGACGGTTCTGAGGGTGCACTACAAGAACTTTGCCGGGTGTACACTGTGCATCTTCGTTCGAAGCTCACGCCAATTATGCCGCCAGCAGCACCTCGTTTGCGCGTCCGGTTGTACTTAGGGCTCGATCGCTGGGCTCAGGGATGGGTGCGGCTGCTCGGCATTCTGCACGAGGGCTTCTGGCTCGGCTGTCTTGACCCCGAAGACCTGACCGCCATAACCATCAGAAACTTTCAGCAGAGCCGCATGTACAACGGCCCGGAACACAACCAGTCTGGCCTTTTCCCCTGGGAGCGAGAGGCCATCGACCGCTTCTTCCGGCCGGGCTCAAGGATTCTGGTCGCCGCTTCCGGTGGCGGCAGGGAACTGATCGCCCTGTACGGACTTGGGTTCGAGGTGGATGGCTTTGACTGCACTCCAGGCCTCGTCGAAGCCAGCCGACGGCTCTTGCAGGAGCTCGGCATATCCGCAAACGTCATGCTCTGTCCGCCGAATGACGTGCCGCGGGAATTGACGCCGGAATTTGCTTCGCACGACAGCCTCATCGTTGGGTGGACGGCGTACATGCATATCCCCGGGAGCGCCCGCCGGATCGAATTTCTACGAAAGCTCCACGCCTCGGTGCCGCCCGGGGCCCCCATCCTCGTCTCGTTCTGGGTCAGAGAGGGAGCGTCGCCCGATGAGAACAGAACCTTCTGGCTCGCGAAGTGGATTCGATCTTTAAGAGGCCGACGCGCCGAGCCCTTGGAACCCGGCGACCACGTGACCGACCGCGGCTATCACCACTGTTTCGCGAAAGATGAGATCGAAGCCGAGCTCAAAGCGGGTGGATTCCGGATGTGCCACTACTCCCAGACAGACTGCCCTTGTGCAGTGGGTGTCGCGGAGTAGACGACGCAACTGACGACTTACATTGTCCGTGGGCGATGTTAGTCGCCAGGTATTAGTCTGTCCTTCTGGCGCGGCTCCAAGCGATAATCGCCGCAACTACAGACATCCACAAACCTCAAGTCAACGTCTTTTCCGTACCCCATGATGACGTGGTAATGCCAAACCTCTGCCGGCTTTTCAGGGTCGTCACCGCCGCGGGCAGGCTCGGTCTTGATCTCGCCAGGCGGACCGTGCACGATGTAGATTCGGCCGCGGTCTGTCTTCCAGCCGGGGAGTTCGTGGGCGAAATGCACGTTTGCATACGCGATGCGCCGATAATGCTCTTCCTTGAATTCGTTTTCGACAGTGCCAGGCGTTGGATCGCGGCGCAGCCAGAATGCTTCTACGAAGCGGTCACGGTCCTCATCTTTCGAAAGCCGCAGGAAGGCTGCTCGCTCTTCTGGAGTGATAATCCAGCGGACGTCCTCGTCCAGCCATCGTTGATATACGGTGGGCAAATCGTGGGAGACATTGTGGCCACCAACTGTCGGCTTCTCGCCCACGCTGGATTGAGCACAAGCAGGCGCACCAACGCACACTGCCAGCAAAGCAGCCTGAAGAAAGCAGACGATCATTTTGACGTAGGCAGTAATCGTCACAAGAATTGACCTCCTCAAGAAGCGACCCAAACAAGCACAGTGTAGGCCTTCAGGAATCCGTACGCGACTTGTTGTGAATTCTGTTCACTCTTTGCGACCAGAGCGTTTCCACATCATCTGATGTAGTTGAGCTTAGCGCTGGATGCCTGGGAAGTGCTACCTTTGGGAGTCCGCGACCATCCCGGCGCGGACTTCGGCAAGAGTGAGAACCTATGCGGATCGCAGGAATACGGCGGTGTGCCGAGAGATGTCCGGAGAACTGCCGATGAAGTCGCAGTGTTTGCCGTTCCAGCAGATTCCGCACAGCACACGTCTCTTCCTTGATTATCTTTCCTACGCTCCCTCCGTTCGCGGGATGTATCCACGCTCGCCGATTTTTTCCGAGTGGGTAAAAGACGAATCCCAGCGCGTTGTTTACGCCGCCGCGCGTCGCGGCAAAGTCAGCGAAATTCTGGAGCGGCAGAACCGCGCATGGGGCGCATCTCCGAAGACGCTGGCGAATATTGACCGGCTCCGGCGAGGAGCGCTGGCGGCGGTTACGGGACAACAAGTTGGTCTTTTTGGCGGACCGCTATTTTCGATTTTCAAGGCGCTGACGGCGGTCAGGTTGGCGGAACAGGCTACGGCGGCTGGAGTGGAATGCGTCCCGGTCTTCTGGCTGGCGACCGAGGATCACGATCTGGCCGAGGTCAACCATGTCGCGCTGCTCTCTGAGCAGGGACTTCCCGAACCACTTGCGGCGGAAAGCCGGGCGTTTGAAAGCAATGCGGTGACCGATGCGCCCGTCGGAGCCGTCAAGTTCGGGCCGGAAGTTGATGCGGTGGTGGAGCGCGCGGCTCGCCTGTTGGGAGATTCCGAGGTCGCTACGTGGCTGCGCCAGGCGTATCGTCCGGGAGAAACTCTGGGAAGTGCTTTTGCCCTGCTGTTTGCTCGGCTGTTTGCGGACTGGGGCGTGATCCTGCTGGACCCGGCGGGCCCTGATCCGACGGGCAAGGATTTCCATGATCTTGCAAAGCCGCTGTTCCGCGCGGCGATCGAAAGGACTTCGGAACTCGACGAAGCACTGCTGGCGCGGGGCAAGGCGCTCGAGGCGGCGGGATATCACCAGCAAGTGAAGGTGACCTCGGCGACCACGCTGCTTTTTGAAGTGAAGAATGGCGCGCGCACGGTGGTGCGGCGGCGAAATGACGGTACAAATGGCGGCAACCGTGGTGAGTTCGCGGTGGGTGAAGAGCGGCTGTCGCTCCAAGAACTGTTGGACCAGATTGAACAGACTCCAGAGAAGTTCAACCCGAATGTGCTGCTTCGCCCCGTGGTGCAGGACTACCTGCTGCCGACGCTCGTTTATACGGGCGGAGCGGCCGAAGTCGCATACTTCGCCCAGGTGGCCGTGGTCTACGAGAAACTGCTGGGACGCGTGACGCCGATCCTGCCGCGCTTTTCAGCGACGTTGGTCGAACCGAAGCCGGAGCGGATTTTGACGCGCTACCAACTGGGCCTGCCCGATTTGTTCCACGGCCCGGAAAAAGTTCGAGAAGCCATCGCCGCTCGTTCGCTGCCACCAGATTTGCAGGAGCGGTTTTCGGAAGCCTACGCGAGCGTTGAGCGGTCGATGGCGGCGCTTCGCGAATCGATTGGCAGACTGGATTCAACCCTTATCGATACGGCTGAAAGTGCGCGGACCAGCATGTCGCATCAAATCGACCGCCTGCGGGCGCGGGTATCTCGTGCAGAAGAACAAAGAAATGAAGTCATCACGCGGCACGCGGATGCCTTGAGCAATGCGCTATTCCCGCACAAGGCGCTCCAGGAGCGCGAGGTCGCAGGCGTGAGTTTTGTGGCGCGGTACGGCCCGGAACTGCTCGCAAGTCTTTATCAGAATATCCATCCTGATTGCCACGATCACCAGGTGATTGCGCTGTAGAGACGGGGCATGCCCAGTTTCCGGCCGCGACAGAGACGCGGCAAAGCCGCGTCTCTACGGGAAATTACCTCGACTCGCCGAGAGCCAGGTAACTTCCCAAGCCAATCATGACCACGCCAGTCAGTATGCGCTGACGCCGGCGGAAACGCGCCGATCCGCGAATGCGCTGGCCGAGAGGTCCGGCGAGCAAGGTCACGACGATATCGGCCGAGGTGTTGAGCGTAACCGAGAGCGATCCCAACAGAACAAACTGCAGAAAGACGTGTCCGCTGCCCCGATTTACGAATTGGGGAATGAAGGAAAGAAAAAACAGGGCCGTCTTTGGATTCAGCACCTCGGTCATGACGCCTTGCCAGAAGGGGTTCCTTCCGCGCGGCAGGCTGGCGAGGGAAACGCCCTCATCTTTTTTGGCGTCGAGAATCATGCGAATCCCGAGGAAGCAAAGATAGCCTGCGCCGAGATACTTCACCGTGGAAAAGGCCATGGCGGACTTTGCCAGGATGATGGAGACGCCGGCGGCTGCGGCGAACACGTGCATCGTCCCGCCGAAGAATGTGCCGAGCGCAGAAAGCAGGCCTTCGCGGCGTCCGCCGCCCAGCGTGCGTGCGAGAACGTAAAGCATTCCGGGTCCAGGCGCGATGGCCAGCAGAATCGCAGCACTTAGGAAAATAAAGAAGCGAGCGGAGTCGAAAACGGTCTGATGGAACATAATTTGGTGATTGTAGCGCGACCACCGGGGCTAAAGCCCACACGGATTTCAGAGGCCTGGCGCGGCCCTGAAGGGCCGCTCTTCCACGACAATACGGACATTTGTGACAGGCCACCCGGCGCGGCTAGCGCTCCGTGGATTCTCCGCCGGCTAGCGCGATCTGTAACTCTTCGAGCGATTCCACTCGCGGCGCTCCCTTGTCACGGTATGCGCCCGGGACGTCCATCAACATCGCCTGCATGCCTGCGCCCGTGGCGCCGAGGTAGTCGACGGAATAGACGTCGCCGACATAGAGGCTCTCTTCGGGGGCGGCATGCATGCTCTTCAGCGCCTGGCGGAAGATTTCTGGGTGCGGCTTCTCGTATCCGACAAGCCCGGAGTCGGTGATGCTGCGGAAGCATTGGGCGATTCCGCAGCGCTGTAAGACGTTTTCGATTCTGCCATCAGCATTGGAGATGACCGCGATCCGGTAGCGCTTGCCGATCTCGCGCAGTTGTTCGGCAGTGCCGGGACGGATCTGGTCCCAGTTCGCGGAGTTGCGGATGCCGGCGACGAGCTGGTCTCGGATGACGTCGGCGCCGGCGTCGTTCTGGAGCCCGATCTCGGAGAGCAGCTGGGAGTAGAACATCCACCAGAAGCTGTGGTCGGCGGCGCCCTCGGCGATCATCATGCCATCGAACCGGTTCTTGGTCCGGCATTCCAGATCGCGCAGGTGTTCGGCATCGGGCACGATGCCGCGTTCGGCGAGAGGCGCGTGAATGCGCTCGCGATTGGGGAACAGCAGGGTGTTGCCCACGTCGAAGAAGATGACTCCAACTTTCGATTTCATGACCACCAAACCCACTATAGCGAATCCAGAGTTGCTGTGACCACCGGCAGCTGCCGAGCTTCGCTCGGCTTGGACAGCCGAGGGCGGCTGTCCCTACGCGAGCAGCGAATGAATTAAACTGGGGAATCTCCGATGTAGTAAGTGGAATCAGAAGTCATGGCTCAACTGCGAGTTGTTGTCCTGTGGCACCAGCACCAGCCGTTCTACAAAGACCTGGTGACGGGGCAGTACCGCCTGCCCTGGACCCGCCTCCATGCTTTGAAAGACTACTACGGGATGGTGAAGCTGCTGGACGAGTTTCCACAAGTCCATCAGACATTCAATCTGGTGCCCTCGCTGATCGCGCAGATTCAGGACTATGTTTCGGGCGAGGCGCAGGACCCTTTTCTGCAGGTCGCGGGCAAGCCCGCGAGAGACCTGACCCAGGAGGAGCGGAAGTTCGCGCTGCAATATTTGTTTCAGGCGAATCCGGTGAATCTAATCGGGCGCTATCCGCGGTACCGCGAGTTGTGGGAGAGATTTCACCTGGCGGGTGGATCGCCCGAGCGCGCGGAGAAATATTTTCAGGCTCAGGATTTCACCGACTTGCAGGTGCTCTCGCAGATTGCGTGGTTCGACGAGTATTTTCTGGCGGAGAAAGACGTTGCGGAACTGATTCGCAAAGGCCGGAACTATACGCTCGAAGACCAGCGATTTGTGATTGCGCGGGAGCGCGAACTGCTCGGCCGGGTTCTGCCGGTTCATACCGAGGCGGCGAAGCAAGGCCGGATCGAGATTTCGACTTCGCCTTTTTATCATCCCATTCTGCCGCTGCTGTGCGACACGCAGATGGGGGCGGTTTCTTCGCCGGGGCTGGCTTTGCCGCAGAACCGCTACCGCCATCCCGAGGATGCTCGCGAGCAGTTGCAGCGCGGACTGGATCTGCACGAGAAAGTGTTTGGAATGCGGCCGCAAGGGGTGTGGCCGTCGGAGGGCAGCGTTTCCGAGGAGGCGTTGGCGATCGCACACCAGCTTGGTGTGCAGTGGATGGCGACCGACGAAGGCGTTCTGGGACGGAGCCTGGGGACGAATTTCTCAAGCGATGGTCACGGTCATCTGGATTCGGGCTCGGCACAGCGGCTGTACACCGTTTACCGCTACGAGAATGCCGAGACAAGGATGAATCTGCTCTTCCGCGATCACACCATTTCAGACCTGATTGGGTTTGTGTATTCGGGAATGCCTCCGAAAGAAGCGGCCAAAAACCTCGTTCAAAAGATTAAGGATTCTTCGCAACCACTGGTGACAAAAGGACAAGATGCCGTAGTCTCGATCATTCTGGACGGCGAGAATGCCTGGGAATACTACCCGCAGTCGGGGCGGGAATTCTTGCGCAGATTCTATGAAGGTTTGCAGAGTGATCCGGCGATCGAAGCGGTGACGGTGACCGAGGCGATTGCGCGCCACAAGAACGCCACCCCTTTGAAGTCGCTGGTGCCGGGGTCGTGGATCGGCGCGAACTTCAACGTCTGGATCGGAGCGCCGGAAGACAACAAAGCCTGGGACTACCTGTATCACGCGCGCAACTTCTATGCGCAGAAGTCACCGGACGCGACCGAGAAACAACGGAAACTGGCATTGGAAGAGATCTTGATCGCCGAAGGCAGCGACTGGAACTGGTGGTACGGACCGGAACACCACTCCGCGAACGACCGCGACTTCGACGAACTCTACCGCAAACACCTGTCGAATGTTTACCAGGCGCTGGGTGGAACTCCACCGGATTATCTGGCGCAGCCGATCAGCGGAGGAGTGGCGCGGCCTTCGTTCGCGCCGCAGAGCGCCTATATCCATCCCAAAGTCTCAGGCGACGTGGTGCGCTACTTCGAATGGCTGGGGGCGGCGTGTTATACGGCGGATCAGCGCTCGGGCTCGATGCACGGTAAACAGTTTCTGACCGATGAAGTGTTTGCCGGGATCGACGAGCAGTATGTGTACGGCCGGTTGGATTTCGCGGGAAAAGTGCCGGAAGGCGCATTCGAAGTGGTGGTGAATCTGGAGTCGTGGGCCAACCATGCGGCCAAACCCCGGCGCGAACTGCGCTTGGATGCGGCCGTGGATGGAGGCCGCTTGCAGTCGTGGAAAGTGACCGAAGGGGCCAGCAAAGCGCTCGCGGATTCTGCGGACGCAAGAGACCTGGCGCGAGTGGCGCTGGTACGCAATTTTGAGTTTCGCCTGCCGCTCACCTGGCTGCTGGCCGCTCCGCTGGCGATTGACAAAGTGCGGGGACCGGCAAGCTCGGATGTGCTTACCACCCGGTTGCGCCTGCGCTTCAGTTTATGGCAGAACCATCTGCCAGTCGACGCCTTGCCGGTGGAGGGATGGATCGAACTGGAGTTGCTGGCGGAAGAAGATATGCTGGCCTTGAGCGGCTGAGTACAAGTGGATAGTAGATAGTTGATAGTTCCGGGAAAGCGGGTGCCGCGCCTTGACGCCGAAACTATTCACTATCAACTATCCACTCATCGCTATCGTCCTACGGCTAACTTTCCTACTGGCCGCTGCTGGCGCTTGTCATCGTCATGGGACGGCTCAATTCCATCACCAGTTCCGTGCCTGCGGGAAGCATTGCGGAACGGTGTTTGCCGAGCCAGTGCGTGACGGTCACAGTGGCGCCGACGGCTCCGCCGATGAGGAAGCCTTTGCCGCCGCCCGCTAGTCCACCGATGAGCATTCCGCCGCCGGTCGCCATGCCGATTTCCGTAAGGTCTTTGCCGTCGTGGCCAGCCCCTTTGAACTGCCCTTCCGTGTTGACGTCGGTGCCGCGGCCGCGGTTGGTGTCAATCAGCGAGGCGTTCAGCATGAACCTGTCTCCGTTCGGAAGCACCAGGTTTTCGGGGAAGATGGCGATGGTGGGCTTGCCGGCTATGCGGCGCGGTTCGTTGGTTTTAGTGACGCGGCCCTCGACAGTGGCGCCGATGGGAATCACGGTTTTGCCGTCGATTACCACCGGCTCCGTGACTCTTGCCGAGAACGGATCTCCAGCTTTCGAACTGAAGGTTGCGAGCGTGGTTTCGAGTTTCATCTTGACGGCGGTTCCGGTGGGCAGGGCGGTTTGTGCCCACGCGAAACTTGCGATCAGGATGAGCGACGTCAGCGAAAATGTTTTTTTCATGTTACTTCTTGCCTCCAGAATTCAATTTCTGATCTCTTTCAAAGCTCCAAGAACGTCATCGATCGACGCGCGGTCGAGTTGGTTCGCGCCGCGATAGATGTAGCGCACCGTACCGCCGCGATCGATTATGAGCGTAGCCGGGTGCGCGATGTTGATGGCGTCGGCGCCAAGCGCGTGATGGAGTCCGTAAGCCTTGGTCACGACCCGATCCTCATCGAGTAAAAACACGCTGGCGATGGGATGTTTCTCGAGAAACTTTCCCGGCTTCCAGACGCCGTCCCGCTTTTCGGCGGCAAGGAACGCCAACTGTGCTCCGGCTGCTTCAATATCCTGTCTCCGCGACTCAAACTGAGTCATGCGCTTCACGCAGTTTGGTCACCAGGTGCCGCGCAGAAACTCGAGAATCAGTGCGCCTTGCGTGAGCAGACCACCGAGAGTGAATGTGCCCTCACGATTGGCCGCTCCCAGGGAAAAATCCGGGGCGCGCGATCCGATCTCCAAAGTTTCAGTGCGGTTCTGCATGTTGAGTTCGACTTTAAGTCAGGTGGAAATCAGGAACAATAACGGACGGGGTACTGGGGATGGAGGGTCGGGGCATGCGACGAGATGGTCACGGCTCACAGACCTCGTCTGTCCACGTCCGATATAATTCGTCTTCGCACGCAGGAGACGCGGCAAGCCGCGTCTCTACGATAGCGACGACGTTTCTAAATTCATCAACTAAGCAAAGGACGCTCTCATGCCTCTTACCACGATCACGGAAATCCGCGGACGCCAGGTGCTGGACTCGCGGGGCAATCCAACTGTAGAAGCCGAGGTTTTTCTTGTTGGCGGCGCCAGTGCGCGAGCCATTGTGCCGAGTGGCGCCTCCACCGGTGAGCACGAAGCCGTTGAACTACGCGACGGCGACCAGAAGAAATACAAGGGAAAGGGAGTGCTGAAGGCCGTTGAGAATGTGAACGGAGAACTGGCCGACTCCCTGGCGGCCATGGACGCTGCCGACCAACGCGCGCTCGACGCCAGAATGATCGAGCTCGACGGCACGCCCAACAAAGGGCGGCTCGGAGCCAATGCCATCCTTGCGGTTTCGATGGCCGCTGCCCGTGCTTCGGCCAGAGCCTTTGAGCTCCCGCTCTACCGCTATCTTGGTGGCGCAGCGGCGAACACGTTGCCGGTGCCGATGATGAACATCTTGAACGGCGGCGCGCACGCCGATAATAACGTCGATTTCCAAGAGTTCATGGTGATGCCGGTGGGCGCGCCGTCGTTTGCCGAGGCGTTGCGCTGGGGTGTGGAAGTCTTCCACACGCTCAAAGGCGTGCTGAAAAAGCGTGGCTACAACACGTCGGTCGGCGACGAGGGCGGCTTTGCTCCGTCGGTGAAGTCGAATGTGGAGGCCATCGAAGTCGTGCTGGAAGCGATTCAGCAGGCGGGCTACAAGCCGGGTGCGGAGATTGCCATTGCGCTCGATCCGGCGGCCAGCGAGTTTTATCAGGATGGAAAATACGTCTTCAAGAAATCCGACAAGTCGGCCAAGAGTTCCGAAGACATGGTTCGCTACTATGCGAAATGGGTGAAAGATTATCCCATCGTGTCGCTCGAAGATGGCCTCTCGGAAAACGACTGGGACGGCTGGGCGCTGCTGACCAAAGAACTCGGCGGCAAGATTCAACTGGTGGGCGATGACATCTTCGTCACCAACATTGAGATCTTCGCCAAGGGCAT
>Ga0074044_10002818_pt1 | contig 15098 bp, 17 predicted proteins | sample BogForMeECP23OM1_FD_94443 | JGI IMG/M metagenome (GOLD analysis project Ga0074044, IMG submission 94443) | Bog forest soil microbial communities from Calvert Island, British Columbia, Canada - Bog Forest MetaG ECP23OM1 | ecosystem: Environmental > Terrestrial > Soil > Wetlands ... | reverse complement strand
TTGCGCAAACTGAAGAAGCTGATTGATCTGGTCGAAGAGTCGGGTATCGCCGAGCTTGAAATCACCGAAGGCGAAGAGAAAGTGCGCATTAATCGTGGCGGCACCGCAACGGTGACGTCAACTGTAGCGCCGGCCGTTGCAGCATTGCCGGCGATTACATCAACGCCTGCCATAGCAAGTGGCGAATTGGCGGCACCACCACCACCACCGCCTGATGGCCATGTGTTAAAAGCGCCGATGGTTGGTACTTTTTATCGTTCGGCATCACCGGGCGCGAAGCCATTTGTTGAAGTCGGTCAAGCGGTGACTAAGGGCGAAACGGTGTGCATTATCGAAGCAATGAAACTGCTCAATGAGATCGAAGCCGATCGCTCGGGCACAATCAAGGCCATCTTGGTCGAAAACGGCCAACCGGTCGAGTACGGCCATCCGCTGATAGTCATCGGCTGAAGTTGGTGTAGTGGTCCGGCATTGAACTGAATCCATGTTCGAGAAAATTCTGATCGCCAACCGTGGCGAGATTGCATTGCGCATCCAGCGCGCCTGCCGCGAACTTGGCATCAAGACCGTTGCGGTCCATTCCGAGGCCGATGCCGATGCCAAGTACGTGCAACTGGCCGATGAGTCAGTGTGTATTGGTCCGCCGCCATCGGCGCAAAGCTATCTCAATATTCCTGCCATTATCAGTGCCGCTGAGGTCACTGATGCCCAGGCGATTCATCCCGGTTATGGATTTCTCGCCGAAAACGCTGACTTTGCTGAACGCGTCGAAAAAAGCGGTTTCACATTTATCGGTCCGAAAGCGGAAACAATCCGCTTGATGGGCGACAAGGTGAACGCAAAAGCAGCGATGAAAAAGGCCGGTTTGCAATGTGTGCCCGGTGGCGAAGGGCCCATGCCGGAAACGCCGGAAGAAATTCTCAACCTCGCCGAAGAAATCGGGTACCCGGTCATTATCAAAGCGGCAGGCGGCGGTGGCGGACGCGGCATGCGTGTCGTGCATACGGAGGCGGCCCTACTTACCGCAGTACAAACGACGCGTGGTGAAGCGCTGGCTGCGTTCGGCGACTCCACCATCTATATGGAAAAATATCTAGAGAATCCGCGTCACATTGAAGTGCAGGTAATCGCCGATAAATTCAGGCATGCAGTTTATCTTGGCGATCGCGACTGTTCGATGCAGCGCCGACATCAAAAAATTATTGAAGAAGCACCGGCGCCGTACTTGCCATTGCGCGCACGGGTACGTATTGGCGAACGTTGCACCGAGGCATGCCAAAAGATCGGTTATGAAGGCGCCGGCACGTTCGAGTTTCTCTATGAAGAGAGTGAGTTTTATTTCATCGAGATGAACACCCGGTTGCAGGTCGAACACCCGGTGACCGAACTGGTGACCGGCATTGATATCGTGCAGTTGCAAATCCGGGTCGCGGCCGGTGAAAAGCTGCCGATCAAACAGCGTGATGTCATAATTAGGGGGCACGCGATTGAATGCCGCATCAATGCTGAGGACCCGCTTAAATTCATGCCATCGCCCGGCCGCATAACTTCATGGCACATGCCGGGCGGCCCCGGCATTCGCGTCGATTCGCACGCTTATAATGGCTATTTCGTGCCGCCGTACTACGATTCACTGGTCGGCAAATTGATCGCTTATGGCGATACTCGCGAGCAGGCGATCAAGCGCATGAGTATTGCCTTGTCGGAGGCCGTGGTCGAAGGCATTCAGACCAATTTACCGTTGCATGTGGAATTGATGCAGGACGCAGCGTTTCAGCGCGGCGGCACCAGCATCCACTACCTCGAACAGAAAATCGCAAAATTCGCGAAAGCGGCGGAGTAAATCATCACATCTGCAATGGGCTGGCTTGCAGTTACTCTGACGGTAAATGCTGAATGCATCGAAAAATTGTCTGATGCATTATTTGAAACCGGTGCGCTGGCAGTTGATGTTACCGATGCCCATGCCGGAACGCAGCGCGAACATGAACTGTTCGATGAATCAGGTGAAATGGGCGCATTCGCCTGGGAGCTTGCCAAAGTCAGAGCATTGTTCGCTGAATCAATTGATGTCGCGGCAAATGTTGCTATTGCATTAGGCGCAGCCAATCTTGATCCCGCACAAGATTTCGAGGTAAGCCGCATCGAGGATCAGGACTGGGTGCGCGCAACGCAGAGCCAATTCAAGCCAGTGCAAGTATCGCGGCGTGTATGGGTGGTACCAACCTGGCACGTGCCGCCCGATCCATCCGCGATTAATTTAATAATCGATCCGGGGCTTGCGTTCGGCACCGGTACACATCCGACGACGCGGCTGTGCCTGGCATGGCTCGATGCCAATTTGCGCGGTGGTGAAACCGTTCTCGATTACGGCTGCGGTTCGGGCATTCTTGCGATTGCAGCGTTGAGACTTGGCGCATCCAGCGCGCGAGGTGTGGACATCGATTCGGGAGCGCTGCTTGCGGCGCGCCACAATGCGATGCAGAATCAGGTTACAGTTGAATTTGAAACAACCGGGCGTGCTGTAATGGAGCCTGCCGACATCGTACTTGCCAATATTCTTGCTAATCCGTTGAAGTTGCTTGCTCCGCTGCTTGCATATGCGACGCAAAGTGGCGGTCGAATCGTGCTGTCGGGCATACTCGAACACCAAGCGGCAGAGGTGCGCGACGTCTATCGTGAGTGGTTTAGCATGGACCGTGAACTAAGCGAAGAGGGTTGGGTGCTGCTGCATGGAACCAGGCATCAAAACTGAGCGAGGGCGATCATGAGCATGATTACCACTTGCCCGGCATGCGGAACAACGTTCCGCGTAACGCCACAGCAGTTGCAGGCACACCACGGCACCGTGCGCTGCGGGCGTTGTGCGCACATATTCGACGGCTTCCAGTCGCTTGCCACCCAATCTGACGACCTGCCAACTGAAGTCCCCGTAACTACTGCCCAGTCGGCGGTGAAACCGCCCGCTATGATTGTAGAGCCACCCGAATCGGCACCGCAATTTGTGATGCCAGCGGAAGCGGTTGCTGCACCGAAACAGCGCGGGCTGGTGTTCGGTATTGTGTTGATGCTGATGGCACTGATTGTGCAGGCCGCCTATTTCTGGCGCAGCGAAATTGCCGCTTATGCACCAGCGTTGCGGCCACAACTTGAAAGACTGTGTGCACAGTTGCACTGTACTGTTTCCTTGCCGCAGCAGCCTTGGCAAATCACGATTGAGGGGTCTGAGATGCAAGCGATTGACCCGACTGCACCAGGACTGATCGTGTTGACGGCGACCTTACGCAGCCATGCAACTATTCCGCTCGGCTATCCGGCGCTCGACGTCGTGCTGACCGATAATGACGACCATACCGTTGCACGCCGGATTTTCCTGCCAGCCGAATATCTCGATAGCAGCAAAGATCCGCGCGCAGGCATCGCGCCGAATACCGAAGTTACAGTGCGGCTCAATCTGGATGCCGGCAATCTTGGTGCCACCGGCTTTCGTCTTGATCGGCTGCCTGCTTCGCAGTCCTAGCTTGCATTGCCGCACCCTAGCGCATATAGTGTCGCCGTCGCGGGATTCGGTTGTGAATTCCACGTCGCAGCAGGAGAGCGCGCCGCCATACATGCAATATCTCGCGGCGCCGCCGAAGGCGTAACCACCCGGAATCGCTCAGGCAATTATTTTTTGAGAACCGCTGCGCGCGAGACAACTCTGGAGAGCGCGGGGCCGTACTGGCCCCACCACCGAAGGGGCACGCGGAAGTCTATCCGATTTCCGTAATCTCTCAGGTCCAAGGACAGAGGGGCAAAGCCAATATTGGCTTTGCCCTTTTTTGTTTGGCAAATGGAGATATGGTGACCGCGCTCAAAACTACACCGCTCAATGCCATCCATCGCGAGATGGGCGCGCGTATGGTTGATTTCGGCGGGTGGGACATGCCACTGCATTACGGGTCACAGCTCGAGGAACATCATGCGGTGCGCCGCGACTGCGGCATGTTCGACGTTGCGCACATGTCGGTCGTCGATCTGCATGGCGCCCGTACGCGTGATTTCTTGCGCACGCTGCTGGCCAATGATGTGGCCAAACTCAAGACGATTGGCAGAGCACTTTATTCGTGCATGCTGAACGAAGCTGGCGGCGTGATCGACGACCTGATTGTCTATTTTGTCGCTGAAAGCCATTTTCGTCTGGTCATCAACGCCGGCACCACGGACAAGGACCTCACGTGGCTGCGCCGACATGCGCCAGCGTTCGGCATCGAGGTGCATCATCGCACTGACCTTGGTATTCTCGGCGTGCAGGGTCCACAAGCCAGAGCGAAAGTTATCGCATTGTTGTCGCCCGATTTGATGCAAGCAGCCGCCGCACTCGCGCCGTTCAGCGCGGCTTGGAGCGGCGATCATTTTGTCGGACGCACCGGTTACACCGGCGAGGACGGCTTTGAGTTGATAGTGTTGGCCGGTGAGCTCGAAAGTTTCTGGAGAAAACTGTTTACCGCGGGTGTTCGGCCATGCGGGCTCGGCGCGCGCGACACCCTGCGGCTTGAAGCCGGCATGAACCTCTACGGGCAGGATATGGATGAGTCTACGACACCGCTCGAAACCGGCCTCGCTTGGACGGTAGTCCTCGACGCCAGCCGCGATTTTTTTGGGAAGAACGCGTTGCTGAATGCGCCGCCGATGCGGCATGCGCTCGGCTTGATCTTGAGCGACAAGGGTGTGATGCGTGGTCATCAGGTAGTCATGACTGTGCATGGTGATGGCGAAATTACCAGTGGTGGCTTTGGGCCCACGCTCGAGCGCTCAATCGCGCTCGCGCGCGTGCCGCTGGCGGTTGCGCCGGGCGACCGGGTTTCAGTCGAGGTGCGCGGCAAAAATTTGCGCGCGCAGGTTGTGAAGCCACCGTTCGTGCGCAATGGGAAAATTTTGGTGAATATCCAGTGAGGAGTTTGATAATAATGACGCCAGCTAATCTCAAATATACGAAGTCGCACGAATGGGTGAAACAGGAACCCGACGGCAGCGTGACCGTCGGCATTACGCATCATGCACAGGAAATGCTCGGCGACGTCGTTTTCGTGGAAGCGCCTGCGGTCGGCCGTCAGGTCATGCAGGGCGAGGAATGCGCGGTGGTCGAATCGGTGAAAGCCGCCGCCGATATTTACGCGCCGCTGTCGGGCGAAGTGCTGGCCGCGAATTCCAAACTGGCCGACGCGCCGGAGAAAATCAATGCGGACGCCTATGCCGCATGGATCTTCAAGCTCAAACCTAGCAGTCCAGCTGAAATTGGTGGGCTACTCGATGCCGCCGCTTACCAAGCGGTTGCCGACGCCGAGCAACACTGATGCCGTTTATTCCACACACCGAAGACGACATCCGCGCGATGCTTGCCGCCATCGGCGTGCGTTCAGTCGACGATCTGTTCGATGAAATCCCGGCGGTGTTGCGCAGCCGCGGACTGCAGCAAGTGCCGCCCGGCGTCAGCGAGATGGACATTACGCGCCTAATGCATGAGCGTGCGGTGCAGGATGGCTTTTATCTCAACTTCATCGGCGCCGGCGCTTACGAGCACCATATCCCGGCCGCGGTGTGGCAAATCGCGACGCGCGGCGAATTCTATTCCGCGTACACGCCGTACCAAGCTGAAGCCAGCCAAGGCACCTTGCAGTTGCTCTACGAATACCAGACGATGATGACGTCACTGACCGGCATGGATGTGACCAATGCGAGCCTGTACGATGGCGCCTCGGCGCTGGCCGAGGCGGTGCTGATGGCGGTGCGTACGCATAAAAGCTCCAAGCGCGCGCTGATGCCGCTGACCGCACCACCGGTCTATCGCAAGGTCGTGCACACGCTGGTCAAGGATCAGAACATCGAGCTGGTGCCGGTGCAGTATGCGAGCACGCACGGCCATACTGATTTACAGGCGCTGCAGCAATATGCGGGGCAGGATTTTGCGGCGCTGATCGTGCCGCAGCCGAATTTTTTCGGCATCATCGAGCCGGCCGACGAACTTGCCGCGTGGGCGAAACAGAACGGCATGCTGACGATCGCGCTCGTCAATCCGACCTCGCTGGCATTGCTGCGCCCGCCGGGGGAATGGGGCGCCGACATCGTGATCGGCGAAGGCCAGCCGCTCGGCGTATCGCTCGCCAGCGGCGGCCCCTATTTCGGCTTCATGGCGTGCCGTGAGCAATATGTGCGGCAGATGCCGGGGCGCATCATCGGCGCGACCCACGATGTCGACGGTAAAGCCGGCTATACGCTGACGTTGCAAGCGCGCGAGCAGCATATCCGCCGCTCGAAGGCGACTTCCAACATCTGCACCAACCAGGGCTTGGTGGTGACCGCAGCGACGATCTACATGGCGCTGCTCGGGCCCGAAGGCCTTGCGCGCGTCGCGCAGGCATCGCATGCGAATACGCTTGCGCTCGCGCAGAAACTCGCCGCGTTGCCCGGCGTCAAGCGCGCGTTCGCGACGCCGGTGTTCCATGAGTTTGTGCTGCAATTCGAGGCGTCCGCAGGAAGCGTGTTGCAGGCGCTGCGTGCGCAGCGCATACTCGGCGGCGTCGCGCTGACGCACGATTACCCCGAACTTGGCGAGGCAATTCTGGTCTGCGCGACTGAGACCAAGAATGCCGCCGACCTCGACAGCTATGCACATGCACTGGCGGCCGCACTGCAATCCACCACGAATTCAAGGAGACACTCATGGCAAATGTGACACTGCAAGGCAAACCGATCAATGTCGCCGGCAAATTTCCGCAGCCCGGCGACGCTGCGCCCGATTTCACGCTGACCAACAAGGATCTCGCCGATGTCTCGCTTAAGGATTTTGCCGGCAAGAAGAAAGTGCTCAACATTGTGCCGAGCCTTGACACGCCGGTGTGCCAGAAATCGACGCGCGTGTTCAACGAAAAAGCGAATGCGCTGCCGAACACCGTTGTGCTGGTGATTGCCGCCGATCTGCCGTTTGCGATGAGCCGTTTCTGCGGTGCCGAGGGTCTGAATAATGTCGTGACGTTATCCACATTTCGCGGCCACGATTTTCACACTAAGTACGGCGTGGACATTACCGACAGCGTGCTCAAGGGCCTGACCGCGCGCGCGGTGGTCGTACTCGACGAGAGCAATAAGGTCAAATATTCGCAGCTAGTGCCCGAAATCGCACAAGAACCTGATTATGACAAAGCGCTGGCGGCATTGAAGTAACGCGCCAGTAACCGAAACGCAACAAACCTGCGCTAACCTCCTGCCCCGATGCTGATCTTCGAACTGTCACGCTCCGGCCGCCGCAACACTTCGCAGTTATTGCATGAGGTGCCCACCACCAGCGCGATTCCCGCGCAGTGGCGCCGCACTTCGCAGCCGCTGCTGCCCGAGGTCTCGGAACTCGATGCGGTGCGTCATTACACCAATCTGTCACGTAAGAATTTTTCGATCGATACCCAGTTCTACCCACTCGGTTCGTGCACGATGAAATATAATCCGCGCGCGTGCAATTCGCTGGCGATGCTGCCGCAGTTTCTGGCGCGCCATCCCGATGCGCCGGCCGAGACCGGCCAGGGTTTTCTCGCCTGCATGTTCGAGCTGCAGGAAATGCTGAAAGATGTGACCGGCATGGCTGGTGTGAGCCTCGCGCCGATGGCCGGCGCGCAGGGCGAATTCGCTGGCGTCGCGATGATCCGCGCCTATCACACCGCGCGCGGCGACAGCGTGCGCACCGAGATGCTGGTGCCGAACGCAGCGCACGGCACCAATCCGGCGACCGCCGTCATGTGCGGCTACACGGTCAAGGAAATTCCGACCGACCGCGAAGGCAATGTCGATCTCGCGGCGCTCAAGGCCGCGGTCGGCCCGCAAACCGCGGGGCTGATGCTGACCAATCCTTCGACGCTCGGCGTGTTCGAGCGCACGATCCAGGACATCCAGCGCATCGTGCACGCGGCGGGCGGCCTGCTCTATTACGACGGTGCCAACCTCAACGCGATCCTCGGCAAAGTCAAGCCCGGCGACATGGGGTTCGACGTAATCCACATGAATCTGCACAAGACGTTCTCGACGCCGCACGGCGGCGGCGGGCCAGGCGCGGGACCGGTCGGCGTCAACACCAAGCTGCTGCCGTATTTGCCGCTGCCGGTCGTCGCTGAAGACAAAACATCGGACGGCGTGCAATATCGTTTACAGACCGAACAAGATTTGCCACAATCGATTGGCCGTTTGTCGGCGCACATAGGCAACGCCGGCGTGCTGCTGCGCGCTTACATTTACGCGCGGCTGCTCGGACGCGAAGGCATGCAGCGCGTCGCCGAATACGCGACACTTAATGCCAACTATCTAATGGTCGAGTTGCGCAAAGCTGGATTCGAACTCGCGTTTCCGACACGGCGCGCGAGCCACGAGTTTATCGTCACGCTGAAGAAGCTCAAGGACGAAACCGGCGTGACCGCGATGGATGTCGCGAAACGGCTGCTCGACAAAGGTTTTCATGCGCCGACCACGTACTTTCCGCTGTTGGTGCCGGAATGCCTGCTGATCGAGCCGACCGAAACCGAATCGAAGCAGACACTCGATGCGTTCGTCGCGGCGATGAAGGAAATCCTCGCCGAAGCCCGTGTGACACCGGAACTCGTGAAGACTGCGCCGCATACTATGCCGGTACGCCGGCTCGACGACGTCAAGGCCGCGCGCGAACTTAATCTTGCTTGGCGGCCGACGTCGACTGCAACTGCAACGGCGAATTGAAACCACAGATAAACGCGGATTAACGCCGATAAAAAGCAAAAACGGAAATGGACAAATTGGTTTTCATCTGTGTCTATCTGCGTCCATCTGCGGTTAATCTATGAAGAGCCCGTATAAAGGACAGACTGGCCTGAAGCGCGTCTGGAACGCGTTTTTTTATTCGCTTGATGGCTTCAAGGCCGCGTTCCGGCACGAAGACGCGTTCCGGCAGGAAGTTTTCCTTGCGATCATTCTGGTTCCGCTCGCGTGCTATCTGCACGCCAGCGGCATCGGCCGCGCGTTGATGATAGCCAGCGTGCTGCTGGTGCTGATCGTCGAATTGCTGAACTCAGGCATCGAGGCGATCACTGACCGCGTGTCGCTCGAAGACCATGACCTTGCGAAACGCGCGAAGGATCTGGGCAGCGCGGCGGTGATGTTGTCGCTGGTTAATGTGCCGGTGGTGTGGGGGCTGGTTTTGTTAGGCTAGCGTCGTGTACTCACGTGCCTTGCAGTGCCCCTCTGCATTTTTGAAGTATAAAGTTGCCTTCGTTTGTTCCAATCCTCGTTTTTTTCTTGAGGTATTCCAAGAGGGATATAAATACTCAAAATACGACGAGGTTCTATGGGGATTTTGTAAGGAAGTTGTTCTTTCCAAGAGGGTTCTTGGCTCGTGATGGTTGTAATGAAGTAGGATCTATTAACATTTAGTTTTTTTATCGCCTTTTTTAAGCTCGCTTCGTCTTTCGAATTCGTGCTATCCCGGTTCCATTTAAGTTCAATTGCGATTCGAGGCGTTGTTTTTCTAAACAATAAGAGATCGATATAGTGTCCGGTTGTCTTCGTGTGCTTTCGCGCAAAAATTCGCCAGTTTGAATCGGATTTAAGGTAAGACCGAAGATGGAAATAAGCCGATGATTCAAGATCGGCCTCTCGAACCATCTTGAGATCGCGCAAGTCCCTTTGTAATTTTTTTGGCAACTCTTTCCGGATGAAGTTGTGAGCTTCTTTTATCTTAATATTTTTCATGATTTTCTACACCGTAATATTTCTTACAACAATATAATTTCTTTAAGTAAGCACAACGCGTTGTTTCTACTTTTTTAGCGTATCCTGAATTTCCCGCAACAATATTACTTCTTCCGGCGTTGGTGGTGGCACAGCTTCTTCCTTCGCTTCCAGCCGGTTCACCGCGCGCACCAATAGAAATACCGCAAACGCGACGATCACGAACGAGATCGTGGTATTGATGAATACACCATAATTAAAGGTGACTGCACCGGCTTTCTGCGCGGCGTCGAGGCTCAAGTATAGTCCTGGAGCCGCGCCCTGCTTGAGTACGAAGAACAGATTGGTAAAGTCCACCTTGCCAAGCAACAGACCGATCGGCGGCACGATCACGTCGCGCACCAGTGAGTCCACGATCTTGCCAAATGCGGCGCCGATAATGATGCCGACCGCCATGTCCACGACATTGCCACGCATCGCGAATTTTTTGAATTCTTCAAACACCCGAGCCCCCCCGAATTGAATGGTCGAATCATAAAAAAGAAGCGGCCGTCACAAAAACATCATCAAAATTTAATCAAAATGTCGCAATGGCGCGGCACCATGCGCGGCACATGGACAGTGCCCAGATCATCTGCCAGCAATTGCCAACCGATCGCCGCATCATGCGGGTCGCGGTGGTCACCGAAACCTGGCCGCCGGAAATCAACGGAGTCGCGATGACGATCAGCCGCATGGTCGCCGGTCTGCAACAGCGCGGACATCAAGTGCAATTAGTGCGGCCGCGCCAGCATTCGCGCGACCACCCGGCCAACGAACCGAATTTCGAGGAGGTTTTACACCGCGGCGTGCCGATCCCGCGCTACGAAAACCTGAAGCTCGGTCTGCCGGCGAAGCAAGCGTTGGTGCGCCTGTGGTCGGTGCAACGCCCGGACCTTGTGCATGTGGTGACCGAAGGCCCGCTCGGTTGGTCGGCGCTGGCGGCGGCGACTAAACTCAAGATCCCGTGCAGCAGCGATTTTCACACCAACTTTCACAGCTACAGCAAACACTACGGCATCGGCTGGCTCAAGAAACCGATCGTCGCCTATTTGCGCAAATTTCATAACAAGGCGGACTGCACGCTGGTGCCGACTTCCGCATTGCTCGAAGACCTCGAAAAGCACGGCTACCTGAATCTGCGTGTGGTCGCGCGCGGCGTGGACACCAAGCTGTTTCATCCCGGCAAACGCAGCGAAGCGCTGCGCACGCAATGGGGCGTGCGGCCCGAGCAGCTGGTCGCGATTTACGTCGGCCGCTTGGCGCCGGAGAAAAACCTGCCAGTGGTGATGCGCGCGTTTCATGCCATGCAGCTAGTGTGCCCCGAAGCGCGATTGGTACTAGTTGGTGACGGTCCCGAACGCGCAGTGCTGCAAGCCGCGCACCCCGCCTGCATTTTTGCCGGCATGCGTACCGGCGAGGATCTCGCCGCGCACTATGCGTCGGGCGACATCCTCTTGTTTCCGAGCCTTACCGAGACCTTTGGCAACGTCACGGTCGAAGCGATGGCGAGCGGGTTGGCGGTGATTGCCTACGATTACGCTGCCGCAGCCGAATATATTCAGCACGGCCACAACGGCATGCTGGCCGATTTCGACAACGCCGAAAATCTTGTCCAATTGGCGGCGAATCTAATCAACGACCCGGTGCGCATCGGCGAATTCGGCCGACGCGCGCGAGCGACGACGGAAAAAATCGACTGGGATTGCGTGCACGATGAGTTCGAGGCCGCATTGCTCGAGGTAATTGCAAACGCGGAGAATGTCGCCGAGCTCGAACGTCTGTCAGCCTGAACGTCTCGTCGGCGGCCATTCGCGCCGGTGTATAATCTACGCGCATGCATACGCTGATCTGCGGCTCGATCGCCTATGACTCCATCATGGTGTTCCCGGGCCGTTTCAAGGAACACATTCTTCCCGAGCAGTTGCACATTCTCAATGTGGCGTTCCTGGTGCCCGACCTTCGCCGTGAGTTTGGCGGCTGCGCTGGCAATATTGCATACAACCTGAAGTTGCTGGGGGGTGCGCCATTGATCATGGCGACGGTCGGTGACGACCATCAGCCGTACGCCTACCGGCTCGATCAGCTTGGATTATCGCGAGAACATGTGCGGCAAGTGCCGGGCACGTTTACCGCGCAAGCATTTATTACCACTGATCTCGACGACAACCAGATCACTGCGTTTCATCCGGGCGCGATGAATCATGCGCATCTGAATCACGTTGGCGATGCGAAAAAGGTTTCACTCGGCATCATCGCGCCGGACGGCCGTGATGGCATGTTGCAACATGCGCGCGAATTTCACGCGGCGAACATCCCGTTTATTTTTGATCCCGGCCAGGGGCTGCCGATGTTTACCGGCCCGGAACTGCTGGAGTTCATCCAGCTTGCCAACCATGTCACGGTCAATGATTATGAAGCGCAGTTGCTGATGGATCGCACCGGCCGCACACTTAAACAGTTGGCAGAATTAGTCGAAGCGCTGATTGTCACATTGGGTAGTCAGGGTTCGCGCATTTATGTCGATGGCAAATGCACCGAGGTTCCGGCGGTTCAAGCGGGAACAGTGCTGGATCCCACCGGGTGCGGCGATGCCTATCGTGCCGGATTGCTCTACGGAATTGCGCAAGGCTGGAACTGGCAGAAAACTGGGCGACTGGCTTCGTTGATGGGTTCGGTAAAAATCGCCAGCCGCGGTCCACAGAATCACAAACTGGTGCGAGCGGAAATCGCACAACGTTATTACCAAGCTTTTGGAGAGGGGTTATGAAAATGCAGTCTTTCAATTATGGATGGATGTCCGCGATAGCGGCGTCGCCGGCAGCACGATCGGCCTTAACACCGGCAGCGTTGCCGGAGCTATTGGTGGCGCGATCATCGGCGGGCTGGCTGGCAATGCCAACGAAAATTCCGCAAACAAAAAGAATGGGGTTGAAATTACCGTCAAGCTTAATAACGGCCAGGTAATCACCGTGGCCCAGGGCGCCGATCCCATGCACGGACCACTCTCATCGGCGCGAACTTGCGCGTGATGCGGAGTGCGCTATCGCCAGCGCTTTACACCTTGCCGCGCCGCGCACGCGTACTGAAACAACCGCTGGTCTTCGAGCCGCAGCGCGGTAAGCTCGCCACCCCACAGGCAGCCGGTATCGAGCGCGATCACGTCGGCATTTGCAAACAAACCGAGCGCCGACCAGTGTCCGCACAAAATTGTGGTACCGTGACTTTTGCGCTGTGGCACGTTGAACCACGGTACGTAACCGATCGGCAGATGAAATGGCTTGCCTTTGTGTGCAAACTCCATGCGGCCGCCCAGCGTACAGATGCGCATGCGCGTCATGGCATTGACGATCACGCGCATGCGTTTGATGCCTTGGAGGTCATCATCCCAGAGATTTGGTTTGTTGCCATAGAGCTTGCGTAGAAATTTCTCATGGTCGTCACCGCGCAATTCGGTTTCCACTTCGCGTGCAAGTTTGAGTGCCTTGACGATAGTCCATTGAGGCAACAATCCGGCATGCACCATCGCGAAGCCGCGCTCGACATGCATCATCTTGCGATGACGCAGCCAATGCAGCAACTCGTCGCAGTCAGGTGCATTGAGAATTGCGTCGAAAGTATCATTACGCGAAGGTTTACGATGCCCGGCGGCGACGATCAGCAGCGTTAAATCATGATTGCCGAGCACGGTGACCGCGCGTGATCCAAGGCTTTTCACAAAGCGCAACACCGCGAGAGAATGGGGGCCGCGATTGACCAGATCGCCGAGCAACCACAGCCGGTCGCGTCGCGGGTTGAAACGGCACAAATCGAGCAGCCGGCGCAATGAGCTGTAGCAGCCCTGGATGTCGCCAATTGCGTAAGTCGCCATGGATGGGATTTTACTTGCGTACGGGCTATTTTAGTTTTACAGGCGCGGGTAAAATGACGCTCCCTGACAGCCGAAGACTTTGATTAGGGATATCAGGCGCCCGTAGCTCAGTTGGATAGAGTACCGCCCTCCGAAGGCGGGGGTCGCACGTTCGAATCGTGTCGGGCGCGCCAAATTTCAGAAAGCCGGTTTGCCCCTTGAAGTTTCTCTACCCTTGGTGGTTAGATAAAAAATAACCGGAACAAAAATATGAAGTTACGCAACCCCATATTGGGCTTGTTTACGATGCTGTTGATAGGGACGGCAAGCCCGGCGTTTGCTTATCATGGCGGCCATTCTCGCGTGCGGCTTGGTTTTTATATCGGTGCGCCGCTGTGGGGTGCGTGGGATTATCCTTATTACTATTATCCACCCTTACCCCTACTATGCCCGCGTAGTGGTGACACCTCCGCCACCGCCGCCCCCTCCGACGTGATGCCCGTGCCCGGTCCCGGCGGTCCCACCCAGCAGCCGTATTATCGAAATTATTGCTCCAGTCCGGACGGCTACTACCCGAAGGTCAGGGAAATGCCCGGGCGGCTAGCAATTAAAATAAGGCTGCTTCCAACCAAGTCTAGTGCATGTCGCTCGCCGTTGTGTTCCGTTCCGCGGCGCGTTTGATTACCAAGAGCTTTTCCACCCTCGAGTAGTCGGTCCAGTGTACGATTTCCTCGAGCGTGCGCCAGCAACCGCGACACAATCCACGCGTTTCGTCCATGGCACAAGCGTTGGTGCAGGGAGAAGCGATGTCTTCATCCATTATGCTGTTCCATGTTTTGCAGTAAGTGCGCGCGCAGCGCGGGATGATGTCCTGTGGCCGAGGTATTTGCATATGAATTCGCCCGCAGCGATTAGTTTCTTCATATCCACGCCGGTTTCGATGTCGAGCCCGTCAAGCATATAAAGCACATCTTCACTTGCAACGTTGCCGGTCGCACCCTGCGCGTACGGGCAGCCGCCGAGGCCGGCGACTGAACTGTCGAAGATCGCAACGCCACATTCGAGCGCGGCATAAGTATTGGCTAGTGCCTGACCATAAGTGTCGTGAAAGTGACCGGCGATTTTCTCGACGGGAACATGCTGTGCGACGGTTTCGATAACCGCACGCACTTTGCCCGGTGTGCCGATACCAATGGTATCGGCAAGGGCGATCTCATGGCAGCCCATTGCGTAAAATGCACGTGCAACACGTGCGACTTGCGCTGGCGCGACCTCGCCCTCATAGGGACAGCCGAGGCAAACTGAAATGTCGCCGCGCAGCTTGAGCCCGTGTTTCAATGCTTCGGCGCAGACTTCCTGGAAACGTGCGAGCCCTTCATCGATGGTGCAGTTGGTGTTTTTCTTTGAGAAGGTTTCGGTCGCCGCGCCGAATACGACGATTTCATCACAACCGACCGTAAGCGCGGCGTCAAGTCCTTTGCGATTC
>Ga0074044_10002817_pt1 | contig 15099 bp, 11 predicted proteins | sample BogForMeECP23OM1_FD_94443 | JGI IMG/M metagenome (GOLD analysis project Ga0074044, IMG submission 94443) | Bog forest soil microbial communities from Calvert Island, British Columbia, Canada - Bog Forest MetaG ECP23OM1 | ecosystem: Environmental > Terrestrial > Soil > Wetlands ... | reverse complement strand
GAAGGTGACGGTCTTCGCCGCCTTGAGGCACGCATCGAAGCGATCGAGCCATTGAGCGCCCGAAGGCTCAACCGAGATGCGCTTGAACTCATCGATTTCGAACGGGAACGCGAGGTTGACTTCGCCGCCGCGCCGCAAAAGCTCCTCGGCAAACAGGATGTCCGCGCCCGCGGCTAGCGATCCGTAGCCAATGCCGACACGATGACGGTCGAGAAGCCGGCCGATCTCGCTTTGTACCCGCGCTTCCTCGGTCGCGGGGAAGCGCGGGCCGATTCGATGGCCCGAGTAATGACTGACGGTCGGCGCGCGCAAAACCGCAAGCAAATCCTGCCCGGCTCCGAGCGCTTCACACACCCGCCGAAGCTGGCGGCGCGTGGTCGCCACCGCGGAGAAGTCGTTGCCGTGGGATGCCGCCGCCCTGGCCAGAGCCGCTTTGGCCGCGTCGAGGTCGCCGAGCAACAGTGCCGCTTCCGCTTCCGTCGCAGCAACGTAGTAGCTGTCGCCGCGCGCACGGGCGGCGGAGCATGCTTCCATGACCTCGCCGGCCAGGGAACGCGACTTCGCCGTATCGCCCGCGATCAGCGAGAGCGTGGCGGCATTGATTCCGGGGTAATAATCGCGAGTGCGCCGGAAAATCGATTCGTAGCGCGCCGCCGCGTCAGCCAGTTTATGCGCGCGATCGGAGCCCGATGCATCGAGCGCGTCGTCCTTCGCGATACGCGCATCGAGCGCGGCTACATCGATTTCGAACGGCGTCGAAGGTGCCGGGCCGGCAACGGCAGCGAGACCAAACGAATCGTAGCGGATGCGTGCCTGGCGCGTCGCGCCGGCGCGCGCGAGCGCTAGCACCGCGAGGAAGCGAAGCTTCGGGTCGTCGCTGTGCTCGGCCAGCGCGCGTTCGCAGATATCATAGGCGCGCAGCAGTTCGCCCGCGGCGATCGCGGCGCGCGCCTCGGCCTCCCATTCGGCCGATGACTTTTGCGCGGGCGCGCCGATTCCGGTGGAATCGTCCATCGCGAGCCGTCAGCGGACCCCGTCCGCTAAAGCGCGGCAGCGGTCTTCATCGGCGGTGATGCCTTTGACGCAGCGCTCGGTGAAGAGCGTGACCGCGCGACGCATCATCTCGATCGCATCGAACAGGTTGGCTGCCGCCGACCCCGCGAAGACGTTGAGATTGAGTTCGCCGCGCTCGACCGCGACCCGCACCGCGCGTTCGCAGCCAAGCACCTGGAAGCAGCATTGCAGCATCGTCTCGGCAATCACCGGATTGATCTTGCCGGGAAAGAAGGACGAGCCCTCCTGCACTACGGGCAGGCTTATCTCGCCGAAGCCGCCGCTTGGCCCCGACGACAGCAGGCGCAAGTCGGACGCCAGCTTGATGAACACCTCCGCGAGCAGCGCGAGCTGTGCCGCGACCTCGCCGAGATCGTCGATATTTTGCGCGGCGTCATAGAGGTTGCTGCGCAGCATCAGCGCGATGCCGCTCAATTCGCGCAGCAGGCGGATGACGCGCCGGCGGTACGCGGCGGGCGCGCCGCTCCCCGAGCCGATGGCGGTGCCGCCGAGATTGATATGGCGGAGCCGATCGACGCTGCGCGCCAATTCTCGCGTGCGGCGCGCGACCGCGGCCGCCTGTCCCCCGAAAAATTCGCCCAGCGAGGTAACCTCGGCATCGCGCAGGCAGGTCCGCGCAATCGTCATGATCGATTCGAACTCGCGCGCCTTGGCGCGCAACGCCGCTATGCAGCCGTCGAGCGAATGTTCCAGGTCGCTCCACATCTGCACGATCGCGATTCGCGCCGCCGTATGGCAGACGTCGGAGGTGGATTGCGATGCGTTGACGTGAGTCTTGGGATGCACTGGCGCACTGATTCCGCGTCCGGCACCGAGCGTTTCATTGGCGAGGTTCGCGATGACTTCATTCAGGTTCATGTTCACTGCGATCTCGCCGCCGCCGCCGAGCACGTCGACGGGAAATTGATTGCGATGTTCCCCGGCGATGAGCGCATCGCAGGCGCGCTCGATTGCGCGGCCCACGCGCGCATCGATCGCGTGCGCATCGCGATTGGCGCGGGCCGCGGCTTTTTTCACGATCGCGAGCGCGCACACATAGACCGGATAGCGCCCGAGAGTGCGGCCCGAAAAACTGAGATTGGTCACCGAGCGCGCGGTGTGGATGCCATAGAGCGCGCCTTTGGGAACGGCGAGCTCTCCGAGCAGATCGCGTTCCTGGCGTGTACGAATTGGCGCGCGCGTAGCCGCCCCTCCGCGCCGGGCCCTACGCGGTTCGTCCATAACGCGCCATCTGCAATCCCTTGCTGCTGCGCGTGCCGGGCTTGGTGTCGTACGCAAGCAGGGCGACCAGACGGGTCGTGCGGCCATTGATCGGCGTGACTCGATGGATAGAGTTGCGTCCCTCGAACAGCAGCAGCGTCCCCGGATGCATCGGAACGCGGACGACGCCATCCATAGCGCCATCGAAGAGCCGCTTCACGCGCGGGTAGTTCTCCTCGGTGGCGCTGCGGATGAGCGGGACATATTCGAAATCGCCGCCGTCTTCGGAAGCGCGCAGCGCGATCGAAGTGACGAAATCGGTCTGGTCGTAGTGCCAATGAAGCCGCTCGCCATCACCCATCACCGCCAGGTTCAGCGCGCCCATCGGATCCGCGTAGCGGTACAGGCGATCCTTGCCGAGCGCCGCGGCGATAAATTCCATCAGCACGTTCCATTCGAACAAGCGGCGCAGCGCGGAGTCGGGCGGAAACTGGTCGTACGCAATCACGCCGACGGAAGTCTGGTCGAAGAACTTGCGCGGATGCTCGGCCGGCCATGATGGATCCGGGACTTCGAGATATGCGGTGCCCGAGACGACGCTATGGTAGGCCAGCGAAGAGAGCGCATCGCCCTCCCGCACCAGCATCGCGGTGGCGGCGGGAGTCAGGAACTCGGGCAGTTCGCAGGCGCCGGTTTCATCGAGCTGGCGGCGGCAATGTCGCGTCAGCTCACGCGCGGCTGCCGATGCGAGATCATCAATAGGATAGCGAACGAGATCGACGAGCTCGGCCGGCGATCGATCGGCTGACAATCCTGCGTGCGCGCCCGGATCAGACATACGAATCACTCTCCGACCGCGACGATACGACCGCGCAGCCACACACTCAAGGGAGGACGCCGCTGCTGATTTTCCGCTCCCGCGGGCGACCAGCGCAGAGACGACCTTTGCATATCGTGGTCGCGACGAAGGGTGCCCTCTCCCGGCTTGCGCTCGCGACCTGGTCGCGAGCGCAAGCCGGGAGAGGGCAGCCGCGCGATTGGTCCACCAATCGCGCGGCGGGTGAGGGTGCCGATCGCGCAGTGCCCAACGTTCTCTGGCGCTGCGTGGCAGTTTCAATCGCGCGGTCGCACCGATACATAGCGGTTGCCCCGTTCGTAGAAGCGCCAGGGCTTCGCTGCCCAGGCCCCCGCGTAGTCAACGTTGATCCGCGCAGATCGTCCGATCCTCGGGACCGCGGGAGATTCGGAGTCTTCCAGGAAGAGCACGCGGCCACACAGGTCGTGTCCATACAGCGCGCCCGTAATGCCCATCGCCATCGTCAGTTTGCCGGGGCCGTTGGTCAAATCGCGCGAGCTGGGCGGCAGGCCCCGCCGGCGTGCCATCAGCTCCACGCCGCGCACCGGCTCGAGCGCGCGGATCAAAACCGCATGCGGTTCATTTTCGCTCGCCGCAACCAGGTTCAGCGCCCAGCTGATTCCGTACAGCAGGTATATGTAGGCATGACCGGCCCGACCGAACATCGCCGCCGTGCGCTTGGTGAGACCGCGCGAGCTGTGCGCCGCCAGGTCCAGCGGCCCGCGGTAAGCCTCGGCCTCGACGATCCGTCCGGCAGTCTCGCCCTCGAGCGTACGATGCACCAAAATTTTGCCGATACACTCGCGCGCGACAGTCAGCACCGGCTGCGCATAAAACGCGCGCGGCAATTTCAGTGCGGCGCGTTTCGTGGGGCGCCTCATGGCGATCTTGTGCGGGTCCCGCTTCGGCACCCGCACAAGATTGCCGATAGGTGCCGCCTTGTCGAGCAAATCTCCTGATCGAGAAATTGTGTGAGTGAGAGGGCGGAATTTGATGATGACGCTGGCGATGCCCCGGTTGTAGAATGGGGTATCGGCGGCGGCCGCACGCTTCGAATCGCACGTTCGTTTGATGGCGCGAAGTGAGGCGCAACATGATTCGGCTCAAGGTTAACGGCATCGAGAGATCGTTTGGCGGCGACCCGCAGATGCCGCTGCTGTGGTACTTGCGCGACGAGATGGGCCTGATGGGTGCGAAGTACGGCTGCGGCGTGGGTCTGTGCGGCGCATGCACCGTTCTGCAAGGCGGCAAGGCGATCAGGTCGTGCGTCATAACGATGAGCGCCGCGGCAGGAACGGATGTCACGACTATCGAGGGCATCTCCGCCAAAGGATCGCATCCGGTTCAGGAAGCCTGGATACGGCTGAACGTTCCGCAATGCGGCTACTGCCAGGCGGGCCAAATCATGCAGGCGATCGCGCTGCTGAGCAGTAACCGCAAGCCCAGCGACGAGGACATAGACAAGGCGATGATGGGAAATATCTGCCGATGCGGCACCTATCAGCGGATTCGCGCGGCCATAAAGGCCGCCGCGGAGGAAAGCGCATGAGCCCGATGCTGAACGTCAGCCGGCGTGCGTTCATCCGCGGGATGTTCTCGACGGGCGCGCTGGTGCTGTGCGCATCGATGGCGCCCGAGACTTTGTTCGCGCAGGGCAACGGCGACGTTACCGGCGCGGCCGGCCCTATATTCCGTCCCAACCTCTTTGTCGCCATCGAGACCGACGGCACGGTGCGAATCGTGGCGCATCGGTCGGAAATGGGCACCGGCATCCGCACCTCGCTCCCTATCGTGCTCGCCGACGAACTCGACGCGGACTGGAAGCGGGTCAGGATCGATCAGGCGATTGGCGATCAGCGTTACGGGTCGCAGAACACCGACGGTTCGCATTCGATTCGGAGTTTTTTCGACACGATGCGCGAATGTGGTGCGACGGCGCGCCTGATGCTGCTGCGCGCCGCCGCCCAACAGTGGAATGTACGGCCGCAGGAATGCGAGGCGAGCCTGCATGCGATCGTGCATCGGGCCACCGGAAGAAAGCTCGGCTACGGGCAGCTTGCGGCGGCCGCGTCGAAGCTCGCGGTTCCGGACCGGAGCGAGATCGAGTTCAAACCCGCCAAACAATGGCGCTATATCGGAAAATGGATTCAGGGCTACGATATTCGCGACATATGCGCCGGCAAGCCGATCTTCGGCATGGACGCGCGCGTCGACGGAATGCTCTACGCTTCGATCGAGCGACCTCCCGTGTTGGGCGGAAAGGTCAAATCGCTCGATGACAAAGAGGCGCTGACCGTCTCGGGCGTTCGCCGGACCGTGCCGATTCCGCCGTTCACGCCGCCGTGCGCGTTTCAGCCGCTCGGCGGAGTGGCGGTAATTGCGGACAATACCTGGGCGGCATTTCAGGGCCGTCAGAAACTCAAGATCGATTGGGACGATGGTCCCAACGCGGACTACGACTCCGGGAAATACAAGGCTGAACTGCGCGAGACCTCGCGCAAGCCCGGAAAGCCGGCCCGTATCGCCGGAGACGTCGAAGCGGAGTTCGCCAAGGGCGGCAAAATTGTCGAAGCGGAATATTACGTGCCGCTTCTCGCCCACGCCTCGATGGAACCTCCGGTCGCGCTGGCCGATGTGCGAGGCGACAAAGTGACGGTCTGGGCGCCGACCCAGAATCCGCAGGAGGTGCAGGAGGCAATCGCGGGTGAAATGGGAATCGCTTCCGAGAACGTGACCTGCTACGTCACCCTGCTCGGCGGTGGATTCGGCAGAAAATCGAAGCCCGATTACGCAGTCGAAGCCGCGCTGCTCTCGAAGGCGGCCGGCCGCCCCGTCAAGTTAGTATGGACGCGGGAAGACGATATCCGGTTTGGGTACTACAATAGCGTAGCGGCCATGTATATGAAGGCCGCACTTGGTAGTAGCGGCCTTCCCACCGCCTGGCTGCAGCGGTCGACGTTTCCGCCGATCGCTTCCACCTTCGATGAAAATGCGGTGTATGGCGGCGCGGGCGCACTGGGCCAGGGATGGACCGATATCCCGTTCAATATCGCCAATCTTCGCGTCGAGAACGGGCCCGCCAAAGCGCACGTGCGAATCGGATGGCTCCGGTCGGTCGCGAATATCTACCATGCCTTTGGAGTGCAGACGTTTGCCGACGAACTCGCCCATCAGGCGGGCCGCGATCCGCTGGACTACATGCTCGACTTGATCGGGCCGCCGCGGACTATCGACCTGAGAGACGCCGGGTATGGCAACTACGGCGCGTCGCCTGAGCAGTATCCGCTCGATACCGGCCGCTTGCGGCGCGTGCTGGAAATTGCCGCGGAAAAATCAGGATGGGGCAAGCGCAAGCCGGGCGGCGGCACCGGATGGGGCCTCGCGGTGCATCGCAGTTTCGTCACCTACGTCGCAACCGTGGTGCAGGTCGAAGTCAGCGACAAAGGTGAAATAAAAATTCCGCGGGTCGATACCGCCGTCGATGCGGGCACGATCGTCAATCCCCAATTCGTAAAGGCGCAGTTCGAAGGCGCGGCGGTGTTCGGCACCAGCGTCGCGCGCACCGGCGAGATCACCGCCAGCGACGGGGCGGTCGATCAATCCAACTTCCACGACTACCCGGTCGCAAGGATGGCCGAAGCGCCCTACGAGACGAATGTCTACATTGTCGAGAGCACGGCGCCCCCGGGCGGCGTCGGAGAGCCGGGCGTGCCGCCATTCGTACCCGCGCTCTGCAACGCGGTCTATGCGGCGACCGGAATACGAGTCAGAGATCTGCCGCTCGCCAAGACGAATCTGGCAAGACCAGCAGCAAAAGCCGCATAGTCGACGGACAATCACGTGCAAAAGACTCCCACGCCCCTCGCCCGCTTAGTTGCGGGAGAGCGTTAGGGTGAGGGTTCCGCTTCCCGATCTCCAGCGATCGGAGCTCAATAGATCCGCTCCAGATGCGTTCCGACTCCTACAGTATTCACGAGGAGGCGAGCTATCGATCGCCCGCGAACTCGCGCAAGCGCTCGAACCAGATGAGCTTGTCCTTGAAGCCGGGAAAGCTGGCGTTGAGTCCGCTCGGATTCGGCAGCGCGAATACGCGCGCATCGGCGATCGTTTCCGGCTTCGCGCCGGCGCCATCGCCGGCCGCGACCCGAAAATAGTGCCGGTAGATGCTGATGCCCACGAACGCGACGATGCGCGGATTGACGCGCTTGATTTTGCGGGCGAGCAGGGCGCGGCCGCGTGCCATCTCGTCCGCGCTCAGCTCGGCAGCCGAGCGCGTTGGACGGCGGCAGAGATTGGTGAGCGCGAGGCCAAACTCGATGAGCCGTCCGTCCTGTTCGCAGGTCAACGGCTCCGGCACCAACTGCGCGACGTAAAGTAATTTCCAGAACGGATTTCCGGGGCTCGCGAAATGATGCCCCACCTCGGCCGAGCGAATACTCGGATTTATTCCAACAAACAGGATTCGCGGCCGAAGTATCAGAATGTCGTGGAGGGGACGCAGCGGTTTCATGATCGATCGTACGAGACTTCTTGAAATTTCGCTTGCACGGTTGCCCTGAACAAAATCAAAAGTCCCGCGGCGGAGCGAACCGCCACGGGACTTTTTTTGAAATCGGAATACAGAGCGTTTAGCGGCTGCCGCGATTCATCGCGGCCAGCGCTTCGGCCATCTCGCCCAGGGCCTTCTTCACCGAAGGCCGCGTCTGCACGTGGGTCCACCATGCGGCGAGCTTGGGGCGTCCCTCCAGCGGAGGCTTCGAACCGAACATCCCGAGCAGGTTCACCGCGAAGAAGATGGTGGGCGCGAGCGCGCAATCGGCCAGCGAGAAATCGGCGCCGTTGGCAAATCCGCTGTCGGCCAGCAGCTTGTCGAGATGGTCGAGGCGGCCATTCAATTCGGTGAGCTTCTCGTTGACCACTTTCTCATCGCGCGTCTTCGGATTCATTTGCCCAAAGAGCGCGCGTAGCGGGGGTTCCAGGTAGAGATCGTGAAAGCGCGTGAAGGTCCGCACCTTGGCGCGGCCCTCCGCGGACTTGGGCAGCAGAGCGGGCGTCGGAAATTTGTCTTCGAGATATTCGTTGATCACCTCTGACTCCGGGATGATCAGTCCGTCCGCATCGAACGCCGGCACCTTGCCGAGCGGATTGATCTTCAAATACTCGGGCGACTTGTTGTTGCCGCCGGGAATTCCAACGATCTCGACCTGCGCGCCCTTGTCGTAAATCGCGATTCGGCACTTGGTAGCGAAGTTGGAGAGATTCATGTTGTAAAGCTTCATCTATGGTGCTCCTCGGTTTGCAGACCCCGCTTATCGCAAAGGCAGATGACTAAGGCAAGCCGTCGCGAGCGGCTCAAAGCGATAGCGATTTTCGTCCCGTCACACGTGCCCGATTGAGCGGAGCGATGCTCTTCTCGTCGCGGCGTCAGCGGCCGCCTTCTACCTGCTTCAGGATAAAGACCAGGGAATCTGCAAAGTCGTCGGGATGCTCGAGCTGCGGGAACGGCCCCGACGTCTTGAACACCACCGTCGCGGAGCCGGGAAGAGTGGCGTGCAGCGCCTCGCCCTCGGCGCTCGAAAAGAACGGATCTTTTCCGCCCCAGATGATGATCGTCAGCGTGTTGAAAATCTGGCCGAGCTTGGAGCGGATGTGCGCTTCGTCGCGCGGCACCGAATTCAGCATGTCGGTCTGCGCCTGCATGTCGTCGGCGACCGCCGCGACCATCCGCTCGTACATGAACTGCGGCATCGGCGGCAATCCGTAAAAGCTCACGTCGAGCGCCGCCTGCATCGTTTCCGGCGTGGTCGGCAGCAATCCCTTGCGCAGTTTGTCCGCGCCGCGCGCGCCGATGAGTCCGCCCGAAACCAGGATGAGCCGTTCGACCTTGTCGGGATGCTCGACGGCATAGTACAGCGCAACGTCCGCGCCGACATCGGATCCCACCAGGTTGATATGGTCCAGCTTAAGGTTGTCGATCAGTCCGGCAAGTGCGCCCGCCTGATAGGCGATCGAATAATTGACCTGCTTATGTTCGGACGAGGCGAACCCCATCAGGTTCGGCGCCACGACCTTGAAGTGCGCGTCCGAAATCGGGCGCATCACGCCGCGCCACTCCAGGCCCGCATCGAGGCCGACCCCGTGGATCATCAACACCGGGTACTGGTCCCAGTAGCCGCCGGTAATGAAATAGGTCATCAGGCCTTCGTTGAGTGCAACTTCGTTCTGGGTGGCGCCGGACCATCCCAGGCGCGTGGTCTGAATCCATCGCAACACGCCGATCGGATGGAGATAGAACGCGGCGCCGGCGAAGCCCATGAAAATTGCGCACAACGGGCCCGCGATATTGATCCAGGCATGACGGCGCACCGATGGTGCGATCAGGTTTCCGCGAACTTCGGCTTCTGACGCTTTGGAGGCTTCGGCCATATTCTTTCCCCGCGCCGCGAAACATCCGGCGGTATGTCTACTATAACTAGACTGCGCCCGTACTGCATCTCAAGGCATAGCGAAGTTCCCTCTCCCCTCGGAGACCTTTGCATAACTGCGGAAGCACGCGACTTGATTGCACCTCGCCCGCTCTTTTGCGGGAGAGGTCGCGCGGCGGGAGGGCTGCGATTTTTTTGCAACCCTCGTGACGCGCGGGTGAGGGTGCAGAGAAGCGTTGGAGCACCGTGCGATCAGTACCCTAGTCCCCGAGCGATTGGTGGACCAATCGCTCGGCCGCCTTCTCCCAGCTTGCCCTCGCGACCAGGTCGCGAGCGAGGGGACATCGTCGGCGCCTTCGCAGTTATGCAAAGGTCCCCCTCGTCGGGAGATGGGGACGCGCCTGGCGCGGCGGGTGAGGGTCGGTCGCATGTCAACCAACATGCAATGATTCCATTGACCCTCATCTGGCTCGCTTCGCGCGCCACCTGCTCCCGATGGGAGAAGGGCCTACCCCCACACCTCGCGCCCGACCTCGACCATCAGCGCGAGCTTTGCGCGCTCGTCGTCGAGCGTCAGCGGATTTCCACCCACCGTACTCGCGAAGCCGCATTGCGGCGAGATGCCGAGGCGCTCCGGCGCGACGAATTTCGCCGCTTCATCGATCCGATGCTTGAGCGTGGTCTTGCTCTCCAGCACCGGCGTCTTGCTGCTGACCAGCCCCAGGCGCACGAACTTGCTCTTCGGCATGAACCTCAGCGGTGAGAAATCGCCCGCGCGCGGCGTGTCGTACTCCAGAAAAAATCCGTCTACCTTCAGGTCGTTGAACAATCGCTCTGCTACCGCTTCATACGATCCCGCGGCCATCCAGCGTCCGCGCAGATTGCCGCGGCACAGATGCATCCCGATGGTCATTCCCGCCGGGCGCCGTTCGAGTATGCGATTGACCGCCTCGATATACTTGCGCGCCAGCTGCTCCGGTTCCTCGCCATGCGCGCGCACCGTGGCGCGCACATTCTCATCGCACAGCATCGCCTGCGGGACTTCGTCGAATTGCAGGTAGGTCGCGCCCGCCGCGCCAAGCGCTTTGAGTTCCTGCTGGTAGATGGCGATCAAATCCGCCCAGAACTGCTCCAGGTCCGGATAGACTTTGCGATCGGCGCATTCGCCGAGCCGGAAGAAATGCAGAAAGCTCGGCGCGGGCATGGTGACCTTGGGCGTGCGCGCCGTATGCGCCCGGACGAAGCTGAATTCGTCGAGCGTAATTCCGCGCGGACGCCGCATTCGCGCGACGGCGCAGCACGTATCCCACTTTTGCGCGTTGCCCCCGTTGTCGTGGAACTCGAAGAGCGATTGCCGGTCTTCCAGCCCTTCGATCGCGCGCACCAATCCCGTCGACCACGCGACGCGCCGAAATTCGCCATCGGTGATCGACTGCAAGCCGGCTTCTTCCTGCATCCGGATCGCATCGATAATGCAGCGTTCCAGCGCCGCCCGAAACTCCGCCTCGCCAAGCTCCCCGCGTGCCCGCGCGCTGAACGCATCCTTGAGCTCGCGCGGCCGCAGCAGGCTGCCGATATGCTCTGCCCGGAAGGGAGGATCGCCTTTTGCGTCAGGCGCCATCGCCTGCTACTTACTCCACCTTTTCTCGAACACCACCGTGCCGTCCCTGGTGATCCGGCCCGCCAGGGTCATGCCGCTTCGCGAGATTAGGCTGGTGGTCGCGACCTCTATTTCGCCGATCACCGGCGCGCGCACGCGTATTTTCGTGTCGCCTGCGACACTGGCGCCGTCGGGCCGCGCGGCTGCGACGCGCGCGACGGCGGTATGGTCGACTTCGATCGCGCCGCCCTGCGGCAGCGGGAATCCATTTTTCTCGCCGGTGGTCACCGTGATCTCATCGGTCACGAGATTGCGTTCGATTTTCCAGACCGGCTGCAACGCGCTGGCCGGCGACGGCTCCGGCCGGCGGATTGTCGGCGCATCGAGCGGCGCCGGCGATGGCGGTACGACCGGCAGCGCGATCGCACTGGCGCGTTTGCCGCCGAAGAACACGCGAATCTCTGGATTGGTGCGCGTCGGCCATACGCGCGGAAAGTCCGCGCACGAAACGCTCACCCGAATCCGGTTCCCCTTCGGCACCTGGTACGACGTCGACCAGAGCGCGACGCGAAACTCGTAAACCTCGTCCGCGCGCACCGGTTCGAGCCGATCGACGGAGTTGCGGCACGCCCCGCGGAGCCATCCGGTGGTGATCAGCGCCGACGCACCCGAAGGATCGACGTCGGAAAGCTTGACGACCAGATGCAGGTCGTCGCCCGTTTTGATCTCGGCAAAGACCGTCGCTTCCGGCGCGCCGGAAATTTCCAGGTTTTCCGCCAACGGCTCGGATGTGTACGTCAGCGAGCCGAGATCATCTTCGCCCTGGTCGAGCGGGCGTCCTACTCCCAAACCCATTGGGTCCCACAGTCCCGCGGCGCTGCCGATAGTCGGATTGGCGGTGTACGATTCGCCCTGTTCTTCGCGCGCCGGCGCGTCCCCGAGCGCCCCGGCGCTTCCGAGATACATCGGGCGGTTCTTCGCCCGCGCGATTGGCCATTCACGCTCGTGCTTCCAGATATTCGCGCGCTGCACGTTCATCAGCACCGGCGGCTCGTCCGCGATACCGTTTTTCTCGCCGCGCACCCAGTAGTCGAACCATCGCTTCATCTCGTGCAGATAGTCGAGCGGCTCGTACGGCGAGAGCGCGGGGAGGGTGTGCATCCACGGGCCCATCCACAGTTTCTTCACGCATTTGAGCCGCGCGAAGACCGAGGGCATCACCTCCGGAAAGATGTCGCGCCATCCGCCGATGATGAACGTCGGCGCCTTTATCTTCGCGGGGTCGACCGACTTCGCCTGCCAGTATTCGTCGTGCGCGGGATGGTCGGGCCAGGGCAGCACGTATGGTTCGCCTTTTTCCAGCCGCTCCATCCAGATCTTGTGCCAGCGGCCTTCCGTGTCGGCATTGGTCGGCGGCATCAGATTCATGGCGAGCATGAACGAGCCCCACGCGCCGTAACCGCCGAGGCAGGTCGGGGCGCCGCCCGGGTAAAGATAATCGAGATAGATGTCGGCACTGCCCTGGATCGGAACGATCGCCCGCAGATGCGGCGGGTTCTCCGCGCCGACTTTGAGCGAGGAAATGCCGCCGTAGGAGAGTCCCCACATCCCTACGTTGCCGTCGCACCACGGCTGGCGCGCGATCCACTCCACCGCCTCGGCGCCGTCGCGGCCTTCGCCACGATCCATCGCAGGCCATGCGACCCCGCTCGATCCGCCCAGCCCGCGAAAATCGATCAGCAGATGCGCATAGCCGCGAGCCGCGAAATAACGGCGCGGCTCCTCGTTCATCGCGCCGATAAAATCGTCCTTGTGATACGGATAGAAACTCAACAGCGCCGGGAACGGCCCCTTGCCGGACGGACGATAAAGGTCCGCCGACAGCGTCGCGCCGTCGCTCAGTGGAATAAGAATGTTGCGTTCGATCACGATCTCGTGAAGTTCGTCGGAACCCATAGCGGCCTCCCGCGTTCGGATTCTCACCCGCACCGCGCTCGCCGCGGCGCTCCCTCGATTACAATCCGCTCGCAAGGGCTTAATTCGCACCGATCGGGCCGCGCGGGCAAGCGAAATCGAGGTTGGCTTGATCCGGCGGCGGCGCTAGATTTTCGGCCATGCCAAGACAACGCGTCGGCGACATCGAAATTTACTACGAGATTCACGGCGACGGCCCGCAGACTCTGGTGATGATTCGCGGGCTCGGTTCCAACCTGACTGCGTGGTACGAGCAGACTCCCGAGTTCGCGTGCCACTTCCGCGTCGTCGTCTTCGATAATCGCGGCGCGGGCCGCACCGACAAGCCCGACGCGCCCTATTCGATTCCCCAGATGGCGGCAGATACGGCGGCCCTGATGGATGCGCTCAAGATCGCGCGCGCGGCGCTGCTTGGAATCTCGATGGGCGGGATGATCGCGCAGGAGTTCGCGATCGCGCATCAGGATCGGCTGAGCTGCCTGATTCTCGGCTGTACGGCGTTCGGCGGCAAAGAAGCGGTGAGCGCGGCGCCCGACGTGATCGCGGCGCTCATCGCGGGCGAAAAGGCCAACCCCGAGCAACGCAAGGTCCAGATGCGGTCGGGCTTCTCGGATGACACCATCGCGAATCGCCGCGAGATAATCGACAAACATGAGAAGGTCCGCGCGCAATATCTAATTCCCGCCTTTGCGTATCAGCGGCAAATCCAGGCTGTCGTAACCCACGATACGAGCGCGCGCCTGAATTCGCTTCGCGTGCCCACGATGGTGCTGGCGGGGCGCGACGACATCCTGGTGCCGCCGGCAAATTCAAAGCTGATCGCGTCGCGAATTCCGGGCGCGATTTTGAAAGAGCTGCCGGGCGGCCATCTGTTCTTCACCGAGTATCCGCGCGAGTTCAACGATACGGTGCTCGAATTCGTGAAGGCGCATCCGTAGATGAAACGTCTCGCGGCGGCTTTTGCGTTCTTTGTGGCGATTGCGATTCCGTCGGCGCTGCTCGCTCAGGACTCCCTGCCGGTGAAGCTGCTGATGCTTCCGAATCCGGGGACTCCGCAGGTCTTCATGGGCGACGGCAAGACCCACGTCGTGTACGAGTTGCTGCTGGTGAACTTCACCGAAAAGACTATTCGCATCAACTCGCTGGGCTTGGCGGGAACCTCGCAGGCGGTGCCGCCGGTAACGGGCTCCATCAAGCCCTTATGGTCGCGCGCACAGCTGAAATCGATGTTCAGCAGCGTCGCGGGGCACTATCTGACTCCTCAGGATCCGGTGCTCAAACCGGCGGAATCGGGAGTGATTTTCCTTTTTCTCGATGACTGGAATCTCGAGCAGTGGGACAACGTGGTCTCGATAACGGCAGAAGGAAGTTCAGGATCGCCCCAAAACGTAAGCATCACCGTCCGCATGGGTACCTCGCAGTCAAAACCGATCGTGATCGGTTCACCGCTGCGCGGGAAAAATTGGTGGACGCCAAATGGGCCTGCGAATGATTCGATTCATCGCCGTACAATGATTGCTCTGGGTAGACATTTCGGTCTGCCGGAGCGCTTCGCCGTCGATTGGATCCAGCTCGGCGCCGATGGCGAAAGCTTCAGCGGCAATGAGTCGGACAACAAAAGCTATCACGCCTACGACGCGGACATTCTTGCGGTTGCCGATGGCCGCATCGTTTCAGTCAGGGACGGAATTCCGGAAAACACTCCCCGCTCCGCAAAGATGGCGGTGACGATCACGCTCGATACTCTCGGCGGCAACAACGTCGTTGAAGATCTCGGCGGCGGTCAGTTCGCGTTCTATGCGCATCTCATTCCCGGCAGCGTCGCCGTTAAACCCGGCGATCACGTAAAAAAAGGACAGCTCCTCGGCAAGCTGGGCAATTCCGGAAATTCGACGGAGCCGCATCTTCATTTCCAAATCTGCGATGCAGCCGATCCGCTCTTATGCAACGGACTGCCGTTCGAGATCGAT
>Ga0074044_10002815_pt1 | contig 15106 bp, 11 predicted proteins | sample BogForMeECP23OM1_FD_94443 | JGI IMG/M metagenome (GOLD analysis project Ga0074044, IMG submission 94443) | Bog forest soil microbial communities from Calvert Island, British Columbia, Canada - Bog Forest MetaG ECP23OM1 | ecosystem: Environmental > Terrestrial > Soil > Wetlands ... | reverse complement strand
CGCTGGCGCTGCCCCGGTACGGGTGATCCTTGCGGATTAGCGCGTCGTACTCGGCAATCTCCACCGAGCGGCCGAAATCCGTGCACTGGGGCTTGGGAGGCCGTCCTTCGAAAAACAGGAGCCGGCAAAGAATAATCTTTGGGTTTTTCAATTCGATAATGCGGGCATAAAGATCGAGCGCCCAGGGCAAGTAGAGGTCGTCCCCGTCCAGAAAGACAAGGTATTCGGCTTTGGCGGCAGCGGCGCCCTCATTGCGTCCAACATTGGCACCCAAGTTTTTCTCATGCCTAATCAGCCGGATCTTGTCGCCGTACTCTTCCAGAATTTGTGCCGTCCGATCCGGAGACGCGTCGTCCACCACGATGATCTCCTTGTCGGGATAAGGCAAAGCCAGTGCCGACTCAACCGTGTCGCGGATGAACGGCTCTTGGTTATAACAGGCAATGATCAGGCTGAATGTTGGCATCTGGCGCCTGCTACGGCGTTTGGTAGAGCTGCCGGTACACGTTCGCGTTGCGCAGAATGGCCTGCACGTATTCGCGCGTTTCAGTGAAAGGGATGGATTCAACAAACTCCGGCGCATCGCGATAATGGCCCTGGCCCAGCCAATCTTCCACGCGGTCCGAACCGGCGTTGTAGGCGGCGAGCGCGTACTCGAACTGCCCGTTGTACTTGTCGACCATGTCTTTGAAATAGCGCGTGCCCAGTTCGAGGTTTACCGCCGGGTTATAGAGCTGCGGAGATCGATAGCCTTTCAGCTTTACCTGCTTGGCAACCGTCTTCCCGGTCTTCGGCAAAAGCTGCATCAGCCCTACGGCATTCGCGCGTGAAACCGCGCCCGCGTTAAATTCCGATTCCTGCCGGATCAGCGATGCCACCAGAAAAGGATCCAGCCCATTAACCAGCGAATATTTTCGCAGATCGCTCCAATATGCCTTCGGAAACAGCGCTTCCCAATAGGGCCGCGGCAGATCCGGAATGTCGACGGCAAAATAGTTGGGCGTCGAGCGCTTCATCACTTCAATCCCACGGTCGTAGCGGCCAATGTCCTGGTAGGCGCGCGCCATCTCCGGCGGAGCCCAACTGGCGCCCGGTTCGTTAGCGGCAGCCTGGAGTTCGCGTACGGCCATATCGACCAGCGCGCCGTTCGAAAGCAGCCGCGCCCGGGCCACGCGAAGATTGTCCTCGGGAGGCTCCGAACTCGCCACTTTCACGTTTGATGAAAGCGGCGCGACATGGTCAAGAAGCGCGTACTGCACGACGTCCGGGCCCGTGTCGCTCGCCTTCAAGTTCTTCAGCCGCTGCCGTCCAAGCTCCGCATAGTAATAATTGCGAAAGCGGTCGCCGAGCTTCTGGTAGAAGGCGCGAGCCATACCGGGATTGTTTTCTTCCTCGGCGAGCCTGCCGCGCCAGTAGAGCGCGGCCGGAACTTCCGCGGAATCGGGATAGAGCGCAATCTGATTTTCGAACCCCGTGCGCGCCTCTTCGGTCCGCCCCTGGCGAAAATTCAGCCATGCCGCTTTCCAGTGCGCGTAGGACGCACGCGCGCCGTTCGGAAAACGTTGCTGTAGTTCCCGAAAATAGTCGATCGCATGATCGTAGTCGCGCTTCAACAGGTACATGTTGCCCGCCGAGAGCAACCCCTGCTCCAGCCAGGGGCTAGTTGGGCCGAACTGCCGCAATTGGTTCAACGTTTCGAGAACGGCATTCTCGTCGCTGGTCGAGCGCGCGGTTTCGCTCAACAGATAGAGCCGCTCCGCTTCCGCGTCGCCCTCCTGCTTTCCCATGAAAGTAAGCAGCTGACGGGCTTCATGGCTGCGGCCGCCCTTCTCGAGAGCATTCGCCAACCGCAATTGCATTTCGGTCCTTTCGGCAGGATTCGCCTCGCCAACCAGTTCGCGGTAGTCCTGCGCCGCCTCGCTGTAGCGCTTGCCTTTAAACAACAGATCGGCCCGCGTGCGCCGCTCCGCTGCAGAACCGTTGACTCCGAGCTTGCGTAATTCCATGCCCGCCGCTTCAGCTTCGAAACTCGTGGGCAGATTGAAGTAGACATTGCGAAATGCGTCCGCTGCTCTCTGTTTGTCGCCGGCAGCCGCGTAGGCGCGCCCGACGGCCAGTTCGAGGTCGCTCCGCACTGGCACCCGGTCCTTTTCCAGCAGCGCCGCAGCCTCCTGCGCCCGGCCTTCTGCGAGCAGCGCGTTGGCATAAGCCAGGTGCGCGTCGCGAATCAGCAGCGAATCCGGAAAGTTCTTGCTGAAATCGGCAAGCGTGGCCAGAGCCTCAGCGGTATGCCCAGTATTCAGATATGCATCGCCGAGATAATAGGTGACGTAATCTCCCAGTTCGCTCGCTCCCGCCTTGGCGCGATTGAGCGGGTCGATCGCTTTCGCGTAGTCGTGATCGAGCGTGCGGGCATAGCCGACCACTAGCCAAGCCAGCGCGCCCGCGTCTTCCTTGGCGTGACGCCGAGCGTAGGCTTCCACCCCGGCGTAGGCGGCCGGAGTGCGATCCTGAAGCATCTGCTGCGCCATGGGACGAAGGCTCGCCGAAGCCACAAAGGCTTGACGCGCGCGCCGCACGCGCGGCGAAGCTGTCTTGTGGCGCTTGCGCTGGCTGCCGCTCTTCGCAGTTGTCTTGGCGGGAGTCTTCCCGGCCGACTTCGGTGAGGATTTCGCTGTCGAGGTCTTCGCCGAAGACTTGGCCGGCGTCCCGCTGACGGCGGGCTTGGCCGGTGCAGCGGAAGATTCAGACGCCGGTGGGGATGAAGATGACGTGGATGCGGACGGTGCGCTTTGCGCAGTGGGTGCAGGCGCTGAAGTTTGATTAGGAGCTGCGGAGGGTGCCGTTTGCGCAACTGTGGGCAGCCAGAACCCAAGCTCGAAACACAGGATCGTTGCCGAAAAAAACCAGACCGCCAGACAGCGCACTCAAACCTACCTACAGAGAAAAATTCGAACCCATCAAGGAAACGTTGTCTTCTGCGAGACTTCGTATCAGTTCATGTTGAAAGTAATTCCCCGAAGCTGCAACCGTATTCCCGTAACGCTTTTGGTACGTGATCCGGCTCTTATCGATCGTATCCTTCAGCCGGTCATAAAGATCTTTGTTTTTCCGGCCTTCGGAAACCTTGGCTTGATTATAGAGCTTGATTTCATCGACCAGCAGGCGCGCGAACCGCTGCGCCTTGCCGTGAATCTCCTGATCTGCGGGCGAGAATGCCGGCGCCGCGTCAGTCGTTGCCGTGGCTTCAACCTCGGTTGTTGCCTGACCGATCGGCAGAGGTTCGGCAACGGCTTCCGCTACGGTTGCGGCCGCAGACTGAACTTCGACGGTCGCGCTCTGCGATTCTCCGACCACTCCGTTGTCAACCGGCGGCGCTGCAATCGCTTCGGGTGCACCAGCCGAGGCGGCGGCAGCCATTGCATAAGCGGGCGCATGCGCCGCGAAAGGATCACTAAACGCAGGGGCGGAGGCCGGTACCGCTTCGTGGGCCGGCACGCTATGGGCGTCCGCCGCGGCCGTAGTAGCGTCCTTGTGAGCCTGCTTGCGCAACGCGTTCACTTCAAGCCATGCGCTGGTTGAAAGCACCAACACTTCCAGCGAACCAGCGTCGAACATGGTGCCGTCGCTTCCGCCATCGGCGTAAATGAGGGCCGCTACTTTGTCCTTGAGGATTAGCGGCAAGAGCCGGGCTTCGCCGGCCGGGCTGCCAAACTGATTGAGAAAGGCCGGATCGAATTCGGCGCCGGCCGCGCTGGTGGCCACTCGATCGCTGATAGCCTTGGCCACTGCGGGAGCCGCGGGGTCGAGCGCGAAGTCTTTAATGGCTTCGCCGTTAGCGAAGCCGCGAGCCTGCCATCCCGTGGCGTGGCTGCCTTTGACCACAAACAGCGCGACTCGGGCGGCACAGAAAGAGCTTGATTCGAGCAACGCGCGAAGAATCTCTTTTTGCGAGGTACCAACCTGGATATCAGCGATCGCGCGGGCAAGATCCTCGGGGACCGACCTCGAAGGGGCAACCGCGGCTGAGGGTTGAGCCGCCACTTCCTCCATGACGCGGCGGACAATTTCGCTGCGCACTTGGGCGGCATGGCTGTCGAGGACTTCGGCCACTACGCGTTCCACAAGAGGTTCCATCCAACTGCAATCCGACATTCGCGCTCCACGGCAGAAAGCCTGATTTGAAGGCGTGTTACCTTACCTTCTGGCCCTGATCTATGTCCTTCTAGCCCTCATTATATGGCCGCTTGGAACGCCTCTTAAGGCACCTTGGTACCTGTCCGACCGGTGCCGACCGGCGTCATTTGAGGCAGCTCGGGGGCGGGGTGGCAAAGGAATCCTGAAAGCGGCCAGCACAAAATCTGTCAAGCCGGTACAATAGCTGCGGGGCCTGGGCTGCGCTTCCCGAATAAATCTGCATCAAGTTACGAATGAGTGCCATCCAACCAAACATACAGCCACCGGTCAGCGAAGAAATGGAGCTGGTCCGGCGCGCCAAGCGCGGCGACGACAGCGCGTTTGAAGAGCTGGTGCGGCGTTATGATCGGAATGTTTTCCGCATCGCGCAGCACATTACGCAGAACCGCGAGGACGCGGAAGATGTTGTACAGGACGCGTTCCTCAAGGCGTATGGAAATCTGGCGCAGTTCCAGGAGCAATCCAAGTTTTATACCTGGCTGGTACGGATTGCGGTCAACGAAGCGCTGATGAGGTTGCGCCGGAGACGGCCGGAACGCATGGTCTCTCTGGATGAAGAAGTCAAAACCGAAGATGACTCGCTTCCCCGCGAGGTTGCGGATTGGAGCCCCAATCCAGAACAGATGTACAACCAGGCGGAGTTGCGGGACATTTTGACCCGCACCATTCAGGGATTGCCGCCCGGCTTTCGGACGGTGTTCGTGCTACGCGATGTTGAGGGCCTTTCCACGGAAGAAACGGCCCAGGCATTGGAGTTGAGCATACCGGCGGTAAAGTCGCGTTTGCTGCGCGCGCGCTTGCAGTTGCGCGATCGGCTCAGCCGCTACTTTCAGAAACGGGCAAGTGGAGACGGCGACAAGTGAAGTGTGCTGAATTTCTAAACGAACTAACCAACTACCTCGATGGCGCGCTGGATGATCGGACCAAGTCCGAACTCGAGGATCACTTGGCGTGGTGCCACAACTGCTACGTCGTCTGCGACACAACCCGCAAGACCATCGAGATCTACCGCAATTCCGAGCTCTACGAGTTGCCGGACGATCTCCGCGGCCGGCTTCAGTCCGCCATCATGAGCAAATGTTCCGCGCACAAAAAAGATGAGAAGTCTGGCCCGCAGAAAGCCTAAGCGCTCCTGCCCTTTCTTGGCGCATGACCATTTGAGTCGTTTGAGTTTGCGGAGGTTCATCATCTGGTGCAGGCTCTCCCGCGCAAGAATCGGACCGTACGCCATAGCTGCCGTTTTTCACCATTTTCTCGGATTGAAACTAGGAAATGTTCGAGCGCCGTTCAGCCACAATTTAAGCGGAATTATCGGTCAGGCCCGAGTTGGCGTCATTCGTAGGAATAGTTCCACAATGGACACCTTCTACACTCTCGACTGCTACACTCTCGACTGCAGTCTGGTCAATTTTGACCAGTCTCCTTCACCTAACAGAACGATACTAACGTTGGGAGAACGCCGTTCGCGGCAACAATTCAGGACATGATGCCCGTAATAGGAACGGTTCCAGCAGCCGGAACCTTGGAACTCGTGAGTTCGCGTCGTCAGTTGCCCGTGGCGCCCGCTCGGCCGCGAGCACACGCAGGGCCGCCCAGCCGGATCGCTGTTGTTGGCAACTACCTTCCGCGTCAGTGTGGGATTGCTACGTTCACCACCGACCTCTGCAGTGCGATTTCCTCTGAATGTGGGACTGCTCGACTGCTCGCGCTGCCCATCAACGATACTGCCGAAGGATATGACTATCCGTCCCGCGTGCGCTGGTCGCTCGACCAGGACGACTTGGAGTCGTACCAAGCCGCAGCTGAGTTCCTGAACTTCAACAATATCGACATGGTCTGCCTGCAGCATGAGTATGGAATCTTCGGCGGGCCCGCTGGCAGCCACATCCTGCACTTTCTGCGCGGACTCAAGATGCCCGTGGTTACTACGCTCCATACGGTCCTTCGCGAACCGAATCCTGACCAACGTTTGGTGATGGAGCAGATTGCGGAACTGTCGGATCGCCTGATTGTGATGAGCGAGCTGTCATCGCAGTTTCTTCAGGAAATTTTCAAGGTACCTGGCAGCAAGATCGACATGGTTCCTCATGGCGTTCCAGACCTGCCATTTCTGGACCCCAATTTCTACAAGGATCGTTTCAACGTGGAAGGAAAGGCTGTACTCCTTACGTTTGGGCTGATCTCGCCGAATAAGGGAATCGAAAACGTGATCCAGGCGCTGCCGGCAATTCTGGCGAAACACAAGAACGTCGCTTACATGGTGGCGGGTGCCACGCATCCACATATTCTGCGACGAGAGGGCGATCACTATCGAGAGCATTTACAGGCCCTGGCGAAGCAAGTGGGGGTAGAGTCGAACGTTATCTTCCACAACCGTTTCGTCAGCCCCGAGGAAATGGTTGAGTTCATCGGTGCGGCCGACATCTATATCACCCCTTACCGCTACGAAGAGCAGGTAGTCTCCGGCACGCTCGCCTACGCATTGGGGGCGGGCAAAGCAGTCATCTCGACACCCTACTGGCACGCGATCGAATTACTCGACGATCGCCGGGGCGCGCTGGTCCCTTTCCAGGATCCCGACGCCATTGCTCGAAAAACCATCGAACTTCTCGATACGCCCGCCATTCGCCACGCCATGCGGAAACGCGCTTACCTGTTCGCGCGGGACACTGTCTGGAAAAAGGCGGCGCAGGGCTATATGGCGAGTTTTGTGCGAGCGCGCAGCGAGCGCATGGTAAGTCCACGCGTTCAGTTCTCGTCCCGCGCTATCGAAAAGCCGCTCAACAAACTACCCGCACTCAACCTGAATCACTTCGAGCAGTTAACTGACGACACGGGAATGTTGCAGCACGCGATTTTTACTGTCCCGAAGTATTGCGAAGGCTACACCACTGACGACAATGCGCGCGCCCTTGTTCTTACGGTGCTGCTTGAGGAAGCGGGGAGCGAACAAGCGGGAAAACTCGGCTCAACCACTCCGGCGTCCGCTCTTCGCTATCTGGCGTTTTTGGAGCACGCCTTCAACCAAGAGAATCATCGGTTCCGGAATTTCTTCGGTTATGACCGTCGTTGGAATGAGGCGCAAGGGTCGGAAGACTCCCACGGCCGTGCGTTATGGGCACTGGGGACTGTGCTTGGCCGTTCCAAGGACCCCGGATTGAAAGGCGCTGCCGGCCGTCTGCTCGAGTTTTCGCTTCCGCCCATCGTCGAGTTTCACAGCCCTCGCGCCTGCGCCTACGCCTTGCTCGGAATTCAAGAGTATCTCGGCTCCTATCCAGGCGATCGCGACGTACAAGGAGTCAGATCCTCTCTTTCGCGGCGGTTGCTCGACATGTACAAGTCCATTCGAACCCCGGATTGGAAATGGTTCGAGGACGTTCTGGCCTATGGGAATGCGCGCCTGCCTCAAGCCATGTTGCTGGTGGGCTCGGCGTGCTCCGACGATGGTATGATCTCCGCCGGCCTGGAATCACTGGAATGGCTGATGCAAACGCAGCGTTGCGAAGTCAACGGCCACTTTGTGCCGATCGGATCGCAAGGCTTCTATCGCCAGGGTGAGGAAAAGGCCCGCTTCGATCAGCAACCGATTGAAGCAGCGGGTGCGGTTTCCGCCTGTCTACAGGCCTACCGCGTGAACGGAGATGACGGTTGGCGCAAGCAAGCTTGGTCGGCTTTCAACTGGTTCTTGGGCGATAACGATCTGCAACTTCCTTTGTACGATTCCGTTACTGGCGGCTGTCGGGATGGTCTCCATCCCGATCGTGCCAACGAGAATCAAGGTTCGGAATCAACTCTTTCATTTCTGATGGCCCTTCTAGAAATGCGCTCGTTGCAGGAATCGGAAAGAACTGGAATTTCGTCTTGAGCACCACACAACCACCTATGAGTCTGATTAGTACCAGCCAAGAGCCACTACTTCACCGGCATCCCGCGAACCCGATCTTAACTGGCAACCACTGGCCCTATCCCATCAACAGCGTGTTCAATGCGGGTGCGACACGGCTACAGGACGGATCGACCCTGCTGCTGTGCCGGGTCGAAGACCGACGCGGGCTGTCTCATCTGTGCGCGGCTCGCTCGCAAAACGGAGTAGATGGATGGCAGATTGACAGCGAACCGACATTGATGCCCAGTCCAAAGGAGTATCCAGAAGAAATTTGGGGCATTGAGGATCCTCGCATCACGTTCGTGCCCGAGCTACAGCAGTACGCGGTGACCTACACGTCGTATTCGCGCGGAGGTCCGGGAGTCTCTCTGGCTCTAACTAAAGACTTTAGGATATTTGAGCGTTTCGGTGTGATCATGCCACCCGACGACAAAGACTCAGCGCTTCTGCCTCGCAGAATTGACGGGTATTGGGCGCTGATTCATCGCCCGATGACGCCACTTGGCTCGCATATGTGGATCTCCTACTCTCCCGACCTGCGTTATTGGGGCCGGCATCGGCTCATGTTGGAAGCACGACGAGGTGCATGGTGGGACGCCAACAAGATTGGTCTGTCGCCGCCACCTATCGAGACTTCCAGAGGATGGCTTGTGCTCTACCACGGAGTACGGCACACGCCCTCCGGCTGTTTGTACCGACTAGGACTCGCCCTGTTCGATCTTGAGAATCCAGAGAAGTGCTTGTCGCGTGGAGACTCCTGGATCTTTGGCCCAGAGGCAGAGTACGAACGGCACGGAGACGTTGACGATGTTGTGTTCCCCTGTGGATACACGATTGAACCCGACGGCGACACCCTCAATATCTATTACGGAGCTGCGGATTGCGCGATCGCCCTGGCGCGTAGCAGCATTCGAGCACTGTTGAATTGGCTGGATAACAACGGAAGTTGCGAGCGCCGGAGAGACCAGGACCGATGAACCCGCTTGGTTGGGCAATCCAGTTCGTCTTGCAGTTTCGCGAGGAGCTGCAATTCGGCGCAACTTTATCGGCATAGGGTCAAGGCACGGCACGCGAGCGAGAGACTACAAAGGGAACACTCCTGTCTGTCCGAAGCAGGAGAGAAGGAGTCAAGAATGCTTGGAACTATATTGATCGTTGTTTTGATTTTGGCGCTTCTTGGTGTGCTGCCACGATGGTCGCACAGCCGAGACTGTGGTTATTTCCCGAGCGGCGGCCTAGGGTTAGTCCTCTTCGTTGTCGTGGTTCTGCTCGTTCTCGGTCGCATCTGAATCACAGATGCGTTCTGGCCACGTCTGCGGGAAAAGCCCATGTCTCGAAAAACGCGAGACGTGGGCCGCCCCCGAGGTTGAAAGCTAGCGCCTGTGTGCCAGGCGAATCACTGAGGAAGTAATCCCATGAAAGCCTTGCACTCTGAAAGTGAGCAATTCAGACCAGCAAATCCTTTGCGACTGCGCCATCATCGTGAATGAGGCGAGCAACTCTTCTCTCTCTTTCAGGTCTCCTGAGCTAAGGCAGCGCATCTGAAGTTTTTCCCTCTTAGTTCCGCGTTCCTAAAGGACAACTCATGAAAAAAGTAATGTCAGTGGTGTTAATGGCTTTCGTCGGTCTGTTTGCAACCTTCGCCTGGGCAGGCTCTGCTCGCGAAGACTCGGTGGATCGCCTACAGTCGTCGGTCGATGTTTTGCACGCCATCATGGCGACCCCCGACAAGGGGATCCCGGAAGAAGTACTGAGCGGTGCGAAGTGCATGGTGGTGGTTCCCAACCTGATCAAAGGCGGCTTCATCTTTGGCGGCAAGCATGGACGTGGAGTTGCCACCTGCCGCACATCGAGCGGTTGGAGCGCACCAGCGTTTGTGTCCATCGGTGGTGGAAGTTGGGGCTTGCAGATAGGCGTCGAAGATGTAGACCTGGTTATGTTGGTAATGAACGACCAGGGATTGCAGCATTTGCTTTCCAGCAAATTCGCACTCACCGGGGAGGGATCGGTAGCAGCAGGCCCGGTTGGCCGTCACGCCTCCGCCGGAACCGACTGGAAGATGAATACGGAATCGTTGACCTACTCGCGCTCCAAAGGCGTGTTCGCAGGACTGACGCTGGAAGGTGCAGTTGTGGAACAGGATAACGACTCTACGCGCGCCATCTATGGCAAGCACATGGCATTCCGCAACATCCTTTCGGGCAAGGCCTCAACTCCGAAGAGCGCGGATGCGTTCTTGAAGGCTGTCTCCGAAGCAGGACAACAGGCACGGGTCGCAGAAGCGAAATAACTGGACAAGCATTGATCACTCAATCCGAGGCCGTGAAACGGTCTCGGATTGAGCTGTCTTCATCTCAGTTACCGGAGCAGGTCGTGCAAGGCAGCGTGAGGCATGCGGTTTACGTAGTACTGGTTCTGCGCGCCACCACGGCGGCTCACAGTCCTCAGAATCCACGCAGAACCTGACGGATTGCACAATGGCCTCGGTTCCTACGGCCGCTCCCGGTTGACATCAAAGGATCTGACTTGAAGACTGGACAGCAGCTTCTCGACCTCGCGATCAGAGAGCTTACCTTCAATGCGAGTGGATGACCTGAGACGCTGGGCGGGGACTTTCAGGGCCTCTGGATTTCTGTCCGCGTCTGTACTGGATCAAGCCGAACAATCCACCCAGCACTGTGAACGCGATCAGAACGAAAAGCACATCCCAGTAGTACAGAGCGAAAAACTTTACGATGTGCCGCCCGTAGTGCGCCCCGAGATAGCCCAGGATGGCGAAGCGAATGCCGCGCCCCACGGCAAGGGCGGTCAGAAACTTCCTGGTGGGGTACTGCATGGCGCCAGCGGCCAAAAGCATGGGCACGATGGGAAACGGCGGCGGAAGAAGAGCGGGGATCGCAATTGCCGCGAAGCCCCAACTTTCAAACATCGCGTATACCTTATTGGTCGTCTTCTTCGAGAACCTCTTTTCCAGAGTTTCTTTGCCGCCTTTGCGAGCCATGCGGTAGGTAAGATAGCCCCCGAAAATAGCTCCTGCAGTCGCCATGATTGTGTAGTAGACCCACAAGTCGGAATGGTGGGCTGCCAACAGAATGGTGACGATGTCGGTGCTGCCTGGCAGAGGGATGACTGAGTTGTCAACGAGGCCGAGCAAAATCAGGCTGGGTCCGCCGAGATGGATCAGCCATCGCAGGGCGCTCTTTTTCGAAACAAGCAGGATGATCGCAAGCAAGTGCATCGTTATCTATTAGAGCAGGGTTGCGGCCGCCACGTTGCAATGCTGAAAGGCAGCCGTTCCCGCCCAAAGGAAAATGCGTGGAACGATCACGAAGGCATTCCGGGCTGGAAGGTACAACAGGTGCCAGAGCCGCTGCCTTAGTGAGATCGCCTTACACCTCCCGTTTGAGGATCTCTTGCTCGGCGCGGAACCAGTCCTGTTCGTCGCGGCCGGGTTCACGACCGCGGCTTTCATACAACTGATAGGCCCGGTTTCTTATCCTGTCTTGTGGTGGGGTAGTGTTTACCATCGTCCTGACGTTGCTGGTAGAGTTTTTTGGGCCAGCGACACTTGTTGGCTGAGATGGTTGAGTCTTGGTACTGATCATTGGAACCTCATGGATGCTGCAAAACTAAGGGGAGCTTACTTCAGATGAACTGACTTAGCTCAGAGGACCTGAAAGAGGAAAAGAAGTGATCACTCACTCTCAACACTACGCTAAATCCTTGTGCGCGTCCACCTTTGGAGGCCAGTGTTTCCTTTGCGAAGTACTCTGCGGACCTAAAGGTCGCCGCGTAGGTTTGCTCCCAACATGGCGCAACTGCACACCTTAGGCTGCGCCATTTTCTCTTGGCGTCTGGGTCTACGCGGATTGCGCAGGCGAAGTGTAAACACTTGCTTGGGCGCAGGACTCAGGCTCAAGGGAGAGACGGCGATCCTTTGTCCTCCCTTCGACCACCGTGTGGTTCTTGTCGACGGTGATCTTGCGGGCGAGGCCGAGATCGGAAACCTGAACGTTTCTCAGTTGCAGGTCGATTCCTTCGCCGATGGTCTGGGCACCGGTAACCAGGGCAATTTCCTGCAAAATGCGCTTGCGCTGCTCCGTCCATTCTTGCCTTCTGCGATGTTCATAGTTGTGGTTGCCATGATGATGCTCCTTCGCGATGTCCCGATTTGGGCCAGATCTATCAGCAGTTATTTCTATCAACTGCGACGATCGCTCAATGGAGGGAAAGATAGCTGGTCTAAATTGCTCACTTCAACTTTGTTGCCGGATCGGCCTGGACCTTCTTGAGCCACGGTTGGTGCATTCTGATGCGACCGTCATAATCCCATCTGACGACTGCGTCATCTTCGTTCGTTTGCTCAACTGTGCCGAATTCTCCGGTTGGCTTACCGAAGTCGCCCAAACCCTCGACCCGATCTCCGGGACTCAGTTGCTGGCCGCTGGCAGAGGGCTCGGCAAGCCGAGGCTTCTTGGCTCGATCCGAGTCAGGGGGTGCACCGCGGTGTGACAATGGCGGTTGCGGAGCTTTACGCAGTTGTCGTATCGGATGATTGGTGATATCGGTCATATTCGATTGTTTCTTCCAAAAGGCCTGTAAGCGCCTTTAACTACAACTGGTCGTTTTCTCGATACATCCAGCATAGGCTCCTTAAGAATGGTTAGACTGGTCTACACTGCACAGTTTTGGCAATTTAATTTGGCTCGATGCGTGTGGCTCAGATTGTTATTCGGTTCATGCAAGCGCGAGCGGCAATCGAGAGCAGCGAGATAGACCGTTCGCGCCGTTGCCGGATTTACGGGTCCGCTTCAGGATCGGTGGGCAGCAGCAGCTAGTCGTGAAGAACAACACTTAGCAGCGAACTATGGACTTGCAGTCCATCTTCGCCGTAGTCGACGAAGCCTAATTGTCTGAACCGGTTCATGAAGAAACTAACCCGGGAACGGGTTGTGCCGATCATATCTGCCAGGGTCTCCTGGCTGATCTTGGGGATTACCGTTTCGGGCACCCCTTCCTTGCCGAAATGAGCAAGCAAGAGCAGAGCCCGAGCGAGTCTTTTTTCACTAGAGTTGAAGAGTTGATCGACTAGGTCCTCTTCGTAGCGGATGTTCCGCGCCAGCAAATAGGCCACGAACATGTCGGAAAATTCGTGTTCCCGATGCAGCGCTTGCATCATGGCTTTCTTGTCGATACGCAGAAGTTCGCAGTCCGTCATGGCAGTCGCGGACCCCATGCGCAAAGCTTGTCCAGCCAGGCTGCCTTCTCCGAAAAACTCCCCCTCGCTCAATATGCCCAGGGTTGCTTCCTTGCCAATCTTGGATACGACCGTGAGTCGGACTTTGCCTCCCTGGATGTAGAACACTGAGTCTGCCGCATCACCCTGCGCGAAGACTGCTTGTTTCTTGGGAAACACCACGTCCTTCTTACCCACGCCGATAGCGGCAAGGAAGCTCTTTGGGTCGAGGTCGCGCCCCTTCTTAGCCAATGCGACTGGGGATGTCATGAGAACCTTTCTCGGAGCAGAAGTACACCTCCGTAAAGCTTGCCACAATTGAAACCGCGAAAGATGGTCACTTTTGCTCACAATTCGCAGAACTAAAGAGCGCCTCCCACGAGGTTAAAACCTGCACTTGGGGATTTAGAGTGAGCAATATTGAGCATCTTCTAGCTGTAGAGTGCTGCATTATGCGATTGTGAAGACCAAAGATCTCACCGCAAAGCAGGTATTGTCTGTGCCTTGCACCACGTGTGGTGCAGCCATTGGAGAAGCGTGTGAATTGAACACGGGTTTGCCCCGCACCGAACCCCATCGGGATCGCAAATATTCGGCAGCCGAAGCCGTGGAAAAAGAACGCGGCGAAGCATAGACGTCCCTGAGTCCTAGCCGGTGCTCTCTTGCTGCGGAAGATTCCCACCTCGCCACACGATTCGTCTTACAAGCTAAATGCGGATCAGTCGAACCAGTCCTGGTCACTTTTGCTCAGAAGAATATTAGCGCCGTTGCTAAGGCCGAAGCTGAGAAACAATTGAGAGCCGAGTTCTCAACACCCCATGCCAGGCTTTGATCTGCCGCGAAAGCATCTGGATTTCCTACCGCCCGCTTTCCTTGGAGGCCCGTGGACCAGGTAACATCGGCCAGTTCTCTCATCACCGGCTGGCAACTCCGGTGTCCCCTTGGGAGCGGCTCACAATCGGCTGCGGCACTCCACCCACTTTGACCCGGCACGGGTGGCTGATCGTTTACCACGGCGTCAGCGAACAGTCTTGCCGCCCGGAGGGCTCTCTGGCGGCAGCAGGCCCTTCGGCTTCGGTACTTCCGCTTGCAGTTGACCATTGGCTGCGATCGCGGTAGACAACTTCGCATCGAAGAGAAACTGAGCTGGCTTGACGCCATTATTCAGGCTTTTGCCCCCCGATAATGAGCGGCCGCCGGAATCAACGCTAAGAGCTTGGTCTTTGGGAGGCATATTGATGGGCACCGTCACTGTGCGGGGCTACCCGTCACCGCCGGCGATGGCGCAACGGATTTCAACTGATCCAGCGCCGTCAGCACACCTTGCCAGCGAACCTGATCCTGTTTCGTCTCAATCGGTGCCGAGAGGTCAGAATAAAACTGCAGGATGTTATCTCGCAGCTCTGGCGTCGTCCCATCGAACTTCCTGTCGGACAGCTGGGCCAGCAACTTTGCGTAAGTGTCGTCCGTGAGCGAGTATTCCGCTCCCTTGGTCTCCTGGCCACTATCAAGATCGAAGTTGAGCAGCACCAGTTTGTCGGTGCGCACTTCTTCGAGCAAAGCGCGGTATTGATCGACCGTAGTGTCGATACTCTTAATATATAGATCTTCTGTTTGTGGGTTTGGGTTCTTGAATGCTAACCCTTTGAAGGGGCCAATTTTCGGCATATATCGCAACAGAGTTGACAAAATCCGGGTGCCAAGGCCCGGCTTCACGTAGTCCTTGCCCCATTCTTTCTCATAGTTGGAGCGGGAAAGCCGATACAAGAACTCCCGTTTCGCGAAAT
>Ga0074044_10002814_pt1 | contig 15109 bp, 12 predicted proteins | sample BogForMeECP23OM1_FD_94443 | JGI IMG/M metagenome (GOLD analysis project Ga0074044, IMG submission 94443) | Bog forest soil microbial communities from Calvert Island, British Columbia, Canada - Bog Forest MetaG ECP23OM1 | ecosystem: Environmental > Terrestrial > Soil > Wetlands ... | reverse complement strand
TCTATTTTCGCGTCGTCTCCGCGACGCGGTTCCCGCGCCGTAGCCTCGCTGCCTTCACCGTATTCGCCATGAGCATCGCAATAGTCAGCGGGCCCACGCCTCCCGGCACCGGCGTAATTGCTCCGGCAATTTCCGCCACTTCGGGATGAACATCACCGACGAGCGTCGAACCTTTGGCGAGGAAAATCTCCAGGCGCTTGGCGTTTCCTGAAAAGAAACGGTCGAAGTCGGCGCGGTCGGTAACCTTATTAATGCCGACATCGATCACGGTAGCTCCGGGCTTGACGAACTCACGCGTGACCATGCCGGCGCGTCCGATGGCGGCGACCAGGATATCGGCGCGGCGGCAGACGCCAGGCAGGTCGCGGGTCTTCGAATGGCAGACGGTAACGGTCGCGTTCTGGTTGAGCAAAAGCATGGCGACCGGCTTGCCGACAATATCGCTGCGGCCTACGACCACGGCTTCCTGGCCCGTCACGGCAATGTTACTGCGGCGCAGGATTTCCATCACGCCCGCAGGAGTGCAGGGCACCAGCCCGGGCCGCTGCGTCGATAGATAGCCAACGTTCATCGGATGGAATCCATCGACGTCCTTGGCGGGATCGACGGCGAGCAGAACCTTCTTGGAGTCCACATGCGCCGGCAAGGGCAACTGCACCAGGATGCCGTCGATTTCGTCGCGATGGTTGAGCGAGTCGATCAGAGCGAGCAGTTCGCCGGTGGAAACGGATTCTGCCGGAGTGTGCTGCTCGCTGTACAGCCCGACCTCGCCCGAGCTTTTGACCTTGCCGCGCACATATACTTCGGACGCGGGATTATTCCCCACCAGGATGACGGCGAGGCCGGGGCGAATGCCGGAAGTGGCAAGGGTTTGCACTTCGGCCGCCACCTCCAAGCGGATTTCGCTGGCCAACCTTGTGCCGTCAAGAATCTGAGCTGGCATTCCACCTCACTTTGGAGCTTCGAGAAATTGAAAGGGGATTCTATCGCATCGCCTCGTGTGAATGAGCGGATGGTGGTTGTAAATAGCCAGAATGGTGGCTGTGTTCGGCCAGGGGAAGCCCGATCGGAGCTACAATGTAGTCGCCATGATTCCACAGGATTTGCTCGACATGTTGGTGTGCCCCGTTTGCAAGGAGCCCCTAATCCTGAAAGAGAATGGGACCGGCTTAAAATGCGGCAAATGCTTGCGGGTGTACCCGATCCAGGACGACATTCCCATCATGCTGATTGGCTCTGCGACCATCGAACCCCACTGAAGTGCCATGACAATGTTCAGTTCTTGTTCCGCGACAGAACGACACATTGTGTCAATTTGGCCCAGGTAATCGGGGTTACCCCTCCTCTTCTCTGCCGGAATCCCCTCGCAACCTCTTGCAGAATCTCGGGTTCTAGTTGATGGCAAGAATCGGAATAGCGCTTTGGTGGGGTACCGAAGTTACGGCATTTCGATTGCATGCAACAAAGCGGGTTGCCGATGAGTCTAATGAATAAAGCGGGATCGAAGGTGAGGGTGGTTATGAAAGACAGGTTCACGGTGACGGAGCTGTCAGCCTTGCGCAACGATCTGCTGCAGAGCGGGATGGTGGACTCGCGGGAAGCGGCAGAGGTGTTGCAGGTTTTCTTGATGGGCCGCGGATACGGCGTCTCGCCGGAAGCGGCCATTGACGCGGCAGGCCGGGTCGAGATGGCCGGCTGCGCTTTGCCGGTGCTCGAGCGGGAATTGGAAGGACTGGCGCTGGTGATGTAACAACGCGCTGGCCCGGCTTGAACGCGGCGGTGCAGGATCGAAGTTTTAGAACCGAAAGTTAGACAACACGACGTTAAGCGGAAACTGGCCCATCAATCGGGTAGTTTCCCAGTACGAAGCGCCGGGCGAAACTGCCCGGCCTTTTGTTTCTGGATCCATGGGGCGAGCGGGACTTGCAAACATCCTGCGGCCGTTTTCACAAATTCTCCACCGCTCGCTGCAGGTCGCCCGCGATTGCTGCCGGATCGGTCCCCGGTTCAAACCGCAACGGCTTTCCGATGCGCACCACAATCCTCCCCGGCGGCGCGAATTTCCGCCCCGCTTTCTTGACTTCAAACAATCCATCGATCCGCATGGGCAGAATCGGGACGCGCAGGTTGTTAGCGAGTAGCCCGACGCCGGTGCGGAATGGGAGAAGCTTGCCGTCCTCGGTATGCCGGCCTTCGGGGAAAACGAGCACGCTGAAACCGCGATCGACCGCCTCTCCGGCATAGGCAAAGCTCTTGCGGAAGCCAGCCTCACGCGGCAGCGGGAACAGATTCAGCAGCATGACGCCAAGCGTCCACTGCACGCGGTCATAAATGCGAAGGAGCCACCCACGAGTGGGAGCGGGCGAGCGCAAAGCTTCCAAGGCTTCTCCGCCAGTCGCTGTCGCCAGCCGGTGCCGGATTCGCGCGGGCAGAACCGTTTGGATGAAGCCGACATCCACATCCGCGATGTGATTAGAAACTACCAGCAGCGGCCCATTCACCCCGCGCAGGTTCTCCCGTCCAACCACGCGTGGCCAGCCGAGCAGAAACACCGCCGGCCTCACCAGCAGGTAGTGCGCCGCCCGCCGCAGCCATGTCGCCGGCCAGCGTAAGGTCCAGCGCGGATAGTGAAACTCCCGCCGCCCGCCGCGCTCACCCCGCAGAAGCTTATCCAGATCGGCCACCGTCGCCAGACTCGAAAACTTCGTCTCGTTCAAGTCCACCTGATAACGATCCTCAAGCGCTCCCAGCAATTCGACGCGCTCCAGCGAGCTCAGCCCCAGGTCGTTTTCCAGGTCAGCATCGGGACCGAGCTTCGGCGCGGTTCGCCCCGTGACTCGCGTAAACAGCTCTGAGAGCGGGCTCGCCGCAAAATCGCGCCCGCCTTCGCCTGCGCTCCCACTCTTGCTGGCTATGACTGCATCGTGGATCACATTGCGCCGCGGTTTCCCGGTTGACGTGCGCGGAAAATCCTCTTCCGGCCAGACGAACCAGCTCCGCATCCGCTGATATTCCGCCAATCGCTCGTTAGCCCGCGCGACCGCGGCCTTAACATCGGCGTTTCCTTCGCCCAGAATGAGCACGGCACACGGCTCCGCGTTGCCGCCGCGATCCATGCCAACCACCACGCAATCGCGTATTTCGGGCTGCAATCGCAACGCCTCCTCCAGATCCTGCGGATAGATATTCATTCCGGCCGGGGTGACGATGACTTCTTTCTTGCGTCCCTTGAAGAACAAATTGCCCGCCGTATCGAGTTGACCGAGGTCGCCAGTCGCATACCATCCTTCGTCTCCAGCAACCGGAACCAGTTCGCGTCCGTTCCAGTAGCCGCTGGCGACTCCCGACCCGCGCACCAGGATTTCACCGTCTTCCGCTAACTTGATTTCTCGCCCCGGCAGCACCTTGCCAATCGAGCCGCGGCTGGTGTGGAAGGGATGATTCAGGCTGATTAGCGAAGTCGTTTCGGTAAGGCCGTAGCCCTGCACGACGGCATAGCCAAGCCGGTGCCAGAATTCTTCGGTTTCGTGCTCCAGGGCGGCGCCCCCGCTGATGATGGCCCAGAATTTCCATCCAAACTGCCGGCGAATATCGCGAAATGTCCACCATCGCCGAAGGAAATGCTGGTTCGCGCTGGCCGCATATCGGGCGGCAAATGCGCCTCGGCGGGAACTGGTTTTGCGATCGGAGTCCATATCAACATCGCGCTCGATTTTCTGCTTGAGCGAATCGGCCAGCCGTGGAACGGCGATCAGAACGGAGACGCGCTCGCGGCGGATGGTCGAAATGATTTCCGCCGGATTGAATGTGTCCTCGAAAACGACGGTTGCGCCCATAAGTGGCGGCAGAAAGATTCCAAGGAATTGTCCGAAAACGTGGCTCAAGGGCAGCAGGTTAAGAAACCGCAGCGGATGCACCAGCCGCTCGTACTTGAGGTACTTGGCGATCTCGGCGGCCAGCGGCGCAAGGTTGCTCGCAATATTCGCGTGGCTGAGCACGACGCCCTTAGGCTCGGCCGTTGTGCCGGAAGTGAAAACGATCTCGATCGGATCGGAAGGCTGAACGTCGAGCGGAAGGAAGCGCTCGCCTCCATGGTGCGCGACCGCGGCCGGTAGATCGGAGGGATCGAGCGTGGCAAGTCCTCCGAAAAGTGGCGACCGCTCGCGCGCACACAGGATGAGTTTCGTGCGCACCTGCGCGCTGATGCGGCGGGCGAAGTCGGGGCTGGAACCATCGTCGACCGGAACCGCGATGACGCCCGAAACAGCGCATGCCAGAAAAGCAGCGACCCACTCGGCGCAATTCGGGCTCCATAGGAGAACAGCATCCCCCTTCGCGATGTTGCGGGTGCCCAATTCGCGTGCGAACTGGCTGGCAACGCGGGTAACACGCTCATAGGACCAGCGCTCTCGCCGGTATCCGCGGGGAAAGACATAAGCTGGCCCGGAACCCCAGCGCTCGAAGGCCGCCAGGTAATTCTGCCCGAAATAGCCCGACACACTTGCCCGCACACCCTGTTTAGTAGCACAATTCACGAATCTTTACAGGGACCCTGTGCCCGATGGGCGCAGATTGAGGTCGAATGGCTAGATTCTCCCAAGTAAGAGGAACGCTGGGCGCGGTTCTGATCGTGGCGATGGCTTCGCTGGTTGCGTGCCAGAGTCCGACTGCTACGAACAATGCGAGCGCGACTGCACCCTCCGCGACGGGGCACGAGGAGAGCCACCTTGCGAGCGGCCCTTCCCGCGACCTCAGCCAGGACGAAGCTGCCGGCGGACATATCCTCCGCAAGCATGTCGGCCAGACCGACGACGAACTGCGCGAGCGGTTGGAGCGGGAGCGCCACATCACGGGCGCCTCGACTTATACCGACCGGCCCGCCGCCGAGCGCGCGGTAGGCTCTGCGATTGCTCAATCGCAGGGCCGCATCGAGAACTGGCTCAGCCACACCGGCGGCCATCCTAACCTTGTTCTCGACTACGACAGCCCCGAACCGATCGGCCGAACCATGAACCGTGGCGAGGATCGCGCTCATCCTTGCTCTCATGCGCTGGTGATTCTGAAGTATGCCGGGCCCAACGATTATTACGTTCTGACTTCTTATCCGGAGTGCCGCTGATGAAAACACCCAGCCCGAAAATCGCCGTAACGGTGGAAAGCTTTCCCGCACTGCACACGTTTTTGCGCGGCTATTTTCACGAAGACGTAGCGGACGAATACGGGACCGCCCCCGAAGCCGCCGACCAGTTTTGCGAAGATGCCGACAGCGACGAACGCGTTCCGGTGGCGCGGGAGTGGCAAAAGGTTGCTGAGCTGACGGAGGGGCAAGTCGCCCCTCTGAACGCGGCGCTGAGGAAGCTGGGTTCGGCCATTCAACTGAAAGAAGATGAGATTCCGGCGATCTCAGCAATTTTTGCGCGCTGTCTGAGGGCGAAACCTCCGCGAAAAGCGGCGAACGAGTGAAGGCCACTTTGCGGCTATTCCCTCCAACCCGCCGGATAGCCTGGAATTCCGGAGGTGGGACACCCCACCGAAGGCCCGCCGGCCTGCCAGTCGTTCTGAAACCACTAGGGGCGGAGCGGCGTTGACAACATGGGAGGGCGACGTTACAAAAAAACACCAGGCTGTGACGTAGCTCACCGCACCCCGGTGACTAGATCGCTAGTGTTCTTGCGTATGGGCGGGTAGAATGCCCTCCGTCCAGCCATCCAATCTCAGGAGCTTTGCTATGCCGCAGGATACTTTAGCAATTACCGACAACCGAACCGGGCAGAACTATTCCCTGCCGATCGAGAACGGGACGATCCGGGCGATGGATCTACGCAAGATCAAGACCGGCCCGGAAGATTTCGGGCTTATGACCTACGACCCAGCTTTTATGAACACGGCGTCCTGCCGCAGCGCCATCACTTTCATTGACGGTGACAAAGGAATCCTGCGCTACCGGGGATACCCGATTGAAGTGCTGGCCGAGCACTGCACGTTTCTCGAGGTTTCGTATCTGATTCTTTTCGGCGAACTGCCGACCGAGAGCCAGCTCAAAGACTGGGTGAGAGAGATCACCCATCACACCATGCTTCATGAGAGCACCAAGAAGCTCATGGAGGGTTTCAGTTACGACGCTCATCCCATGGCCATGTTCGTGAGCAGCGTGGCGGCGCTCTCCGGTGTCTATCCCGAATCGCGTAAGGTCCTCGATCCCGCCAACCGGTTCCTTCAGATCAAACGCCTGATCGGCAAAGTGCCTTCCATTGCCGCCATGTCGTACCGGCACAGCGGGGGCCTTCCCTACGTCTATCCCGACAACGACCTCACCTATCCAGAAAATTTCATGAACATGCTGTGGAAGATGGTCGAGCCGAAGTATGTCGCCAACCCAGTCATTGCTCGCGCTCTCGACATTCTCTTTATTCTGCATGCTGACCATGAGCAGAATTGCAGCGCCAACTCCATGCGCGCGGTGGGCAGTTCCCAGGCCGATCCTTATCTCACCACCGCTGCCGCCGCCGCCGCCCTCGCTGGCCCCCTCCACGGCGGAGCCAACGAAGCCGTCCTCGTCATGCTGGACGAAATTGGTTCCAAGGCCAACGTGCCGGCTTACATCCAGAAGATCAAGGAGGGTAAGGGCAAGTTGATGGGCTTCGGCCATCGCATCTATAAGAACTACGATCCTCGCGCCAAGATCATCAAGTGGACCGCGGACCGCGTGTTCGAAGTTACCGGCCACAATCCCAAGCTCGAAATCGCGCTGGAACTGGAGCGAATCGCGCTGCAGGACGAATACTTCGTTCAGCGCAAGCTCTATCCGAACGTGGATTTCTACTCCGGGATCATTTACCAGGCCATGGGCTTCAAGCCGGAGATGTTCACCGTCTTGTTCGCTATTCCGCGCACGGCTGGCTGGCTGGCACAGTGGCAGGAAATGTTGACCGATCCCGAGCAAAAAATCGCTCGGCCGCGTCAGGTCTGGATCGGACACGAAACGCGCGAGTTCGTGCCGATGGCAAAGCGGAGTCCGTCCGGGGTAGTGGCTCGATAAGCTCAAGGGCCGGGTTCAATCAGCCGATGACAGAAGGCCGAGAGACTCCGGTCCGCTTTCGCACTCGGAATCTGAGATCTTGCCCAAGGTGCGCTACCGCTCCAAGGTAGCGCACTTTTATCTGATTCTCTTTCGCAACGCTCCCGCCATCTACCGGCCCAACTGCAACAGAATCGAAAAGATAACGGCGACAAGGTTCCCGGCAAGACGGCCGGCTCCGGCTCGGATTATGAGCTTCGGGCTGGGAACCCGGCGTCCCAATTGAAATCCCTTATCGATCACTATCCTTCTCAAAACCGGACGTACACTCCCTTTCGGTAACCCCCGGTAATCGTCAGTAACCATCGCTTCAGTCTCACCCCGACTTACAATGACCTTACTCCGCAATCCCGATGGTGTGGTTGGCGGTGTTTCGTCGGAAAAAGTCCCGGCGATCTCGGACCCGTCAGGCAACGCTCCCAGGGCAATGGGCGTTCGACGGTAATTTAGGCTGGAGTCCGTAAATCCTATGGCGTTTGTTTTCGGATTTAACAAGCAGAAGGTTCTCAGCGCCGCGGAGAAATTCGTTCAGCAAGGCAAGCTGCAGAATGCCATCGCTGAATACGAGAAGGTCCGCAAGCACGATGAAAAGGATCTTACAGTCGCCAATACAATTGGCGATCTCTACTCGCGGCTGGGCGACACCGAAAAGGCGATCGAGTGTTTCAAAGCGGTCGGCGATGCCTATGCGGCGCAGGGCTTTACGGTCAAGGGCATTGCCATGTACAAGAAGATCACCAAGCTCCAGCCGAGCATGGATGGATCTTTAAAGCTGGCAGAGCTCTACACCCAACAAGGCCTCTTCAATGATGCGCGGGCCCAATACCTGCAAGTCGCCGAAGAATTCATGAAAAACGGGGACCTGGAGCAGGCGGTGCGGTTGTTCCAGAAGGTTCTTGAAATGGACCCCGAGAACGTGCCGATGCGGGTCAAGCTCGCCGAGGTTTACGTCAAGCTGGGCAAGAAAAAGGAAGCGTGGGAAATTTTCAGCGCGGCCGCCGAGTCGTTGCGTGCGCGCGGTTCCTTGCCGGCCGCGGAAGACATTCTGCAGCGCATGCTGGTGCTTGATCCGAGCAACAGCTACGTTCTGCTGATGCGCGGGCGGGCGGCGCTCGACAGCGACGACCCGAAAGCTGCCATTCAGTATCTGGAAAGGGCCGCTGACATCGATTCGCATCCGGAGGGACTGCGCGATCTTCTGAAGGCATACCTGGAAAGCGGCGATCTCGCCAAGTGCTCACCGCTGGCGGAAAAGCTGTTGACGGTTCACAACGACCCCGAGGGGTTGTTCCTGCTGGCAGAAGGCGCGGTTCGGCTGGGCCACTACAATAAGGCTCTCGAGGTCTATGTCACGCATGCCGAACGCCTGCTGGCGGCCGATTCGACCAAGCTGCTCGCGAACCTGCATTCCCTGATCGCCCACGTTCAAGACGATGCGGGCGCGCTCGAAAAACTGTTGGAGCTTCTCAAGAAGTCGGGTGAAAGCACGCACGTCAACGAAGTCGCCGAGTTGCTGGCCCATGCCTCGGTGAAGAAGGGAAACCTCGAACGCGCGCGCGAACTGTATCAAATGCTGGCGGCCACCGAACCGCAGAACGCGTTGCACACCCAGAATTGTCAGCAGATCACGGATCGCCTGCAGGGAACCTCCACTCCGGCCCTCACGGGAATCACGGCCGAAGAAGGGGCCCTGATCGTCGAGGAGTTGGAGGCGACAGCGCCCATGGTCGACCAGGCGTATCCGGACCAGATCGCAATCGCGGTGCGGTCGGCGGTAACTGATGCCGACCTGTTCCTTTCCTACAATCTGCCGGAGAAGGCGCTTGTGCCGCTGCTCGGCGTGCTGCCGCAGGCCCCGCGAGATGTCCGTTTGAACCATCGGCTGGCTGCGCTGCACACGCGCTTTCAGCGCTTTGCCGAGGCGGCCGTCTGTTGCCGGACGCTGGAAAGCGTCTTCCACGATGCCGGCTACCCGGACGAAGCCGTACGCTATGGAGAGCTGGCGGCGCGCTACGAGCACAACACCGGTGTCGCCGTTGCTGGCGACGTTGCTCCTGTAAAGGCCACAACCTCGCCCGCGGCTGCGCGCCCGCCCGCACCCGAGACGCAGATGACACATCCAGAGTTCTCCGTTGAGGAAATGACAGGGAACGTTTCTGGGGATTCACAAGACGATGTCTCTTCCGAGTGGGAGCAGGCACTTGCGGTGGACGAGAGCATGCCGGTGGAGACAGCTTCAGCGGCCCAGGCTCCAAGAGACCCGGAAAATGATGTGGAGATCGCCGAAACGGTGGAAGAGATCCGTTTCTATCTCGAGCATTTCATGACCGACCAGGCGCGGACGGCTCTCGAGAGATTGGAGACGCTCACAAACGATGCGGCCGTCCTTGATCCGCTGCGCACGGCCATTGCATCGGGAGGCAAACCGCCCGAGGAGCCCGAGCCGGAAATCGCCGAAATCAACGCCGACGACCCGGCGACATTTGAAATCGAACTGCAGACGCCTTACACCGAAGAAACTACGCAAGACCCCGGTTTGTTAGCCGGCTATGACACCGGGCGTCACGGCGATACTGCGAATGAGATCGCGCCGGGCCAAATAGCGCCCGCCCACATACAAGACGCGCACTTTGGCCTCATGCACCATGAAGCGGCCGCTCCGGAACCAGTGCATGCCGAGACCGCGCATGCCGCGCACGACGAACTGACCTCGCTGGTGGCAGATCTGGAAAGCTCGCTCGGGACTTCTTTCCCCGTCGCGCCTTCCGCCGGTAAGCCTCTGGCAGCCGAACCACTACTCGGCAAGCCCTCGGCAGAGCCGTCTTTGCCCGCGGAACACTCAACCACAGCCATGCCGGGCTGGCCGGGCGCGGCACCGGCAAACCGCGTTCCGCCGCCCTTTGTGCCGGAACCCGAGCCGGTGGCCCATGCCGATGCCCCTCCAGTGGTGGCAGCTTCACCTGTGGCCGCAGCAGCTGGCGCCGCTGCCGCCGCTACGGCTCCTGCAATGATGAGCTACACTTCCGCCCCCGTCCGTCCGCTGGGCGCAGAGGCGCAGGCCATGCATCCCTCAGGCAGTGTCGATCTCTCCGAGATGTTCGGCGAGCTTAAGCACGAACTCGAGGAGGGCGCCCCCGTCACCGACGAGGATCCGGAAACCCATTACAACCTGGGCGTGGCTTTCCGCGAGATGGGCCTGCTCGATGAGGCGATAGCCGAATTGCAAAAGGTATGCACCGCGATTGATCGCGGACATCCTTTCTCGCAGACCGTCCAGACCTACACCTGGCTGGCCCAGTGCTTCCTCGATAAAGGCGTGCCCGAGGCCGCAATCCGCTGGTACGAAAAGGCCCTCCACATCCCCGGATTGGACGGTGAGGCGCGGGTGGCCATCAACTACGAACTTGGTTCCGTCTGCGAAAGCGCTCACGACAAACCCGGTGCGCTGCGTCATTTCACCTACGTTTATGGCGCAAATATCGATTATCGCGACGTGGCCGAGCGCATTCAGGCTCTGAAGTCGTAGAATGCAAACGTGGGTCGGGCTGCATGCGCAGGGGATGGACTGAATCCCGCGCTCATCCCAGGATGAACCGTATAGGATCACCATCCGGGCGACCATCCCCACACCAATGCGTGCAATGACTTCCGATCCCAAGCTGCCTTTTCCGACTGAACCTGCCGTTGAGGAAACTCCGGCAGAGAGTTCATCCGAGGCGTCGCCAGGAAATGGGACTTCCCCGCTGGCCAGGGGCGTAGTTTCTGGACGGCGGACGTCGACAGCTCATTTGTGGCTCCGCCGCATTGGCGTGCTCTTGTTTGTCTTCCTCTGTGCGACCCTCGGAGTCATGCTGATGATCCTGCCTTGGCGGCCGGAGTGGTCGGACAATAGCTTGCTTCTCCCGTATCCGGCCATCCGCGAACTGGTGTCAAACGGTTTTGTGCGCGGCGTTGTAACCGGCCTGGGTCTGCTGAATGTGTGGATCGGCTTCTGGGAGGCGATTCAGTACCGGGAAGAATAAACCGTCGTTGGTCGTTGGTCGCTAGTCGTCAGCAACCCCAACCGCAAAAGCAGATTCTGGATGACGCGTCGGCGGCCCGATTGGTGAAGGAAAGAGTGAACTGCAAGCCCGAACAGCGAACGACCAAAGACGAACGACCAACGACCGACGACGAACGACCAACGACCAACGACGAACGACCAACGACGAACGACTGATCTATGACTGAACCCAAGCTGAAGCCCGCTCCCCTGGCCTATAACAACGAATCGTTTCTCGCCTCGCCCGACGGCCGCATCCTGCGCCTGTTGTCGGAATACATCGAGCCGCTGTCGCGCTTCCGCCGCGAGCAGATTCAGGACACGGTGGTTTTCTTTGGCTCCGCGCGCGTTGCCAGCCGCGACTCGGCCGCCAATCAGCTGAACGATGTGCGCAACAACGGCGCGGGCGTGGCCGCGGCGCAGCAGGCGCTCGACATGAAGCGCGCCGAATCGGCCATTGACATGGCGCGCTATTACGAAGATGCGCGCCGCCTCGCCTATCTGCTGACCGAGTGGTCGGCGCACATCCCCGCGCGCCGTCGCCGCTTCGTCGTGACCACTGGCGGAGGCCCCGGCATCATGGAGGCGGCCAACCGCGGAGCGCATGAAGCCGGGGGCAGAACCATCGGCCTCAACATAAATCTGCCCTTCGAACAGTTTCCCAACCCCTACATCACGCCCTCGCTCAATTTCGAGTTTCACTACTTCTTCATGCGCAAATTCTGGTTCGCGTATCTGGCGAAAGGCCTGGTGATCTTCCCCGGAGGCTTTGGCACGCTCGACGAACTCTTTGAAATCCTGACCCTCGCCCAGACCGAAAAGCTGGCCAAGAAAATCGTGGTCGTCATCTACGGCAGCGAGTATTGGAAGAAGATCGTCAATTTCGAAGCCATGGTGGATGCCGGCGTGATCTCGCCGCAGGATCTGGACCTGTTCAAGATCGCGGATTCTCCGGAAGAGAGCTTCGAGTTCCTGAAAGAAGGCTTGACCAAATATCATCTCGGCCCACAACAGCCCAAGCGCACCGGCGAAGCGGCCACGCCAGAAATCGCAAAAACGCGGCCCTAGCGGCGGTCGGCAAGCCCGGCCCACTTCCTTCGCCTTGGAGGCACCTGAGGTGCTTGCAACTTCTGCGGTCCCTCCTGCGTATACACTCCTGTTGCTCGGTGTTTACTGAGGCAAAACAACTATGACGTTTCGACCTGCCGCACTTGCTTGCGGCCTGCTGATTTTTATTTGCACCCTGGCGGCTTTCGCACAACCGCCCGCTCCCAACGAGATGCCGTCGGTCATCCAGGTTCCCGAAGCCGCGCGCGCCACTCCCAACTTTGACGCGACTGCCGCAACCAATGCCTATCTCGCGCAAATTCCCGCCGACAAAACGGCCCGCTCCGATGCTTATTTTGAGGGCGGATATTGGATGATCCTGTGGGACTTTGTTTACGGCGCGATCGCCATACTGCTCTTGCTGAATCTGCGCTGGTCGGCCAAAATGCGCGACCTGGCCGAGCGTGCCACACGCTTCAAGCCGCTGCAAACATTTCTGTACTGGGTCGAATACCTGATTGTGGGCGCCATTCTGACCTTTCCGCTCGGCGTGTATGAAGATTATTTCCGCGAACACAAGTATGGATTGGCCACGCAAACCTTCGGCCCCTGGATGGGCGATCAGCTTAAGAACCTGGCCGTAAACCTCGTACTCGGCGGCATACTGATGACGTTGTTGTTCGGTATCGTGAGAAAGCTGCCGCGCACCTGGTGGATCTGGGGTGCTGGCGTGGCCTACGCATTCCTGATCGTCGTAATTATGATTGCGCCGGTTTACCTGGTGCCAATCTTCAACAAAGTCACTCCCCTCCACGACCCGAAAATCGTCGACCCCATTCTGCGATTGGCGCGCCAGAACGGAATCCCAGCCAGGGATGTGTACCAGATCGACGCCTCTCGTCAGACCACCCGCATGAGCGCCAATGTCAGCGGCTTTGGCAGCACCATGCGCATCACGCTCAACGACAACCTGCTGCGCCGCGGCTCGCCCGAAGAAATTCAGTCCGTCATGGGACACGAGATGGGCCACTACGTACTCAACCACATCTACAAAGGCCTTACGTTCGGCCTCATCGTAATTGTGGCTGCCTTCGCGTATCTGCACTGGTCGCTCGATTGGGTGCTCCAGCGCTGGGGTGGAAAATGGCAGATCCGGGGCCTCGGTGATCCAGCCGTGCTGCCGCTTGTGTTGTTGCTGGGCTCGATCTTTGGTTTCGTGATCACGCCGATCATGAATACCTATGTCCGAACGCAGGAATACGAAGCCGACATGTATGGCCTCAACACATCCCGCGAGCCCGACGGCTTCGCGCAGGGCGCTATCCATCTCGGTGAATATCGCAAGATGAGCCCGGGGCCGGTCGAAGAGTTTATCTTTTTCGATCATCCCAGCGGACGCAACCGCATTTATGCGGCGATGCGCTGGAAAGCCGAGAACTTGAAATTGTTCATGCCAGAACCGGGGAGCGCGGACGCTCCGCCCACGACTCACGCGGCAGACGCAAGCAAAAAATGAGCACGTTGATGGAGTAGGCTGAGACTGATGGCCGCGCGCTGTCTGCTCTACTACATCACCGACCGCTCCCTATTTCCCGGCGACGAACCCGCCCGCCGCCGCGCCCTGCTCGACAAAATTGCCGAGGCCGCGCACGCCGGCGTCGACTACATACAGCTCCGCGAAAAAGACCTGAGCACTCGCGATTTGGAGCAACTGGCTTGCGAAGCCGCGCGTCTGATCGGGCAGTTGAGAACTCATCGTGAACTGAGAACTCGCCTCCTCATCAACTCCCGCACCGACGTAGCCCTGGCAGCCGGTGCCAACGGTATACACCTGCGCTCCGACGACATCTCTCCGTGCGATGTTGGCCGAGCCGTCCGTCTTGCTGGCCACCAACCACTGACCACTGACCACTTTCTCGTCGCCGTCTCCTGCCACAGCCCGACCGATGTCCTCCGCGCCCAATCCGACGGTGCCGACTTTGCCGTTTTCGCGCCGGTGTTCGAGAAGAAAGCCGCTCCCGGCACGCACCCGCAAGGCCTCGCAGCCTTGCGCGAGGCCTGCCAGGCGAAGCTTCCCGTGTTTGCCTTAGGTGGAGTCACGCTGCAGAACGCCCAATCCTGCCTCGAAGCTGGAGCCGCTGGCGTCGCAGGCATTCGCCTCTTCCAGGAGAATAAAATCAGCGAAGTAGTCCGCGCCCTAAGCGCCCTCTGATTTATGGATCAAGCGACGCTCCTCCTGCACGCCGCAGAACAAATCAGCCCGGCGCTCGTCGTGATCCCGGCAGGCTGGTTCCTGATGGGATGTGACTCCGGCCAGGACAACGAGAAGCCCGTGCACCGCGTCTGGATTGACGAGTTTCTGCTCGCCGCCTGTCAGGTCACAAACGCCGAATACGCGCGCTTCGTGAAAAGCACCGGATCAGCGCCGCCTCCGTTCTGGACCGATGCGCACCTTAATCACCCCGAACAGCCCGTCGTCGGAGTGTCATGGAACGAGGCAACTTCCTATTGCGTTTGGCTGAAGGCCGTCACAGGGAAGAATTTTCGCCTGCCCACCGAGGCGGAATGGGAGCGCGCCGCCCGCGGCGGCCGTGAAAGCGCGCTGTTCCTGTGGGGCGATATGCCTCCGCAGTCGCTACCAGATTACGTCGCCCGCTGCGCCGCTCATTGGAAAACAGGGCCGGAGCCGGTTGGCCGCGCCGCACCCAATGGATACGGTCTCCACAACATGTGCGACAACGTTCACGAGTGGTGCAGCGACTGGTATTCACCGGACTACTATGCCGTCTCGCCCGAGCGCAATCCGCAGGGGCCCGAGACGGGCGAGCGCCGCGCCTCCCGCGGAGGCTCCTGGCGCCACCACATCAAGATGTCGCGCTGCGCTGCGCGTTCCAGCATTCCACCAGAGTTTCAATACGCCGATTACGGATTCCGCGTCGCCT